>LNFM01013128.1_pt1 | contig 10666 bp, 23 predicted proteins | sample 596031 | NCBI WGS metagenome assembly LNFM01 (sample SAMN04254537, study PRJNA301005) | activated carbon metagenome | isolation source: dual media filters at the Ann Arbor, Michigan drinking water treatment plant | place: USA: Ann Arbor | reverse complement strand
TTCCCCGATCCGCTGATGCCGATGGTTCCCGCCGTCACGCGGTTGTCGTTGCTGGCCTTGCTGCTCTTGGAACTGCCGCCGATGCCGGGGCAGTGGTGGCCGAGCGCGCGCCGTTTTTCTTGGTAGATGTTCACGTCAAGGCCTTTTCCAGAACGAACCCCGCGCCCACCTGGCGCGTGATCCGGTACCCATGTTTTTTTGCACGTCGCACCAGGCCCCGGCGCACCGTTTGAAACCCCACCACCTGGCACCCCTCGGCCAGCGCTTTGCGCTCAATGGCGGCCAGCCCTGCAGCCGTCATGCCGCACCCGGTGCCCGCCGCCGCGTGAATCCAGCCGATGCGATCGGCAAAACTCAGCGCCACGAACAGGCCCCCGGTGTCGGTGTCCAGCTTGAAACACTCACCGGATGCCGCCGCGCTCTCAGGCGTGGCGATGCGCTCGGGGTCCAAGCCAGCGCAGGCCGCAAAGGCCCGCGCCGCTTGCTCCCGTGCAACCGGTGTCATTTTTTGCGCCGGGTGAAGCGGACAGCGATCAGGACCACCGCCGCCAGGACCACGAACGGCAGGTATTTCGACAATTCGGACGTGGGTCCGGCGTTGACGCCACCCGATCCGAAATTGACGGTCCAGCCGCTGGAGTCCGCAGAACTCCCCGCGTTTGAGGGACCACCGCCGCCCGCACTTCCACTGATGGGCAGCATGTCAGTCCTTCATGGCGACGAAGGCCACCACCAGGCCCAGGCCCAGCAACAGCACAGCGCCCTGGCTCATGCCGAACAGGCCAGCGGGTGCCACGGTCTGCGGCAGACCCTCGGTGTAGTAGCCGGCCTCACCCAGCGCCTGCAGCCGCAGTTTCTGGATTTCGTAAGGCTGCGTGAACTGCGCCTGGCTCGCGTCTTTGATGACGGAGCCGGCGACGTTTTGGAACCATTCTTCCCACATGGGGCGGCCCTCGCTTTACAGGTTGCCCAGCGGGTCGAGGTATTCCACCAAGACCGTGCCGGAGCCTGCAGCCGAGAAGTCCAGCAGGAACTCCAGGCTTCGAGCGTTGCGGGTGTCCAGCGCCTTTTTGATGTTGCCATCGAGCACGAAATCGATCGTGTAGACGTTGTTCTGCGGCACGCGCTTCGCCTTGGTCTGATCGAATTGGTTTTCAGCGGCGACCGACTCATGGATGACCACGCCGTCTTCCTTCATGGTCGCGCCGGTCACGGTGCCGGTGTGGAACACGTGAATGCGCTTGATGATAGAGCCGGTGTTGCCGAAGGGCAGATTCACGGCCAGGCGGCCACCGGTGGACTGCGCAAACGGGTAGTTCAAGAGCTTGCTGATGAGGCCGGCGAAAGGTGCGGCCACGCCGTCTTTGCTCTTTTGCTGCGCGCTCTCTATCAGGATGGGCGTGAGCACCGGAGCGGTGGCACCGGCGATGGTCACTTCGCTGGTGATGTTCGAAATGCCTTGCGACGTGTCGAACGCGCCGACCATGCGGTCGAGCTCCGCAATCATGCTGTAGTCAGCAAATTGCACGTCCAGGAAGGCCGCTGCGGTGGCTTCGCCACGGTAGGCGTTCACCTTGTCCAGTTGGTCGCCCGTGGCTTCCAGGATCACTTTGCCGTTCGCTTTGAGCTTGAGCAACGTCACCATGGCTTTAGTCAGCGCGGTTCCGGCCAATTTCAGGCGCAGGTTTTCCAGGGTGCGGCCTGGCGTCACTTGGTTGGTCGCGGTGCCGGTGGGCACCACGTTGGAGAAGGGAAGGCCGTAGCGGGTGAGTTTGCCGACAGACATGGTTTTTCCTTTTTGGGGTGGTGGTGTCGGTCAGCGCTTACAGCACTTCGCGGACGTAGGGGGTGCGCTTCGCAACAGCGACAGCGACCACGGCCACGGCAGCGGCTTTGCCCATGGTGCCGCCGTACTTGTAGGCAGCAAACGCGATGGCGGCAGCGATGCCGTATTTCATGAGGGTGGCTTGGTCCATTTGGATCGGTCCTTGAGAGTTGGTGCAGGTACACATGGGGTGGATCGCTGGCCGGGAACCGCCCCGCCCTTGCGTGGCCTCAATTGCAGGCGAAAAAAAGCCACCCGTGGGTGGCTGTAACCGGTACAGGACCGGCAGGCACTGCGAAGCGCTCAGAACGTCAATTTGCCCCGCTTGATGGCCCCTGTTAGCGCGTCCAGATGCACGAACTGCAGCGGCACCAGGCTTTCAATTTCGGCCTCCGGGATGCGGGTTTTTCGGGTGAGGTAGCGCACGTCATCGCCGCTCGATTGGCGGAAAACCACGAAGTCCGAAGCGTTGCCGACTGCCGTCTTGTCGGCCTCTGCCCAGCGCTGCGAAATGGCCCATATCGTGATGCCGCGCTTGAGCCCCCGGCGCACCAGGATGCCCCAATTTCCGGGGGCCTTGCTGGGTGTCGTCACATCGGCCAATTCTTCCGCCACCACGTCCAGCGGTTCCACGTAGCGGCCCGCGAACATGGCGCACGCACAGAAGAAATCGAAGGAGTCTTTGAGGTCGCCGCCGGCCACAAACGCCACCTTGAACGCACCCGGCTTTTGTGCCCAGGCCATCAGGTCGGCGCGCGTGGTGATCTTGCGGAATCCCGGCAGATCGCACCACTGCGCTTCCGGGTCCCAGGCCATGATGCGCCGCCGCTTCGCTACCTGTTTTCGGGTCCACGCGGTCTTACCGCTGCGACTGGCCCCGCCGATCACATACAGGCGGCCATCGGTTGTTTTCATGCTGGCGCGCTTCCGAAGGTCACAGCCGGCCCGGTGCGCTCGGGTGCCGGTGCCGGTACAGGTGCGGACAGGTCCACGCCCTCTTTCGCGGTCGCGTCGATGGGTCGCTTTTTCGCCATTTCGGCCAGGTCGCCGCGAACGCCTTGATAGGTCGCGAAGCCCAGCGGCCCGACGATGGCGAGACACGCAATTTCCGGCCCGTATTGGCCCATGAACCCGCCATCGAGCCAGCCATGTTTGTCGCACACCGCCGCGATGGCTCCGCTGGCCGCGCCCATGGTTTCCGGGGTGTAGATCGTGCGCAAGCTGGGGAACATCGGCCCCAGCATCGCAACGGCCATGCCCATGGCCGCCGCAATTTCCTCTTGCAGTGTCGGCCCCTGTTCCTCCACCACGGCCACGGCCTGGCCCGTCTCACCGGTTGCCATGGCCTGCAGCGCGGCCAGGTCGGCGGCTTGCTCCGCGCTCGCGGTCGGCGCATCGGCGGCAGCATTGCCGGCCTCAATGTCGCGCTCGATTTGCTGGGTGTTGGTGTTGCTCGGTTTCATGCCGCACCCCCTGCCAGGAAGTGCATCGCATCGGCCAGGCCGGAGCGCTTTCGCGCTGGTGCCGGTACAGGTGCCGCCGCTGGTGGAGCCGCCGTAACCGGTGCCGGTACGGGTGCCGCCGCTGGTGCAGCCGCTTCGCCAGCCGCGAACGGGTAGCGCTTCACGAAGGCCGCCACGCGCTCGGCATCCGGCCCGACTCGCAACTGTTGCCGGCACGTGGCGGTGCAGAACCCGAACGGGTGCCCGTTTTTGTCGTGGCTGATGCGCATCCCACCGCTGGTACCACAGGTGGGGCAATCGATGTAGCCCAGGACCGGCCCGCTCATTTGTTGCGCTCCAGTTCGGACACCTTCAGCTTTTTGGTTTCGTCAATCGACTCACCATCGCGCACGCCTTGCACGCGCACCGTGGCCCAGCCACCGGCCACGCCGGGGTGCACCTCCTGCACTGTGCCCACCAGGCCGGCCAGTGGCCCGGCTTTGATCCGCGCCGACTCATGCGGCTTGAAAACGTCTTTCATGATTCACCCCTTTAAGACCCCCCGGCCCTCTCGTTCCAGTTGTATCGGCGGTCCAGCTTCCTGCGCAGCCGCTTGAGCGGCGCGAATTGACCCGTCGAAACGTCCATTTGCCGGCGGTCCAACGTGTCGAGCGTTGGTGTCGCCGTGCAGTTATTGACACGGGTCCAAGGCGGCAGCGCTTCGCGCAGCCGCACGGCCCCTACGGTGCCGGGGAACCTTTCCTCCGCCGCCGTGATGGCTGCGCGTTGCGCCTGAATGCGCTCAATGCCGCGCTTTGCGCGCTGCGCCGCTTCAATGTCCATCCCTTGAATGAGTCCCTGCAGCCGCTGGCAGTGGCTTTCAATCGCTTCTTCTTCGCTCCCCTTTGGGACTGTCACCCACTCGGACCGCTCGGACTGGATGGCCGTCAACGCTGGCCGATAGAACCCGCTGGCGTTGACGTCGCGCGCGGCCAGGTGCCCCGGTGCAGCCACCGGCACGCGGCCCAGGCCCACCACGCCCACGGCGCGCGGCTGCGAGGCTTCGCCGTAGCGGTTGGCCTGCTCCCGCTGCTCCATCAGCATCCGAACGCGCCAGGCGGCCCGCTTGCACGTTGGCCCGCCTTGCGTTGCGGTGTAGCGTTGCCAGGCGACGGCGCGTTTTTCGTCGGGTTCCGTTAGTTTGATGTTCACCGCTGTAGCGGCCGCGCGCAGGGTGTCGGCCACGGCCCCCACGTCGCCCAGGTTGTCGGGATTTAGCCGCCGCAGTTCGCGCCACACCGTCACAGGTGGCCCGCCGATTTGCTGGAATTGACGGATGCCCCAAACACGGGACCACGCCACCACGGCGCGACTCGTTCGCTCCATGTGTTTGCCGAACAGATCCTCATCCAATGCGAAGCCGTCCACGCCCTTGGCAATGTATTTTGCGATATAGGCCGCCGCGCTTCCCTTGCTGTTGTCAATGGCTGAAATCTTGACGCGGTGATCCTCTGCGCCCCTCTCTTTGGCGCTGTCATTTTCGAGAAAGTACCGCCGCAAACCTTCGTCGAAAACAGGCACCGCGGGCACTGAAATCTTGCACTGCTTTTTGAGAAAAACCCGCTCTGTCATGGGCGCGAAAAAGCACAGGACGTTCCAGTGCGGTGTGCCATCGCGGTGGGGTTCGGTGGTGCGGAACCCGTACACGCGCAGCCCTTCACGCTCCCACCAGGCGCACAGCTTGCGCCACTGCGCCGCAAGGTATCGCTGGGCATCCCTTGGCATCGTTCCATCATATTTTTTGTTTTCGATTGGTAGGCCGCTTTGACCCTTGGGCGCTGGCAGGTGCGTCCATTTGTGCATCCTGCTCGGGCAGGTCAGAACGGCCCAGCGCTTTACGTGTCCCAGGTCATCGGCGCACAGCTCGAAACCCGACACACGGGTCATCAGTTCGCCGCGCCGAATGGTCGGGTTTGAAACGCTCTTTTCCGCGACTGCAAAAAGCGTCATTTCGTCGCCGCGCTCGGACACTGCGACGGTGTGTTTCAGCATCGCCATGTTGGCCGCTTGGCGCTTCATGGCAATGTCCAGACTCTCCCGGCTCAGATACGGGTCAGCGCGGCCGTTCACCAGGCCCAGGCGAATGGCGCAGCTTTCCACGGTGCGCGCGTGCGCTTTGCGAAACACCCGCCGCCAGAATGCCGGGTCGCGCAGCCGCGCCAGGCGGCCCCGGTCGGTCATGTTGGGGCCATCGGGCCACATATCGGCCAGGCCGCGCGCATCCATCACGGCCAGCGCATCGGCGCGTTGTTCGTCGGTGATGGCAGCGGCCAGCATGTCGGCCGGAATGTCCCCGGCCTTGTGGGTCCAATCTCCCGCGATGGTGGCTTGGCGGTCCGAATGGTCGCGCGCTTCGAGGTCGGCCAGCTTGCACAAATCCGAGTCGCCCATTTTTGGGGTGATGCCGGCCAGTTCTCCGGCCTGCAGTTCTTCCAGACGGCGCGACAGCCAACGGTCGGCCCCCTCTTGGTCGAGCATGTTTCGATGCTCTCCCGGCATGGCGTAGCGCCGCCACTGGCCGGCCATCTGGTCGGCCCAGCGTTGCGGCAGCGCCATCAACTGCGGCTGCGCCCAATGCGGGTACAGGGGGACGCTGTTCACTTCGCCGCAGTCGCCAGGTTGCGCGCGTTGGCCTGCAGCCACCGCCGTTCCCATTCCGCGCGAATGTCGGCCGGCAACTGCGCCCAGCCGGCCGGCTTGGGGTACGTGCCGCCGGACGTGGGCACCAGGACGCCCGAAGCGTTGACGCGCCACGCCTTCACCACCACCACCCCACGCGCACGGCCAGCGGCCACAGCGCCACACGTACAGACGTGCCCTCAAGGGCCAGCGCAATCACGATGTTGTTGCACCGGGCGCACTCGATCTTGAAAGGTTTCCAGCGCCTCATGCTGCAGGCTTCCAGAACGATGCCGCCGCGCGGTCCTGCGCGATGCCTGCAGCCTCAAGCGCTTGCTCAATGGCAAAGATCAGCACGCCGCACTGATCCGGCTCCAGTTCGCCCCGGCCCATGGACACGCCGCCGAACGTGAAATCGACGTTCACGCCGCCCTTTGTTCCGGGCGTAATGATGGCGGCCTTGCCGCCGCCCAGTTTGATCGTGGTTTTCATGCGCCGCCCCAGTTGATTCGTTGCGCGCCGATCGTTCCCTCAGAAGCCCCACGGGCGGGAGCCAATGCCCCCGCCCCGCCTCTCTCGGTAGTACCCAGGGAAAGCACAACGCCCCCCCCTTCGCGCCTTCGTGCCAAAGGCACATCACTGGCGAGGTGAATCTCTTCGAGCACCGCCATGCAGTGGCCCAGACATTCACCGTGCAGCGGGTCGCAGTCGCTGGCCGCGCACGCTTCGAACATCACGCGGCCACGCTGGACAAGCGTCAGCCGGTGTTGCTCGGTAACGGATACCGATGCGGTAACGGGTTCGAACTCCGCGCCGGCCTTTTTGAAGCCGGCCCGGATCGCGCGCAGGTGCTGACCGGCGGTCGCGTTGATGTGTTTTTGGATGCGCTTTTTGGCGGCAGCGCAGGCCGCTCCAATGTCGTAGCTCATTGCACGCGCACCGGAACGAGATTGCCAAAATCATCGACCACCGCGTAGTCCAAGCGGGCCATGTGCCCGCCCCTCCAGACCTCGTGCATGACGTCCATCAGGCCCACCATGTACAGGCCCGATTCATCGCCGCTGTACTTTCTCCACCACTCCAAATGCGCGCCCCGAATGCCGCCGTTGCAGCTTGTCGGCTGTGTCGATCCAAATTTCATGGCCCCCGCCTTGCTCCCCCGGTGCCTTCAAAGGGTGCCGGGACAGCCCGAAGGCAGTGGGGGGAGAACGAAAAAGCCGCCCCGGCGACCCGGAGTGTCGTAGGGACCCTCTACACATGTCAATGGCCTCTACACAGTTGATTGTCCTGACCCATGACGTACCCTTACCGTTACAGGCTTCCCCCAGGCCCCCAAACCCCGTTACAGAAAGCGAGTTGTCCACATGTCCGCAAACATCGCCGCGCTGATTGACAAAGCCAAAGTTATGCACAGGTTGTCCAGTGACTACAAGCTGGCCTTGGTCATGGGCATTTCGCACGTGACTTTGCTGTCCTACAGGCAGGGAAAGACCCTTCCTGACACTCGGGTAATTGCAAAGATTTGTGAACTTACCGGCGACGACCCGGCGCTGATGGCCGTCCAGATCGAGGAACAGCGGGCCAAGACGGACGAAGCCCGCGCGCTCTGGCATCAGGTGGCCGAACGCCTGCAGGCAGCGGCTGCAACTGCAGTTTTTGCAGTGGCCTTTTTGGTGTCCGGGATGGTCGGTTTTCCCTCTGATGCGCAGGCAAAAACGGCCTTCAATTCGAACTTCAGTTCCTATACATCGTGGAATGTGTCAAGACTGGCGAACAACGGCCTTTTCCGCCGTTTGATCGCACCGGCGGTGCGCTACCTTCGCGGCTTGTTCACAGGGGGTTATCTTGTTCCTCGCACCGCGTCAACTGCCGCCGCTTGAGCTCGTGCTGGCCGACATTGGACGGCCTTCACCGTCCGTGGTAGCCGGCGCGCTGGGTGTCTCAGAGCGCACGGTGTACGGGTGGCAGGCCGCCGGCCAGGCACCGCGACCGGCGCACCTGGCGCTGTACTGGGAAAGCCGGTGGGGACGCTCTCAGATCGACGCGCAGGCCGTCAACGGGGAACGCTGGGCACGCGGCCAGGTGCAGGCGCTGGAACGGGAAAAAGCCACCTTGCTTGCGCGGGTGGCCTATCTTGAGTCGGTGGGCGATTTCGGCAGCGCGAACGCCCCGACACTGGCCCCGGCGGTCACTTCTTGGCGAAGCGGCCCAGGCGGTTTCGCTTCACCTTCACGGTGATGGTGCGGCAGGACCGACAGGGAGACTCCCCGCCGGCCTTGGTGCCCTTGCGCTTGGCGCGCTTGGCTTTTGTTTTCACTTCGCCTTCGCCTTGACGATGCGACCGCCACGGGCGTAGCGGTATCCCTTTTTCAGCTTGCCCTTGCCCTTGGTGGCTGCGGCCTTGCTGACCTTGCGTTTCGTTGCCATATCAAATCCCTCCAGGTGGTTGAGCATCGGCCCACTGCGCGCGAATCCAGGCGCGCACGCCCGGCAGTTGACCGATGATGAAAGCGGCCACCAGCGCACCGGCCAGGACCACCAAAGTCTCACGCGCGATTTCGGGCACGCCCGGAATGAATTTTTGAACTGTCACCGCTTGCGCTCCAGGTAAGCAAGGCGCTCGGCCAGGGTGTCCAGGTCTTTGCGCATCCACTCCAATTTGGTCGACACCACACCCCAGGTCACCGCCCCGTTGAGCACGGCACTCAGCAGCAACAGCGCCACGGTTTCGCTCATTTTTTGGCCGCCGCTTTGATGTGGAACAGCGTGCGGTCGCCGAACAGATAGAACCCGATGGCCGCCGCGAAGTTGTCGATGGAATCGCTGGGCACGCCCTGCACCTTGCTCCAACCCCACACCAGCAGCACCGCAGCACCCACCGCCGGGCGCTGCAGCCGCACGATGGCCTCCACCCAGGGGTAAGAAGGGTTCATGCCGCCCGCCGCGTTGATGGCCGCGAATTTCTCGAGCTCGGCGCGCTGGATCGCCAGGTAGTCGGTCACATTCGCCGGCTTGAAGTCCGATCCGATGAATTTTGCGATCAGCGCTTTTCCGCCGTCAACGAGCAGCGGCGCGAGCGCGGCCAGGATGGTGATGGGGTCCATTTTTTAGTCCCAAACGTATCGGATGAAGTCCGTTGCCGGACATGAGAACGAGGCCGCCCAGGTGTCCCCGTTCGCCTTGTCGATTTCGCACTGCGTTTTGTTGGTCGCCGGGATGCCCACGGTTTCCCCGATGCCCACCACCACGCCAGTTACAGCGCCGTCCACCAGATCGACCGCAGCGCCTCCCAGCGCCTGGCCGACCCCCATGGCCCCGCCCTTGTTGTTCCAGATCGCCCAGGCCAGCGCAGCGGCCACCAGGCCCCCGGCCACCAGGTACACCGGATTGACTTTCATCAGAAGCCACCCAGGCCGAACGCGCCGCCCGTGTCGGATGAGCCGCCGTAGCTGCGCCCGGTCCACTTCCAGTTATCGATGGGCGCAACGCTCGAGTTCGCCGCTGGCCAGTAGTTCGCCGGCTTGCCGGTGTCGGTGGGGTTGTTGGTGCGCGGTTTCTGGCTCAGATAGATCATGTAGACCGCTGCAGCGGCCAGGCCCAGGACCATCAATTCTGTTTTGTTCATGGTGAGACTTTCAGGTGGTGAGCGTGCCGCCGGCTGCGCCGAAAACAGCGCGCGCCGAGGCGAGAGAAATCACGGGTTGCCCGTAGGGACTGCCGGGCATGGATGCCCATTCGGTGGCGATCTTTTTGACGGCCACATCGAAGCGCCCGGCTTTCAGATCGTCGAGCGCGCCGCGTGCTGCGATGCGTCCCACCGCGCCCCGGTCCTGGCTGGCCGGCGAGAAGTCCGGCAGGCCCATGATCCGCGCGGTTTCATCCCAGGTGGAGGCCAGGAACTGATACGCGCCGGCTGCGCTGCTGCGCCATGACACGCCGTTTTTGAACATGCCCGATTTGACGATCCGCGGATGGTCCGCGAACGAGACAAATTCGCCACCGCCCACCAGGCGCTGATAACCCAGCGCATCGGCGGTGCCCTCCCCCCGGCGGATCACGGCCAGCATCGCGCGCACGTTCGGGTGCGCCACATCGGCAGCGGTCACGGTGCGCATTTTTGAGAGGGTCAGCATGGTCAGGCTTTCAACAATCGAGGCCCCGGCCTCGCTCACGGTTTCGGAGAGGTCGCCCAGCACATCGGCCCACAGGCCCGGCCCGGCTGCGTTTTGTTCGGCTTGCGCCTGATCTGCCGCCGCCTGTTCGCCGCGCAGCAGGAACCACGCGCCCACGGTGAGCAGGCCGGCGGATGCGATCAGGACAGCGGCGCGCATCACAGCAGCGTGTAACGGCAGCTTCTGGCCTGGCTCACCGCGCCTGCCACACTGGATAGAAAGTACAAACCCAAACCGGCAGCGATTCTGGTTGGCACCTCTCGCCGCATCTGGACGAAATTGACCCCGGCCCCATCAGAGCGCGCCGTCACACTGGTTTGAGCCAGCACAGCGCCATCAAATGGACCGATTGGCGCTGAGTTTTTCGCAATGAATACTTGAAGCATCGTTGCTGCTGCCGAGTCGCACGCTTCCATGCAATGGATGATTGCCCCGTTGACGTTGGCGGCAGGCGTGAAAACCGTCAACGGTGTGTTTGCCGCAGGCGCAGACCCATCCGCCCAGCTTGCACCGGGCAACAGGGGACGCGTCAGCGTCAGCAGATTTGC
>LNFM01013126.1_pt1 | contig 10667 bp, 7 predicted proteins | sample 596031 | NCBI WGS metagenome assembly LNFM01 (sample SAMN04254537, study PRJNA301005) | activated carbon metagenome | isolation source: dual media filters at the Ann Arbor, Michigan drinking water treatment plant | place: USA: Ann Arbor | reverse complement strand
CTGATGTCCAAGTCATGCCAAGGTACAACGTACCAATTACGGGCAGTGCTAGACTCCAAAGTGGAGAACGCTGATAATAAATTAAAGTTGGCATATAGGTAATAAACATAACCATCCATGCTAGCGTACTTACTATATAAGCTTCCTGAGCAGGTAACAGCAAAAATGCCAGTGGTGCTGCCCAAAACATGGAAGTCATGATCAATGTGCAGCTGACAAGTAAAATAAATGAGTATCTTAATTGGGTAAACGCAGTACGAGCCACCATTTCCCAAATCGGCTTTAAGTCTTGATAACCACGATGACTACGAGCTGCACGACTCAGTCCAATAAAAGTACGCAAACCTGAACGTTTGATGTGTGTTGCCAAAGTACAATCGTCTATCAGCGCATTGTGCAAATTGGCGAAAGCTCCCACTGAACGCAATGCTTGTGTTTCCACTAGAATACACCCGCCTGCAGCCGCTGCAACCCGTGATACCGGCTTATTTGCAAGCCCAAAAGGATACAACAACCTAAAGAAGAATATGAAAGCAGGCATCAATAAACGCTCTATGAAATTTTCCATAGGGGGCTCAGCCATCAATGATACCAGCGCAAGATTTTCATTGCGCGCTTTCTGCTGTAATTCGATCACAATCCCTGGAGCCAACTCTATATCGGCATCCAATAATAACGTGTAGGGTGTACTGACCTCACGCAACCCCTGTTCAAGCGCCCATAATTTCCCGCTCCAGCCCGCGGGTGGTGCTGTACCAGATAGCACAAGCGCACCACAACGCTTAGCTTGTTCTGCAGTGTCATCCGTCGATTGATCATCAATCACAATGATACGCAAATTCTCGCTCTGTGCTCTCACGCCATTAAGCGTATGCCGGATATATGGCCCTTCATTACGGGCTGGAATTAATACGGTAATATCACCCAGTGTCCCATGGGAATCTACGATGCCTTGCGTTTCAATTTTCTCACGGACACTCCAAGGACGCCACGGTAACAGTATCAATGAGCACCAGCACACAACACCAAACAAAGACAAATACAATACCAATTCCACCATTATTCTTACTTGTAGCTAATTCTATAAACCAGTATCAACACCTTATTGCCGTTTATTTGTTAATCAATGTCACCGGTATGTCGGAGAGCTTCTTGGGTATTTTATTTTCTTCGTTTGTCCATTTTGGAGTAGGCTCAGTCACCATAGGGCCTGTCGTTCTTGGCCCTCTCAATGATGCTATTAGTGCTTTCCATGGACGCTGAAGCGTGTCTTCAACAGCTGTAGCTTCATAGCCGCAATGCGCCATACATTGAGCACATTTTGGATTATTGACAGTACCGTATTTTTCCCACGGCGTATCATCAAGAAGTTCCTTGAAAGTCTTTGCATAGCCTTCATCCGACAACAAGTAACAAGGTTTCTGCCATCCAAACACATTGCGTGTTGGGTTACCCCATGGCGTACATTCATAATTCTGATTTCCTGCCAGGTAATCCAGATAAAGTGCCGAATGATTCAGTCTCCATTTTCGCTTTAGCTTTTTGCCTAATTCAAAAATACCACGAAACAATACCTTTGTATCCTGACTTTTTATAAAAACATCTTGTTGCGGCGCTTTCTCATAGCTGAATCCTGGTGCAATTGTTGCTGCTTCAACACCCAATTCCATCGCATAGTCCAAGAATTCAGACACATCCTGAGGCGTCTCGCCTTGAAACAGCGTACAGTTTACTGTGACCCTGAATCCCTTCTCTAATGCCAGCTTTATTGCTTCAACCGCGCGATCAAAAACCCCATCCTGACAAACTGAAGCATCATGCCGTTCTTTCATCCCGTCCAAATGGATCGAAAATGTTAGATAAGGTGATGGTGTATAGTCATCTATCTTTTTCTTTAACAATAGCGCATTTGTACATAAGTAAACATATTTCTTACGTTTGATTATGCCTGCAACAATTTGCGGCATTTCCTTATGTATCAATGGCTCACCACCCGGAATCGAAACCATCGGCGCGCCGCATTCGTCCACTGCCTGCATACATTCTTCGTAAGAAAGTCGCTGATCAAGAACATCTTCGGGGTGAGCGATTTTTCCACATCCAGCACAAGCCAGGTTACAACGAAACAATGGCTCCAGCATTAACACCAGCGGATATTTCTTAACCCCTTTTAACTTTTGCTTGATTAGATAACTGCCAACCGCAATCTGTTGACGTAAAGGAACTCCCATGAACAAACCTCCAAAAATACTTCAAAAACAAGTTAATGACGAATATTACTTAGCAAAATAAATAATAAAATAAAGCACGTTAAAATTAATTAACTAAAATTTAATCTGGGAAACATTACTAAGTACGCAATCAGTCTGTTCTATAACACGAGACTCATCTTATGCTGAGGAACTTAAAAACTATGATAAAGATTCGCAACAAATGGATATGTTCAGCATCTATAAATCTATTATTACTGAAGCAGTTTTAAATCCAGCCTTTAAGATTAACTATAGAACAGGACTCTTCCTATGGCAAATATTTTTAATCAGCTAAAGCAACAGAACAAACAAAATCAGTATCGCGAATCAAGCAAATACCCTACTCATTAGAAATTTCGTATGTATCAATAAAAATACACCAAGAGCCGAAGGCCCCTGATGTACTAAAAAATCAGGCTGATCTTTGTTCTTTAGAAATCGACACCTAATGCACGGAGCGTTTTCTTGGTAATCTTACCTGCTGGAATGCCGTTTTGTTTCTGGAAGCTTTCGATTGCATTTACTGTTTTAGCGCCACTGACACCATCAACCGGGCCAGGATTAAACCCAGCATTTACCAGAGCCTGTTGAACTTTACGCATTATTGCAGGCGTTACTGTGACAACATCGTCGCCATCATCAATTTCTGGTGCTGCTTCTGGTGCTAGTGCTGGCGCTGAGTCAGATCCAAGACTTTCAATACTTGTTACCTGCTCAATATTCGTCGCTGGCTCAACAGGGGCTGGTGCGGCGGAAGGTGGTGCGGAAAGTGCTGGTGCAGCGGCGACCTCTTTGCTTTCTTCCTTAGGGGGAAGTGGTTTTTTCTCAAAAATCGGTTTACACCCAAATAACAGTCCCGCCGATAACAACAGAACGGCACAGGCTTTTAATGTACTGATTTCACTAGACTTCATTGCTACCCTCCTAAAAAAGATGAATTTATGAAATGTCATTAATATGCTCAAGACACATTTTAACGACAAATTTAACTAACTCCATTTCCCCTACTGAATTAATCCTCAAAGCTACTATAGAAATACATTTAATTTTATTTATAGTGTCATGGACTAACTTATAATGTTGCGATGTGAACTATCACATTTTTCTGACCATAACGCAATCTGAATAAGTTAATTAATGATAGGCTTAACGCCACATAAAAAAGATTTACGCCTAATTGGCGGCGGACACAGCCATATTGCCGTTATCAAAAAATTGGGGATGCGCCCAATCCCCGGTATCAGAGTCACACTCATCAGCAATAATACACTCGCACCTTATTCAGGTATGTTGCCTGGATTAATTGCTGGACATTATACCTTTGAAGATTGTCACATTGATTTACGGAAACTGTGTCAATGGGCTGGTGTTCAGTTTGTTTGCAGTGAAGTTCAACGTATCGATCCAATCGCAAGGCAGATATACTGCCATCAATACCCATCCTTGCGGTACGATTTATTGTCTATCAATGTTGGATCCCAACCCGCACTCACTGAAATTAAAAACGCCACGGTACATGGCCACCCCATTAAGCCGATCAAACAATTTTTGCAGAATTGGCGCCAATGGCTTGAATCTGCTCAAGCATCCCGTCAACCAAAGCAAGTTGTCGTAATCGGTGGCGGGGCCGCGGGTGTAGAAATACTACTGGCTATGCACTATAAGCTCTGCAACACGACTGCTATTCATGCTGATTTTACTCTGATTTGCGCTGATCAAAATATCCTCAGCGCTCACAATGAACGCGTGCAGGAATTTTTTCAACATCACTTGCAAACGTTAGGTATCCGCATAGTTTGTGGAAAACATGTCATTTCCGTTACCGAGCGCCAACTGGCATTAAATGATGATACAACGCTGAATTACGATTTTTCTGCTTGGGCCATACATGCTAGTGCACAGCCTTGGCTTGCAGAAAGCGGGCTTGAGTGCGACGGACGAGGCTTCATTCAAGTTGATCAGTACCTTCGCAGTATTTCGCATCCGGATATATTTGCTGCCGGCGACAGCGCCGCTTTCATGCCTATGCCATTACCCAAAGCGGGCGTTTATGCTGTCCGTCAAGGCCCGATCCTTGCAAAAAATATTGTCGCTCAGCTCGAGAATCGGCAGCTTTCGCCTTTTAAACCGCAACGGCGCTTTTTAAGCTTAATAACGACAGGAAAACGTTACGCGATCGCTTCTCGGGGGGCACTATTTGCGCGCGGAAAGTGGGTTTGGGTTTGGAAGAATCACATTGATCGCGCATTTATGGCACGCTTCAATCCGCAACCTATGGTTAACACCGATAACTCAAGCAATACCAACGAGTCTATGCGATGCGGTGGTTGTGGCGCAAAAGTTAGCAGCAATATATTACAGATTGTTTTGTCTCAGCTGGACATCCAACCTCATCCGGATATTACCAGTGGCCCAGGGGATGATGCCGCGATTATTAATATATGTGCCGATACTCGATGGTTACAATCCGTTGATTTCTTTAGAAGCCTCATCGATGATCCCTATTTGCTGGGTCGTATCGCTGCAATTCATAGCTTAGGAGATATTTATGCAATGGGTGGAATTCCTCATTCTGCATTGGTAACTGCAGTTATCCCCTACGGCAGCGAGCCTATTATGCAAGAAACATTATTACATTTGATGCGAGGTGTATTAGAAACTTTGAAGGCTGAAAACACTGCGCTGATTGGCGGATACAGCGGTGAAGGACCCGAAATAGCTATCGGGCTAACTGTTAACGGAACACTCTCATCAAGTGAAGCCCTGACAAAATCCGGACTAACTCCCGGTGATAGTTTAATTCTCACGAAACCTATCGGCAACGGTGTTTTACTTGCTGCTAACATGGCTGCACGCTGCAAGGGTTTATGGCTTGATCAGGCATTGGCTTATATGTTGCAAAGTAACCTGGCCGCGGCAACCATCTTACGTTCTTGTGCAGCACGCAGTTGTACCGATGTAACTGGATTTGGCTTACTCGGACATTTACAGGAGATGCTGTTAGCTTCTCGATGCAGCGCCTCCCTATCAATGGACGCCATTCCAATCATGGAGGGCGCACAACAGTGCAGCCTACAAAGCATTCAAAGCATACTCTATGCCGCCAATAAACAAGCCAGCCGATGCCAATATTACACTGGGCAACACCCAAACTATCCTCTACTCTTCGATCCGCAAACTGCGGGGGGACTACTAGCTGGAATACCCGCCGAGCGTACCGACGAATGTCTTCATGCGCTTTCCACCGCTGGCTATACTTCAGCGCAAATTGGCTGTGTCACGCCATATAATACTAATTTACTTATTACATTAACAGATCACTAATTGGCCTTGCATATGATGTGGGTTGATTAATCCAGTAAAAATTCGATTCTGGCTATCGGTGTTAGAATTTTGGGCTTGTCTTGCACTTCATCGTTGAAAGATGGCAAGATTGTCTCAAGGAATGGTGTTATTGAATTCGTCGATCCACTGGTATTAGTGAACCCTCGGTTGCGGATCACTTTTTTCAAACTGAATGAAGATGCTCGAGGATCAAACTCAAATATGAGTGTATTCGTGAAAGCAAAGACAAGGCTTGTGTTAAATGAAGAAAATGGATTCCTTCTGCCACTTAAATCTGTATACAACGAGCTGACGACAATTATCAGTGTCTGCCCATTAAAATAGGCAGTTGCATTAATGGCTTCGAGAGGTTGCGGCAAACCATCTACTGCAGGAATTCCTGAATATCCGATCGCGGTCGCATTATCGATGCATACATCATGATTATTATTATTAAAGCGAGGAATACCGCCAGTTAAGCTTAAACGATAGATACCATCCCCAGCATCTTGTATGACTTCAAATTTGCTCTGTACTGGTATACCTTTGGGCGTGGAGTCATTTGTATCTACCGCATTTAAGCATTCAAACCCGCTGTATACAATACTTATTCCAAAAGCATTGCTTTGTAACATGAAGGAAAATAATGTTAATACCAGTGCTTGCATTATTTTCATTGTAGTACCTCGTTTTAGATAACCAAATCAGATCTGGCTAAATTAAAGTAAACAGATGAATTTCTTATTAGAAATATTCTTTATTTATGAGCTCCCTGTACTCACAAACAAAAATACAGATGTAGATACTTATTTTATGCTGTGGAAATTTACGGACCCAATCATATCATGTTATATAGTTTGGAAAAAGTATCGCCAACATATTTTATCTGTTCTGTAGTATGTGCTGCATTTACACTGCATCGCACAAGCGACTTACCTTCCGGTGCTGCTGGCGGCAGAATCAAATTTACATAAATATTATGTTCGAGCAAGCTCTGCCAAAGCTGGAGCGCCTGTTGCGGCGTATCAAGAATGGCGGCAATTACCGGACCTGGGTCGGGTCCTAGCAGGTAGCCAGTCTCCTCGAGCTGCGAATAAAGCTGAGTACAGTTGCTCCATAGTTGCTTGCGCAGATCACTGCCTTTGCTTAGCAGAACTAATGCCGCGCGCGTTGAGGCAATCGTTGCCGGGGACGGCGATGCTGTAAAAATATAGGGATGACTGATATAGCGTAACTGCTCAAGCTGTGGATGGTTGCTTACACAAAATCCACCGATACTGCAGAGACTTTTGCTAAAAGTACCGGTAATAAAATCGACTTCTTTTAACAGCCCCGTTTTTTCTACGAGACCCTGACCAGTTTCACCCAACACACCCAATGAATGTGCTTCATCGAGAAGCAGAATGCAATTATATGCATTCTTTAATTTAACAATTTCAGCTAAAGGTGCTTGATCACCAAGCATACTATAGATCCCCTCAGCAATAATCAGCGTTGTTTCAACACGATCTCCCAATCGACGCAATCGTTTTTCCATGTCAACCATATCATTATGCTTAAAGCGAATGATATCTGCGCCACTAAGGACGCAACCGTCATAGATACTTGCATGAGAGTCTCCATCAATCAATACAGTATCTCCAGGACCTACTAGACCTGAAATAGCACCTAAATTAGCTTGATAACCAGTAGTAAAGACAATGCCGGAGCTACATTGATAAAAATCAGCGAATTCTCTTTCCAAGGCACGGTGACCGAAATAACTGCCATTAGCCATCCGAGAACCTGTGGTACCTGTACCCTCTTTGTCAATTGCTTCATGCGCTGCACGTATACATTCCGGTGCAAAGGTTAAGCCTAAATAATTGTTAGTGCCAAGCAGCAGCACACGGCGATCTCCAATCCTAGCTTCCGTCGCCGAATAAACTTCTTCAATCGGAATACCAAAAGCACCCACGCCATTCGGCAAAAGTGATTTTCTTGCAGCTGCTGCTGCATCTAATTTTTCAAGTAAATTCATTATGAGGCAGATTTTATTTTATGCACTAAGTCAGCCAATTCTCTTACAGTGTGAATATCTGTCAGTGCATTAATGGGGATTGAAACATCAAAAGTGTCTTCAATTTCCATTATAAGATTAAGTAGTTTAATAGAATCAATCGATAGCTGACTAATCATGTTCGTTTCAGGAGTAATCTGAGCATCAGTATTGGTTAAACCACTTAGTCGATCACAGAGTAATTGCATGATCTCATCGTAATTACTTTCAGTCATAGGTTAATTCAGAGTAGTTAAATTTTAAAGCTAGGTTACTTCAGATAAAACGTCTTGTAAACGAATACTCGGCTGCCACGCCGGAAGAGCGCGGATCAATGGAGCATTATCACATACCCAGTCGCTATGTTGTAACTCATTAACTTTTCCTGGAGTCAGCATGGGGGAATAGTGAAGTAACCGCGCCAGCCATAGATTGGATATTGCGATACCTTGAATAAGCAAATCCGGTATAGGAATGCAATGTACAGGGCGCTTCCACGCCTGCTGCGCCAGGATTGCCAAACTTTGATAGCTATACCCGCCTGACATCCCATCATCAAGTTCGAATACTCCATTAACCGATAGACTGGAAGCCATCCAAATCTGAATAGCTGCAACCAGATCATACACATGTATTAATCCGAATCGATTATGAATTTTTCCGACTACGGGAAGAAAACCGCGGCGCATCGCTTGAAAGAGGGGTTTTAGTTCTTTATCGCCCGGACCATAAACGGCCGTAGGTCTGAGAATAGTCCATTGTAATTGCTCTGAATATTCAATTACCTGAATCTCCGACAAATACTTACTTCGGGTATACCATGATAATTCAGGTTGCCTTGCAGCTAGGGATGATATTAACAAAAAGCGGGGAGACTGTTTTTGCCTAGCAATGGCATATAAAATATTCTTTGTACCTTCGATATTCGTATGAGCGAATTCTTGAAAAGAATTTCCTCTTACTGTTGCAGCACAATGAATAACAAACGCTACATCATTAACTAAATGATGTAGCGCAGTTAAATTATCTAAATCACCTTGAATCCATTGAATAGATTCACTATCGGATGAGCGATGTAACCGTGTGAGCGCACGAACTGTCCATCCATCTTGAACCAGCTTCTGCACCAGCACATTGCCAATGAACCCTGTAGCACCTGTTACGGCTACTATTTTTGGCATGCGCCCTTATCTATCACCCGATTCTACAAAAGTCATTTGGCCTGCCAGATTTGTTCTCTGGATATAACCTTGCCTTGCTGCAAAACGTGAGAGCTTTCCAGATGAGGTCCGTGGCAAGGTATGCGGCGGAACCAATTCCACAACACAATTAACCCCAAATGCCATATAAACAAGCTGCTGCAATCTGGTTGTCAGTGATTGGCGTTCCGTCACGGAGGTGAGCCTACATTCAATGACTAGGACAATCGTTGTTGTTCCATCTTCATCATTCACCCCAAATGCAGAAGCCTCACGCGACCTAACTTCCGGTTGCTGTTCAGCTAACTCTTCTATGTCTTGAGCACGGATATTGCGACCATTAACAATAATGACATCTGTACGGCGTCCGGTTATAAACAAATCACCTTCAAACAGGAATCCAATATCTCCAGTATCCAGCCAATTACCGGATTTAAGCGCTTTGTTAGTCTCTTCTGGATTGTTATAGTAGCCCTTCATCACGCTATCACCATGCACTAAAACACTGCCAACCATCATTTCCGACAATCGCTGGCCATCCTCATCGACTATCTTCACAGTATGTCCAGGCAACGGACGTCCACAATTTACAAATTCATTTTGTTTGCGCCCATCCGCTTGCAACCGAACAGCCATTCGCTTATCGATCAGCGTCTTACTATCAACTTGTATACTTTTGCATCCTTTACCAATTTTTGAAAAAGTAACGGCAAGCGTGGATTCCGCAAGACCGTAGCATGGCAGAAAAGCATTCTCATCAAAACCTGCCGATGCAAATTTTTCTGCAAAATTTCTCAAAGTTTCTGGCCGAATCATTTCTGCGCCAATACCAGCAGCACGCCAACAACCAAGATCGAGCTCTTTGAGGTCAGATTCCCTTACACGTAATGTACAGAGCTTGAGACCAAAAGGTTGGCTGAATGCAACGGTACAACGATTGCGACTTATTAACCGCAACCATTGTAAGGGTCGAATTGCAAAATCGCGCGTCGCCAAGTAATCAACAGAGATTTGTGTAACCATTGGTGCTAGAACTAGCCCAACCAATCCCATATCATGGTAAAAGGGCAGCCACGAAGCGGAACGATCGTCGGGTTTAATTTCCAATCCATTACATACAATACCTTGTAAATTGCACATCAAGGCTCGTTCCGTAATAACCACTCCTCTCGGTGTACGCGTACTACCTGAGGTAAATTGTAGATACGCAGTTTCATCCGGATAATTAGGCTGCAGTTCAACATTTATCGCAGGGAATCCGCTTAATTTTTCTGGAGTTCCTACCCACTGTATACAGGTTGCTTCTTCTGCAGCCTCTTCCAGAAAATTAATATAGTCCATATTTGCCAACGCAATACTTGCTTGACTGCTTTCAAGCATACCCCTTAATTGCTGAACATATATTGCATGGCTACCGAGATTAACCGGAATTGGCATTGCAAAAGGCACTAAACCAGCATAGCGACATGCAAAAAACAACTCGACAAATTCTGGGGAGGTATCAGCAATGATTGCTACCCGACTACCATGGGGTAACCCAAAACCAAATAAACGTTGCGCAAAGATACGAGCATTCTGCCTAAGCGCACTGTATGGCAGAACCGAACGTAAGTTACCCTTCGCGTCATAAAAGTTATACCCCGTTATCCCCTCCGCTGCATATTCTAAAGCGCTGGTTAGGGTATCAAAACCCGCTAACTGCTGAGTTAGTGTATTGAGTGTCGGTGTCGGTGTTAATTGTAATTCGCGTGAAGGTTGAAAATCAAACGCTTGCGTTAGCGGAGCGTTCAACTTGGTTATTGTCGAACTCAAGATCTTCCCCTCGAAGTAATAGTACTTGTCATCTTGCTCGCA
>LNFM01013125.1_pt1 | contig 10668 bp, 8 predicted proteins | sample 596031 | NCBI WGS metagenome assembly LNFM01 (sample SAMN04254537, study PRJNA301005) | activated carbon metagenome | isolation source: dual media filters at the Ann Arbor, Michigan drinking water treatment plant | place: USA: Ann Arbor | reverse complement strand
TGGATGTCGTCGAGCACCTTGGCCGGCAGGCCGAGCCGCTCCCAGACCTCGGACTGGTTGAAGCGGTCGCGCATGAAATAGAGCGCCTCGACCAGGAATTCCTCGCGCTCGTCGCGCTCGGCATCCGACAGATGCGGATAGTATTCGCGCAGCGCCAACCGCCCGAACGAGACGTGGCGCGCCTCGTCCTGCATGACATAGGCGTTGACCGCGCCGGCCAGCGTGTTGCCGGCCTTGTCGCGGATCGACTGGAAGGCGGCCAGCGCCAGGCCCTCGATCAGCACCTGCATGCCGAGATAGGTCATGTCCCAGCGGCGGTCGGTCAGCGTCTGCTCGAGCAGGGTCTGCAACGCCTTGTTGATCGGATAGGCAACCTTGAACTTCTCGTGCAGCAGCCGCTTGTAGGCCTCGACGTGACGCGCCTCGTCCATCACCTGGGTGGCGGCGTAGAACTTGGCGTTCATGTCGGGAACGGTGCCGACGATCTTGGCGGTGGCGATCAGGGCACCCTGCTCGCCATGCATGAACTGCGAGATCGAATTGGCCTGGAGATGGAGCCTGAGCCAGCTCCGCTCCTTCTCCGTCATCTTGTTCCAGTGATCGGTGCCGTAGATCGAGATCGCCTCGTCCTTCAGCTCCATCGGATTGTCGGGATTGAGCTCGAGCGACCAGTCCAACCGCGTGCTCGCATCCCACTGCTGCTGCTTGCCCTTCTCGTAGAGCTCGAGCAGCGGCGCGGACCCGTCGTCATATTCCCAGTTGAACAGGAGGTCGGTCGCGCCGTCGAACGTCCACTGCGTCACGTCGACGGGCAGGGCGTAGATCCGTTGCGTGGTCATGGCATCACCCTCCCAGGGTGGTTCTGGCTTTTGCTTACGCGAAAGATGACGCCTCGTTCATATACTGGCAAGCCCCCTCAACCGTCAGGGCTGGAGCCGGTAGCCTCCGCGGTCGGTCACGAGGATCGCGGCGCTGGCCGGGTCCCTCTCGATCTTCTGGCGCAGGCGGTAGATATGGGTTTCCAGCGTGTGGGTCGTCACGCCGGCATTGTAGCCCCAGACCTCGTTCAGCAGGATATCCCGGGCCACCGGCCGGTCGCCGGCGCGGAACAGGTATTTCAGGATCGAGGCTTCCTTGTCGGTCAGGCGGACCTTCTTCTTCCCGCCCTTCTCCAGCAGCAACTTGCCCGCAGGGTGGAATTCGTAGGGGCCGATCGACATGACGGCATCCTCGCTGCGCTCGTGCTGGCGCAGATGGGCCCGCAGGCGTGCGAGCAGGACGTTGATGCGGAACGGCTTGGTCACATAGTCATTGGCGCCGGATTCCAGGCCCAGGATCGTGTCGGCATCGCTGTCGGCCGCGGTCAGCATGATGATCGGCGCCCGCACGCCCTCGCGGCGCATCAGCTTGCAGAGCTCGCGGCCGTCCATGTCGGGAAGGCCGATGTCGAGCAGGATGGCGTCGTAATGGGCGAGCTTGGCTTTCTCCAGCCCTTCGGCCGCGGTGCTGACCTGGATGGTGGTGAACCCGTCATAGAGATCGAGCTGCTCGGCGAGGACCGTGCGCAACGCCTGATCGTCGTCGACCAACAGGATTTTCTTGCCACGATTGTTCACGGACATGCGTTTGTTACCTGTCAGCCATCTCGAAATTTACTCTATCCGGTACGATCTGGGCACAAAAGTGGTTCACTTCGGCGAAATCCCGTGGCGTGATACCGTAAGAGTCATGAATTCCAACCCGGCCCACTCCCGCAGCGCGGCTGCAGTCGCCGCCGTCGAACGCGCCATGGCGGAGCTTCGCCGCGGCGGAATCGTCGTGCTGCGCGACGAAAACGGGGCCGGCGGCCTCGTCATCGCTGCCGAATCCTGCGGCCCGCGCGCCCTGCAGCGGCTGCAGGGCCTTGCCCAGAACCCGCCGGTGCTGGTCACCACGCGCCGCCGAGCCGAGGCGATCGGCATGGACATTCCCCCGCATATCGCGGGCGGCATGGGCGAGACCAACAAGCCGATCACCCTCGACCTGCCGGAGGGGGTCCCGGTCGACGTGATCCTGCGGCCGCACGAGAGCGACCGGACCGGCCGTCACGTCGCTCTCCGCCACCTGTCCCGGCCGGTGGCCAGCCATGCCCCCGGCATCGCGCAGGCGGCAATCGAACTCGCCAAGCTGGCGCGCCTGCTGCCAGCGGTCGTCCTCGGGCCACTGACCCGCGATCCCGGCAACAAGCGGCGCGACTGGGCGCGCGAGCAGGATCTCGTCTATGCCGACGCCGCCGACGTGTCGGCCTACGAAGAGACCGCATCGCGGACGCTGCAGCAGGTCGCGCAGGCGCATGTGCCGCTCGAGGGGGCCGAGAATGCCCGCATCCTCGCCTGGCGTCCCAGCGACGGCGGCAAGGAGCATCTCGCCATCGTCGTCGGCGAGATCGACCCGACCGAGCCGGTCCTGATCCGCCTCCATTCGGAATGCTTCACCGGCGACCTGCTGGGCTCGCTGCGCTGCGATTGCGGCGTGCAGTTGCGCAGCGCCATCGCCGAGATCGCCAAGCAGGGATCCGGCGTGCTGCTCTATCTGGCGCAGGAAGGCCGCGGCATCGGCCTGGTCAACAAGCTGCGCGCCTACGAGCTGCAGGATGACGGGTTCGATACGATCGACGCCAACGAGCAGCTCGGTTTCGACGCCGACGAGCGGATCTACGCGCCAGCCGCCACCATGCTGTCGCGCATGGGCATCCAGCGCGTGCGGCTGATGACCAACAATCCCGAGAAGATCGCCCAGCTCGAGCGCTACGGCATCGAGGTCGCAGCGCGCGTTCCGCACTCCTTCCCGTCCAACGGGCACAACGAGAATTACCTGCGTACCAAGGCAGAGCGAGCAGGCCACCTGCTCTAATAACGACGACCGGAGGAAACAATGACCAAGATGCGGCGCCGCGTTTTCGCGGCTGGCAGTGCTGCGTTCGCGTTCGCCCCGTCCATCGTCGGTGCCCAGAAGAAGTACGATCCGGGAGTGACCGACAAGGAGATCAAGCTCGGTCACACCAACCCCTATAGCGGGCCGCTCTCGGCCTACGGCACGATCGGCAAGGCGATCGCCGCCTACTGGACGATGGTCAACGACAAGGGCGGCATCAACGGCCGCAAGGTGAATTTCATCACCTACGACGATGGCTTCTCGCCGCCCAAGACCGTCGAGATGGTGCGCAAACTCGTCGAGGACGACAAGGTCTTTGCGATCTTCCAGCTGCTCGGCACGCCGACCAATACGGTCGTGCACAAGTACCTGAACCAGAAGAAGGTGCCGCAGCTGTTCGTGGCGACAGGCGCCTCCAAGTGGGGCGACCCCAAGAACTTCCCGTGGACCATGGGCTGGCAGCCCGACTACCACACCGAAGGCGCGATCTACGCAAAGCACATCCTTGCCAGGCACAAGGACAATCTCAAGGACCTGCGCATCGGCATGATCTACCAGAACGACGATTCCGGTAAGGACTATGTCGGCGGCTTCCTGGCGGGCCTCGGCAAGGAGAACGAAAAGTACGTCACCGCCAAGGTCAGCTATGAAGTCACCGACCCGACGGTCGACAGCCAGATCATCCAGATCAAGAGCTCCGGCGCCAACGTCTTCTTCAACGACTGCGCGCCGAAAGCGGCGGCACAGGCCATCCGCAAGGTGGCCGACCTCGGCTGGAAGCCCGACCATTATCTCGCCAACGTCTCGGCCTCCGTGGCCGCGGTGCTGAAGCCCGCCGGCTTCGAGAACAGCAAGGGCATCATAACGGCTGCCTATCTCAAGGACGCCACCGACAAGCAATGGGTCAACGACGCGGACTACAAGGAATGGGACGCGTGGATGAAGAAGTACCTGCCCGACGCCAACCCGGCCGATTCCGGCAACACCTACGCCTACGCCGTGTCCTCTACGATGCGGCACTGTCTCAATGCCTGCGGCGACAACCTGACGCGCGAGAATCTGATGAAGCAGGCCGCCAGCATGAAGAACCTCGAAGTCCCGCTGCTGCTGCCGGGCATCAAGATCAACACAAGCGCCACGGATTTCTATCCCATTCAGTCCGTGCGCCTCTCCGCCTTCGACGGCGAGACGTGGAAGCTGTTCGGCGACGTGCTGAGCAACGAAAGCACCTAGCCGGCTACGGGCCCCCACCGCCGGCATTTCGCGGTGGACTGGCATGGTGGATGCTTCGTACGGTTGCTGACCGACCGGAGCCGCGCCAGCCGATGCCCTTCAAACTGACCCGCCGCCGCACTCTTCTCGCCGCGGCGGGCACCTCCGCCCTGGCGGCCGCGGCCTACGGATCGGCCCACACGGCTTCCAGAACCGTCCAGAACCCGGGCCGCCCAGGGGGATTTCCCGAAGGCTTTCGGTGGGGCACCGCGACCTCGGCCTATCAGGTCGAGGGCGCGGCCCGCGAGGACGGTCGCGGCCCCTCGATCTGGGACACCTTTACCCGGGAGCCGGGCCGGATCCGCGACGGCTCGACGGGCGATGTCAGCGTCGACCATTACAATCGCTACAAGGAAGACGTGGCGCTGATGAAGTCGATGGGCGCCCGAGCCTATCGCTTCTCGATCGCCTGGCCGCGTGTGTTCCCCGAGGGAACAGGCGCCGCCAATCCAAAGGGGCTCGATTTCTACGACCGGCTGGTCGACGAGCTGCTCGCCGCCGGCATCGAGCCCTACGCAACGCTCTATCACTGGGACCTGCCGCAGGCGCTGCAGGACGGCGGCGGCTGGGAATCGCGCGACACCGCCCGGGCGTTCGGCGACTACGCGGCCTATGTCGCCGGCCGGCTCACCGACCGCGTACGTCAGGTGTTCACCATCAACGAGATGCAGACCTTCGTCGAGCAGGGCCACGACACCGGGAACTTTGCCCCGGGCCACAAGCTGCCGCCCGGCCGGCTGAACCAGGTCCGTCACCATGCGGTGCTGGCGCATGGCCTCGCCGTGCAGGCCGTGCGGGCCAGCGGACGCCGCGGCACGATGGTGGGGCCCGCTGAAAACATCGCCACGGCGCTGCCCGCCATCGAGACGGCCGAGAACATCAGGGCCGCCGAGCAGGCGACGCGGGAGCTGAACGCGCCCTATCTCACGGTGATGATGGAGGGCCGCTACACCGACGCCTATCTCGCGAAGACGGGCCGCGACGCGCCCCGCTTCACCGACGAAGAGCTGAAAATCATCTCCAGCAAGGTCGATTTCGTCGGCCTGAACGTCTATGCGCCCAGCCAGTATGTGCTGGCGAGCGAGGCGGCGCCGGGCTTCACCCCGGTGCCCTTCCCGTCGTCGCATCCGCGCATGGCATCCTCCTGGCTCCTGCTGGGGCCGGAGGCGCTGTACTGGGCACCACGCCACGCCGCCCGGCTCTGGCAGGTGAAGGACATCTTCATTACCGAGAACGGCGCGTCGGCGGCCGACGAACCGACGCCGGACGGCATGGTTCACGACGTCGACCGCGTGATGTACCTGCGCAACTGTCTGATGCACCTGCAGCGCGCGACGGCGGAAGGCGTTCCGGTCCGCGGTTATTTCCTGTGGAGCCTGCTCGACAATTTTGAATGGGCCGACGGTTACGAGATGCGGTTCGGTCTCGTCCATGTCGACTACGCGACGCAGAAACGAACCCCCAAGCTCAGCGCCGCCTTCTATCGCGAAGTCATTTCGCGCAATGGACTGGCATGAGAACAGTGGCAAATCGCAGGCCACAAAACGATGTTCACCGGTGCGGCCCGAAATAGGATTTCATTTCTGCCTAGCGTGCGAAATTTGGAAACAGTTTTCGCGCATGAAAGTATCGCCCCCTAATATAAGAATTCCTGACGTGCCCGCTGTGCCAAGATGGGCGACGCTGTGAACGGCGAGAGGGGAAAAGAAATGAAGCTGCCCGTAGCGACGCTCGATCATGTGGTCATCAATGCCCGTGACGACATGGACCATGCGGCCGATGTCTATACGCGTCTGGGCTTTTCGCTCACCGAACGCGGCTATCATTCGCTCGGTTCGATGAACCACCTCGCCATGTTCGGCACCGACTATCTCGAGCTGATCGCCATTCCGAAGGACGCGTCGTCCGGGCGCCTCGACCTGCTCACCTTCCCGTTTGGCCTCAACGGTCTCGTCTTCGGCGCGGAAGATTCCGCCGTCACCTACGAGGCGCTGAGCAAGGCGGGCGTGCCGGTCGACCCGCCCGTCGAGTTCACGCGGCCCGTGAAGGTCGGCGACGAGATGCGCGATGCGCGTTTCCGCACTGTCCGCATGAAGGCCGGCGTCGTGCCATATGGGCGCGTCTACTACTGTCACCACTTCACCCGCGACGTGGTATGGCGCGACGAGTGGCGTCACCACGCCAACGGCACGGTCGCCATCGTGCGCTTCCTGATCGTCGAGCCGGATCCCGCGGCGGCCTCGAAGCTCTATGCCGACATGTTCGGACCGGAGGCGGTGCGCGACATCAAGGGCGGCAAGTCGGTCGTGGTCGGCAACTCGCGGGTCGACATCGTGACCGAGGACGAGCTGAAGGCGCAGTTCGGCGATGCCGTGCCGGATGCCGAGGGCCGCAAGGCCTATATGGCCGGCCTCACTTTCCGCACGCTGTCGGCGGCGAAGGCGGCACGTGCCTTGCAGGACGGCGGCATCAGTGGAGTGGCTGTGACCGCGGGCCGGGTCGTCGTGCCGGCCAAACAGGCGTTGAATGCGGTGTTGGAGTTCATCGAATAGTCTGAAGAGCAATCGTCAGGGCTGCTGGGGAGCGGCCGAGAAGGGACGCCATGGAATATTACGATTGCTTCGCCGCGAGCTATGCCAACGCGCGTGCGAAATTCCTGAAGGCGGCGACCGCCGCCCGGGGCGAGGTGCGTTCTTTCCTGCACCCCGCGAAGAAGGCGCCCGACGGCGGCCCTCTGGCGATCGACGTCGCCTGCTTCGGCGACCGGAAGGCGGCGCGGCAGGCGCTGTTCCTGAGCGGCACGCACGGCCAGGAAGGCTTCTCCGGATCGGCCGTCCAGATCGGCTGGCTCAATTCGGGCGGCGCGGCGCGGCTGCCCGCCGATGTCGGCGTGGTGCTGGTCCATGGGCTCAATCCCTATGGTTTCGCGCACTTCACGCGCACGACCGAGAACAACGTCGATCTCAACCGCAACTTCATCGACCGCGAGGCGGCCGCGGCGCCAGCCAACCCGCACTACGAAACGCTTCATGCCGACCTGCTGATCCGCGAATGGACCGACGCGGAGAATGAACGGATTGCCGGCGTGCTCGACCGCTTCGCCGAGAGCAAGGGGCGCGACGTGCTGTTCGATACGCTGGCGCGCGGCCAGTACCAACATCAGGACGGGCTGATGTTCGGCGGCAAGGATCGCGAATGGTCCAACCGGACGCTTGAGACCATCGTCGCCGAAACGCTGGCCGATGCCGAGCGCATGGCCTTCATCGACTGGCACACCGGCATCGGCGAGTACGGCAAGCCGTTCTTCCTCTGCTTCAACGATCCCGCGGGCCCGCTGTTCGCGCGCGCCTGCGACTGGTGGGGCAAGGACAATGTCGACGGCGTGCGACCGCACGGCATGGAACGGCCGAACTACACGGGCCTGGTCTTTCACGGCGTGCAGCGCTTCCTCGGCAATCGCGACATGTGCGGCGCGGTGATCGAATTCGGCACGCGTGGCGTCAACATGCGCCGCGTGCTGCGGCTGGACCAGTGGCTGCGGCGGCAGCACGGGCTCGATCCCGACGTGCGCGCCACCCTGCAGGCCGACATGATGGATGCCTTCTGCCCGTTCGACGGCCAATGGCGCAAGGACACGCTCGACTACGGGCTGAAGCTCACCGACCAGGCACTCTCGGGACTCTCTTCATGGTGACGATCAAGTACGACAACCAGGGCGACGCGATCTCGCGCGACGTGCCGGCCGACAGCCTGGCGCTGATCGACGCGGGCGGCAACGGCCACGAGCGCAGCTACACCTATGGCGACATTCTGCGGCTGAGCGGGGCGGTCGCGCGCGGGCTCCTGAAGCGCGGCCTGCAGCGCGGCGACCGTGTCGCGATCCTCTCGGCCAACCGCGCCGAGTACCTGCTGACCTTCCTCGGCACGATGCAGGCCGGCCTCGTCTCCGTGCCGGTGAACTACAAGCTGCCCGCCGAGACGGTCGCCTATGTCGTGGGCGACTGCGGCGCCAGGCTGGTGATCGGCGACGACGCGCGGCTGCCGCTGGCGCCGGACGACGTGCCGAAACTCTCCTTCGACAGGGACTTCGAGAACCTGCTCGACGAGGGGCCGTTCACGCCGTTTCCCATGAAGCCCGAGGAGCCGGCGATGTTCCTCTACACGTCGGGCTCGACGGGCCGGCCCAAGGGCGTGGTGCTGTCGCACTATTCGCACCTCTGGGCGATCAGCCAGCGGGTGCGCCGGCCGGGGCCGCTCGGCCAGCGCGCGCTCGTGGCAGCGCCGCTCTATCACATGAACGGGCTCGCCATGTGCCAGACCACCTTCTCGCAGGGCGACACCGTGGTGCTGCTGCCGCAGTTCACGACCCGCGGCTACGTCGAGGCCGCCGCCAGGCATCGCGTGGCCTTCCTGACTTCGGTGCCGACCATGATCGCGATGATGCTGCGCGAGCGCGAACTGCTGGCCAGCGCCGATCTCTCGGCCGTCGAGGCCGTCCGCATGGGCTCGGCGCCCGTTACCCAATCGTTGATCGACCAGGTGCACGCGGTGTTTCCAAAGGCCGTGGTCAGCAACGGCTACGGCACCACCGAGGCCGGCCCCGTCGTGTTCGGCCCTCATCCCGAGGGCCTGCCGCAGCCGGTACTCTCGACGGGCTATCCGCATCCCGAGGTTCAACTCCGCCTCGTGCGCGACGGAAAGGAAGTGCAGGACGAAGGCGAGCTCCAGATGAAGTGCGGCGCGCTGATGACCCACTATCACAAGCTGCCGGCCAAGACCGCCGAGGTCATGACGCCGGACGGCTACTACCGGACCAGCGACGTCTTCCGCCGCGACGAGAACGGCTTCTTCTATTTCGTCGGCCGGGTCGACGACATGTTCGTCTGCGGCGGCGAGAACATCTATCCCGGCGAGGTCGAGAAGATGCTCGAGCGACATCCCGGCATCCACCAGGCCGCGGTGATTCCCGTTCCCGACGAACTCAAGGGCCACAAGCCGATCGCTTTCGTCGTCAGGGCGGCCGGCGCCGAGCTCGATGAGCTGGCGGTGAAGACCTACGCGCTGGCCAATGCGCCGGCCTACCAGCATCCGCGACGCGTGCTGTTCGTCGACGAGATGCCGCTCGCCGGGACAAACAAGATCGACAAGCGCGTACTCGCGAAGCAAATCCCAACCGGAGAAGTATAACAATGAAAGCTGCTGTCGTCCGTGAACACGGCGGACCGGACCGCCTCGTCTTCGAGACCAACTTCCCCGACCCGACGCCCGGCGAGGGCGACGTGATCGTTGCCGTGAAAGCCTCGTCGCTGAACTACCACGACGTCTTCACCCGCCGCGGCATGCCGGGCATCAAGGTGCCGATGCCGGCGATCATGGGTCTCGACGTTGCCGGCGAGATCGCCGAGGTCGGCCCGGGCGTCACCGGCTGGAAGAAGGGCGACCGCGTCCTGGTCGATCCGATCAACCGCGTCGAAGGCGGCCTGATGGGCGAGACGGTGCACGGCGGCCTGGCCGAACTCTGCAAGGCGCGGGCGCACCAGCTGATCAAGATCCCCGACGGCGTGAGCTACGCCGATGCCGCGGCGCTGCCCGTGGCCTACGGCACGGCGCTGCGCATGATGGTCACCAACGGCCATGTCGCGAAGGGCGAGAAGGTCCTGATCCTCGGCGCCTCGGGCGGCGTCGGCGTCTGCTGCCTGCAGCTCGCCAAGCTGGCCGGCTGCGAAGTGATCGCCTGCGCCGGCACCGATGCCAAGGCCAAGCGCCTGGCCGAGCTCGGCGCCGACAGGACGATCAACTACATCGAGAAGGATTTCATGAAGGAGATCTTCGCGATGTACGGCAAGCCGACGCGACGCGGCAACGGCACCGACCAGGGCGTCGATGTCGTCGTCAACTACACCGGCGGCGACACCTGGGTGAACTCGCTGAAGACGCTCAAGGTGGGCGGCCGCCTGCTGACCTGCGGCGCCACCGCCGGCTACGCGCCGACCGAGGACATCCGCTTCATCTGGACCTTCGAGCTCAAGATCCTGGGCTCCAACGGCTGGATGCGCACCGACATCGAGAAGCTCCTGGAGCTGGTGCAGAGCGGCAAGCTCAAGGTGCTGGTCGACAAGATCTTCCCGCTCGCCGAGGCGCGCGAGGCGTTGCGCGTGATCGAGGATCGCGAAGTGTTCGGCAAGATCGTGGTGGCGCCATGAGCGACAAGCTCCAGCCGCTGACGTCCGAGGAGATGCAGGCGCAGCTCGACCGCTCGCCGTTCATCGCCTTTCTCGGCCTGAAGGTGATCGCGAGCGATCCGGCGAAGGAGGAGGTCACCATGACCTGCGCCATGCGGCCGGAGTTCGAGCGCGGCGCCGGCACGGGCCAGTGGCACGGTGGGCCGCTCGCGGCGATCATCGACACGGTCGGCGACTATGCGCTGATCATGGCGCTGCGCCGCCCCCTGCCGACCATCAACTTCCGCGTCGACTATCTCCG
>LNFM01013124.1_pt1 | contig 10668 bp, 8 predicted proteins | sample 596031 | NCBI WGS metagenome assembly LNFM01 (sample SAMN04254537, study PRJNA301005) | activated carbon metagenome | isolation source: dual media filters at the Ann Arbor, Michigan drinking water treatment plant | place: USA: Ann Arbor | reverse complement strand
AACCACGGTAAATACCCCTCAACTACTTTACAGGTCACGTCTGTGTCAGCAAATGCCATTACCTGCTTACTTACAGGCTTTGATGCCTTCGGCAAGAACGTAGTAAATCCCACTGAAGTTATCGTCGAGACCTTTCCCGATTTGCTTATACCCAAGCCCAGTGGGTCTTTGAAGCGCGTAAAAGAGATTCACATTGAGAAACGTATCTTACCGACGGCCGGTGCCAAGGGATGGAAAGCACTAAAAAAAGCTCTTGACCACGCAGTCAAGGACAGCCAGGGGCCATTTTTTGTAGTTATGACCGGCCTAGCCAACAAACGAGAATGGCTCAACCTCGAGCGCTTTGCAATTAACATAAAAGACTACGGTATGCCCGATAATAGCGGCCAGCAACCGCTTGATAAACCTATTAACAAAAATGCACCAGATCTACTGAGAACAAAGGTCGACCTCTCCGCCTTAAATTCTGCAATTAATAAAACTGGCTATCCTTCGGTCATATCCAACCATGCTGGCACCTTTATTTGTAACGAGCTCTACTTTCAAGCGCTAAACTATGCCCTAAACCAACCGAAAATTAAGTGTGTAATTTTTGTGCATGTGCCAACAGCGAAACAATTTGCCCAATCAACTGCCAAATCGAAAAAAAAATCAATCGCCAATGCCGCCCGTGAAGCAACAACCAGCGCAAAACAAATCGCCTTGCTAGGGCAGGCAGTAGCTGAAATTGTAGAAACAGCCTGTAAACTCATATAGTAATCACCTAAATTCCGTCTAGTGGAGAATCAAAGTGCAGCAAGCCAAATTATCTCTTTTCAAATCTAGCGCTCTGGCCGCCATATTTTCTTGCTTGCTGCAACCGCTAGCAGGTCATAGCTGCCCCGAGCACGGTGGCTCCAAGAGCAAAACTAAGTCCATTGACAGCAAGACCCTAGTGAAAGACACTTCTAAAGATACTTCTAGTACTAAGACGAGAGAAGGCTTCAATCAGCCCCTCATCCTCTCAGGCTTGAAGCAAATGAAATTGGTAATTGGTGAGTTAGACCAGTTCTCTATCGACCACGGCATAACAAAAGAGAAGATAAGGCATCTCATGGTCGATGAGCTAGTACCTACTCATGTCACCATCTGCGGTGACGATAATTGTTGTGCCGGTGCCAATAAAGGCAAGGGCTGTGAGACTAGCGCTACACCAATTCTCTATCTCAAGTTGAAGACCGTTGCTGACAGTGCCGCTCCTAACACAGCCACTGTTGCTATTAACATGTCTTTGGTAGAAAAAGTCAAAGTGGCAAGGAACAAACAAGAATTGATGGTGGCTGTTTGGTCAAAGAATACTGCCAATAGTGCAGGAAACCTTCAAAGTAATTTACAAACAGAAGTAGATGGCCAATTAAAAGAAGCGGTGAAACACTTCAGACGTGACTTTGCTCTGGCAAATAGTGCCGATATAGGTCATGGCAAGAAGCACCCACTGAAGAAAAATGACCCTACTGGTATGAATCAAGAGCAAGAGTAGACAAAGTCTAAAGGCAAAATCTCTTGCGAGACAAAAGCTCAGAAGCCATATGGTTAATCAAGCAGCAAGCTTATCGCTTGCTGCTTTCCTTAATACTGATACCACAGGTTGCTTGGGCAGAAAGTGCAAAAAATTCTGAATTAACTAGGCAAGAAATCATAGCAGCGACACATCTAGCTTCGCACCGCGAAATACTAAGCCTGCACGGGATAAAGACAATGGCTATCGGGGTCAGCCCACTACCTCCAAGCCTAAGCGTTAGCAATGACAAAAGCATAACCGCGACAAGCCTATGCAATATACTGAGCAAGCGCGCACAGTCTTGCCAAGTTGAGATTGATTCCCAAAGGGCCACTCATCTGCTCTTGCTGACTCTCTCCCCCTTAGCCAAACACGACTACCAACTGATTCTAACTGTGCGGCCCATTATCAAAAAAGTTAGCAGTCCACTTTATACGTTAAAGATGCGAGCGACCATGACTGGACACTACCCCAAGAGAATAAACGAACTTATAGAACGTGCCTCTATAATTTTCTGGCGCAACTACCAGTTAGCAAATTAAATGACGAAAATAAACCAAGACCAAACTAGGGGCGATGAAATGAAAAAGTATGTTCTCAGCATCGATCAAGGCACCACTAGTTGCCGAGCAATCGTCTTCGACAAAGAAGGCAAAAGCATTGGGCTAGGCCAAAAAGAATTCAAGCAATATTTTCCGCGCCCCAGCTGGGTAGAACACGACGCCAGCGAAATACTCTCAACGCAAATTGAGTGCATAAAGCTGGCTATCAGCAATGCCCACATTAGCGGCAGTGAAATAGCTTGTGTCAGCATCACCAACCAACGCGAGACCACTGTTGTCTGGGATAAAGAAACCGGCAAACCAATTCACAATGCCATAGTCTGGCAGTGCCGCCGCACCCAAGAAATAGCTGATGAACTAAAAAAACACAAAGAAATTTTCCGCAACAAAACAGGCCTCGTGCCTGATGCCTATTTTTCAGGACCAAAAGTAGCCTGGATACTCGATCAGGTACCTGGCGCCAGAGACAAAGCTGAAGCCGGCAAACTCTGCTTCGGCACAATCGATAGCTGGCTCATATGGAACTTAACAGAAGAGAAAACCCATGCCACCGAAGGCAGTAATGCATCTCGCACCATGCTCTTTAATATCAACACCATGACCTGGGACGACGAACTACTCAAACTTGTCAACGTGCCATCAGAAGTCCTCCCACTGGTTCTTCCATCCGACGCCAATTTCGGCACTACTAGAGCTGATTTGCTAGGCTTCACGGCACCGATATCAGCAGTAATGGGTGACCAGCAAGCAGCACTTTTTGGTCAAGCATGCCTAGAGGAAGGTATGGCAAAATGCACTTATGGCACCGGCGGATTTCTCCTTGCGAACATTGGCAGCAAGCCAAGGTTCGCCGGTGGACTGCTAACCACCGTCGGCTGGCAACAAGAAGGCAAAGACCCAATTTACGCTTTTGAAGGAGCCATATTTGTCGCAGGAGCTGCCATTCAATGGCTGCGCGACGGACTCGGCATCATAGAATCGAGCAGAGACACTGAAGAAATGGCCGTCTCACTCGATTCTAACGAAGGTGTCTATTTCGTACCAGCACTTGTTGGCCTAGGCTCACCGTGGTGGAACTCAGACGTGCGTGGCACCATTGTTGGCTTAACTAGGGGTTCCACCAGAGCACACCTCGTTAGGGCAGCTCTTGAGGCTATGGCCTATCAGGTAGGCGATGTTGTCGAAGATATGAAGAAGAATGGTATCACGGTCAAAGAATTGCGAGTTGACGGCGGCGCCACACAAAACAATTTTATGCTGCAATTTCAAGCCGATATCATCGGGGTGCCCGTTCTACGCGCCACTCAAGCCGAATCAACAGCCTGGGGTGTCGCGGCTATGGCAGCTTTAAAAAACGGTTTGATCAAAACCAAGAAAGAGTTTCTATCAGGCTGGCAAAGCGATCAAGCCCTGACTCCCTCGGCCGATCGCAAACAAGACTATGCTGGATGGCAGGCCGCTCTCGATGGTGCCTTTGCTTGCGCTCAAAGTAACATTAACTGCCAACTTTGAGTTGTCCTAAAAGTTCTTGGACACTAGCAATAAACTCTTCTGGAGAAATTCGCCCTTTATCAAGATAGCGAGTGAGACCAAGACTAAGTTTACCCCGATCGCTCTCTGTTAGTTCCTGAGCCGAATAGACAAGCAATGGCACAAGCGCAAACGGCCCTTTTTGCAATACACTGATTACCTCAAAACCATCTAATTTAGGCAGTCCTACGTCAAGAATAATTAAATCAGGAACGAACGACTCAACTACAGTGAGGGCTTCAAGACCGTTGCTAGCTTCCATGCAAGTGGCCCCAATTGCTGCCAGTTGTTTGGCTATGACTGAACGGGTTGCTTGATCATCTTCTACTAATAGAATGCGGCGAGAAGGTCCAATATGTATGGCCTTCTCTACCGACTTGAGCAATAGGCTCATTTCAAAGGGCTTAAAGAAGCAATCAAGCACAACCGGATAAGCCAATGAAACTTTGTCGCAAGCAATGCCAGTTGTCACTATTACAGGAACAGCATCATCAGGAAACTCTTCCTTTAGATACTGCAAAATATCTAAACCATTGCCGTCGGGCAAATTCAGATCAAGCAAAATTAGGCCCGGTCGCGAGCGCGAAAGTACATCAATTGCAGCGGCTATTGTGGCTACGCGCAAAATTTGATAGCCATGCTTAAGCAACGAGAGACGCATAAACTGGGCAATATTATCGTCATCCTCAACCAGCAAAATTGCTGAAGCACCAAGCTGTGGCAATAAAGATACCTTTACTTCAGCATCAACTATTGGGAGGTCAAACCAGAAGGTACTTCCTGTAGAAGTCGAGCTATAGACCCCAATCAAGCCCTTGTGCTCTTCTACAATTGCTTTAGAAAGAGCTAGGCCTAAGCCAGTGCCTTCCTTAGGTCTAGTATCGGATGAATCAACTTGTTGAAACCGCTGAAACAACTTTGACTGCAAATGAACCGGAATTCCAGCACCCTGGTCGGCAATACTAAAGCGCAAATGAGCATCAGGCTGCAGGTTTAATCCGACTATCACGCAACCACCATCGCTACTAAACTTAATTGCATTCGAAATCAAATTGGTCAATACTTGAATAATTCTATCTATATCAACCTTAACTGGTGCACTAAACACAGTGTCTTGAATAAGTTGAATATTATGGGCCCGAGCCAAACCTTCCATACCAGCTACAGCTCTCGATACTAGAGTCGCAGCATCAATTTTTTCAAGCTTTAGTTCTAATTTACCTGCCTCAATTTTCTTTATATCAAGAATGTCGTTGATCAAGCGCACCAAGCGTTCTGAACTGCTGCGAGCCACGCCAATCATCTCGTAGCACTCATCTGAACCCATCTCAATGATCTTGTCGTCAATCAAACTGAGAGCACCACGAATGGACGTCAGTGGACTTCTCAGTTCGTGTGAAATAGTCGAATAAAATTCACTCAGTCGCTTCTCTACTTCTTTGCGATGAGATATATCTCGATATATTATCGAGACTCCAATCGCCTGCCCTTGGTTATCGAGCATGAGTGAACAGGTTAAAGCCACATCAATAGCGCGACCATCTTTGCAAAGCCTTGTGGTTTCAAACTCTCCAACCTTCTCTCCAGACAAAATGCGACTCAACATAGCAGCATCTTCTTCTCTTTTGTCATCCGGAAGAAGGCTAGCAATTGTATGCCCAATCATCTCCTCGCTTGACCAGCCGAACAGTCTATCGGCAGCCGGATTCCACGAAGAAATCACGCCCTGAAGTGATTTACCGACAATGGCATCATTCGAATATTCAACAATCGAAGCCAGTCGCGCTTGTACTAGCGCTCGCTCCGCCCTTGCTTGCTCTGCCAGAACCCTTTCAGTAACATCTTCAACAGTACCAACATAGGTTTCGACACCATCCTTAGCTGCCACCACCCGCGAGGCCTTGCTATGTACCCAGCAGGGCTTCTCGCTATTAATTTTAAACTGCAAGTCAAATATACCACTTCCACTAACGGCTGCTAGCCAGGCCGATCCGACAAACTCTAATTGGTCCGAGGGAACAGTGTGGCTCCAGCCATCTCTTAGGGCCTCTTCGTAGGTCAGACCAAAAATTTCGGCAAAACGCGTATTGATGTAGATGCATTGGCCATCCCCTGTAGCCTGAAAAATACCAAGGGGAGCGGTTTCGCAGAGCACACGATAGCGATTCTCGCTGGCGTCGAGCTGACCCGTTCTTTCGTTTACTAGCTCTTCAACTTTAGAACGAGTGACTTCTAGCTCGGCCTGTTTATTAGCGTTCGCCATCATAGCGCTCAAACTTTGGTATCCAGCACTAATTAAAAACAGATCTTCAAAGATTACCCACCAGACGTGCTCAACAGTGCGCCAGGGGCTAGCTAGAGCCACTCCATAAATAGACTCTGGTATATAAATTCCTCGAAGAGCATGATCAACAAGAGTCACCAATGAGGCCAATGCCAGCACGCGCCAGTCACGATAGAAGGAAAGAAAAGCCAGTGAGCCAAAAATATGGAAGTGCGATTCAATGCGGCCACCGGTTAGGTGAATGAGCATACCGGAATAAATCATCTGGCAGACAGCCATAACAAATCGGGTGACTGGTTCACCTGCATGCCTGAAAGCCAAATAAACAGGAAAAACAGTAATAAGCGAGCCTAAAACTGTGACGAAATAAATGTGGGGATGAATAAACGAATCACGACCAGCCCAGCTATAGGGTGACACAATGATTGCAACCAGCAAGCTGGCCAGCCATTGCAATATCATCAGCCATCCGAACATTCTGTCGGTTTGCTGACAGATAGAGAGACGCTCTTGCTTGTAGATCTTCTCTGCTAACGGCGAGTTCGGAACTATGGCGCTGCGATCACTCCAGTCAAAGCTCTTTCCTGCCTCATTCTTAGTTGTGTTCACTTACTCGACTCCAGTGAGCAGCCAAACACCGGTGTCTTGTTGAGCAAGCCACGACCACCAGTAATATATTGACGCAAGGCATCGACACCAGCATTGGCACCAACTTCCCCTCTAGCTGCAGTAATGCCACCACTAAATAAACACTTACCATCACTATCAAAAAGTAGTGTTTGGCCCGAGGTCTTTACACCAAAGCGCTGCGATTCGACATCGTCATCATCAATCAGCACTTGCACATTCTTAACTTGAACGAGTGAGTCAAGCACAGCACCACTAACAAAAGCCTGAGAACAGCCAGTTGGCTTAGATACAACCGCATAAGCTCTCAGTCTGCTTACCAAACGGCTGTGGGCAAGTAAACCTTTTAGCTCACTAACCGTTGCAATCGAGCAAGGGCATTGCGGATGCAAGAAAACAATCAAGGTTAAACCACTATTCTTAGATAAAGAACTGACTACAGGGAACTGGCCCACAGTAACTGCACTTTTAGCAGGCGCTGTAGAATAAAAAACCATACTGCCATAACCGCACAATACCAAAACTGCCCAAAAGAGAACAACTTTCATAAGACCAAACTTACTCAAGCAGTCGGCTTGCTCAATCACTCTATGATTAAACATTGACTTGCATCTCCAGAATGCAGGCTAACTTACTGGTCTCCTGAATCTACGGCTCACTAAAATTCACTAATCACCAGAGCCAACCAGCAATTCGGAACTCTCGGCTGCAGCATCTTCACAGCTCAGGCGACTTTCCCATTCAGCGCATATTCTGCGTACATCATCTGCTAAATCTTTGGGATTAAACGGCTTGCAAATTACACCAGCAGCACCCAAAACTAAATACTCGTCAACCTCATGGGACATAACCTTAGCGGTCATAAAGATTACCGGTTGCTTAAACCCTGGAAATTGGTTCTTGACTGACTGAAATGTAGTGGGGCCATCCATTTCTGGCATCATCACATCAAGAATAAGCAGGTCAGGTTTATCTTTTTCAAGCATCGCCAAAAGCTCTCGGCCAGAGCTAGCCAACTCGACCTGCCACGGACCCAGCTTCTTTAGGCTTATCTCGGCAATACGTCTGATATTTGGGTCATCGTCGACCAAGAATATTTTTTCTATCTTCAAGCAATTGTCCTCAGACCATACAGCTTTATGCCACGACTAAAGGCATTCGAACGCTAAAGTGACCCATTGCCATTCAAATCAATTAATGGCATCCGCCAGCGCCCGAGGCAAACCTTCGCGCTCTACAGCGGCAAAAGGCTCCACCCTAACAATATCAAATTTGGCGCCTTCGCTAGCCATATTGGTATCGAGCTTTGCCAATGTACGCGCACCAGCCTCTTCATGACCAATTTGCAGAAAATTGACAGTGATTTCACCAGGAGAATTAATCATCTGCGAAGCTCTAGATATAGCGGCAATTAGTGCCCCCTTATCGCTGGGATCACCGTCTGTCACTACCTGTACAAGCAATTTACGAGTGGCTGGATTGCTTGCCCGACGGGCAAAATAGTCATCAAAAACGGCCTCCATCACTTTACCCGTATAGGTTCCGCCCGATGGAGCGTTCTCGCCAAAAATGCGAGTGACATAACCAAGATCAACATTTCTGAATATGTCGTAATCAGATGAATAAAGCGCCACGGTAATGCCATTCTTAAAGACTGAACCAATCTGGGCAGTAAGCGACATCATTTGATCTCGGCACCAATCCCAGCGGCTCATACCACCAGGGCAATCGCGCTCGTCCATAGAGCCTGATTTATCCAGAACAATTACCACGTCGTACTTTGAAAGCACCGTAAGTTCGCTTGCGGTAAGAGGCCGAGCAAACTTGCTGACGAATGCCGGTTTTGCTAGCGAATTTTTAAGTAATGCACTAGGTGAAGCTGTAGCCGAAGAACTAAATTGACCAGTTTTAGCAACAGAACTAGGTCTATTGTTCGAACTGGCGTTGATGGCGTTGACTACCTGAGCGCCTAAGCGCAAAGCCTGGCCGATATCAAACTTACTCTGATTGCTAGAGCGAGAAATAGAGTCAGCGGCAGGAAGTGCAGCACTGGAGCCAACGGAGCCTGGGGCGGCTATGACTGGAGAGGCTTGTTGTAGGGGAGTGGACTGTCGTACTTGCGAGAAAGCCGCCTGTTCAGCGGCAGAAAAGAGCGAACCGGAATTGCCAGCCGGACTAGAACTCGATATAGGAGCGAAACTAGAAACAGGATTAGGCGCACTAATAGGAGAGCTGCTAAGCGAAGGCGGAGTAGCCGGACGCAGCAAACGAGAGGCACCACCAATAGTACTATTATTAACCACAGAACCATTTAAGACAGAGCCATTGAAGCTCGACACAGAAGCAGAGTTAGAACTAGACCCAGCAGTAGCATTTCGTTGTAAACGCGACGGGGCTAGGGGCGGTGCACTCCCCTGGGCTGAAACACTAAAACTAGTGCGAACACTGCCAATCAAGACCGAAGCAACCAGCGCAATAAATATTAGTGGTCTGACTTTCATAAACTAGCTATCTACCAAATTCTAACAAGATAAGACGACGGCAGAGACATCTTCTATGTTCCCTTATTTTAGCGCCACAGGCTTGGCGTCGACCTTAATTCGAAAGAGAACATAGGGCTTTTGCCGTTTGTCTTGACCATCATGAAAGCGTGCTTGGCGATGCAACTGATTGACGATAAAGTACAAATAGCCATCGTTTGCTAGACATAGGGTGTCTGGCCACAAAACCCGCGGATCGCAAACCAGCGTTTCATCCTTGCCACTAAGCGAAATACGATGAATGGCATTATGTTCGTAATTGCTAGCATAAATGCGTCCTAGACTATCGCTTTCAAGGCCATCAGAAGCCCCTTTTGTAATTATTTCACAAACAGTCTTTGCCACATCATCATCACTAAGTTTACGGTCACAAAGAGCATCAATACTGACGCTATAGAGCTTTCGACTAGATAGTGGGCAATAGAACAAGCGCTTACCATCGGCACCAATGGCGATACCATCACCACCTACATAAAGATTAGTCAGAGGCTCACCTTCTATCATCGGAAGGAAGCCACTGACTGGCCTAACAGAGCTATGATCGCTCAAGCGCCGCCAACTCTCACCGCTAGCTAAATCAACAACAATAATGGCAGGGCATTTGCTAGAGGAATCAGTAATAAAAGCCATACCGGCCTTGCCCCGACTAAGGTCAAAACGCACATCGTTCAGATAAGTGCTTGAAAAGGCAGTATTGGCCGTCATGAAAATGGTCTGGATTACCTTATTGCTTTTAAGATCGACACAAACGAGCTTGGCGGCCCCTTTGACCACCGGTTCAAACTTTGGACTACCTGTATCGAGCAGCCACAACCTATCTCTGGCGTCGACCACCACAGATTGCACAGATAGCAAATGCTCGGTGACCGCAAAGACATCGTCGCGATTAATCTCAGCATTGGGATAGGCCACAGCCTGGCCACAAACTATCTCGGCCACTGTAAATGGAACGTCATCACCCCAACGAGGGAAACTGACAAATTGTCGGCCTTGAGCAGAGACTGCCACTCCTGTTGGCATCGCTCCATCAAAAAAGGCAACGGGCTCAAGGTTGCCAATAAATTTCTGGGAAGGTATGGGGCGCTCCCCTTGCGCATGGCTAACCTGAAAACTAGTACTGGCTATAGCCAGAGCTATAGAGATAAGCCCCAGTAGTGGCGATAATGCAGCTCTTGAGATTCTTTGAGAACCTAGCCATTGACGAGACATTAGATTTGCACCTACTCCATTTAAGACCTTTCGTACAAAGATCATATAGAATCTAGGCTCAAAAGCACAGCAACAGGGGCATGATCCAAGCTCTTTGTGCAGGCTTGACTTTCGTAGACGACCGGTCTATTCTTACTTTCCGCCCGATGGACACCCTGGAGAAATTCATGTCGAACAGCACAAGCACTGAGAAAGACGCGCCAGAGAGCGCCCAAGAAAAGTCCAATGAGCAAAGTGAAAAATCAGGGTCAAATCTCTTCAGCCCTTTCACTCTACGCAGCGTCACTCTGCGCAACCGCATAGGTGTTTCACCAATGTGCCAATACGCCAGCGTTGACGGCTTTGCTAGCGACTGGCACCTGGTTCACCTAGGCT
>LNFM01016064.1_pt1 | contig 10670 bp, 12 predicted proteins | sample 596031 | NCBI WGS metagenome assembly LNFM01 (sample SAMN04254537, study PRJNA301005) | activated carbon metagenome | isolation source: dual media filters at the Ann Arbor, Michigan drinking water treatment plant | place: USA: Ann Arbor | reverse complement strand
GCGGCGGCAGCGGGTGCAGGCCGCGCTCGGGCGACGGAAAGCTCACCTGCAGGTGGGCGCTGCCTTGCGCGGGCACGTCGGTCCAGGCCAGGGGCGCGTGTTTGGGGTCGGCGCCGATCACGCCCATGCCGATGCCGTAGCGCGTGCGCTTGCGTTCGCTCGAAAGCCGCACCGTGAGCACCACCGCCTGGCCCGCGTGCACCGGCTCGGGTGGTGAGAGCAGCAGCGTGATGCCGCGCAGGTTGCCGTGGCACACGTGCATGCCCACCACAGCGCTGCCGGCCAGCAAGAAGGTGAGCAGGTAGCCCAGGTTGAGCTGGTAGTTGATGCTGGCCACGAGCAGCAGCAGCAAGGTGATGCCCAGCATCCAGCCCGGGCGGGTGGGCAGTATGTAGACGTTGCGCTGGGTCAGCGTGAGGGTGTCGGACTTGGGCAGGCGGTTGTGCCACCAGGTCTGGAGGTGGGCACGCAGCGTGCGCCACGGGTGGCGCCAGGGTTGCAAGCTGAGGGCGCCAGCGGGCGAGCGCGCAGCGGTGGCCACCATGTCAAGGCAGGGGCACCGATTCGAGCAAAGCTCTCACTTGCTCAACGGGACCGCGCCCCGCATCCCGCACTGGAATCAAGCGGTGTGCCACCGTTTGCGGCAGGATGGCGGCAATGTCGTCGGGCGCCACGTAGTCGCGCCCGCTCAGGTAAGCCTGCGCCTTGGCCGATCGCACCACGGCCAGCGCAGCGCGCGGCGACAGGCCCTGTGCAAACCACTGCCCATTGCGCGTGGCGGCCACCAGGTCTTGCAGGTATTCCAGCACCGGCTCGGCGGTGTGCACCTGGCTCACCGTGTGTTGCAGGGCAGCGAGGTCGGCCGGCGTCAGGGCTGAAGAGAGTTTGTCGAGCATGTCGCGGCGGTCCTGGCCGCGCAGCAGCTCGCGCTCGGCCGCGCGGTCGGGGTAGCCGATCGAGAGGCGCATGTGGAAACGGTCCAGCTGGGATTCGGGCAGCGCGTAGGTGCCCAGCTGGTCGTGCGGGTTCTGCGTGGCGATCACAAAGAAGGGCTCGGGCAGGGCGCGCGTTTCGCCTTCCACCGTTACCTGTTTTTCTTCCATGGCTTCGAGCAAGGCGCTTTGCGTTTTGGGGCTGGCGCGGTTGATCTCGTCGGCCAGCAGCACCTGGGCAAACACCGGACCGGGGTGGAAAACAAAGGCCTCGCGCCCGCGTTCGTAGATCGACACGCCCACCAGGTCGGAAGGCATGAGGTCGGCGGTGAACTGCACCCTTGAAAACTGCAGGCCGAACGAGCGGGCCAGCGCGTGGGCGAGGGTGGTTTTTCCGACACCCGGAACGTCTTCAATGAGCAGGTGACCACCCGCCAGCAGGCAGGCCACACAGTCGGAAACTTGCTGACTTTTACCCACGATCACCGTGTTAAGCTGATTCAGCAACTGTTGAATTTTTGTGTCGGCTTGCATGCCGCGAACCTTACCGTAAAACGATCATGGGACAGGCCACCGGGTATTTCACCCACAAGGATTGTTGGAGACACGAAATGGGCGCCGGACACCCGGAATGCCCTGAGCGTCTGGACGCCATAGAAGACCGTTTGCTTATGAGCGGACTCGACGTGGCGCTGGAGCGGCGCGAGGCCACCGCCGCCTCCATGGCCGACCTCGAACTCGCCCATGGACGCATGCACCTCGCCTCGTTGCGCGGCCTCAGCGACAACCTGCGCGACGAGATCAAGGCCGGCGGCCCCAGCCACGCGCAGGTCGACCCCGACACCTCCATCAACACCCACAGCTGGGACGCAATCCTGATGGCCACGCGGTGATGGCCGGCGAAATGCCCAACGCCTTTTGTGCGGTGCGCCCACCGGGCCACCACGCCACGCGCAACCAGGCCATGGGCTTCTGTTTCGTGAACAACGTGGCCGTGGCCGCCAAGTACGCGCTGGAGCGCCACGGCCTGAAGCGCGTGGCCATCATCGATTTCGACGTGCACCACGGCAACGGCACCGAAGACATCGTGGCCGGCGACGACCGCATCCTCATGTGCAGCTTCTACCAGCATCCGTTCTACCCGGTCTGGGAACACGCCACGGCGGCCAACCTGGTCAACCTGCCGGTGCCGGCTTACACGAAGGGCATGGACATCCGCGAGCTGATCGACATGAGCTGGATTCCCCGGCTCGACGCGCACAAACCGCAGATGATCTTCATCAGCGCGGGTTTCGATGCCCACCGCGAAGACGACATGGGGCAGCTCGGCCTGGTGGAGCAGGACTACGCCTGGATGACCATGCGCATCAAGGAAGTGGCCGAGCGCCACGCCAAGGGCCGCATCGTGAGCTGTCTTGAAGGCGGCTACGCACTGAGCGCGCTGGGTCGCAGCGTGGAAGCGCACTTGCGGGTGCTGGCCGACGTTTGAACAGGGCTTCGCGTCAGTCCCGATCTTGACAAAATTTGCCAAGACCCTATTCTCGGCCGCATGAGCACGATGAACATCTCCCTGCCCGAAGCCATGAAGAGCTTCGTGGACCAGCAAGTGAGCCAGGGTGGTTACGGCACCAGCAGCGAGTACATGCGCGAGCTGATCCGCAAAGACCAAGAGCGCTTGCAGTTGCGCACGCTGTTGCTGGCAGGCGCGGCGTCGCGGCCAACGCAACCGGTTGACGCAGCATACTTTGCGAACCTTCGCCGCCAGTTGCCAGCGGCGGACAAGACGAGACCGAAAGTTTGAAGTTCAAGTCCGTTGTCCCGCGCGAACAAGCCAACCGGGACATCGACGCGATCCTGCTGTACTACATTGGAAATGAAGCGCCTGCCGCAGCGTCGGGCTTCATCGACCAACTGGAGCAGGCGTTCACCCACATCGCCCGACAGCCGGCCACCGGGTCCCCGCGCTACGCCCACGAACTCAATTTGCCGGGCTTGCGGTTCTGGCCGTTGACGCGTTATCCCCACCTCGTGTTCTATCTGGAGCGCGAAGACCACATTGATGTCTGGCGGGTGCTGCATGGGCAGCGCGACCTGCCCACCTGGATGCAGGAAGTTGGATGATCAAGGCCACCCGTCACTTTTCCGGACCACACACATGAATACCGATGCCGGTTTGCTGCACACCCGCGACGACCGCGGTGTGCACTCCCTCACCCTCAACACCCCGCGCAGCTTCAACGTGCTGTCCGAAGCCATGTTGATCGCCCTGCAAGCGGCCATCGACGCGGTGGCGGCCGACCCCAAGGCGCGGCTGGTGGTGATCGGCGCCAGCGGCAAGGCGTTTTGCGCCGGGCACGATCTCAAGGAAATGAAGGCGAACCCGGAACTGACGTACTACCAGGCGCTGTTTGCGCGCTGCTCGCGGCTCATGCTGGCCATCCGCAAGCTGGAGGTGCCCGTCATCGCGCGGGTGCAGGGCCTGGCCACCGCCGCCGGTTGCCAGCTGGTCGCGCAGTGCGACCTGGCAGTGGCGAGTGACAACGCGAGCTTTGGCGTGAACGGCATCGATGTAGGGCTCTTCTGCGCCACGCCGGGCGTGGCCTTGTCGCGCAACATCCTGCCCAAACAGGCCATGGAGATGCTGCTCACGGGCGATTTCATCTCGGCAACCGAAGCGCGCGACAGAGGACTGGTCAATCGGGTGGTGGCGCCCGATGCGCTGGACGCTGAAGTCGCCGCTCTGGTGGACCGCATCCTGGCCAAACCGCCCGAAGCCATCGCCATGGGCAAGGCGCTGTTCTATCGCCAGCTGGAAACCGGCATGGAGGCGGCCTACCAGCTCGCTGGCCAGACCATGGCCTGCAACATGGCACACCCTGTGGCGCAGGAGGGTGTGCAGGCCTTCATCGACAAACGCGCGCCAGGTTGGCGCGCCTGATCATTCAACGCGACGCTCATCTTCATGGCCACCACTTCTTCCGCCGCGCCAAAGCCCATCGACGATTTCGGTCTCTGGCTGACGGCCTTCACACAACCCACGGTGCTCACCGAGTTGGGCGCACTGGCCCTGTGCATTGCAATCGCTTTGGGCATCGCCTGGCTGTTGCGGCGTGCGCTGCGCATGCAGGACGAGAAGACCTCGGTGCTGTTCGGGCGGCGTCTCATCGACGGTGTGATGTTCCCGCTGCTGCTGCTCACGCTGGCCTACGTGGCGCGCGCGCTGCTGCTGGAGCGTTTGCCGCTGGCGGCGTTCAAGGTGGCCATTCCGGTGCTGGTGTCGCTGGTGGTGATCCGTGTGGGCGTGAAGGTTCTGCAGGTGGCGTTTGCCACGGCTCCGTGGGTGCGGGTGCTGGAGCGCACCATTTCGTGGGTGGCATGGTTGGCCATGGTGTTGTGGGTGAGCGGCTTGCTGCCGGTGGTGCTGGCCGAGATGGACCAGATCACCTGGAAGATCGGGGCGAGCACGCTCAGCCTGCGCACCATGATCGAAGGCATCCTCACCGCTGGCGCGGTGCTGATCCTGTCGCTGTGGGTGTCTTCCGCCATCGAAACGCGCCTGCTGCGCAAGGCGGTGGGCGGTGACTTGTCGTTGCGCAAGGCGGTGAGCAACGCCACGCGCGCGATGCTGATGTTCTTCGGTCTGATCATCGCGCTCTCGGCCGTGGGCATCGACCTCACCGCGCTGTCGGTGCTGGGTGGCGCCATCGGTGTGGGCATCGGCTTCGGTCTGCAGAAGCTGGCTTCCAACTATGTGAGCGGCTTCGTGATCCTGGCCGAGCGCAGCATGCGCATCGGTGACAACGTGCGGGTGGACAACTTCGAAGGCATCATCACCGACATCAACGCGCGTTACACCGTGATCCGCTCCACCACGGGGCGCGAGTCCATCGTGCCCAATGAGCTGCTGATCATCAACCGGGTGGAAAACCTGTCACTGGCCGACGACCGGCTGTGGCAGTCCACCGTGGTGTCGGTGGGCTACGAGAGTGATGTGGAGCAGGTGATGGCCCTGCTGAAGGACGCGGCCCTGACGCAGGACCGCGTGCTCAAGGACCCGGGACCGTCGGTGGCCTTGTCCAACTTTGGCGCCGACGGCCTGGAGTTCACGCTGGGTTACTGGATCGCCGATCCCGAGAACGGCACGCTCAACATCCGCTCGTTGATCAACCGCAAGGTGCTGCAGGCGCTGCGGGAAAACCAGATCGAAATCCCGTATCCGCAGCGCGTGCTGCACTTCAAGGCGCAGCCCGGCGTGGCGGAGGCGGAGTTCTCAGCGAGACATGAGGCTCGGTAGGTACAGCGCGATGGCGGGGAAGGCGATGAGGATGCCCAGGCGCACGATGTCGGCCATGACAAAGGGCCAGACGCCGCGGTAGATGGTGCCCAGTTTGACGTTGGGCAGCAGCGAATTGATCACGAAGAGGTTCAGTCCTACAGGTGGCGAGATCATGCCGATTTCCACGATGGTCACGATCAGGATGCCGAACCACACCGGGTCAAAGCCCAGGCCGGTGATCACCGGGAAGAACACCGGGATCGTCAGCAAAACGATGGCCAGCTCTTCCATCACCATGCCCAGCATCAGGTAGATGCCCATCATCATGACCACCACCATGATGGGGTTGGGGCTGAACTGCAGCACGAAGTCGCGCAGGTCGCCCGGCATGGTGGTGAAGTTGATGAAGTTGGTGAAGATCATTGCGGCGATCAGGATGGTGAACAGCATCGCCGTGGTGCGCGTGCTCTCCACCAGAATGTCCATCAGCACCCGGGGCGTGAGCGAGCCGCGCAGCAGCGCAAAGAAGAAGGCACCCGCGGCGCCCACGCCCGCACCCTCGGTGGCAGTGAACACGCCGCCGTAGATGCCGCCGATGACCATGCCGAACAGGACCACCACGCCCCAGATGCCCCGGATGGCTTTGAGCCGCTGCGCCCAGGTGAAGCGCTCCGCGCGTGGACCGGCTGCTGGATCGCGCCAGGTGACGTACACCACGCCCAGGCACAGGCAGCTGATCGCCACGAGGCCCGGCAGGATGCCGGCCACGAACAACTTGCCGATGTCGGTCTCGGTAATGATCCCGTAAATGACGAGAATGGTCGACGGCGGAATCAGGATGCCCAGCGTACCGCCAGCGGCAATGGCGCCGGTGGCCAGTGTGTCCTTGTAGCCGTGGCTCTTCATTTCCGGATAGGCCACGCGCGTCATGGTGGCCGCCGTGGCGATGGACGAGCCGCAGATGGAGCCGAAGCCGCCCGAGGCAATGATGCTGGCCATGGCCAGTCCGCCCTTGCGATGCCCGACGAAGGCATTGGCCGCGGTGAACAGCTCGCGCGCCATGCCGGCCCGGGCCACCAGGTTGCCCATCAGCACGAAGAGCGGGATCACCGACAGCACGTAGTGAAACCCGGTCTCGAAGATCACCTGGCTGGTGCTGGCGAAGGCCGGCTGCCAGCCCCGCATCAGGCCCATGCCCACCATGCCTGCGATGGCCATGGCCACAGCCAGGGGGATGCGCAGGAAGGCCATGAAGAACACGGCCATGAAGCCCAACAATGCTTCGATCATGGTGCGGTCCTGTCGGCGGTTGCGGGAAAGGGGTGGTGCTCGGGCAGTGGGGCCTTCACGAACACGAAGAGCAGGTGAACGAGCCCGGTCAGGAGCAGCAAGGCGGCCATGAGCCAGGCCACAGGTGCAATCGACAACTGCAGGTGCACGGTGGTGTCGCCATATTCTGCGAAACGTTCTGCGCGCAAGAGCATGAGCCGTCCCAGCCACCCGAAGGTGGCTGCGCAGATCAGGTGCACCACACGGGCCTGGATGTCGCGCAACCAGTCGGGGATGAAGCTGTCGAGCGTGTCGAACACCACATGCTCACCGCGCCAGGACACCATCGGCAGGGCGCCGAAGATCACGATGACCATCAGGATCTCGGTGATCTCCAGTCCGCCGGGCACCGAGTTGCTGAAAAACTTGCGACCGGTGACGTCCACCAGGGTCAGCCACATGAGGGAAAACAAGGCCATGGCGGCCATGAGTCCGGTGGACCAGCGCAATGCACGGTCAATCGTCTTGAGCATGATGGTTCTTGATGTGAAAAGGCCGGCTGTGCGATCTGCCCAGCCGGCCCGGCATGGCCACCCAGTGGCCCGGAGGTGTCACTTCGCTTTCTTGATCTCTTCGCGGAATTCTGCCAGCACGGCCTTGGGGTCTTTCAGGCCTTTGGCGGCCGCAGCGGCGGCCCAACGGTCTTCCAGTTCGGCTTGTTTGGCGGCGACCGCTTGAATGAACGAAGGGTCGGCCTGGACACGCACAACACCCTGCGTTTTCTGCACTTCGCGGCTGGCTGCGTCGACCTTGTCCCAGCCTTCGCCGAAAGTACGCGCTGCGTACTCTCCCGAGAGTTTGTCCACCACCGCCTTGTCCTGTGCGGACAAGGCGTTGTACTTGGCCGGGTTCATCATGAAGACGAAGCTGGTGTTGTACAGGCCACCGGGGAAGGTGGTGGCGTGCTTGATCATGCTCAGGCGGAACGAGACGATGGACTCGTCAGGAAAGAAGGTCCCGTCCATCACGCCGGTGGACAACAGTTCAAACGATTCGGGCGCTGGCTTGAGCGTGGTGTTGAAGCCCATCAGTTTGGACAGCTCGTTGATGTTGCCACCACCGATCCGGAACTTGAGCTTGGCCGCGTCGGCGGCCGTGGTCACCGGTTGTTTGCTGTTGAAGATGACACCGGGGCCGTGCGTGAACACGCCCAGGACCTTGACACCACGGTGTTCACCCAATGGAGCAAAGTGTTTTTGGTAGATGCGCTGGTAGGCCACCGACGTCGGCAGGGAGCTGTCGCCGAGGAAAGGAAACTCGGCCACCTGCGTGTTGATGAACCGCCCGGGGGTGTAGCCGTCCACCGTGAAGGAGATGTCGGCCAGACCGTCGCGCACGGCATCAAAGGTGCCCGGCGCTGCGGCCACTGCCTTGGGCAGGATGTTGCATTTCATGCGCCCGCTGCTTTCTTTCTCCAGCGCGTCGCACCAGGTCTTCTGGGCCACGCTCAGCGTGTGGGTGGGCGGCACCCAGCTTGAAGCCGACAGCACGGTCTGGGCCGATGCAAGGCCGCTGGCCAGCAAGGTGGTGGACAGGGCGATCGAGAAAAGGGGGCGTGACTTCATGCATTGACTCCTGTGGATGAGAGGCGGATGGTTGCTCAACATAAACAAATCGAAGAAAAACAATGTAGGGCAGTTCCTGCGCTTGCCGTCTCATGGCTTACCCGAATTCACCGACCCTTCGGTCGGTGAATGGGCGCATGCGCTGATCGGGGCGACAGGAAATAAGGGCTTTGTGGGTTCGGATCGTTCTCCTATAATCACCAAAAAGCACGATCGTTCTTTTTTTGGATGCTTCCCCATTTGTCCCCCGACTGACCACCCCCGACAGGAGGTGGGGCATACAATCCTCGAGTTGACGTGCACGTCAATTCGCACGTCCCTTTCCACAACAGCAGGAGCAACCCAGCATGAAGGTCATCGTCCCCGTCAAACGTGTGGTGGATTACAACGTCAAAGTGCGCGTCAAGAGCGACGGCACAGGCGTGGACATCGCCAACGTCAAGATGAGCATGAACCCGTTTGACGAAATCGCGGTGGAAGAAGCGGTTCGTCTGAAGGAGAAGGGCGTGGTCACCGAGGTGGTCGCCGTCTCTTGCGGCGTCACGCAGTGCCAGGAGACCTTGCGCACCGCCATGGCGATCGGCGCCGACCGCGCGATCCTCGTGGAAACCACCGAAGAGCTGCAGCCCCTGGCCGTGGCCAAGCTGCTCAAGGCGTTGTTCGACAAGGAACAGCCCGGTCTCATCATCCTGGGCAAGCAGGCGATCGACGACGACTGCAACCAGACCGGCCAGATGCTCGCTGCACTCGCCGGCCTGCCGCAAGCCACCTTCGCCAGCAAGGTGGAAGTGGCTGATGGAAAGGCCTCCGTCACGCGCGAGGTCGACGGCGGTTCGGAAACCCTGTCGATCACGCTGCCGGCCGTCATCACCACCGACCTTCGCTTGAACGAGCCGCGTTACGTGACGTTGCCCAACATCATGAAGGCCAAGAAAAAGCAGCTCGACATCGTCAAGCCCGAAGACCTCGGTGTGGACGTGACGCCGCGCATCAAGACCCTGAAGGTCAGCGAGCCGCCCAAGCGCGGCGCGGGCGTCAAGGTGGCCGACGTGGCCGCACTGGTGGACAAGCTGAAGAACGAAGCCAAAGTGATCTGAGGAACCGACACATGACCGCACTTGTTATTGCCGAACACGACAACGCTTCCGTCAAGGGCGCGACCTTCAACACCGTCGCTGCCGCCGCCCAATGTGGTGGTGATGTGCATGTGCTCATCGCCGGGCACAACGCCGGCGCTGCAGCAGCCGCCGCCGCGAAAATCGCCGGCGTGAGCAAGGTGATCCACGCCGACGCGCCCGGCTTCGAACACGGCCTGGCCGAGAACGTGGCCGCGCAGGTGCTGACCATTGCCGCGAACTACAGCCACATCCTGTTTCCCGCGACCGCCAGCGGCAAGAACATCGCCCCGCGCGTGGCCGCCCACCTGGATGTGGCGCAGTTGTCCGACGTGACCAAGGTCATCAGCGCCGACACCTTCGAGCGCCCAATCTACGCCGGCAACGCGATTGCCACCGTGCAGGCGCTGGACGCCACCAAGGTCATCACCGTGCGCACCACGGGCTTTGATCCGGCAGCTTCCACCGGGGGCAGTGCCGCCATCGAAACCGCCACGGCAGCCGCCGATGAAGGCAAGTCCAAATTCATGGGCAGCGAGATCGCCAAGAGCGACCGCCCCGAACTCACCGCCGCCAAGATCATCGTCTCCGGTGGCCGAGCGCTGGGCAGTGCCGAGAAGTTCAACGACGTGATGACGCCCTTGGCCGACAAGCTCGGCGCAGCACTCGGCGCCAGCCGCGCCGCGGTGGACGCGGGCTACGCGCCCAACGACTGGCAAGTGGGCCAAACCGGCAAGATCGTCGCACCCCAGCTCTACATCGCTGCCGGTATCTCGGGCGCGATCCAGCACCTGGCCGGCATGAAGGACAGCAAGGTCATCGTGGCGATCAACAAGGACCCCGAGGCCCCGATCTTCTCGGTGGCCGACTACGGTCTGGAGGCCGACCTGTTCGAGGCCGTGCCCGAATTGATCAAGGCACTCTGAGCCCACTGACCACAACAAGGGCATCGTTCGCGATGCCCTTGTTGTATCTGCATCCCTGAATCCGCTGGAGACCACCCCATGAGTTACACCGCCCCCCTCAAAGACATGCTGTTCACCATCGAGCACCTGGCGCGCATCGACCAGGTGGCGCAGATGCCGGGTTTTGAAGACGCTGGCCTCGAGACCGCGCAGGCCGTGCTCGAAGAATGCGCCAAGCTCAACGAAGGCGTGATCGCACCCCTGAACTGGGAGGGCGACAAGTACCCATCGTCTTTCCACGACGGCAAGGTCACGACCACGCCGGGTTTCAAGGAGGCCTTCAAACAATACGCCGAGGGCGGCTGGCAGGGCCTGCAGCACCCGGCCGATTTTGGTGGCCAGGGTTTGCCCAAAACCATCGGAGCGGCCTGTGGAGAGATTCTCAACAGCGCCAACATGAGCTTTGCACTGTGCCCGCTGCTCACCGACGGCGCCATCGAGGCGTTGCTCACCGCCGGCAGCGACGAGTTGAAGGCGACCTACCTTGA
>LNFM01013121.1_pt1 | contig 10670 bp, 8 predicted proteins | sample 596031 | NCBI WGS metagenome assembly LNFM01 (sample SAMN04254537, study PRJNA301005) | activated carbon metagenome | isolation source: dual media filters at the Ann Arbor, Michigan drinking water treatment plant | place: USA: Ann Arbor | reverse complement strand
ACCGCCAGCGCCGCGGTGGCCAGCCAGAGCAACCCGAACCAGGTCAGCCGCCGCAATACGGGGTCGAGCCGCCCCAGCAGCACTGCCGGCACCAGCAGCATCAGCAGCCAGCGCAGCGCAAGCGCCGCCAGCGTAATGCGCCAGAACATCTGCTGCAGGGGAATGCGGCCCGAGGCATATTGAAGAGGCGCCAGGATGGTGCTCTCGAACCAGATGTCGAATTCGCCGCGCAGGGCATAGATCCCCGCCACCAGCAAGGTCGGCATCAGGCAGAGCGCCGCATAGGCGGCCGCGGTGGCGAAGAGCATCCTCCAGCGCCGCGCCTGCAGCAGCGGCCAGGCGAAAATGGCGTAGGCCAGGCAGCCCTCCGGCGTGACCACCTGCTTGATCAGCAGCGCACAGCCGATCAGCACGCCCATCCCGATCAGCCGCGGCCAGAGCGGCCCCCGCGCCAGCGCCAGGGCGAGGCTCGAGACGACCAGGGGGGCGAACAGGATCTCCGTGTTGGACGAAAGCCCGCCCAGTTGCAGGCTGTGCGCCGCATAAAGCACCGCCGCCGCATAGCCGATGGCGCGCGGCGCACCGGCAACCCGAGCGAGCGCGATGAGGGCATAGCCGGTCGAGATGACGCAGAAGGCGCCCAGGAAACGCACCGTCTCCAGGCTCTCGCCGAAGATCAGGAAGGCCAGCGCGATGGCGGCCGGCGCGCCCAGCGGGTGCATGTCCCAGACACCGGAAAAGGGCCAGTTCCCCCGCAGCCATTCCCGCGCCTGCAACACGTACAGGCTCTCATCCCAGTCGATCACCGAAGGCAGGAAGGAGGCCCAGCGGATGGCCAGCACCAGCACCGGCAACATCGCAAGTGCCAGGTTCCAGCGATGGCGCATCAGCCAGGCGGCGGGGTCAGCGGACATGTGCTTTCCTTGGCCCAGCACTGCGCCGGCCGCAACCCGCCCTCACCGCTTCAGGCCCAGCTGCGCTTCGCGCCACCAGATATAGAGGCCGGAGCCGACGAGGATCAGGATGCCCAGGCCATCCCAGCCATCCGGCGCCTCGGCCCAGATCAGCGCGCCCAGCAGCGTGGTCCAGATGATGCCGGAGTATTCAAACGGCGCCACCAGCGTGGGCTCGCCCGAGCGATAGGCATCCGTCATCAGCAGCTGCGCCCCGGCCGAGATGATGCCGATGCCCAGCAGCAGCAGCCATTGCCAGGCGCTGGGCCAGACCCAGCCGGGCAGGCTGACCAGCACCGAGACCAGCGAGGAGCCGATGGCGAACCAGAGCACGATGGAGACGCCGCTCTCCCCCGCCTCGCCCATGCGGCGGATGGTGATCATGGACATGGCCCAGGCCAGCGCGGCCACCAGCACGATCAGGCTGGGCAGGAGGCCGGCGGCCTCGGCGCCGGTCGGCCGCACCATGAGAAGCACGCCGAGGAAGCCCACCACGACAGCGCTGCCACGCCGCCAGCCCACCCGCTCGCCCAGCAGCGGCACGGCGAGCAGCGTGAGGAACAGCGGCATGGTGAAGCCCAGCGCCGTGACGGTGGCCAGCGGCATCGTGGCATAGCCATAGAAGGCGCCCCCCATGCCCACCAGGCCAAACATGGTCCGCCAGACATGGCCCATCGGGTGCGCGGTGCGCAGCGCGGGCCATCCGCCCGCCTGCTTCAGCAGGGGCAGCAGCACCGGCAGCGCAAAGAGGCTGCGGAACAACACCACCTGCGCCAGTGGCACGCCCCCTTCCAGCGCCTTCACGCAGCAGGCCGCCAGCGCGAATAACAGGGCCGCCATGAGGATGAACAGGATGGCGCGACGGCGGCTGGCGCGGGTCGCGACCGAGGGTATGATTTGCAAACTGGGGCTCATGGACGGGCGTGAGCGGTGAGGTTACGGTCGCCGCGACATGAGCGCCAGTGACCCCAGGGACCGGCCCGCCAAGGCCCCGCCCATCCCGCCCTATCCCGGCCTTGAGATCCGCGCCGACGAGGTGGTCTGGGCCGGCCGCTTCCCCTTGCAGCGCGTGCGCTTCACCTATGAGCGCTTCGACGGCGCCCGCTCGGCCGAGCTGACCTGGGAATTGTGGCGCCGCGCCGGGGGCGTGGCGATGCTGCCCTATGACCCCTGGTCGGACCGCCTGGCGCTGATCGAGCAGTTCCGCCTGCCGGTCCACGCCGCCGGCCTGCCGCCGATCCACACCGAATGCGTGGCCGGCCTGCTGGAGCCCGGCGAGGAGCCCGAGGCCGCCGCGCGGCGGGAATCCATGGAGGAGGCCGCCGTGGCGCCCGACCTCGTGGAATCCATCGGCCGCTACATGCTCATGCAGGGCGGCTGCGATGAGCTGATGCACCTCTATTGCGGCCGCGCCCGCCTGCCAGAGCCTGAAGCCGCCGGCACGCATGGCCTGCTGCATGAGGGCGAGGATATCCGCCTGCTCATCATGCCCGCCGCCGAGGCCTTCGCGATGCTGGACCGCAACGCCATCCAGAACGCCACCTGCGCCCTTTGCCTCTTCTGGCTGCGCCAGAATCACGCGCGGCTGCGCGCCGAATGGACCCGAGCATGACCGAAACCCTGTTTCGCGACGACGCCTATCTGCACGAGGTCACCGCGCGCGTCATCGCCGTCGATGCCGCGGGCGTCATCACCGATCGCAGCAATTTCTACCCCCGCGCCGGCGGCCAGCCAGGCGATTCCGGCATGCTCCGCTGGGCGGGGGGCGAGGCGGTGATCACCGAGGCCGCGAAGGGCGAGGGTGACGCCATCCTGCACAAGCTGGCCGAGGGCAGCGCGTTTCCAGCACCCGGCACGGAAGTCACGCTGGTGCTCGATTGGGACCGCCGCCACCGCCACATGCGCATGCACACCACGCTGCATTTGCTGTGCAGCCTGATCCCCGGCGCCGGCGTCACTGGCGGGCAGATCGGCGCCGACAAGTCGCGCCTCGATTTCGACCTGGCCGAGCCGCCGACGAAGGAATCCCTGACAGAGCGGCTGAACGCCCTGATCGCGGCGAACCACGCCATCAGCGAAACATGGATCACCGAGGCCGAGCTGGACGCGAACCCTTCCCTGGTGCGCACCCTCTCCGTGCAGCCGCCGCGTGGCGCGGGCCGGGTGCGCCTGGTGCGGATCGGGCCGATGGAGGCGCCCGTGGATCTGCAGCCCTGCGGCGGCACCCATGTGCGCGCGACGGGCGAGATCGGCCGGGTGGAAGTGCTCAAGCTGGAAAACAAGGGGCGGCAAAATCGCCGCATCAGCATCGCCCTGGTGGGAGAATGACAATGGACAACCTGGTCAGCACGGAATGGCTTGCCGAACATCTCGGCGCGCCCGACCTCCTGGTCTTCGACACCACGAAATACCTGCCGAACGAGCCCTTCGACGGCGCCACGAAATTCGCGGAAGCCCACATCCCCGGCGCGCATTTCTTCGACCTCGACGTGGTGGCGGACCCGGACGCCACCCTGCCCCACATGATCCCGAGTGCCGCGCGCTTCGAGAAGCTGATGGGCGCGCTGGGCGTCAGCAACGCCAGCCGCGTGGTCTTTTATGACCAGAAGGGGCTGCAATCCTCGGCGCGGGGCTGGTGGCTCATGCGGCTCTTTGGGCATGAGAAGGCGTCCGTGCTGGATGGCGGGTTGCCGAAATGGCTGCGCGAGGGCCGCGCCACCGCCGCGGGCCAGCCCGCTGCACCGCACCCCACCACCTATGTGGCCGATTTCGTGGCCGGGCGCGTCGCCGGCATCGGCGATGTGAAGCGCGTGCTGGCCGACAAATCTGCCCTGATCCTCGATGCCCGCGCCGCGGGCCGGTTCAAGGGAACAGCCCCCGAGCCGCGCCCCGGCCTGCCCTCCGGCCATATGCCCGGTGCCGCCAACATCCCCTTCAACGAGTTGTTCGCCGCCGATGGCACCATGCTGCCGCCGGATGCGCTGCGCGCCCGCTTCGCCGCCGCCGGCGCCGATGCCGCGCCCGCGCTGGTCACCAGCTGCGGCACGGGGGTCACCGCCTGCATCCTCACCCTTGGCGCCGTGCGCGCCGGGCTGCCCGAACCCGCCGTCTATGACGGCTCCTGGACCGAATGGGCAAGCCGCCCCGAAACCGTGAAAGCCACTGCCTGATGACCGATTCCCACGACCCTGCTTCCCATGGGCACGGCTTCTCCACCCGCATGAGCCATGCGGGGCGCGAAGGCGTGCGCATCCATGGCTTCGTGAACCCGGGCGTGCATCGCGGCTCCACCGTGCTCTTCCCCACGGCCGAGGCGCGGCGCGATGGTGCCGCCAAGCGCTACGAGCAGTTCATGACCTATGGCACGCAGGGGGGCCCCACCCACTACGCGCTGGAGGATGTGATCGCCGAGATCGAGGGCGGCACGCGCTGCACCATCGTCGGCACGGGCCTGGCCGCCGTCACCCTGCCGCTGATGGCCTATCTGAAGACCGGCGATCATTGCCTGATGCCCGACAGCGTCTATGGCCCGGCGCGCAACATCGCCAATACGCTGCTGAAGAACTGGGGCATCGAGACCACCTTCTATGATCCCTGCGTGGATGAAGCCGGCATGGCCGCGCTGATCCAGCCCAACACCAAGGTGGTCTATACCGAGAGCCCGGGGAGCCACACCTTCGAGATCCAGGACATCCCGGCCATCGCCCGCGCCGCCCATGCGCGCGGGGCCAAGGTGCTGATGGACAACACGTGGGGCATCCACACCTTCCAGCCTTTCGAGCATGGGGTGGATGTCTCCATCCAGGCGCTGACGAAGTATGTCGGCGGCCACTCCGATATCCTGCTCGGCAGCGTCACGGTGAACAGCGAGGAGGATCACCTGATCGTCCGCGCCGCCGCCTCCACCATCGGGCACTACGCCTCGCCGGATGATGTCTGGCTGGCGCTGCGCGGCGTGCGCACGATGGCCGTGCGGTTGAAGACGCAGGAGGCGGCGAGCATCGAGGTCGCGAAGTGGCTGGAAGCCCAGCCGCAAGTGGCGAAGGTGATGCACCCCGCCCTGCCCTCCCACCCGCAGCACGCCCTCTTCCAGCGCGACTTCAACGGCGGGTGCAGCCTGTTCGGCATGATCCTCGACGCGAAATACACGCAGGAGGACATGTTCCGCTTCATCAACGCGCTCAAGCTCTACGGCATCGGCGCGAGCTGGGGCGGGTATGAGAGCCTGGCCCTGCCGACCTCGGGCTTCATCACGCGAACCGCGGGGACGGGCGATTTCGGGGGGCAGATGGTGCGGATTCACATCGGGCTGGAGGATGTGAAGGATCTGATCGCCGACCTTCAGCAGGGGCTGCAAGTCCTCAGCTAAAACCAGAGGGCTTTGCCCTCCGGACCTCCCACCAAAGGCCCCATATCTTAAGTGTGGGGGCCTTTGGAAACCGTTACTTTGGGCGGAAAGGGTCGTCGCGCGGCAGAATGTCCCGGATGTAGTCGCGCCGCTTCCACTCAGGTGCGGGCGGCGTGTGACCCTCGCGCGGAACGTGGGGCGAGGGCGCGCCAGTCGCAAAATCCGGGATGTAGCGCGGGCAGTTCGGAAAAATCTCCAGGCATTCCACGCGCACCGCATCGCCATGGAGGCTGGCCCGCCCGCTGATCCGCAGGCGCCGGCTTTGCCCGTCGAAACGCAGAAAGAGCAGCCCCACATTCGGGTTGCGCGCGATGTTGCCGAGCGTGCGGTACATCGAATTGCCGTCATATTCGGGCCATTCCAGCGTGGCTTCGTCCAGGATCTTCACGAAGCCCGGATCGCCCGCGCGGATGCTGCAATCCATATGCTCGCCATGCCCGGTCGCGATGAAGAAGAAGGGCGCGCTCTCGATCAGCGCCCGGTCTTCTTCCCAGAATTCCCGATGCAGCCGCCGTTCTTCCAGCGCGTCGGCCACGCGCCGCCCATCCCGCGCATCCTGCAATTCCCGCATGCCCTCATGATAGAACGGACGTGTCATTGGGGTGCCAATTCCTGGGGTCTGGGGCCTCTCGGCCCCAGCCGCCGGAGGCCATTTTTCACTCGGCGGGCACTGGCGCCGTCTTCGGCCGGAATCTGCGCGCGATCCAGCTCTCAAACCGATCCACATAGATGTAGCAGACCGGCACGAAGATCAGGCTGAGCAGGGTCGAGGTGATCAGCCCGCCGATCACGACCAGCGCCATAGGCGCGCGGAACTCGTTATCGGCGCCGATGCCGGCCGCGATATGGGCCATGCCCGCGACCATGGCGATGGTCGTCATCACGATGGGCCGCGCGCGTTTGCGCGCCGCTTCCATGATCGCGGCCTCGCGCCCCAGCCCATCGTCGCGGCGGATCATGATGGCGTATTCCACCAGCAGGATGGAGTTCTTGGCGACGATGCCCATCAGCATCAGCACGCCGATGACGGCGGAGACGCCCAGCGATTTCTGGGCGATCAGCAGCGCCATCAAGGCGCCGCCCAGCGAGAGCGGCAGGGCACTCATGATGGTCAGCGGCTGGAGGAAGCCGCCGAAAAGCAGCACGAGCACGAAATAGACCAGCAGCACGCCAGTGCCGAGGGCGAGGGCGAAGCCGCCAAACAGCTCGGCCATCACTTCCTTGTCGCCGGTCGCCTGCTCGCGCACGCCTTCGGGCAGGTTGCGCATGATGGGCAGGGCGTTCACCAGCTTCACCGCCTCGCCCAGCGGCATGCCGTTCAGCTCGGCCTCCACCGTCGCCTTTCGCTGGCGGCTGAGGCGGTCGATCTGCGCCGGCCCCGCGCCATGGCCGATCTCGGCGACGGTCTCGATGGGCACCATGATCCCGCCACGGCCTTCCACGCGCAGGCCGCGCAGCGCCTCGGGGTCGGAGCGGGCGCGTTCGTCCAGCATGACGCGGATGGGGATTTGCCGGTCGGCCAGGGTGAAGCGCGGCAGGAGCTGGTCCACATCGCCGATGGTGGCGATGCGCGCCGTGGCGCCGATGCTGGCGGGCGAAACACCCAATTCCGCCGCGCGATCCTCCATCGGCCGGATCTGCAATTCCGGCCGCGCGAGGGAGGCGGTGGAGCGCGCGCCGGCCAGCTGCGGCAGGCCGCGCATCTGCGTCTCCAGCGTGCGGGCGGCCTCGGCCAGGGCGTTGGAATCCGCGCCGACCAGCGTGATCTGGAGCCGCGAGCCGCTTTGCCCATCCGCGCCGAAGCGCACGCGCGCACCGGGGATGTCGTTCAGCGTGGGGCGCACCAGCGCCTCGAACTGGTTCTGGCTGATGCCCCGCTCGCTGCGGGGAAGCAGCGTGACGGTGAGGTTGGCGGTGCGCGGATCACCCGCGCGGGTGGTGCTGCCGAGGCCCGGCCCGCCGACGCCGGTATTGGCGGTGCCCATGCTGGCAAAGACCGAGACCACCTCGGGCCGCGCCTTCAGGATGCGCGTCGCGCGTTGCACCACCTGTTCCGTGTCGGCGATGGAGGCGCCGGGCGCCAGCTCGATGGCGATGGAGGAGCGGCCGCGATCGGCGCCGGGCACGAAATCCTGCGGGATATAGGGGACGAGTGCGATGGAGAGCGCGAAGAAGCCGATGCCGCCCGCCAGCGTCGTGAAGCGATGCCGCAGGCACCAGGCGAGCAAACTGTAATAGCGCTTGGCGAGCCAGGAATCCGGCGGCTCCGGCGCATGGTGCGGCTTCAGGAAATAGGCGCCCAGCAGCGGCGTCAGCAGCCGCGCGACAACCAGCGAGAAGGCGACGGCGGCCGCCACCGTCAGCCCGAATTGCCGGAAGAACTGCCCGGGGATGCCCGGCATGAAGGCCACGGGGACGAAGACCGCCAGGATCGCCGCCGTGGTCGCCACCACGGCCAGGCCGATCTCGGACGAGGCGTCGAGGGCCGCGCGATAGACACTCACCCCCGGATTTTGGCGGATATGGCGGACGATGTTCTCGATCTCCACGATCGCGTCATCCACCAGCACGCCCACCACCAGCGTCAGGCCCAGCAGCGTGACGTTGTTGAGCGAAAAGCCCAGCATCTGCATCACGAAGAAGGTCGGGATCAACGAGAGCGGCATGGCGATGGAGGCCATGATCGTGGCCCGCCAGTCGCGGAGAAACAGGTAGACCACGAACATCGCCAGCAGCGCGCCGATGATCAGCGCCTCCACCGCGGCGATGAAGCCGGCCTTCACGAAGGTCACGGTGGTGGTGACCATGGTGATGGTCACCTCCGGATGCTCGGCGTTGATCTGCTGCGCGCGGGCCATCACGCCATCGGCGACCCGCACCTCCGAGCTGTCCTTGGTGCGCAGGATCTCGAAGGCGACGACGGGACGGCCATCGAGCCGCGCGGCGGTGCGGACCTCGGCCGTGGCGTCCTCGACATCGGCGATGTCGCCCAGCCGCGCGAAGCGGCCATTGCTGAGGATGATCCGCCGCTCGCGCAGGTCGGCCACGGTGACGGCGGCGCCCAGCGTGCGGATGGATTGCTCGCCGCCGCCGATATTGCCGCGCCCGCCGGCGAGGTTGATGTTCTGGTCGCGCAGCTGGGCATTCACCTGGTTGGCGGTGATGCCGAGCGCCACCAGCCGTTCCGGCCGCAGCGCCACGCGGATCTCGCGCTCCACGCCGCCCACGCGGTTGATCTGCGCGACACCCGGCACCGAAAGCATGGCGCGCGCCACGACATCATCCACGAACCAGCTGAGCTCGGAGACGGTCATGCTGGGCGAGGCGATGGTGAAGGTGACGATGGCACCGCCCGTCGCCTCGATGCGGGTGATCACGGGGTCGCGGATGCCGGCGGGCAGGTCGGTGCGGATCTGCGCGATCTTGTCCCGCACGTCATTCGTCGCGCGGTCGATGTTCTTGCCGAGGGTGAATTCGATGACGGTGGTGGAGCTGCCATCCACCACGGTGGAGGAGATGCGCTTCACATCGCCCAGGCCCGCCACCGCATCCTCGACGCGGCGCGTCACCTGGGTTTCCAGCTCGGACGGCGCCGCGCCCTGCTGGACGACGGAGACCACCACGGCCGGCAGGTCAATGTCGGGCGAGTTGTTGATGCGCAGATAGGGGTAGGAGAAGATCCCGGCGACGGTCAGCAGCAGGAAGATGACGATGGTCGCGACCGGGTTGTGGATCGCCCAGCCCGAGATATTGCGGTGCTGGGGCTCGATCGTCATGGCGCCCCCCTCATGGTGAAACGCGCACCAGGTCGCCATTCACCAGGAAGCCGGCGCCGGCGGTCACCACGCGCTCACCCGGGCGCAGGCCGTCGGTGATTTCCACCATGCCATCCTGCCGGGCGCCGGCGGTCAGGCGGCGCATCTCCACGCGCTCCTTGCCCTCGGGCAACACGAAGGCCTGCGGTGCGCCGTCGCGGAAGACGAGGGCGGAGGCGGGGGCGACCACCACGTCGCGCGCCGGGCCCTGGATTTCGGCGCGGGCGAACATGCCGGGGCGCAGGCCGGAATCAGCCGGCAGCGCGATGCGGACCAGGCCGAGGCGCGTCTCGGTCGTGACCACGGGGGCGATGAGCCGCACCTCGCCCGTGATCTGGCGTCCGCCGTGGCGGATCAGGGCCGGCTGGCCCGGCGCCACGCCGGCCAGTTCAAGCTCCGGCACGCGGGCTTCCAGCTCCAGCCGGCCATCGCGGATCACGCGGAACATCTCCTGCCCCAGCGCGGTCACCGCGCCGATGCGGACGGCGACGCGGGAGACGATGCCGTCGCTCGGCGCCAGGATGCGCGTCTGGGCCAGGCGCGCCACGGCTTCATCCCGCCGGGCCTTCACGGAGACCAGCCGGGCCTCCGCCTGGCGGGTCGCGGATTGGCGCTGTTCCAGCACCTGGCGGGAGCCGGTCTGGCTGCGCACCAGCGTCTCGGAGCGCGCTTCCTCCTGCCGGGCGAAGTCCAGGAAGGCCTCCGCCTCGCCCACCGCCGCATGCGCCTGGGCGGCCTGGGCGCCCAGCACGCTGTCATCCAGCCGCGCCAGCAATTGCCCGGCCTGGACCGCCATGCCCTCATCCAGCGGCGCCTCGACGATGCGCAGGCCGCCGACCTCGGCGCCGATGAGCAATTCCTGCCAGGCGATGACCGAGCCATCGCCCACGATCGTGCTGCCCATGCGGCGCGTGGCGACGGGGGCGAGGGCGACGGTCAGGGCCGGCACGGGTGCCGCGGCCACGGGCGCGGGCGGCGGTGTGGCGGCGCGCCACTTCACGGCACCATAACCACCGGCGGCCAGCACGAGCACCAGCAGCAGCGGCCCCAGCCAGCGGCGACGCACGGGCGGTGCCGGCGTCTGCGGCGCCTCGGCGACGACGGGGCGGTCGAGCATGTTCATCTCAGCGTCATCATGCCAGAGGGGCCGCGTCAGGAAATGGCAGGGTTTGGCGCGGAATCATGCGCGCAATCTGGGGGTGGGTGGCCGTGCGGTCAACGAAGAAGCGCGCCACGCAACAAGCTGTCACAGATGACGGTGCCGCGGTTCATTCCTGGCGCAGCGCATCCAGCACGCGCCTGATCGTGCCATCAGCGGCCACCAGCAGGACATCGAAGCGCACGCCGGCCAGGCCATGGCCGGGATTCACGGCCATCCAGGCCTCGCCCGCGGCCAGCAGGCGGGCCTGTTGGCGCGGGGCCAGCGCATGGGCGGCCCCGTGCAGGCTGGGGCGGGACTTCACCTCGATGAAGGCGAGCAGACCCGCCTTCTCC
>LNFM01022548.1_pt1 | contig 10673 bp, 10 predicted proteins | sample 596031 | NCBI WGS metagenome assembly LNFM01 (sample SAMN04254537, study PRJNA301005) | activated carbon metagenome | isolation source: dual media filters at the Ann Arbor, Michigan drinking water treatment plant | place: USA: Ann Arbor | reverse complement strand
ATGTTGCTAAAGCAGAAGGGCGCAATCGTTACAGTTATTTTACGCCGTCTATGCAAGCGGCGGCTCAATCTAGAATGCGCTTGGCGAACGACCTCAGACATGCAGCCAAAAGAGATGAGTTTAAGCTGGTTTATCAGCCTATTATTGAAATAAAAACAGGAAAAATACTCAAGGCTGAAGCCCTAATTCGCTGGCATCATCCGCAATTAGGCTTGATTAGCCCTGGCCAATTTATTCCAATTGCAGAAGATACAGGCCTGATTTACGAGTTGGGCGAGTGGGTGTTTCGCGAAGCAATACAGCAAGTGCAAAAGTGGCGTGCTGTGCTGCATCCTGATTTTCAAATCAGCATTAATAAATCGCCTGTTCAATTTAAAAACCCTAGCCTTACTTGGGTTCATAATTTAGAAAAAACCGGCCTGCCAGGCGGTAGTATTGTAGTTGAAATTACAGAAGGCTCTTTGCTTGATGCAAGCGATACCGTTGCAAATAAGCTAATTAAATTTAGAGATGCAGGTATTCAAGTGGCGATTGACGATTTTGGCACTGGCTACTCATCGCTATCTTATTTAAAGAAATATGATATTGATTACATTAAAATTGATCAGTCTTTTGTTAAAAACATGACTGCTGACTCTAGTGACATGGGCTTGTGTGAAGCGATTATTTTAATGGCACATAAGCTAGATATGCGAGTGATTGCAGAGGGTGTAGAAACCCAAGAGCAATATGATTTACTGGCGGGTACTGGCTGTGATTTTGCGCAAGGATATTTGCTTTCAAAACCCATTTCCACACAAGAGTTTGAGCAATTTTGGCACTCAAAAATGTGTTAAGTATGAATGATAAAAGCCATTATTTATCTACAGCAAGTCAATATCAACCCAGCTAATTCCCTTAAAAAACGCAGCTAAGCTGAAGTTAACGCTGCGTAAGTTCAACTAAAAGCATTCCATCCAGTCTGTAAAAACGCCAACTTGACCAAGTAGTTAATAGGTCAGCAGTAAGCATTTTCCTATTTCTGGCTCATGTTTTTTTCATGGTTTGAATCATGGATAAGCATAATCGCAAGCGCAAGCCGATGTGAAATCGTTTGAGGTTTTGAAACCAACCGCAGATGGTTTCCGCAATTATTACAGCGCGGACAGTCGTTTATCACCAGCCGAAATGTTGGTAGAAAAAGCCAATCTGCTTAATCTAAATGTGCCAGAAATGACAGCATTAGTTGGTGGTATGCGTGTATTAAATGCAAATAGCGATGGCGCAAAACATGGCGTGTTGACAAGTAGACCAGGCACATTAAGCAACGATTTCTTTGTAAACTTGCTTGATATGTCTACAGAGTGGAAAAAATCTTCCAGCGAAGGTTTGTACGAAGGATTAGATCGCAAAACTAAACAGGTGAAGTGGACAGCAACACCTGTAGATTTAATTTTTGGTTCGCACTCTGAGTGAAGATTGGAGGTATCGCCTAATTTAAAAATACCCGCACATTTCTAGGGTAAACAAATACATTTTCACCTTGGCTTAAATCCAATTCGCGAAAGCGTTCTTGTGTCAGCTCCGCTTCAATCAAATCCTCTTGGTCGGCACGTTGCAGTTCCAGCCTAACCAGCGGACCAATGGCATGAATGTAGTGAATCACTGCTTCAAACGCAGGGGCTTCGCCATTGCGGACTTTGTGAATTTCAATATCATGCGGGCGCACATAAGCCAAACCTGCGCTGTGTTTAGTGTCGTGATGCGCATTAATTTTTAATCCCACACCGCCAATATTGGCTTCACCTTGATGAATCTGGCTATGGAACTGATTCACATTGCCCAAGAATTGATACACAAAAGGTGACACCGGATGATCGTACACTTCTTGCGGCGAACCAATTTGCTCAATTTGACCTTTGTTAATCACCACCACGCGGTCAGAAACTTCCAGCGCCTCTTCCTGATCATGCGTCACAAAAATACTCGTAATGTGTAATTCGTCATGCAAACGACGCAACCAGCGGCGCAATTCTTTACGCACTTTCGCATCCAGCGCGCCAAACGGCTCATCCAGTAATAATACTTTTGGCTCTACTGCCAGCGCACGCGCTAAAGCAATACGCTGGCGTTGGCCGCCTGATAATTGCGGTGGGTAGCGATCAGCTAACCAATCCAGTTGGACGAGTTCGAGTAACTCATGCACACGTCTTTTAATCTCAGCATCAGTCGGGCGCGTTTCTTTAGGACGCACGCGTAAACCAAACGCGACATTTTCAAATACTGTCATGTGACGAAACAAGGCGTAATGTTGAAAGACAAAACCAACTTGGCGCTCGCGCACTTGTTGCGCAGTTGCATCCGCGCCATGAAAATGAATGCTGCCAGAATCGGGCGCTTCTAGCCCAGCAATAATGCGTAACAAAGTTGTTTTTCCGCAACCAGAGGGCCCAAGCAAAGCGACCAGTTCGCCACTGGGCACATCCAAGCTCACATCGTTAAGCGCGCTAAAATTGCCAAAGTTTTTTCTGATATTTTTAATTTCAATGCTCATGTGTTAATCCAATTTAATTTTTTCATCTTTTTTAATGGTTAAGTATTTTTAACTTAGTATTTACTATCAGGATTTCTCATCAATCTGCGCATCGCGCGCCACTTTCCATTCCACAAAACTTTTCAGCACTAATGTCACCAGCGCCAATATCGCCAGTAAAGAAGCCACCGCAAAAGCGGCTGCATAGTTATATTCGTTATATAAAATCTCTACATGCAACGGCAAGGTATTGGTTAGCCCGCGAATATGCCCAGAAACCACGGACACCGCGCCGAACTCACCCATGGCGCGCGCGTTAGTTAAAATAACGCCGTATAGCAGGCCCCATTTCACATTCGGTAAAGTAATGCGCCATAAAATCTGCCAGCCAGAAGCACCCAACACCAAACCTGCCTCTTCTTCCTCTTTGCCCTGTGCTTGCATTAAAGGAATCAGCTCGCGCGCGACAAATGGAAACGTCACAAAAATGGTCGCTAATACAATGCCAGGAATCGCAAAAATGACTTTAATATCGTGATCCAACAATGTTGAACCAAACCAGCCCTGCAGGCCAAAAATCAGCACATAAATCAAACCTGCAATCACGGGCGAAACCGCGAAAGGCAAATCGATTAAAGTGATGAGTATGCTCTTTCCGCGAAACTCAAATTTAGCGATTGCCCATGCTGCGGCTACACCAAAAACTAGATTAAGCGGTACTGCAATGGCGGCCGCAATTAAGGTGAGTTTGATGGATGACAGCGCATCTGGGTCAGTTAATGCGGTAATGTAAGTATCAAAACCTTTGCGTAAAGCTTCGGTAAAAACAGCTGCCAATGGCACGATTAAAAATAAGGTTAAAAATAGCAATACAGTTGCAATTAGTGTCCAGCGCACCCAAGCTGGCTCGGATGTGGCGCGGCTACGAGCCACTTTGTTCTGATAACTGCTGTACTGCGACGCAGGTAATGTGGTTGAAATTGACATTGATTGTTCCTTTTATTTTTGCGTATGATTGATGTGTTAACTAAGTGCGCTGGTACGGCGATTCACCCACCATTGCAAGCCATTAATCGCAAATAATAGCAAAAATGAAATTACCAGCATCACTACGGCGACAGCTGTTGCACTGGCATATTCATACTGTTCCAGTTTAGTAATAATAATCAGTGGCGTGATTTCAGATACGAAAGGCACATTGCCTGCAATAAAAATCACTGAACCATATTCACCAATCGCTCTGGCAAAGGCTAAAGCAAAGCCTGTTAGCAAAGCTGGCCAAATGGCAGGAAAAATAATTTTTGTAAATGTTTGCCAACGATTCGCGCCCAAGCTGGCCGCCGCTTCTTCGGTTTCAGCTTCTAAATCTTCTAGCACAGGCTGCACAGTGCGCACCACAAATGGCAAGCCAATAAAAGTAAGCGCAACAATCACGCCGATTGGTGTGAACGCGACTTTAATACCGAGCGGCTCTAGCCATTGGCCAATCCAGCCATTACCTGCATAGACAGCGGTTAAAGCGATACCCGCCACTGCAGTTGGCAAAGCAAACGGCAAATCCACCAGCGCATCAATGATTTTTTTGCCCGGAAAAGTGTAGCGCACCAGCACCCAAGCAGTTAACAGTCCAAACACTGCGTTGATGAGCGCGCCAATTAACGATGCACCAAACGTTAACTGATAAGAAGCGACCACTCTTGGTGCGCTGACTACATTCCAAAACTCACTTAAACTTAATTCAGTGGTTTTGATAAACGCGGCCGAAAGCGGAATGAGCACAATCAAGCTTAAGTAAAAGATCGTAAATCCAAGCGATAAATTAAAGCCAGGAAGTACGTTTTTTTGTTTTGCGGTTTTAATGTATTTTTTGTGCATATGGTTTACTTAACTATTGCTCAGGCAGCACTAAAGCAAGCTGCCTGATTTTTTAATTGGGTAGTTGATAAGCTAATTTAGTTTAGCAATCGATACATCGGTTGCTTTTACTAATGCTAAAACTTCTGTACCAATTTCTAGTTTTAACTCTTTAATTGAGCGAGTTGTAATCACCGAAGTGACGTTGCCTGCCGTTGTTTCTACTTCTATTTCAGAGACAACATCTCCCCAATCGATTGCTTTGATGTTCCCGCGCAACTGATTGCGCACGTTAATTGCGATTAATGCCATGACTGACTCTCCTTTAGTATTGAATGAGCTTAAGCCCAGTAATTGGGTGTTGGTTGGGTACTGAATGGTTGAAATTGCTCTATCCATCATGCCCGCCTATTTGTTTTGATAAACTTTATCGAAGGTGCCGCCATCAGAAAAATGCGTTTTCTGTGCTTTTGCCCAACCGCCAAACACTTCGTCAATCGTCACCAGTTTTACTTTAGGGAATTGCGCTGCATATTTGCTCGCCACTGATTGCAAAGTTGGGCGGTAGTAGTTTTTTGCGGCGATTTCCTGGCCTTCTTCTGTGTATAGATAATCTAAATACGCTTTGGCCACTTTTTCAGTGCCATGCTTTTTAGCAAATTTATCCACAACCGCGACTGGTGGTTCAGCCTGAATAGAAATCGATGGCACGACGATTTCAAATTTGCCAACACCTAATTCTTTTTGCGCTAAAAACGCTTCGTTTTCCCAAGCAAGCAATACGTCGCCAATACCGCGTTCTACAAAAGTGGTGGTTGAGCCACGCGCGCCAGTATCTAAAACAGGTACGTTTTTTAATAACTTGCCGATGAATTCTTTCGTTTTCGCTTCATCGTTGCCATATTTTTTCTGTGCGAATGCCCAAGCGGCTAGGTAATTCCAACGTGCGCCGCCTGAAGTTTTTGGGTTTGGCGTAATCACAGAAATACCTGGTTTAATTAAATCATCCCAGTCTTTGATGCCTTTTGGATTGCCTTTGTGTACCAATAACACAATGGTTGAGGTGTAAGGTGAACTGTTGTGCGGCAGACGTTTTTGCCAATCTTTGGGAATTAACTTAGCTTTTTCAGCTAATTGGTCAACATCATAAGCCAATGCTAATGTCGCTACGTCTGCATCTAAGCCGTCTATGATCGCACGAGCTTGTTTGCCAGAGCCACCATGTGAAGTTTTAACAGTAACTTTATCCCCTGTTTTTTCCAGCCAGTGTTTGCTGAATGCGGCGTTAAAATCTTGGTAAAGCTCCCGTGTTGGATCGTATGAAACGTTCAGCAAGGTAATGTCTGCTGCATTTACAGTTAATGGTAAAGCCAATGCCAAAGCGGCAATGATGTGGGTAACATTATTCATTTGTATTCCTTTTATATTGATTACTTAATTGTTGTAGCAGCTTAAAACGCGCTCACAGTGAATTCTGCATAGATAAACTGAGAGTCATCGCGACGATCAGGATCGCCAGTAGTTAAACCTCCAGGCGTTGCATTACGCGTGGTATTTTTGGTGAAATCACCCGCCCAGAAATAGGCGTAGCCTAAGTTAACAGATGAGTATTTGTTGATGGGAAAGCGCACACGTACGTCCAAGCCAGCGCCATTCCAGCGGTCGGTGGCGCTATCTAGGCGATACCAGCTATAACCAGCGTCAATTTTTAAACCTTCCAAAAAGCTTAATTTTGGTTCAAATTCAACACGCACTTTTGGCGCACTGATATTTTCCATTTGGAAGTAGTCGTTATTTGACCAAGGACGCGCGAAGCCGAATAGGCGTTCAAAACGCTGATTTTTTCCTTCAGACGCATTAGGGCTTTCATCGCCGCTGGCGAAACCATAGCTAGCACTCAAGCGTGGTTTCCATGGGTGCACAAAAGTGTAACCAGCCTCTAAGTTGTAAGCATACGCATCATGATCTAACTCTGCTTGAAATACCCCCGCTGCATTTCGTTGGTCTTGCTTGCCCCATTGCTTGGCATAGTTAACGTCATAATCCCAACCACTTTTACCCAATACACCGTAAGCACGTAAGCCTGCAGTGTGAATTTCTCGGTCAATTCGGGTGTTAGGCCTTGCGTCTGCCCCGTTAGCATCAAACTCTACTCGGCTACCGTCTTGCTTTAGTAATAAATAATATGGTTGCAAGGTTGCTACTTCTGACCAACGACGCCAATCACCAATCACGCCAAAAAGATCCTGTGCATGATCGACTTCATCCAGCTTTTGGGTAAATCGTTGGACAGGTTTTAGCGCGAGCAAATCGACTTGCCAATCGTTCTTCTGCTGACCGATGGCCACGCGAACGCCTTGAAAGTTATTCGTTGTATTGCGCCACTCATTGCGTGCAAGCAAACGTCTGTCTAAATACTCAAACGCATGGCGACCTGCTTTAATACTAATAGGCCTGTCATTACCTAAATCATCTTTACCTAGCGGCGTTTCTTTGAAATACAGCTCCAAATAAGCTTGAATAGGCTCTACTAAATTGACATCGCGGGTATCAAATTCGCGCGTGAATTGGCTATTGTTGCGGCGCGCATCTTCTACTTCCACTGTAAAACGCAGTGGGTCTAAAATATCTTTAATCGCCACAAAGCCGCGTGTGCGTAATAAAATCGGGTTATCATTTGTTTGCCTGTTACGTCTAAAGTCATTATTGCGTGACTCAAAGCGGGCGCGATAATCTAAGCCAACATCTAGCCAGCTTAAGTCTTCCAAGCCCTCAATATCGTTTAACCAAGTTTTATTGGCTTGTTTCACATAACGCGGCGGTTCAGTTTCGCGGCCTGTGCCATAGCTTCTGCGCTCTACGTAATAACCATTTTTGGCGATATTGGCTGCTATTGCAGCGGCTTTTGCTTCTGCCTCAATTTCTGCTAAGCGTGCTTTAATTTTTTCTGCTTGTTCAGTATCTTCAGCGGTCACTTGTGGTTGCGTCAATTCTACTGGAGGTATTTTATCAAGCTCTGGATGTACAGCGTCATAAGCAAGTACGGTAGAGCTAGTCAATAAAACGCTGTTAGCAATTAGTGTTTGAACCAACCTTTTTTTGATTAATTTAGTTTTTAGTTGCATCTTTTTTTCCTCAAAAAAAACTGTATATTGGTTGTCCAAAACAGTTTTAATGCTTATTTTAGTAGCGCTGAACTGTCAAAAAAGCCGACATAAAATGGCTATTTTCAGTGCAGTAGCTTTTGATATAACGTATTATTTGCGTTGATTTGCCGTTGCTTGCTGTAAGCGCAATTTTTCGCGCTTTTCAATTTGCGTCACACGGCCCTCGTGAATCACAATCTCAATCGATCCAAACCCCGAGCCGTTTTTTAACTCTTGCACAGCGCACGAAATAGCTTCCAAAACCTGTTGGTTACTCTGTGATGTTACTTGATTGGTCTGTAATAAAGTCATTGTTAAGTCTTTAACGCGGCACTGTTTAAATACGAATGCGCTCACTATAAAGTGAGTTTTAAAGAATTAAAAAGAATTTGTTTTTATATTGTTATAACTAAATAGAATATAAAAATAGTGAGATAGGATGACTCAAATGATTGATTAAAATGCGGCAAGCTAGAACAGATTTGCTTTGATATTAAGCAGGTTACTTAACGGTCGATAGGTGAGTAAAATCTTTGATGTAGCCTTCAAGCCAGTCGTTAGCATGTTGTTTTTGTTTGGCGTTGGTGCTGTTATGTAAGTCGGCAATAATCTCGCAGGTGCGCTGCTTGATTTGATTTGCATAAGCTTGATATTCTGGATTTGGACTGCTTTTCAATCGATCGAACCCCGCTTTAACCAGATTTTCTTTGCTTTGTGGGCTGACTACTTGTTTGTTTAATGTGTAAACAATGTCATATGCATCTGTATTACGCCTGAGAATTTCGGCATAACTAAGCGCGGGATTAATGGGCGTTTTTGTAAGGCTTTGTTTTAACAGCACCTGTTGTGATTCAGATAAGTCACCATAAAGTTTTTCAGAAAAGCTTTCAATTTTTTCAAATCGCATCTGAATTTGCGCTTTTGGCGTATCTTGCCACCAATCCGCTTTCAATTTCTGCGCGCGTTTATCCAGCTTTGTTTGAAAATATTGCAATTGTTTATCGCTTAATAATGGGGCGATATCGACAATAATGGGAACAGACTCTAGTTGGAGCTCGCCAAATAGCGATTTAATATTGTCTGTTTTTTCACACACTTCGCCAGCGCTGATTTGCGCTTTAGAAACGCTGCTTTGCAAATCCTTAAGAGTGGCAATGTAGAGCGGTAATTGAGTCTGGCGGTGCCAATCATGAAGTCGATTTAGCGCAGGGTTTAAAGCAGATTGTTGTGATTGGATAAAATCGAAGTAATCATCTAACCACCAGCTGAGCGCTTGCGGAGCTTTATTGTAGGCTGTTTGAACAAACCCGCAGCTGCTGATTAACCCAGTTAAAAGCAGTATGAAAAAACATTGAATTAAACGCATGTACGGATGACCAACAGCGTTGTAAATAGTTTGACTTAACCCTATAAATTGCCCGAAAACCAGAAAAACCTACTTTTGAACGATTAAGTACCGCAAAAAGTTTTATATTGCTCATCAAATAAAAACGCAGGTGCTAGCGTGTACTTGGAGGTGTAGTCTAAATCCGCATACGGATTCGACAAAACTGATAAAAGGTCATTGAGCGGGGTCATATCATTGTTACTCACCGCAGCATCAAGCGCTTCTTCAACCAAATGGTTTCTGGGGATCACCGCTGGGTTAACCGACTGCATCAGCACAATGCTGTCAGCAAACGTTTCGTTTTGCCTCGATAATCGGGCTTTCCACAATGTTAACCAGTTTTTAAATCCAGCATCTTGATAGAGTGTTGTGCTTTCAATACTCTGTTGTGTCAAAGCACTAAAAGTATTGGTAAAGTCAGATTTATTTTTTTGCACAAGCATCAATAAATCCTCTGCAAGCTTAATATCTTCTTCTTCCTGATTAAAAATCCCTAGTTTTTTTCGCATACCTGCTAGCCAGCATGCAAAAAATTGATTCGGGAATTCTTGCAAGCACTCCGTCACCAGTGCTATCGATTGCTGTTCAGATTCATGAATCAGCGGCAGTAAGCTTTCAGCAAGTCTAATCAAATTCCAATGCGCAATATTAGGCTGGTTGCCAAATGCATAGCGGCCGTTGGTGTCAATAGAGCTAAATACCGTTTCAGGATGATAACTGTTCATAAACGCGCAGGGGCCATAATCGATGGTTTCACCGCAGATGCTCATGTTGTCAGTGTTCATCACCCCATGAATAAAACCCACATGCATCCATTTGGCAATCAACACTGCTTGCAAACCAATCACGCACTTTAGCAACTCAAGTGGTGGGTTGTCTGTATCGACAACTTCGGGAAAATGTCTTTGAATTGTGTAGTCAGTCAGTGCCTGTAGTTGTTGCTGGTTTTGAGTCGCCGCAGCAAACTGAAACGTGCCCACGCGAATATGACTGGCAGCTACGCGCGTAAGCACAGCACCTGGGTATGCTGTTTCGCGGTAAACCGATTCACCAGTCGTTACTACTGCCAGGCTTCGAGTGGTGGCAATGCCCAGCGCATGCATTGCTTCACTCATTATAAATTCGCGCAACATCGGCCCCAGCGCCGCACGGCCATCGCCTGAGCGGGAATAAGGCGTTCTGCCAGCGCCTTTCAATTGAATATCAACACGCTGCTTGTCGGGCGTGATGTGCTCACCCAATAATATGGCACGCCCATCACCCAGAATATTGAAATGACCAAATTGATGACCAGCATACGCCTGTGCAATAGGTTCGCTGCCACTCAAAAGCAAATTGCCTGCGAAAAATTGACTACTCTGCTTTCTATCAATATCCGTATTTAAACCAAGCGCCGCTGCAAATACATCGTTAAAAAGTACAATATTGGGGTTGCTTACCGTTGTAGGTTGTTGTTTTTGATGGAAAATAGGCGGTAATTTTAAATAGCTATTATCAAAATTAAAGCCATATTGAGCATCTGATTTTTTAACTTTTACCATCTGAATTATCCAAGTAGTTTGATAATGATACTATTGAATATAAGAGTAATAAGCAATTTGGAATTGCAGATATATAGCATTTACTTTATAACTGCTTAAAAAGAAGTGAAAATACAAAAGGCTTACAGTTGTTAAACTGTAAGCCTTTGTTTTATATGGTGCGCCCGAAGAGATTCGAACTCCTGACCCCTTGGTTCGTAGCCAAGTACTCTATCCAGCTGAGCTACGGGCGC
>LNFM01013836.1_pt1 | contig 10673 bp, 10 predicted proteins | sample 596031 | NCBI WGS metagenome assembly LNFM01 (sample SAMN04254537, study PRJNA301005) | activated carbon metagenome | isolation source: dual media filters at the Ann Arbor, Michigan drinking water treatment plant | place: USA: Ann Arbor | reverse complement strand
GTGTTAAAAACAGGCTCAAAATGCTCATTTATTAAGCATAAACTGCGCTTTTTCGCCTGTTTTTGCCTTGCATCGGCTGCCTCGAAAACGTTTTGCAACAGCCTGTTAATACTTCACTCAACTTGATGTAGTCTGCCTACTCGATAGATAACGGAACATTGAGATGAAAACACGTCGGATTTCTACGATGAATAATCAATTCCGCTGAAATCTGTTCACTCAACAAATGAACAAGCTGTAGGCCAAGAGAGGCAATATTTTCGATATCTAGCTCCTCCGGTATGCCTATACCGTCATCAGTAATGAGTACCTGTAAAATTTTTGGATTCAAATGCTTTAAAGTGATATTAATATTTCCAGAATCGTTCTCAGGAAATGCATATTTCATCGCGTTCGAGCATAGCTCATTAAGAATTAATCCTAAAGGAATACTTGTATCGATTGAAAGAAATACTTGATCAACATCAATATTAATTCTTATTCTGGAAGTATCTATGGCATAAGAAGTCGAAAGGCTATCGACTAAGGATTGAGTAACGCTGGAAAAATCAACGCGAGAAAAATCCAATGATTCATATAAGATTTGATGTATCAAAGCCATGGATTTCACTCTGTTTTGACTTTCTTTCAAAACAGAGATAGCCGTACTATTAAATAACAAATCAGACTGCATACCAAGCAGGCTATCGATAATCTGAAGGTTGTTCTTCACCCTGTGATGTATTTCCGCCAAAAATAAATCCTTTTCTTTCAATGCTGCTTTGAGCTGTTCTTCTTGTTGCTTCCGTTCGGTAATATCAATAACGGAAGCAAGTACCACAATACCGCTGGGCGTTTGGATCGGATTCAGCCCCACTTCAACGGGAAATTCTTTTCCGCCCTTGTGCAAACCATAAAGATCCCTGCCATGGCCCATAGAACGTCTACTTGGATTCTTTAGATAATTACCTCTTAATTGTGGATGATGCCCGCGATGCGAGTCCGGTATCAAAATCTCAATAGATTGGCCTACCAATTCTTCACGTTGATAACCGAATAATTCCTCAGTCGTAGAATTTACCATCATAATTTTTCCAGTATGATCGGTCATAACCATACCGTTGGGAGAAGCTTCAACTGACAGGTGTATCATTCCCTCAGCATGTCTGCGATCAGTGATATCGACAATAGCAGCTAATACAAAAATACCGTCATTCTCAGTTTCAACCGGGTTCAGACCCACTTCAACCGGAAATTCTTTTCCGTTCTTGTTCAAACCATAGAGTTCTCTGCCATGACCCATCGGGCGTGATTTTGATTCGCTGATATAGGCTTGCCGATATCCAGGATGCTGCTTCCGGAATCGTTCAGGGACAAGTATTTCAAGAGGTTGACCGATTAATTCTTGCCTGGAATAGCCAAATAGATTTTCAGTCGCAGAATTAACCATGACAATTTTTCCATCAGAATTCGTCATAACCATGCCATTGGGAGAAGCTTCCACAGCAAGATGCATCATTTCTTCCGTATTGCTGAAACTTCTAAATCGGGTCCGTGACATATTTTATTTACCCCTGGAATAAAATATAAACAGGAAAAAGTTTAAAATTTTAATGCTTTCAGACGATCCGGCAATTTATTGATTAAATACGGTATCTGTTCAGGATCGACCGGTTTGCTGAGCAAATAACCTTGCAATTCATCACAACCAAGATTATTAAGAAAATCAATTTGATCGTATGTTTCGATACCTTCTGCAGTAACTTGCAGGTTGAGCTTTTGGGCCAATGCCAGAATAGCCGCCGCAATGGCACAATCATTGTTATCGTGTGGTATATTTTTCACGAAACTTTGATCAATTTTTAACCGGTGTATCGGGAGATTCTTTAATGAACTCAAGCAGGAATACCCTGTTCCAAAATCATCGATGGAAATAGGTATCCCCAGACTTTCCAATTGTTCTAAACAGGTAATGTGAATCAATTCATTCTGCAAGCAGGATTCTGTGATTTCCAGTTCGAGTAAGTGAGCAGGCAAAGAATACTGCTGCAATAATTCTGCAATAAATTTTTGCAGGTGCTTATCCGCAAGCTGGCGGATTGAAATGTTAACGGCAATTCGCAAATCATTTAGGCCTTCGGCTCGCCATTGGTTCAGTTGCCTGCACGCTTCAGGCAGAATCCAGTTGCCAATTTCAACAATAAGTCGACTTGTTTCAGCGACTGGGATGATTTCTGCGGGAGACAACAATCCTTTAACAGGGTGTTGCCAGCGGATCAACGCTTCAACTCCGGTTATTTTTTTCTGCGCTAAAGAATATTGTGGCTGGTAATGAAGCAGAAATTCATTTTTCATTAAAGCATGATGCAACTCCCTCTCTCGCGTCATGTAATGGACGGCCTGTTGCGTCAAAGTGGGGTGGTAAAAAGCGTAACGGTTACGTCCCTTGTTCTTTGCTTCGTACATGGCCGTATCCGCCATTTGCAATAAATCATCGGGGTGATTGGAATGATCCGGGCAAACACTGATGCCGATACTGCAAGATGGAACGACCTCCATATTGCTAATGACCACTGGACTAGAGAGACACTCCAGTATTTTTTCAGCGACTTTGATAAGCGCATCGCGGGATTCGACATTCGTTACAATCACGATAAATTCATCGCCGCCGAGCCTTCCCAAGGTGTCGCTTTCCCGCAATACCGCAAGTATTCTTTGTGAAACGAAACATAGCATCGAGTCACCGTGCCTATGGCCCAGGGTATCATTAATGCGTTTAAAGTTATCCAGATCGACAAACAAAACACCCAGCAGCGACGCATCTCGCGAAGCTTTTGCAAGAGCTTGTTTTAGCCGATCCATGGTCAACATACGGTTAGGCAAATTTGTTAGACTATCGTAATACGCAATCTGTGTAAGCTGCTCTCGTGTTTCCCGGATAGCTGTAATATCCGATATCATCACAACGAATTGTTTCTCATCACTGACAGCCGCCGGAATGAATCCAATCGTTAACCAGGCATACATGGTTTCATTATTTCTCTTGGATGCTTTGATTTCACCTCGCCAATGACCATCCTTATCGATACCTTGCCATATATTACTGTAGCTATCTTCGCCCAGAGAACGGCTGGTTAGAAATGGTAATTCTTTATTTCTTAGATTACGCGGTTGAAACTTAGTAATCTCATAAAAGGCGTTATTGGCACAACTAAACTGCCTATCCTTATTAAGAATAATGATACCTTCTGTAGCACATTCAAAAACGGTAGCAGCTTGTGCTAATCGATCTTTTGCAAGATGGCTCTCGGTTGTTTCTTGCAAAACACCAATTATTTGATGTTTTCCTGCGTTGCGATTTTTAAATGACTTGCCATACAATTTATACCAATAGTTTTTCCCTGCATCAGAAATAACACGAAACTCTATCTCAGCGGTGGAACCTTTCTTTCCACGTAGCTTAGCAATAAATTCAGACACTTTCTGCCTGTCACTTTCATTAATTGTGCGAAAGAAGCTTTTCCAGTCGGATATCGGTTGAAGATTTCCCTCAGGACTTTTACCCATGAATATCTCATGAGAATCTGTTGTTGTCTCCCATGTGCCCAGCCGTGCAGCTTCCAGTGCAAGACGAAAGTGTTGCTCATTTTTTATGAGCCGAATGTCACTTTGGTAACGCTCTATGCTAATTTGGATAATGATGTGTAATTCTCTATCGGAGAACGGTTTTAACAAATAGCCGTAGGGTTTGGTTGCGCTGGCTCGAGTCAGGGTTTTTTCTTCAGAGTAAGCAGTCAGGTAAATGACTGGAATACTATGTGTTTTTTGCAGTAGGGTGGCAGCTTCTACGCCATCAATATCTCCCTGTATGTGAATGTCCATCAACACAATATTGGGCAATTCCTGATCTATCAACGCTAGCGCTTTATGACCGCTGGCAGCCATTCCTGTGACTTGGTAGCCTAATTTGGTCAGGCGTCTTTTCAGATCGACTGCAACAATCTTTTCATCTTCAACGATCAGTATCTTTATGTATTCACTCATATTCCATACCCATTTGGCATAGCAATTTGTATTGAGTAATCCCTACAAATTACTGGTTTACAATTTCAACTATTTTTCATTTCTCAAAAAATCGCTGCTAATACGTGGGTTTTCCGGTTCAAAATTCGATAAATGAGAGACCGTTAAACTGTTTCTTTCATAGCGGAGAGGACTGTAATGGGCATATTCTAATTAAACAATCGAATGGCAGATTCAGTAGGAAACACAGACTAGCACAAAAGGACAATTAATTAACATCAGCATTGTCTTACATCAGTGAAGAAGCTCTGAATCATTTGACATGACTCAATAACGTACTGTAATTCGATATTCATACAAATACTGAAACTTATCGTTTCCTTTTATTGATAACTTAGACTTAGATTTTGACTGCTGTCAATGATGCAGTGGCAATTGTTCGTGTATAAATCCCCGCCATTACCATGAGATTTTTCATATTTCCGCAATTCTCATCCGACAAAAGTCCACGAAATCTCGTCATTCGGATCGAGTTGATCCACAACCCCAGTACCTGAGGAGGATAGAATGCTGGTCTTATAAAATTACCGCTATTGTTGCGATGGAAAGCCCGATGAGGGCGCACTGGGATTCGACGGTGCTGAAGATTGCGGTGCAAAGGGTGAGGCATTTCCCGGAGAAGGAGGCGAAGGATTTGTCTTCGATGAAGATTGGGGTGCAAAGGGCGAAGCGGTTGGTGAAGCCGCGTTGGGTTTTGCTGGAGTCGATGCTGGTTTTGTCGAGCCGCTGGTATCGCCTGGCTTATAAACAAACTTCCAATCCTGGTAGGTTAGTGCTTCCGAGAATTTGGCAAAATGTTCAGGAAATTTATCCTTCTTAATCGGCTTTCTTTCAGAGAGACTATATACCCCAATAATTCTCTTACTAATATTCGAGGTTGTTACTGAACCAGCATTTGGCACTGTATTGTTGGATGCCGGGGTACTGTTGGGTGCCGTGGTATTATTGGCTGTCGAAATATTACCGGATGCCGGATTATTGGCCCCCAGGCTGTTACTGGCTGCCGGATTATTGTTAGGCGCGGCACTATTACCGGATGTTGGGTTCTTATTGGGTGTCGGGCTATTACCAGGCGCTGCGTTCTTATTGGCAGCTGCGTTATTGCCGGGTGGAGGTTCTTCAACGATACCCCACTCGGTCGTGTTCATTACCGGATCCGTATAGATTTTACGCAAATGACGTTTAATGGCCGGTGTACGTTTATCCTGAATCAAGTCTTCCAGTGATTCTGGATATTGTTTAGTACCTGTGTTGTAATAAGACATGATTGCTTTACGGAATTCTTCTCCAATGTATAACAATTCAGCTTCTTTTTCCCGCTGAGACTTGGCTTGCCATACCTGCCCCGTTCCAGCCATCACAATTCCAGCCAAAGCAACTGCAAACAAAGCCCATAGATAAACAAAACCATTTTCTAGCTGTGGCATACTACTTCCGCTGTAAAAATTCGAACAAATTGTAATCGCTTACCATTCTTCATAAAAAGAACCATCCAATGCACGTCCTGAATAGCCGCTGTGAACATCATAGACGCCTGTTTCAGTAGGATTTTTAGGAGGCACTTCAATCCAGGTTTTGTTATTCTCAGTGAATGGATCTATCGGGACGCTTCGTAAATATTGCTTATCGACCAATTCTTCCAGATCAATGGGGTACTTACCAAGATCAGAATAAAATTGATCAATCGCATTACGCATGATACCGAGATCCTGACGTAAAACGGCTTCTTTAGCCTTATCGAGTGAATTGAAATAACGCGGAGCGACAATACTTAATAAAGTGGCGATGATTGCCATGACCACCAGTAGTTCGATCAGTGTAAATCCTTTGTATTTCGGCTTGCCAGGCAGCATAACAATCACCAATCCCGATATGGGATGCCATTAAGACCAATGCCTTCTGAACGTGAGTAAACATCAAAAACATCATCACCTTCTTTGGGGCTATCCCAGGGACTCTCATAACTTCGCTTTCCCCAGGTTTCTACAGTTGGAGTAGCCGTTATACCGGCGACATCCAGCTCAATAAACATAGGGTCCCTGGGTAAGCGACGCAGAAAATAAATTATCTTTTTATCCGGACTCTTAATGTCTGGCACCCCCATGAATAGTTCTTCTAGCCTGGGCGGATAACCGGATTCATCGGCTTTCTTGGTAATACGCCCTTCGTCTACCGCTTGTTTATAGGCGTCAATCGCCGAGCGTATCTGTCGTAGTGCAACGCGCAACTCTTGTTCTTTTTCGCGCTTTACCATGAGTTCGCGCAACGGCATCGCTGCTGTGGCCAGAATAGCCATGATCGCCACAACAATCATTAGCTCAATCAGCGTAAAACCCCTGTTTTTGTCAAAGATTCCGAGCAAATGCTTCATGCCCAGCTTATTTGACATTAATACTGACGGGGGGCGGAAGTATTACTTCAACTGAGGTGCCATTTTCCAGATCTTCTGCGACTGCATTCTGGATATTAATTTCTGTTGCGCCCGGGTTTGCAGCAATCACCTTAAAGCGTATTTGTGTCGCCAAACCAGACGTTTGATCTTTACCTAACTTGATTGTACGTGTTCCGGATTTATCTCCACCATCCAGCGCCTCCAACATACTGGCCTCGTAAGTTAATTGCAGGTCCGTATTAACCATAGCTTTTGCACCAACCAGCCTGACATTAACCGAAAATTCTTTATCCAAGCCTACGTTGGTTGGCGCTTGTAGCGTAAGTGCTGGAGTAGCCGTTGCGCTCGAAGCAGCACTGGCAAAAGGATTTGGGGGAGGATTTTGATCATCCGATGGCGCGAAAGCATCCGCTATGCTTCTTACGCCACCACGCCCCGATCCAGCCGGAGCAATGGCCAGTGATTGCGCTGCAGTCTTTTTAATGGTAACCGGTAATTTACCCGCATCACTCGCCGTACCAAAGTGGTATTCGTTTTCTAAGTTAATTGGTCTTGGAATATTACGAACAATTCGTGGGGTTATGAGCAGAACGACCTCATTCTTCGTTCTTTCAATATCTTGATTGGACGTCAGTCGGTCCAATCCAGGAATATTTAATAACCCTGCGAGACCTCCCACTTTTCTAGATTCTCGATTATCAATAAGCCCAGCTATAACTTGCGTTTCTCCATCTTTTATAGTCAGCATAGTTTCAGCATTTCGCGTTCCGACAACGGGAGCCGTTGCTCCACCCGGACCTGTTATAGTATTTATTAATGAGCTTACTTCCAGGGTAACTTTTAGTGTTATGTCATCGTTTATGCCAATACGAGGCTCAACATCGAGCTTAACCCCTAAATCAATAAAAGTCGGCGTTGAGGTAACGATAGAACTAATACCCGGCTGCACATTGGCCGTGAAGAAGGGTTGCTTGGTACCCACATGAATTTTAGCTTTTTCCCGATTATTGACTCGAATCCTGGGGTTAGCCAATATATCTCCCGTCGAAAGGTTTTGCAGGAAATCGACTTTGGCTTGACTAGTCATGCCGAAACTTTTGAGTCCAGAAAAACCAAAGTTACTGAGTAAGGCCGCTGGGGCACCAACAACTGCTTGTCCAGCATAGTTAAATTGCAGCGACTGAGGAAAATTAGGTCCCAATAAAAATTTGTTAGTACGCGTAATATCCAGAATGGTCACTTCGAGCATGACCTCTGGCTCTGCATAATCATTCAAGCTTACTAATCGCTCAGTTAAACGAATCGCTTCCAGCGTATCGCGCATGATAAACAGATTAAGTTGCTCGTTGACATAAATGTCTTTCGCCTTAACGATGCCTCTAATCATCGCTACCATTTGCTTGACATCAGTATGCGCAATTTGAAAACTGCGTACGACCAGTTCCTGATAATCTTTCAACTTGGCTGGCGTATTCGGGTAAATCAACAACGAATTACTATTGAGCACCTTGTAGGCTAATTGATTGGTCGTAAGAATCAACTTCAGTATATCTTCGATAGTGTTCTGCCGGACAAATATGGACAGTTTGGTATCCTGTCTTATATCTTTATCAAAAACAAAATTAATTCCCGCCGTGCGGGACATCAACTCAAACACAGTTTTTAAGTCAGTATCTTTAAATTCCATTGTCACCGCTTTCTTGAAGGCTGATTCCAGTGCCAAATCAGTCACTTCAGGTCGCGTCAATCTTGAGTTAATCTCTGAAATCAACTGACGCGCATACGACTGCTGAGGATTCTCCTGCAAAATGGCTCGTACCATTGTTTCTGCACCCAACACATCATTGCGCACCAACAATGCTCTGGCGGCATCAACTGCTGCGATATGGCGGCGCTCCAATGCTATTAACTCGATACCCTCCTTAGCGCGTTCATTGAATGGATAGAGATTTAAGATGCGTTGAAATGCTTGTTCTGCACGCTCCAGATCTCCAGACAAGCGTAAGTTCTCAGCATCAAATTGAAGTTTGCCAACTACTTCTCCAACCAGACGTATAGATACTGTTTGAATCTCCTTATTTTCAGGTTCCTCACGTCGCGCTTGCTCTAGTTTTGCAAGCCCGCTTTCAAACTGACCTTGCGCAATCAACTTTTGCCCATCATCGAACGCCAAATTCCGGGTTCCGAATGTTCGGTTATTAATCGCACACCCAGCAAGAGTTATGAACAGAATGATTAGGACAATCGTTTTCCAGCTTTTCATCGGAAAGCCCCTGCTATCGTATTATTGATCGTCAGCGTTTGCTTTACATTAAGTGGCAAATAGGTCATTGTAATCGCATCGTCATTGATTGAGTCGAGCCGGTATTTATCGTTAATTTTTCCACCCAGTTTAGTGATGAGATTTTCCCCAGCCTGAGAGAGAAAAACCCATGTTTCATTGTCTGAAATTGCTTTTCCAGCATATTTAAATTGTAAAGGAGGTGCTGTTGGCGCGGGTGGAGGAGTGGATTTAATTGATTTAACCGCTTCTGCTGCGATAGCAGCTTGTTCTTGCAAATTGACTTGAGGTTGCTTAGGCACCCAAGTAGTGGATGCGAAAAGCTCACCAGCCAGAGCGCTGAATTTTCTTTGCCCCAATTTACTCACATCCAGTTGTTCAACATTATTTTCCTGATTCCTTACTCGATCACCGGATGGCTTGACCGTTTGTATGGTATCCACGGTATCAATGACTGTCTCTTCCTCGTCAACCAGCACTGCAGCGATCAATGTTGCAATCAATGCACCCCCCACCATCAATTTTCGCTTTTTCTCAGCTTGATCCATCTTATTTATTCAAGAAAAGATTAATTTCAAGACGCGCTTCAAGTTTTTCAGAGGTAACACTCTCACGTTTAATGGCGATAGCGGAAATTGCCATCGCAGGAACAGTCTCAAGCGCATCAGCCATAAAAGCACGTATTTGAGGATATCTCCCTTTTACCGGCAATATCATCTCATACCGGGCTAAACGTGCATCATTTTCATTAACCAGACGATATTCACTGCTGCTGAGTTCCACCCCTTGTTTCTTAGCCAGTTGCACCAATTCACGGATCCAGAATGGTGATGAGTCAATACGTGGAAAAAACTCATAAAACGCTTGCAGTGCTTGTTCACCACTCATTTGTTTTCCGCTTTCTGTTTCGCCGGGCATTTGTTTGGATAACGCCTGCATCTGAAGCAGATCAGCGCGTTCTTTCAGTTTCAGCAGCATTGCTTCTTGCGGCAAAACCGCCGAGAAAAAATAGATGCCGGTAGCCACAATTAAGCCTAGGCCGATCTTACCAATATTACCAAGGCGGCCTACCTGCCAACGCAGCAGCATCGCCAGTTGATTTAATTGTGTTTGGAATGTTTCAGTTTTCAAGAGGTCTGAATCCATGCTGCAGTCAGAAGAAAAATGATCGGACGATGTGGATTATCTTGTTTAATCTTGTAATTTAACAAATGCACATTTTCAAAAGTCAATTCAAGTTCTAATGCTTCTACAAAATCAAGTAACTCGGACATATTCTTTGCTTCACCACTGAGACGTAATGTCCGGCTGGAGACAGTTGGTTGCAATGACAAATAAGGCCTCCCAGGGTAAATTCATTTGATCCAAAACCGCATTGGCTTGGATGATTTCTTTGCGAATTTCCTGACTGAATTCTTTGACCCGCGGTGTTCCACGAGTACGTGGCGCAGTCTTTTTTTGCTGTTGTTGTTTTTCCAGGTGCTCGACACGATTAGTCCAGTAATTCACTTCTTCCGTGATTTTCTGGAATTGCAAAAGCACACCCGTAAGGATTAACAATCCAATGAACAGTATTGAATAATCAATATGCGGAACAGACTGCCCATGATCGGGAAATTTTAATCTTAAGCGAGGCATTGGTTCATCCTGGCATAATCGGCCGGCACAGTTGGATAATGCGCAAGCGCGGGTATTTGCTCAGTTTGTATCGGCACAGTACGCCATCCACAGTTCTCAGGTAACATTAAATCCGGATGCTCAGGCGCAAACATGTAAACCAGCTCAATAGCTTCTTTATTTCCGGACAGTACCGCCTCCTGGTCCAGCGCAGCGAGAAGCTCATCCCCCGCATTTTGCAGAATTCGCTGATTACGTATGCTGTACCAAATTCCGTTTACCGATAGCGCAATACAAATTCGCCCAGTTTCTATCACAGCA
>LNFM01013119.1_pt1 | contig 10673 bp, 8 predicted proteins | sample 596031 | NCBI WGS metagenome assembly LNFM01 (sample SAMN04254537, study PRJNA301005) | activated carbon metagenome | isolation source: dual media filters at the Ann Arbor, Michigan drinking water treatment plant | place: USA: Ann Arbor | reverse complement strand
CGGCCTTCCTCGCCGCCTTCATCGGAATTGCGATTGCCTGGCCGGTCCTGTCGCTCGTCACTCACCCGATCACGTCGCTGACCGCCGCCATGCGCGGCGTCCGCCAGACCGGCGACTTCTCGCGTTCCGTGCTTCGCCGCAGCGACGACGAGACGGGCGAGCTTGTCGATGCGTTCAACGAGATGCTTTCCGAGATCCGCGCGCGGGACGCGCGACTGGAACGGTATCGCGCGCGGCTGGAGCAGAAGGTGCGTGAGAGGACCGCCGAGTTGCAGGTGGCCAAGCAGGCCGCAGAGCAGGCGAACGCCGCGAAGTCGGAGTTCCTGGCGTCCGTCAGTCACGAGATACGCACGCCCATGCACGGCATGCTGGTGACGACGGAGCTTCTGCAGACCACCCGCCTCGATGAGCGCCAGCGCCGCTTCGCAGATATGATCGCCAAGTCGGGCCGCGGTCTGCTCGCGATCGTCAACGACGTGCTCGATCTGTCCAAGATCGAGGCAGGCCGCATGGAGCTCGAGGCAATACCCGTCAGCCCGCACGCCATCGCACAGGACGCTGCGCAGTTGTTCAGCGCCCGAGCCGCCGAGAGCGGCCTCGACCTGCGTGTCGACTGCGCGGACGACGTACCGTCCTGGATCGTCGGCGACCCGGTCCGCCTCAGCCAGGTCGTCTCCAATCTCGTCAGCAACGCCATCAAGTTCACACAACAGGGGCACGTCGCCATCTCGCTGACAATGGTTGGCGGGGCGAGCACACCGCAGCTTGCGATCGCCATCTCGGATACGGGCATCGGCATCGCGACGGAAAGCCTGGAGCGGATCTTCGAGGCTTTCGCCCAGGCCGAGCGCGGCACGACTCGCCGCTTCGGCGGCAGCGGCATCGGCCTCTCGATCAGCCGCAGGCTGGCCGCCGCGATGGGCGGCACGCTCGAGGTGACGAGCCGCGTCGGTGAAGGCTCGACCTTCACCTGCACGATCCCGATCGAGGCCTGCCCAGCCCCCGCCCACGCCGACGAGCCGGCGACCGTGTCCAGCGCAGCGTTCCACGGCGTGCGTATTCTGGCCGTGGACGACAACGCCGTGAACCGCGAGGTTCTTCAGGAGGCATTGCAGCGCCTGGGCGTCGATATCGTCTGCGCGCAGGATGGCGAGGAGGCTGTCGCCGCCTTCAAGCGCTCGCAATTCGACCTCGTCTACATGGACTGCAGCATGCCCGTCCTCGACGGCTTCGAGGCCACGCGACGCATCCGGGCCTGGGAAAGCCACACCGCGCGCTTATCCACGCCGATCATCGCCCTCACCGCGCACGTCATCGGAAGCCAGGCGAATGCGTGGCGGGAGGCCGGCATGACCGACTATCTCACTAAGCCCTTCACGCTCGCTGGTCTGTCAGCCAGCCTTGCCAAATGGCTGCAGCGGCCGGGCGAGCCCGCTCTCGCCACGCCCGCGCCGGTGCAGCATCGTCCAGACCACCGTTCGGCGCCATCCCTGCTGCCGCTGGACCTGATCGACGATGATATCCTGTCGTCGATCCTGAGAATGGGCAGCAGCGGCAAGCTGTTGCGCCGGCTCCTGACGCTCTATGCCGAGCAGGGACCTGCCATCCTCGCCAAGGCACGTCAGGCCGCCATGAGCAGCAACCGGTCCGAGCTCGCGCAACTCGCCCACGCGTTCAAGTCCATGAGCCTCTCGATCGGCGCGCGCGCCGCCGCCGACATGGCCGGCGCCATCGAGGAGGCCAGCGGCGCCGATACGCCGACACACGAGATCGAGTGCCTGGTCGAGACTTTCGAAATGACCCTGGCCGAGCTGGAGCGCATCGCAGCCCAGAGGGCCGCGCTGGCCGGTGATCGGCTCCACCGCGTTGCGCGCGCATGAGCCAGAATGCGCCTCAGCGCAGCAGCGGGGCCAGCTCCGCCTCGATCATCGCGATCGCCCCCTCGGCCGATGCGGGCTCCGGCGGCGCCCGCGCTACGGTCCCGAACACGTCCTCGCCGGCCAGCCAGCGTGCTTCCGTATCGTCTTCAGCCAGCGCGACGACGAGCGCCGCCGACAGCTCGTAGGCCTTCGCATCGAGCCCCGAGATCCGCAGCGCGGCCACCAGCGGAACACGGGAGTTGCGTGCATGCGCGAGATGAACCGCCGAAACCTTGATGTCCTCTCCCCGCCCGCGCCCCTCGAACTCGTCGATGCAGCCCGCGACATCGAACGACGTCACCTGACGGCACACGGCAGGCCGCTCGCGATAATGTCCGCACGCCCCGTTGATCAGCAGCGGACACGGTGCCTTCAGTCCGAACCGTTCCTGTGGCGTCCGCCCGGCGGTTGCCCCGCTTCGTTCGATCACTCCTGCGATGTGGCCCGGCCGCTTGCGATCCTCCATCCGAACCGCGCGCGCGAGCAGGAAAACTTCCGGCGCCGTGGCCCCGACCCAGTTGAAGCAGCAGTAGGCGCAGCCCTTGCCGCAGTCGAGCTTTGCCGTTCCAGGCGACTTTCGGGCAGAGACGTCCAGCAAACCCAGGGCCTGGGCCGCAGCCTCGCTCGCACGCCCTGCCAGCGCGCCATCGCCCAGCACGCGCACGAGCACCAGCGCCACGCCGACGATTGCGTCCTTATCGGGCGTTTGCGGAAGGCCCGACGCCATCGCGCTGCGCCCGCGCTTGACATGCGCGCGCTCCAGATTTCTGAGCTGCTGCCGGCTGGACACGCCGCGCCACGTCCCTCTTGTGAGCCCCTTCCACAAGCCTAACGGCAACCGGACTATGGAGCAATTCGAGCTTGAAACGCACGCATCTAGCTGCAATCTGAAGGCCTGCCGCACAAATGCGGTCCGGCCAGCGCAGGCAACCGTCCGGCGCGGAGCACGACAGGGAGGAGTTTCGATGCTGCCCACAGGTACCCGCGCAACCGCGCTCGCTCTGGCCGCCATTGCTTGCGCAGCGTTCCCCCACACCTCCTTCTCCCAGGAGTTTCCGAGCCGCACGATCACCATTGTCGTGCCCCTGGCGGCCGGCACGGGCATGGACACGCTCGTGCGGGTCTATGCTGATGAGCTGTCGAAGAAATTCGGCAAGCCGGTGGTGGTGGAGAACCAGCCAGGCGCGGCTCTCATGCTGGCCGCCCAGAACGTTGCCAAAGCGGCACCGGACGGGCACACGCTGCTGGTCTCGACGTCCTCGCCGATGGCCGTTAACCAGACGCTCTACAAGAAGATCAGCTACGATCCGGTAAAAGACTTCGTCCCCCTTGCCCTCTACGTGAAGTCGCCGTTCGTGCTGATCGTGAATCCGTCGCTCGGCACTCCCACGATGAAGGACTTCATCAAGAAGGCGCAGCAAAGCGAAAAGCCCCTCACTTACGGTACGCCGGGCGCCGGCACGCTCCTGCACCTGACGATGGAGGTGCTGAAGCGCGATTTCAAGTTCAAGGCCGACCACGTGCCCTATCGCAACTCCAACCAGATCGTCGCCGACGTCGTCGGCGGCCACATCAGCTCCGCGATCTCGGAGACCGGCGCCGCCCTCGCCTTGATCAAGGACGGCAAGGTCAATGCACTCGGCATCACGTCGGCCGAGCGCATCCCCTCGCTGCCCGACGTGGCGCCACTGGCGGAGGCCGCCGGCATGCCCGGCTTCGAGACGGTCTCCTGGCACGTGCTGCTCGCCCCGTCAGCGACGCCAGCGCCCATCGTCGGGCTTCTGACCAAGGAGATGGCCGCCATCACCGGCAGCGAGGGCTTCCAGAAGCGCGCCTCGACGACGGGGCTGATCCCGCTGAAACCCGCCAGCACCGCCGACATGCTGAAGTACATGCAGTCCGAGCGCGAGCGCTGGGGCGGCGTCGTCACTCAGATCGGGTTGGCGGGCTCGCAATAGCCCACCGTCTCCCACCTCACCACGTCCGCCGCACGCCTGCGGTGAGCTGGCTCAATATCTGTCGCGGAACAACGTGCGAAGCACGCCATGTCAAGACATCGCGCGCGCTTCGCACGGTGCCCCGGCGGAAGATTTCCCGCGTGCGGCAGTGCCGCCTACCGCTTCCAGCGATGCGCCCGTGCAATGCGGCCGAACGCCATCGCAGCCGGCCCCAACGGCCTTCCGCGCAGCGTCACCAACGCGATCGTGCGAGCGACCTCCGGCTCGACGAGTGGGCGCTTGACGATACCCTGGGGCATTTCCATCGACTCGGGGATGATCGCGCACCCGAGCCCTGCCAGCATCAGGCCCTGGATCCAATCCTCACGCTCGCTGGAGTAGGTGATGTTGAGATCCACCGGCCAGTGCCCGTGCAGCGCGGCGTAGTAATCGTCGAACTCGCAGCTAAGGCGCTCCAGATAGCTCTGGCCAGCCAGCCTGTCGACCGAGACACTGCTCTCGCAGGCCAACAGGTCGTCCTCACGCATCGCAACAACATAGCGCTCTGTGAACAACGGCACCACACCCACGGTCGATGGATACTCCGGCCATGCCGTGATGCCGATGTCGATCTCGTCGGCTGTGAGCAGGTCGACAATCCGGCCGGCAGTCGCATCGACGATCGATACCTCGACATCCGGGATCGCCTCCTGCACCCCAATCAGCATGGGCACGAGGTGAGTTGGGCCCACAGTACACATAACGCCCAGCCGAAGCGTGCTCGCCTGGCTCTCGATGATCGACGACGCGTGATCCCGCACGGCCGACAAGCCCTGCTCGATCGCTTCGAGCCGCGGCAGCAACTCGCGCGCGAGGCGTGTCATCTCGATACGTCCGGGCCGCCGCAGGAACAGCGCACCGCCGAACTCGGCCTCGAGCTTCTGGATCGCGCGCGTCAGGGCAGGCTGTGAAACATTGCACGCGGCGGCTGCACGAGTGAAGTTGAGTTCCCGCACCATGGCCAGGAAGTATCGAATTTCATGAGTTTCCATGGCTCTCTTGCGCTGCCTCTCCCCGGCCTCGGCGATCGATGCCTCGCCGACCCCCACGTCCACACGCAGCGGTCGCGGCCCTGTTTCCGGAAAGCTCACGATGCACTCTCCTTGAGTGAAGGCTTCAACGCAATTCGATTCCCTCCACGAAACAGCAATGGTTGAAGATGCAGTCTCGGCTCAGCGCGTCATGCGCAACCAGCCCGGCGCGCCATTTCGAACGATACGGAGGCGATAGGCCATGCCCGCGCGATCGACCCAACGATAGAGATGGGCCATATTGCGCACGTTGTTGTCGTCGACACCGATGATGACATCACCGCTCGCCAAGCCCGACCGCGCTGCCGGCGAATCGGGGATCACGTTGACGACGTAGGCACCTCTCAGGTCGCCATAGCTCGGGTTCCCCAGGACGATCTCGCTCGCGAGGAGACCGGCGATGCCGCCCATGTCGGCCGAAAACGAGAATTCCCGCGTCGGCAGCCGCGTGTCGATGGTCGTCAGCTCGTAGCGCTTGTCGACACCGCGATCGCGCAGCACGATAGGCAGCGCGGTGCCAAGCGGCACCGTGACGACGCGGGTGGTGAATTCCGCAGCGCCACGGACGGGTTTGCCCGCAACCTCGGTGACAACCGCTCCCGGCTTGATCCCAGCGGCAGCTGCCGGAGAGCCCGGCACCACCTCGGTGACGATCGCGCCGCGGTTAGTGCCCGACATCAGCTCGGCTGCACGCTCGTAGGACAGATCCTCCACCACCAGCCCAAGCGAGCCACGGCGCATCCGCCCCGTCCGGATGATCTCGGTCTTGATGACACGCGCCATGTTGATCGGAATGGCAAATCCGATTCCCACGTTCCCGACGGTGCCGGCGGTCGCCGTATTGATCCCGATCAGCTCGCCGCGAACGTCGACGAGCGCGCCGCCGGAATTACCGGGGTTCACCACGGCGTCGATCTGCAGGTAGTCCTCGAACGCCTCGTGCCCGATTTCGGTGCGCATGGTGGCGCTGACAATTCCCAAGGTTGCCGTGCCCTCGAGGCCGAAGGGATTGCCGACCGCGGCCACGACATCACCGACGCGAATTCGGTCGGAGTTGCCGACCGTGATCTGAGGCAAACGCCTTTCTTCCACCGCGAGAACGGCGATGTCGCTGCCGATATCCCGGCCGACCAGGCGCGCAGGCAAGAGCCGGCCATCCGAGAGCACGACCTCGATCGACACCGCATCGGCGATCACGTGATTATTGGTCACGATATGCCCGTTGGCAGCGTCGACGATCACGCCCGAGCCCCCCGATCTCGCCCTTATCCGGCGAGGAGCGACGACTGGCGCTCCCGGTGTGAGCTCGACCGGAGCGAGCGTCTCGCTCGTCACGCGAACGGTGACAACGGTCGGGATCACACGCTCGAGCATGGGCGCGAAGGAGCCTGCACTCCCGATCAGCGGCATCGTGGGCGCGGCCTTGACGCCTCGCGGCTTAGCCTGTCCTCGCGCCGCCTCCTGAGCCTGAACGGTCACGTTGAAGACTGCGAGCGTTGCAACGGCGAGCGCGAGAGACCGCATGTTTTCTTTCACCACGCGAGGGATATGGCACAGGAGGGACGCCGGATGCGCGCAGCCTTGGACCAGGGGCAAGCCCTGGTCCCGGCGATGGGAGTAATGCCGGTGAGCCAGTGGCTCCCTGGCAACGCGCCTTACTTCCTCATCTCTACCACCGGCGGCACGCCGATGCCGCGGGCAGCCACTTCCTCGAAGAACTTGTAGCCGTCGAACCCAGCCTTCATCTTCACGCCGCGCGTTTCGAGCTCGGCGAACAGCTCTTTTGGGTTGAACATGTTCTTGGTGCTCGAGGCCCGGGCGGTGATTTCATCGAAGAACTTCTTGCCGTCGAAACCAGCCGGCACGCTGGCGGCACGCGCCGTGATCTCGGCAAAGAACCGGTTGCCGTCGAACGGCATCGTCGTCATCGGCGGCATGGCGATGCCGCGCGAGGCGACCTCCTCGAAGAACTTGTTGCCGTCGAAGCCCGAGCGCATCTTGATTCCGCGCGCCTCGACCTCGGCGAAGAACTCTTTGGCGTCGAACATTTTCTTTGAGCTGGAGGCGCGGCTGGCAATATCATCGAAGAACTTCTTGCTGTCGAAGCCGGCCGGCACGCTCGCGGCGCGCGCTGTGATCTCGGCGAAGAACTTGTTGCCGTCGAATGGCGCGGCCTGCTGCGCGCCGACGTGAGACGCCGTGGCGACGAGCCCGACGACGGCTGCGGCAGCAGTCAAGCTGAGAAGCGACTTGCGCATGAGCGATCTCCAATTCATCTGGTTTATTGCAAACATGCCGGACAGCGGATCCGCCCGCCGGCACGTTGGCAAGGAGCTATGTTCTGCAGTCGCTGTCGTAAAATGCCGTTTGATCATCGAGCCGATACGCGCGCGGTATCGCAGCCGCGACGGGTGACGACATCGTGACGGCCGGCTTGGCCAGCGCTGCGCGCATCGTGCGAGGGAGCCGCGGGCTACCCCCGTTGGATAGTCTGTTCGGCTCAGCCGCGCGTCTTCGCCGCTGCCAGCACGATCCTCGCCGCTGCCTCGCTGGGGCTGCCGTGAGGCACGGCGAGGCGGCGGGGAATGTCGGCGAGCGCGGCGAGCTGCTCGCGCCGCGCAGGCGTATCGCCCATCACCTCGCCGAGTGCGGACGCCAGCGCCTCAGGCGTGCAGGCTTCCTGCATGAACTCGGGAAAGACCTTCCGGCCCATGATCAGGTTGGGCAGGCCCGCCATGTCGACCTTGATCATGCGCCGCAGGAGCGGGGCCATCAGCGGCTCGACCTTGTAGGCAATCACCATCGGCGCACCGGCCGTCGCCAGCTCGAGCGTCACGGTGCCCGATGCGGCGAGCGCCACCTTCGCCAGCCGGAACGCACGCCACTTGTCGTCATCGCCGGTGACCACACGCGGCGTTAGCGGCCACGTGGAAAGGCTCTCCTCGACCATCGCGCGCGACGAACCGACGACCGGAATGACGACCTCGAGCGTCACGCCGCGCGCCGTCAGAACGCCGACGGTATCTCTGAACACCGTCAGCAGGCGTCCAACCTCCGAACGGCGGCTTCCCGGCAACACCACCAGGACGGGCCGGGCGGGATCGAGACCAAGTCGCGATGCCAGCGGCGCCGGATCGACACCGCGCAACTCGCCGATGCGCTCGGCCAGCGGGTGACCGACGTACGTGCACGGCGGCCCGCCGAGTCGGTCGTGAGCATCGGGCTCGAACGGCAGCAGCGCCATCAGGTGATCGACATAGGGCTTCATCGCCCGCGCGCGTCCGGGCCGCCAGGCCCAAACGGTCGGGCTGACGTAATCGACGATCGGTACCGAAGGTCGCCGCCGGCGGATTCGCCGGGCGACCGGATGGGTGAAATCCGGCGCGTCGATGATGACGACGACATCCGGCTCGAAAGCGATCGCCGCGTCGATGGTGCGATAGGCACGTCTCACGATCGGCGGTAGCCTCTTCAGGATCGCGAGTGGCCCCATCACAGCGATGTCGGCGAGCGGGAACAGGCTCGACAGTCCTTGCGCCTCCATGTGCTCGCCACCGACGCCCGCGAACGCCACGGGCGCGCCGTGCAGCGCCGAGATCGCAGCCATCAGCTTGCCGCCGAGCGCGTCGCCCGAATGCTCGCCCGCGATGATGTAGACCCGCAGCGCGCGCTTCATCTGACATCCCCCGGCGCAAGCACGAACAACCTGGTGCGGTCGGCTTCCGACCTCAGGGCCGCGAGCGCCGCCTCGTCGCGCGGCGAGCGCAGGATGACGATTCCGGCCAGACCGCTCGACCGCGCCCGGCGCACGATCTCGCTGGGGTCATAGCCGAGCTCGCCGGAGATGTCCGTCATCACCAGCACGCCCGATCTGCGGCGCAGGAAGCGCATGCCCCACGGCTTGAGCCGACCGGAACGCTCCGCGACGCCGAGCGCGCCACCCGGTCCCTCGATCGCCAGCACGTAGCTGCGCGATACCGCGCTCGAGGCCTGCGCCCAGAACGGCTCGAGCGCTGCCAGAACACGTGCGCCGAGATCGGCATCCTCGATCTGCGCGCCGTGCGGAACCCGCTGCGCAAGCGGTCGCAGGCCTTCGAGCATAGCATGCTCCTCGGAGCCGCCGGAGATCGGCTTGTCGACGCTGGCCTCGATCCCGACGACGAACAGCCCCATCTCGTCCGCGAGTGCCAGCGAGCGCTGGCGCTCGGCGAACAGCGTCTGACCGGTCAGCACCGCGACGCCCGCGAGGCCTGCCTCGGCCGCGCGCCGCATCGTATCTGGACCGATCGCGGGAAGATCAATCCGGCGCTCCTGATCTGGCTTGGGCAACTTGACCAGCACGCCGCTGCCGCGCACGACGTTCGCGCCCCGCCGGCCGACCGGATCCGCCAGGCGACGCAGCATCGCATCCGTTCCGTCTGCCCCTTCGACCGCTATCAGGCCCGACGCATCGGCAACCGCGGCCTGGGCCGCATCGAATGGACCCAGCGCCGCAAGAGCATCGGCACACCTGCGGATGGCATCGAAATGAGCGGGACCGGGCGCATGGCGTCCCAGCACGCCGGCCGGCGCGATCAGCTCGGGCGCGGCCTCGTGCACACCGATGACCCGCAATCCGTGCCGCTCGAAAAAGCCGACCACGAGCCGCAGGATCGCATCATCGCCCCCGCGCAGGAAGCGCAGCATGACCGGCAGGCTGGTCCAGAAGCCGAGATCAGGCCGGATCGCGCGCAGGTTGGGTCGCCTCACGCGACCGACGATGACGATGTCTCGACATCCGCTCGCCTTGAAGGCGCGCAGCATCGCGCCGATGCCGCCCCAGTTGACCCAGGTGTGCGGATAGCTCTCGATCCCGGCCTCGGCCTCGCCTTCCAGCCCGACGATGTGGACGGAGCCACCGCGGGCGACCACGGCACTGGCGATCTCGCAGGGTACACCCGACCCGCCGGCCAGGATGCCGAGCGGCACAGCACCGCCGACGTGGCCACCCGGCCTGGCGACGCCGCTGCTCACGTCGTTCAAGCCTCTGTGGCGCTGCGCGGGGTGCAGACCGACCGCTTGCCACCTTCCCGGATGAAGGCGACGATTTCCTGCACGATCGTGTGGTCGGAGAACTCCGCCGCCACGTCGTCGACGCGCTCCAGCAGCGTTCCCTCCGCGGCAAACAGCAGCCGGTAGGCCCGCCGCAACTTATGGATGTCCTCGCGCGAGAACCCGCGCCGCTGCAGCCCGATGATGTTGAGGCCCGAGAGATAAGCGCGGTTCCCCAGCGCCATGCCGTAGGGAATGAGATCGTTCTCAAGGCCAGACATGCCCCCGAGGAAGGCATGCGCGCCGATCCGCGCAAACTGGATCACCGCAGCGCCGCCCCCCAGGATCGCGAAGTCACCCACCGAGCAGTGCCCAGCGAGCATGACGTTGTTGGAAAAGATGACGTTGCTGCCGACGATGCAGTCGTGCCCGACATGGCTGTTGGCCAGGAAGGCGCAGTTGTCACCGACCTTGGTAATCATGCCCCCGCCCTTGGTGCCGGGGTTCATCGTCACGCCTTCGCGGACCATGCAGTTGGCGCCGATCTCCAGCGTCGAAGGCTCGCCCGAATACTTGAGATCCTGCGGCTGATGACCGATCGAGGCGAACGGCCAGATGCGCGTGCCGGCGCCGACCTTGGTGCGGCCCGCGACCACGACATGACTGATGAGCTCGCACCGGGCCCCGAGCTCGAC
>LNFM01013117.1_pt1 | contig 10674 bp, 9 predicted proteins | sample 596031 | NCBI WGS metagenome assembly LNFM01 (sample SAMN04254537, study PRJNA301005) | activated carbon metagenome | isolation source: dual media filters at the Ann Arbor, Michigan drinking water treatment plant | place: USA: Ann Arbor | reverse complement strand
TACCGCATCCGCACTTTGCCGCTGCAGCATGGCCAGCATGCGCGCGATGCGCGAGCGCAGCTGGCGGCGGTCGCTGATCATGTCCAGCGCGCCCGTGCCGAGCAGGAATTAGCTGCGCTGGAAGCCTTCGGGCAGCTTCTCGCGCACGGTGTTCTCGATCACGCGCGGGCCGGCAAAGCCGATCAGCGCCTTGGGCTCGGCGATGACCACGTCACCGACGAAGGCGAAGCTGGCCGACACGCCGCCCATGGTGGGGTCGCACAGCACGCTGATGTAGGGCAGCCGCGCCTTGGCCAGGCGCGTGAGCGCGGCGTTGGTCTTGGCCATCTGCAGCAGGCTCAGCAGGCCTTCCTGCATGCGCGCGCCGCCGGTGGCCGTGAAGCTGACGAAGGGCACCTTCTGCTCGACCGCGGCCTCGACGCCGCGCACGAAGCGCTCGCCCACCACGCTGCCCATGCTGCCGCCCATGAACTCGAACTCGAAGCAGGCGGCCACCACCGGCACGCTCATCACCGCGCCGCCCACCACCACCATGGCGTCGGTCTCGCCGGTGGCCTCGAGCGCGGCCTTCAGGCGCTGCGGGTACTTCTTGCTGTCCTTGAACTTGAGCGCGTCGACCGGCATCACTTCCTGGCCGATCTCCCAACGGCCTTCGGGGTCGAGGAAGGCGTCGAGGCGGGCGCGGGCGCCGATGCGGTGGTGGTGGTCGCACTTGGGGCAGACGTTGAGGTTCTGCTCCAGGTCGGTCTTGTAAAGCACCGTCTCGCACGAGGGGCATTTGATCCACAGCCCCTCGGGCACGACGCGGCGCTCGGCCGGGTCGGTGTGCTGGATCTTGGGCGGCAGCAGTTTTTCGAGCCAGCTCATGCAGTGGGTCCTCAGGTGTCCAGTGCGGCACGCATCTCGGCCATGAAGGCGCGCGCGGCCAGGGGCGCATTGTCGCGCGTCTGGCTTTCAAGAATCTGGATCAGGCGCGAGCCGATCACCACGGCGTCGGCCACCGCCCCCACGGCGCGCGCCGTGGCGGCGTCGCGGATGCCAAAACCAACGCCCACCGGCACGCTGACGTGGCGGCGGATGCGCGGCAGCATCTCGGCCACGGCCGCGGTGTCCAGGTGGCCGGCGCCAGTGACGCCCTTGAGCGACACGTAGTACACATAGCCGCTGGCGATGCGCCCCACCTGCTGCATGCGCTGCTCGGTGCTGGTGGGTGCCAGCAGGAAGATCAGGTCCAGGCCCGCCGTCTTGAGGCGCGCGGCAAAGGCTTCGCACTCCTCGGGCGGATAGTCCACCACCAGCAGGCCGTCCACGCCGGCCGCGGCCGCGTCGCGCACGAAGGCGCCCTCGCCCAGGCGCTGGTCATAGCGCTCCACCGGGTTGGCGTAGCCCATCAGCACCACCGGCGTGTGGTCATTGCCCTGGCGGAAGGCACGCACCATGTCCAGCACCTGGGCCGCGCCGATGCCGCGTGCGAGTGCGCGCTCACTGGCCTTCTGGATGACGGGGCCATCGGCCATGGGGTCGGAGAAGGGCACGCCCAGCTCGATGATGTCGGCGCCGCCGTCGGCCAGCGCCTGCATGATGGCTGGCGTGGCGTCGGCCCAGGGGTCGCCAGCGGTGACGTAGGGGATCAGCGCCGGGCGTCCCCTGGCCTTGAGCGCGGCCATGACGGCAGGGATGCGGCTCATTGCTTGACTTTCTGGCCGCTGCACGAAGGCCGGCAGAAGAACTCGGCGCCGCTGAGGTCGGCCACGGTGCCGATGTCCTTGTCGCCGCGGCCGCTGAGGTTGACCAGCAGGTGCTGGTCGGCCCGCATCCTGGCTGCCAGTTGCATGGCGTAGGCCACGGCGTGGCTGGATTCCAGCGCCGGGATGATGCCTTCGGTGCGACACAGGCGGTGGAAGGCGGCCAGCGCCTCGTCGTCGGTGATGGTCACGTACTCGGCGCGGCCGATGTCCTTGAGGTACGCGTGCTCGGGGCCCACGCCGGGGTAGTCCAGGCCGGCCGAGATGCTGTGCGTCTCGGTGATCTGGCCGTTCACGTCCTGCAGCAGGTAGGTGCGGTTGCCGTGCAGCACGCCCGGGCTGCCGGCCGTGAGCGACGCCGAATGCTTGCCGCTGGCCAGGCCCAGGCCGGCGGCCTCGACACCGATCAGGCGCGTGTTCTCGAAGGGGATGTAGGGGTAGAACAGGCCCATGGCGTTGCTGCCGCCGCCCACGCAGGCGATCACGGCGTCGGGCTGCCGGCCGATTTGTTCAGGCATCTGCACCACGCATTCGTCGCCGATGACGCGCTGGAAGTCGCGCACCATCATCGGGTAGGGGTGCGGCCCGGCCACGGTGCCGATGATGTAGAAAGTGTTCTCGACGTTGGTCACCCAGTCGCGCAGGGCCTCGTTCAGCGCGTCCTTGAGCGTCCTGCTGCCGCTGTCCACCGGCACCACGCGCGCGCCCAGCAGGTGCATGCGGTAGACGTTGGGGCTCTGGCGCTTGACGTCTTCGCTGCCCATGTAGACCACGCATTCCATGCCGTAGCGTGCACAGATGGTGGCCGTGGCCACGCCGTGCTGGCCGGCGCCGGTTTCGGCGATGACGCGCGGCTTGCCCATGCGCCGCGCCAGCAGCGCCTGGCCGATGGTGTTGTTGATCTTGTGCGCGCCGGTGTGGTTGAGGTCCTCGCGCTTGAGGTGGATCTGCGCGCCGCCGAGCTCGCGGCTCAGGCGTGCGGCGTGGTACACCGGGCTGGGCCGGCCGACGAAGTGCTTGAGCTCGCGCCGGTACTCGGCCACGAAGGCCGGGTCGTCGCGGTACCTGGCGTAGGCGTCGGTCAGCTCGTGCAGCGCATGGATCAGGGTTTCGGCGACGAAGGTACCGCCGTATTGCCCGAAATGCCCGCGGGCATCGGGTTGGTCGTATTTCAGCATCTTGGGTTTCCTAGAGGGCGGCGAGCCGTTCGTCGGCTTCGCGCACCGCCTTGCAGAACCGGCGCATCAGCGGGCCGCTCTTCAGGCCCTTGGACAACTCCACGCCGGAGCTCACGTCAACGGCCCAGGGCCGGACGGCGAGCACCCCATCGATCACGTTGGCAGGACTCAACCCACCAGACAAAACGACCGGAAGGGGAACGTCGGGTGGAATCAGTGACCAATCGAAGACCTTCCCGCTGCCGCCATAGCCCTCGACATGGGTGTCGAGCAGCAGGCCCTGGGCCCCGGCATGGCGTGCGGCGAAGTCTAGCAAATCGAGGCCCGGCGCCATGCGCGCGGCGCGCAGGTAGGGGCGGTCGGCGGCGGCGCATTGTTCGGGCGTCTCGTCACCGTGGAACTGCAGCAGCGCCTGCGGCAGGGTCTCGCTGGCCTGGCGCAGCAGCTGCGGCGTGGCGTTGACGAACAGCAGCACCGGCGTCACGAAGGGCGGCAGGCGCCGCGCCAGTGCGGCCGCACGCGCCAGCGGCACGTGGCGCGGGCTGCGTTCGTAGAGCACGAAACCCAGGGCGTCGGCGCCGGCGGCTATGGCCTCGTCGACATCGGCCTCGCGCGTGAGGCCGCAGATCTTGATGCGGGTGCGGGTCATGGGGTCAGGGCTTCAGGGCAACCAGTCGTGGGCCGGCACGTGCTCGGGGATGGCCCACGCGGCATCGTAGTACGGCCCCAGGAAGTACAGCCCCTCGGCGCCGAAGGTCGGTGCGGCCACCTTGCGGTCACGCGCGGCCAATACCTCCGCCATCCAGCCCGGCGGCTGGCGCCCGCTGCCCACGGCCAGCAAGCTGCCGACCACGTTGCGCACCATGTGGTGCAGGAAGGCGTTGGCGTCGAAGTCAAAGCGCCAGTAGGCGCCTTGCTGCGTGATCTGCAACGCGCGCAAGGTCTTCACCGGGGTGGGCGACTGGCACTCGGCGGCGCGGAAGGAGCTGAAGTCGTGCTCGCCGATCAGCAGCGCGGCGGCAGCGCGCATGGCCTCGCCGTCCAGCGGGCGGAAGGTCCAGCCCACCTGGCCGTGCTCCAGCGCCGGCCGCACCGGCGATTCGAGCACCAGGTGGCGGTAGCGCCGGCCGCGCGCGCTGTTGCGGGCGTGGAAGCCGGCGTCCACAGGGCGGCACCATTGCAGCGCGATGTCGTCGGGCAGGTAGCGGTTGCTGCCGCGCACCCACGAGAAGGGGTCGCGGTCCAGACGCGTATCGAGGTGCACCACCTGGTTGAGCGCGTGCACGCCGGAATCTGTGCGGCCGGCGCAGACCGTGACCACCGGCTCGTCGGCAAAGGCCGAGAGCGCGGCCTCCAGCCGATCCTGCACCGTCTGGCCGTCGGGCTGCGACTGCCAGCCGTGGTAGCGCTGGCCGCGGTAGGCCACGCCCAGCGCCAGGCGCTGGGGCGAGGCCGATTCAGCCAAGCTTGTCGAGCATGCCCTGGGCCTTGGCCTTGAGCGAGCCCTCGGCCTTGCCCACCACTTCTTCGAGCAGGTCGCGCGCGCCTTCCATGTCACCGATCTGGCGGAACTCTTCGGCCAGCTCGAGCTTGCGCGCCAGCGGGTCGTTGTCGGCCAGGGTGGGTTCTTCCAGCGGCATGTCGGCCGATCCGATGCTGAAGTCGCCGAAATCCAGCGAGGTCTCGGCCGCGGGCGCAGGGGTAGGCGGCGCGGGCGTGGTGTTGGGGATGGTCAGGTCGCCCAGGTCGAAGTCCAGGCCGTCGGAGGGCGCCTTCTTGGGCAGGGCCACGGTGGGCGGCACTTCATCCAGTTCTTGCGGCGGCCGGCGCTTGACGGGAATTGTCTTGGGGTCTTCCTCGCCGATGCTGAAGTCCAGCGTCGAGTCGCCGCCCAGCGCGGCTTCGGTGGTGATGCGCTGCGTGGCTTCGGTGGGCGGCACCGGGCCGTCGGGCAGGGGCAGGTCGAGGTCGAGGTCGACGTTGGCGCCCTCGTCCAGCGTGGCATCGCTGGCCGGCTGGAAGGTTGGCGGCGCCACCGGCGCGGTGTAGGGCACGGTGGACGCACCCAGGGGCTCGACCACCTGGCCGGCGTTGCCGCGCACCTCGTCCGGGCGGCCGCCAGGCTGGTACAGCGGATTTTCGGGGTCTATGGTCAGGCCCAGGGCCTGCGCCTTGGTCCAGTCTTCGCCTTCGCCGCGCGTCAGGTTGAACATCTGCGAAGCCAGCAGCTCGAAGCCCTTGTTGTCGCGCCGCTTGGCGTAGACCTCGAGCAGCTTGGAGCGTATGGCCATGCGCTCGGGCGTGGCGCGCATCGCCTCTTTGAGGATCTCTTCGGCCTGCAGGTCGCGCCCGTAGGCCAGGTAGACATCGGCCTCGGCCACCGGGTCGACATCGCCGATGGCGTCGAGCTGCGACAGCGAATAGCTCATCGACGACGAGTTGCCGGTGGTGCTGGCGCTGGCTTCGCGCGTGTCCACGCGCTGACCGCCGCTGGCGCCGAAGAATGAATCGGGCTGCAGCCGGCTTTCCAGGAACGAGGTCTCACCGGCCTGCTTGCGGAAACGCCCGCGCAGGCGGAACAGGCCCACGCCCGCCAGCAAGGCCACCAGCACGCCGGCAGCCGGCAGCGCCAGCGAATTTTCGAGCAGCGCATCGATGAAGCTCGGCTCCTCGGGGACGGGCGCGGCGGCCACGGGCTTGGCCTCGGGGGCCGAGGCCGCCACGGGCGCCGCCACGGGCGCCGCTGCAGGTGCCGGCGCCGATGCCGGCGGCGGCGTGGTCACGGCGGGCGACACGGCCGGCACGGGCACGCTGGGCACGGCGACGGGCGCGGTTGGCGCCGTGGTCGCTACAGCCGGCGCAGCGGCGGGCGCCGGTGCAACCGGGGCGGTCGGCGCGGCCTTGGCCGCGGCCGAGGACTCCTGCAACTGCTTGAGCTCGGCCACGTTGCGCGCCAGTTCGGCCACGCGCGTGGTGGCGTCCTTCTTCTCGGCTTCCTTGGAAGCCTTGGCTTCGGGCGCCGAGGCCTTGACACCACCCTGCGACAGCGTCAGCCGGTCGGGCGTGGCGGCGGCGCCCTGCTTGCGGTCATCGACCTGGGTCTGCACCTTGCCGGCGGCCTGGCGCGCGGGCGCGGCGTCGGCCGCAGCGGGTGCGCCGCTGGCCAGGCGCTGACGGTAGGCCGCGAAATCGGCGCTCTGCGCCACGATGAGCTCGCGCGCTTCCTGCGCAGTGACCCTGCCGGCCTCGCTGGCGGCAGGCACGGTGAGTACGGTACCGGCCTTGAGCCGGTTCATGTTCTCGCCGACGAAGGCCCCGGGGTTGGCGCGGAACAGCGAGACCAGCATCTGGTCGAGCGACACCCCCGGCCGCTGCGCGCGGCCGGCGATGCGGCTGAGCGAATCGCCCGGGCGCACAGTGACGCTATCAGCGCCGCCGGGTGCAGCCGCCGGTGCCCGCGGCGCGTCGGCCGTGGCCACGCGCGGCGGCGTGGTTCGCACCACGGTGGCCGGGGCAGGTGCCGGCGCAGCGGCCGGCGCAGGCACCGGCGCTGCAGCCGGGGCGGGCGCCGGCGCGGCGATCACGGGCGCGGCAGCGGGTACAGGCGCCTGGGCCAGGCGCGCGCTGGGCGGGTCGAACAGCAGCGTGTACTCGCGCACCAGACGGCCCGAGGTCCAGGTGGCCTCGAGGATCAGGTCGACGAAGGGCTCGAGCACGGCGCGCTCGCTGCTCAGGCGCAGCACCGAGCGGCCGTCGGGCCGGCGCACCACCTGCACGGTGGCCGAAGGCAGGGCGGCGTTGTACTCGACGCCGGCGGCGCGATAGGTCTCGGGCGGCGCCACGCGCAGCTTGAGCGACGAAGCCTCTTCCGGCGTGATGCTGGTGACTTCGATCTCGGCACGCAGGGTCTCGCCCAGCGCCGACTGCACGCTCAAGCGCCCCAGGCCCAGCGCTGCCGCGTGCGAGCCCCACAGGCATGCCGTGGCGAGTGCCACTCCCTTGAGCGCAAAGCGCGCAGCGTTTGTCGAGCGATGTATCAAGGCATTTCCCCCAGGCGATCGGTCAGTGCTTTGGCGCCAAGGCACCGCCGTCTCTTCATGCCGGCCGACGCCCGACGGGAATGCCAAGCACCAGAACGGCGGAAATCGCAACAGTATCAAGCATATAGGAGCGCAAGCTCACGCAGAAGCTGATGTTCCTGCGCGAAATGGATTGTTTCCTGGCTCCCCCACCGCTGTTGCCGGTGGACAACGCAGACCGGCGCCGGATGGGGCGCGATTCTGCCCCAGCAACGGCCCGGTGATCGATGCGATGGCGACGGATCACTGCGCCAACAGAATGCGCAGCATGCGGCGCAGGGGCTCGGCAGCGCCCCACAGCAGCTGGTCGCCGATGGTGAAGGCGCCCAGGTACTCGGGGCCCATGGCCAGCTTGCGGATGCGGCCCACCGGGATGGTCATGGTGCCGGTCACGGCCACCGGCGTCAGGTCGCGCAGCGTGGCCTCGCGCGTGTTGGGCACGACCTTCACCCAGGCGTTGTCGGCGGCGATCATGGCCTCGACATCGGCAACCGGCACGTCCTTCTTGAGCTTGAAGGTCAGCGCCTGGCTGTGGCAGCGCATGGCGCCCACGCGTACGCAGAAGCCGTCCACCGGCACCGCCTTTGGTGAGTCCTTGCCGAAGCCTTCGCCCTGGCCCAGGATCTTGTTGGTCTCGGCCATGCCCTTCCACTCTTCGCGGCTCTGGCCATTGCCCAGATCCTTGTCGATCCAGGGGATGAGCGAGCCGCCCAGCGGCACGCCGAAGTTGGCCACTTCTTCGCCCGACAGCGAACGCTGCTTGGCGATGACCTTGCGGTCGATCTCGAGGATGGCGCTCTTGGGGTCGGCCAGCAGCGCCTTGACCTCGGCGTTGAGCGTGCCGTACTGCGTGAGCAGCTCGCGCATGTGCTGCGCGCCGCCGCCCGACGCGGCCTGGTAGGTCTGGGTGCTCATCCACTCGACGAGGCCGGCCTTGTACAGCGCGCCCACGCCCATGAGCATGCAGCTCACGGTGCAGTTGCCGCCGATCCAGTTGCGGCCACCTTTGGCCAGGGCCTGGTCGATGACCGGGCGGTTGACCGGGTCGAGGATGATGACCGCATCGTCCTTCATGCGCAGCGTGCTGGCGGCGTCGATCCAGTGGCCGGCCCAGCCGGCGGCGCGCAGCTTGGGGAATACCTCGGTGGTGTAGTCGCCGCCCTGGCAGGTGATGACGATGTCGCAGCGCTTGAGCGCGGCGATGTCGTACGCGTCCTGCAGCCGGGTCTCGTTCTTCGCCTGCGCCGGTGCGGTGCCGCCGGCATCCGAAGTGCTGAAGAACAGGGGCTCGATGAGCGCGAAGTCGCCTTCGGCCTGCATGCGGTCCATGAGAACGCTGCCGACCATGCCACGCCAGCCGACCAATCCTACGAGTGCCATTTCAGTTTCGCCTTTGCCGTTGATCTGGACCCCTGGGTGTTCCCGGCTCGTTTCGCCGGGGTCCAAGGTGGGGGCGAGACGAACCGAGACGCTAGGTCTTGGTGATGGTGGTCTTGCCGATGGTCTTGCCGCTGAGCACCGCGACGACCGCGTCGCCCATCTCGCGCGTGCCGACCCGCTGCGTGCCTTCGCTCCAGATGTCGGCCGTGCGCAGGCCGGCGGACAGCACGGCCTTCACCGCCGACTCGATACGGTCGGCCGCGGCGGGCTGGTTGAGCGAGAAGCGGAGCATCATGGCAGCAGACAAGATTGTAGCCAGCGGGTTTGCAACACCCTTACCGGCGATGTCGGGCGCGCTGCCGTGGCTTGGCTCGTACAGGCCCTTGCCGTTCTTGTCGAGGCTGGCGCTGGGCAGCATGCCGATGCTGCCGGTGAGCATGGCGGCTTCATCCGAGAGGATGTCGCCGAACATGTTGCCGGTGAACACCACGTCGAAGGCCTTGGGCGCCTTGACCAGCTGCATGGCCGCGTTGTCCACGTACATGTGCTGCAGCTGCACGTCGGGGTAGTGCTGGGCGTGCACCTCGGTGACCACGTCCTTCCAGAACTGGAAGGTTTCCAGCACGTTGGCCTTGTCGACGCTGGTGACCTTGTTGCTGCGCTTGCGCGCCGCCTGGAATGCCACGTGGGCGATGCGCTCGATCTCGGGCCGGCTGTAGCGCATGGTGTCGAAGGCTTCCTCAGCACCGGGGAAGTGCCCGTCCACCGCGGTGCGGCGGCCGCGCGGCTGGCCGAAGTAGATGTCGCCCGTGAGCTCGCGGATGATCAGGATGTCCAGGCCCGCTACCAGCTCGGGCTTGAGCGACGAAGCGTGCGTCAGCTGCTCATAGCACAGCGCCGGGCGGAAGTTGGCGAACAGCCCCAGGTGCTTGCGCAGGCCCAGGATGGCCTGCTCGGGGCGCAGCGCGCGCTCGAGCTTGTCGTACTTCCAGTCGCCCACGGCGCCAAAGAGCACGGCGTCGGCGGCCTGCGCCAGCTTCAGGGTGCTTTCGGGCAGCGGGTGGCCGTGGGCCTCGTACGCGGCACCGCCGACCAGGGCGGTCTCGGTCTCGAACTGCAGGTCCAGCACCTGGAGCACGCGCACCGCCTGCTCGACGATCTCGGTGCCGATGCCGTCGCCCGGCAGGATGGCAATCTTCATGGACAGATTTCTCAGAGTTGACGTTGGGCCAGCCAGGGCATGCGCGCCAGGCGTTCGGCCTCGAAGGCGCGGATCTTGTCGGCGTGGCGCAGCGTCAGGCCGATGTCGTCGAAGCCGCCCACCAGGCAGTACTTGCGGAAGGCCTGCACCTCGAAGGGCAGCTCACTGCCGTCGGGCTTGACCACCACCTGGCGCGGCAGGTCGATGGTGAGCTGGTAGCCGGGGAAGGCGAAGACCTCGTCGAACAGCCGAGCCACCTGCGACTCGGGCAGCACGATGGGCAGGATGCCGTTCTTGAAGCAGTTGTTGAAGAAGATGTCGGCGTAGCTGGGCGCGATGAGCGCGCGAAAGCCGTACTGCTGCAGCGCCCAGGGTGCGTGCTCGCGGCTTGAGCCGCAGCCGAAGTTGCTGCGCGCCAGCAGCACGCTGGCCCCGGCGTAACGGGGTTGGTTGAGCACGAAGTCGGGGTTGGGCCGGCGGCTGGCCGGGTCCTGCCCGGGCTCGCCCGGGTCGAGGTAGCGCCAGGCGTCGAACAGGTTGGGCCCGAAGCCGCTGCGCGCGATGGCCTTGAGGAATTGCTTGGGGATGATGGCGTCGGTGTCGACGTTGTCGCGGTCCATCGGGGCCACCAGGCCCTTGTGCACGGTGAAGGCGTCCATGATGCTTGTCCTCTCAGCCCAGACGACGGACGTCGACGAAGTGGCCGTTCAGCGCGGCGGCCGCGGCCATGGCCGGGCTTACCAGGTGGGTGCGGCCGCCGGCGCCCTGTCGGCCCTCGAAGTTGCGGTTGCTGGTGCTGGCGCAGCGCTCACCGGGCTCCAGGCGGTCGGCGTTCATCGCCAGGCACATGCTGCAGCCGGGCTCGCGCCACTCGAAGCCGGCGGCGCGGAAGACCTCGTGCAGGCCCTCGGCCTCGGCCTGCGCCTTGACCTGGCCAGAGCCCGGCACCACCAGCGCCAGGCGCACGTTGCCGGCCACGCGGCTGCCGGCGCGCCGCACCACGGCCGCGGCCTCGCGCAGGTCTTCGATGCGGCTGTTGGTGCAGCTGCCGATGAAGACCTTGTCGATGCGGATGTCGGTGATGGCCTTGT
>LNFM01013116.1_pt1 | contig 10679 bp, 9 predicted proteins | sample 596031 | NCBI WGS metagenome assembly LNFM01 (sample SAMN04254537, study PRJNA301005) | activated carbon metagenome | isolation source: dual media filters at the Ann Arbor, Michigan drinking water treatment plant | place: USA: Ann Arbor | reverse complement strand
CGGCGCGTCTGCACCAGGCGCTGGACGCGCGAGGTGAACTCGTTGGGCACCGTCACCGCCACCTTGCAGATCGGCTCGAGCAGGACCGGATCGCATTTGGGCATGCCTTCGCGCATGGCCAGCCCGCCGGCCGTGATGAAGGCCTGATCGGAGCTGTCGACGTCGTGGTACTGCCCGTCGAACAGCACGCACTGGACATCCACCACCGGGAAGCCCAGCGGCCCGCGCTTGAGGTAGTCCCTCACCCCTTCCTCGACCGCCGGGATGAAATTGCGCGGAATGGCGCCGCCGACGATCTTCTCCTCGAACTTGAAGCCCGCACCTCGCGGCAGGGGTCTGATCTCCACCTTGACGTCGGCAAACTGCCCGTGGCCGCCGCTCTGGCGCTTATGCCGTGCGTGCTGGGTGATGCCCTTGCGGATCGTCTCCTTGTAGGGCACGTGCGGCGGCTGCCCGATGACCGGCACATGATAGGAGCTGCGCAACCGGTCGAGCGCCACCGCCAGGTGCATCTCGCCCTGGCCCCAGAGCAGCAGCTCGTGCGTATCGGCGTTGTGCTCGACGATCAGCGCCGGATCCTCCTCCACCAGCCGGTGGAGCGAGCCCGAGAGCTTGACGTCGTCACCGCGCTTCTCGGCATTGACCGCGAGCGAGAAGATCGCCTGCGGCGGTGCCGGCCAGGCGCCCACCGCGTCGCTCGGTGCCGCGACATCGCCTTTGGCGGAGAGCACGGCGCCGGTGGCGATGCCTTCGAGCTTGAGCAGGCCGACCACGTCGCCGGTCTCGCCCTTGGCCTGCTTGGTCACCGTGGCCCCGAGCAGCCGGGTGACGCCGGCGATCTTGGCGCTGGTCGTCCCGTCGCTGAGCGTGGCGCCATCGGTGATCGGACCCTGCCAGACGCGGGCGATCGAGACCTTGCCGGTATGCGCGGTGTGCTGGGTCTTGAACACCTGGGCCAGCGGGGCCGTGCCCTTGAGGCCGAGACGGGCCTGGGTGACGGAGGGCTCGGGCACGTCGTGGCGCAGCGACTTGAGCAGCCGGCGCACGCCGGCATCGATGGCCGCCGCCCCCAGCAACACCGGCACGATGCGGTCGCTGGCGAGGTTGCGGGCGAGGTGGCTGTAGATCTCCTCCTTCGAGGGCGCGGTATCCTCGAGCAGCTGCTCCAGCAGCTTGTCGTCGAAATCGGCGAGCTTCTCGAGCAGGCCCTGGCGCGCTTCCTTCTCGCGCTCGGCCATGGTCTGGGGCATCGGCACCAGGTCCGAGGCCTGGCCCGGCTTGTAGTGATAGGCGCGCTCGCTGATCAGGTCGACATAGCCGGTCACCGTGTCGCCCTCGCGGATCGGCACCTGGCGCAGCACCAGCGGCCGGGCCGAGACGCCCTGCAGCGCCGCCAGCGCGTCACGCACGCGGATCGAGGCATCGTCGATCTTGTTGAGGAACAGGAGATGCGGAATCTGCCGGTCGTCGAGGAACTTGAGCAGCGGCGCCAGGGTCATCGCCCGCTCCACCGTCGGCTCGCAGACCACGATCGCCGCATCGGCGGCCATCAGCGCGGTGCGCGCCTCATGCGAGAACTCGATCGAGCCCGGGCAGTCGATGAAGGTCCATTTCTCGCCCATGAAGCTGGTCGAGGCGACATTGACCTCGACGCTCATCTTGCGGCTGCGCGCCGCCGGCGAAGAGTCCCCGACCGTATTGCCGTCCTTGGCCGTCCCCTTGCGGGGGATCGCCTCGGTGGCGAGCAATATGCTTTCGAGCAGGGTGGTCTTGCCGGCGAGATACGGGCCGACCAAAGCAACGCAACGCGGGGCGGATGGTGTCTTTTGCGGCATGACCCACTCCCTAATCGCCCAAGGACGTTTTTGCTTTTTTACATTTCCCCTAGTGAAAGCCGGGACGCGCGACTTGGCAAGACGAATCACCGGGCCCCGTGCTCTCCACCCCTTCGGAGTACCGGCGGCTTGCCGACAAGCCTGTGATACATTGGGATGAAACGCCCGAGACGCGACGACAACAAAGCGCCGGGACGGGAGGAGATCATGCCGAATTTACAAGCTTGTCTGCGCCTGGCTCTGGGGTTGTTGCTGATCTTCGCGACAGCGGCGGCCAGCGCCCAGACCTATCCCACCCGGCCGGTGAAGCTGGTCGTGCCCTTCGCCCCCGGCGGCAGCAACGACATCTTCGGCCGCGTCATCGCCGCGCAACTCACGGACAAGCTCGGCCAGACGGTGCTGGTCGACAACCGCGCCGGGGCCGGCGGCACGGTCGGAACGGACATGGTGGCGAAGTCGCCGGCCGACGGCTACACGCTGCTGCTGATCTCCGCCGCCTATTCGATGAACGCGGCCATCGCCAAGCTGCCCTACGATCCGGTCAACGCCTTCACGCCCATCGCCATGCTGGGCACCGGGCCGAGCGTGCTCACCGTGCCGGCCAGCCTGCCGGTGCATTCGGTCAAGGAGCTGATCGACCTCGCCAAGAGCAAGCCGGGCCAGCTCAATGTCGGCTCGGCCGGCATCGGCAGTTTCCAGCACCTGGTCACCGAGCTGTTCAAACAGATGACCGCGACGGACATCCAGGTGGTGCAGTATCGCGGCGGCGGGCCGGCGCTGACCGACCTGGTGGCGGGACGCGTCGATCTTTCCTTCGGCTCGCTGATCCAGACCCTGCCCTTCATCAAGGCCGGTAACCTGCGGGCGCTTGGCGTGGGCGGACGCACGCGCAATGCCGCCCTGCCCGACATCCCGACCATCGCCGAGGCCGGCGTGCCCGGCTACGAGGCGATGAACTGGTGGGGCATGATGGCGCCCGCCGGCACGCCGGCGCCGATCGTCGCCCGCCTGAACCAGGAGCTCACCGGCATCCTCAAGTCGAAGGAGCTCAGCGACCGCTTCGCGACCGAGGGCGCCGAGGTGCTGCAGATGAGCACCGCCGAGTTTCGCGCCTTCGTCGACAGCGAGACGGCCAAATGGGTCCGTGTCGCCAAGGAAGGCAACATCCGCCTCGATTGATCACGGCTAATCGCGATACGAGCGGTCGAGCCGGTCGAGGCGGCGCAGCAGCCCGCGCCATTCCAGCGGCCCGTAGCGCCGGCCCGCACCCGGCGCATACATGGCGCAGGACTTGGCGATCACCTCGTCCGACAGCGCGTTGATCTTCACGTTGCAGGCCAGGGCGGCGACCTGCGCTTGGCAGGCGCGCTCCAGGCCGTACATGTAGTTGAACGCCTCGCCGATGGTCGGCCCCAGCGTCAGCAGGCCGTGGTTGCGCAGGATGGCGACGTTCCTGTCGCCGATATCCCTGGCCAGCCGCTCGCGGCCCCTGGGATCGCGCTCCGGCCCGTTGAAGTCGTGATAGGCGACGCGGCCGTAGAAGCGGTGCGCGGTCTGCGACATCGCCGTCAGGCCGCATTCCAGCGACGAGACGGCGATGCCGGCCGTCGTATGGGTATGCATGACGGCGCCTGCATCCGGCCGCGCCTTGTAGATGCCGCTGTGGATGACATAGCCGGCGGGGTGCAGCCCGTAATCGGCATGGCCCTGGTAGGCGATGGTGCCGTCGAGCGAGACCTTGAGCAGCGACGAGGCGGTGATCTCGTCGAACAGCAGTCCGTTGGGGTTGATCAGGAAATGATCCGGCTCGTCGGGCAGCCGCACGGTGATGTGCGTGTAGATGAGGTCCGACAGGCCGAACATCTCGCACAGCCGGTAGGCGGCGGCGAGGTTGACCCGGGCGTCCCATTCCGAGGCGCTGACCCGGCCGCGCAGCGAGGGAAAGCGCAGGTCGTCGAATGACACGACATCATCGGGCATGACCGTTCCTCCGGTATCGCCCCGACTATAGTCCTCTCACCCTCACATCGTCACCCCGGACAAGTGACGCGTCAGCGTCACGCGATCCGGCGACTGTATTGGTCGTCAAGAGCCGGGCTGGTGATTGGGATCATAGAGACGGTCGTGTTTGACGAGGGCGTTGGCGAGAACGAGCAGCTTTCGGGCGACCGCGACGATGGCGACCTTGGCCGGTTTGCCGTCCGTCCGCGCCGCTTGGTAGTCGATGCGCAAGCGGGGATGGCAGCGGCTCGCCACCAGGCCTGCCATGTAGAGCGCGGCCCGGACGCAGGGACGTCCGCCGGAGATCTGGTGCCGGCCAGGCCCCGTGCCGCTCTGATTGGGGTGGGGCGCCAGGCCAGCCAGGCTGGCGATGGCGCGCCGGTCCGTGGTTCCGAGCTCGGGCAGTTCGGTGAGCAAGACGGCAGCGACCTGGGGCCCGATGCCGGGAATGGATCTGAGGATCTCCTGGCGACGGACCAGGCCGGGATCGGTCTGGACCCGGCGTTCAAGCTCACGCTCGATCTTGCGCCGCTCGGCCGTCAGCGCCGCGATGGCCGCGCGATGGCTCTCCAGAATGAGAGGATCGGTGGCCTGTTTGAGCCGCGTCTTCTCCATGGCGATGATCTCGACAATCTGCCGCCGCCGCGTCGCCAAGCCCTTGGCCGCGAGCTGATCGGCACTGGGCAGCGGCCGCACGATATCGCTCATGGTGAGAGCGAAGCGCGCTATCAGGCTGGAGTCCAGCCTGTCGGTCTTGGCCCGCCGCCCTTCGGCCTCGCGGAAGGCCTTGATCCGCCGTGGGTTGACCAACCCGACCTCGAACCCGCCGCTGCGCAACGCCATGACCAATGCGGTCGCATAGGGGCCGATTGCCTCCAGCACGACCCGCTGCACCTGCTGTCGATGCAGCCGATCGACAATGACCTTGATGCCGCGCGGCGCGTTGGGAACCCGGAACGTGCCTCCCCGCGGCACCAAGCCTACGTCAAAGAAGCTCTTGCCGACATCGATGCCGGCCGCACATACCACCCCCATGGTCATCTCCTGTCCTGTATGCGGAACGCCGGGCAAGCCCGGCTCCCAAGCGACTGTTCGGAACACCATGACAAGCGGCCGGGCCCCTGCCGGAATCGCGCTCCTACGGCCTCACACCGCAGAGCAGGGGTCCAACGGGCTCCGTGCCGCTCGAGCACGTTACCAACGTGCCGGCGGTTCATATACAGGGGTCCATGGTGCCAGCGGACAGATGGACCCCGGGTCAAGCCCGGGGTGACGATTAGAGGGGGCGGCGCCAATTGTGACTGGATTGCGGCAGCGGGAATCCGGCACCCCGAAAGAGCGGGACTAGGATTGCAGCCTTGGCCGTTGTCCGGCCGAGCCCCACTCCGGGGTTGCCAAGGAGGCCTTATGAGCACCGCCGTGACCCGTATCGAGAGCAAGCGCCCGATGATCGGCTGGACGATCGGCGCCGTGGCGTTGGCCGCCGCCGCCATCTTCGCCGCCTCGCCGGCCAGGGCCGACAACGACAAGCACCGCGGCGGGCACGGCTACTATCATGGTGGCCATCCCGGCAAGCATCATGGCCACCATAAGCGTCACGGGCACGGCCATTCCTACTGGTCGGGGCCGGTCTACTACGCGCCGCCGCCGGTCTATTACGTCCCGCCGCGCCCGGTCTACTACCACCCGCCGCAGCCGTCGGGCCTGACCGTGGTGATCCCGCTGCATTTCGATTGAGAGTAAGCGGGCGGGGGTGTCCCCCTCACCCTCCACCGCCCGCTGACGCTCGCTCCTTCTCCGTTCCGAAAGGCGGAGAGGGAGCGAGCTATTCCTTCACGCCCGCCTTGCGCAGGCCTTGGAACACGCGCTCCATCTCGGCCGGGCTGCGCTGCTGCCCGCGCTGCTGGCTCTCCCAGGCGATCGAGTAGTCGATGCCGGCGGCCTGGAGCTCGGCGATCTCCCATTGCGCCTCCTCGACCTTGCCGAGATAGCCCAGGGTGGAGATCAGCATCCGGCGTCCCTGCTGCCAGTTGGGATTGCGCTCGAGCAGCTTGCGGAAGGTCGCCTCGGCCTCCTCGTAGCGGCCGAGCACGAGCTGCAGGTTGCCCAGCGGCGTCAGGTACCAGAACGGGAATTGGGGGTTGAAGCGCATCGCCTGCTGGATGTGGTCCATGCCCTCGGCGGCGCGCCCCTCGTAGGCCATGAGCATGGCGTAATAGGCATGGCCGTCGGCATAGCTCGGATTGAGCTCCAGGGCCTTGCGCAGCTCGGCCTGGGCGCGCTGCATCTCCTGGCGGATGACGTAGGCCCGCGCCAGGGTCCAGCGCGCCTCGGGCAGGTCGTCGTCGAGCGCCACCGCGCGCTCGCCGTAGCGCACGGCATTCTCGGCCGCCGCCATGCGGGCCTGATCGCTGTTGGCCCAGCCCATCTCGGCCTCGAGGCCATAGGTGTTGGCCATCCAGCCATAGGCGCGGGCGAACTGGGGATCCATCTCGATGGCGCGCTGGAACATGCGCCGCGCCTCCAGATTGTCCTCGCGCGTCAGGAAGGTGGAGTAGCGCAGGCCGCGCGCCCAGGCGTCGTAGGCCTCGAGGTTGCTGGTGGGGCGCCTGGCCATCATCTCGCTCTCCTTCGGCGAGAGCTTGAGGGCCAGCGCCGCCACGATCTTCTGGCGCACATCGTCCTGCAGATCGAAGATGTCCTTGAGATCGCGGTCGTAGCGCTCGGCCCAGAGCTGGTGGCCGGTGGTTGCGTCGTTGAGCTGGGCGGTGATGCGCAACCGGTCCCCGGCGCGCCGCACGCTGCCCTCGACGACGTAGCGCGCGTTGAGCTCGCGGCCGATCTGCGCCAGGTTGACGGTCATGCCGCGATAGCCGCTGGTCGAGCTGCGCGCGATGACCATCAGGCCGGAGAGCTTCGACAGGTCGGTGATCAGGTCCTCGGTGATGCCGTCGCTGAAATAGTCCTGGCCCGCGTCGCCGCTCTGGTTGGCAAACGGCAGCACGGCGATCGAGCGCCGGTCTTCGACGGGGGTCGCGGCCGGGGTGGCAACGGGAACGGCCGGCGCCACGGCGACGGGCACCGGAGCCTCCGGGCGCATCATCATCCAGGCGGCGCCCCCGAGCAGGACCACGAGCACGGCCCCGGCCGCGGCCAGGGCCACGCGCGGAACCGGGCGCCGCGCCGTGCCGCCGATCGAGTAGCAGGTCACCGGCTCGCGGATGTTCTTCAGCCGCTTCTCGCCCAGCGGGCGATAGTCGAGCGGCAGCGCGGCGCGCACCGGCTCGTAGACCGAGCGCGACAGGCAGATCGAGCCGGGCTCGGCGATCCCCTCCAGCCGGGCGGCGACGTTGACCCCGTCGCCGAGCAGGTTCTGATCCTGGACGATGACGTCGCCCAGATGCAGGCCGACGCGGAACAGCATGCGCCGCTCCTCCGGCAGATCGGCATTGCGCCGGGCCACCGCCTCTTGCCCGGCCAGGGCGGCGCGCAGCGCGTCTACCGGCCCGGCGAACTCGGCCAGCACGCTGTCGCCGGCGGTGTGGAAGATGCGGCCGCGGTTCGAGGTGATCGCGGCGTCAAACACCGCGCGGTGGCCGTGCAGCACGCGCACGGCCTCCTCCTCGTCGGCGCCCATGTGCCGGCTGTAGCCGGCTACGTCGGCCGCGAGGATCACCGCCAGACGGCGTTCGACGTTGCGGTCCACCCGCGTCTCCACACTTGCTGCGGTCAGTGTACGGAGCGCGGCGGGGGCCGGCAACGTGCGCTCTCAGCCCGGCAACACGTCGCTGCGCAGTGGTGCGGGCGGCGGAGGTAGCCCGGCGCGCTGCAGCCGGTCGGGCAGCGCCTCCCACGCCGCCTGCGCCGCCGCCCGGGCGCCGTGCCAGTCGGCCAGGGCCTGTTGCAGTTTCACGGCCTCCGGCCACTCGCCGTCCTGGACGATGACGGCATGCGCGGCGGCCCCTTGGGGCCAGGCAAATCCGATCCCCGTGCCCTGGAACATCAGGCGCTCCGGCCTCTCGCGGCACTGCTCGACGACGCGCGCGGCGCGGTTGACCAGCTCCGTGAAACAGCGTCCCGTCCGCTCGAATTCGAGCAGCGCCTCGATATAGGCGTCCACGCTTCCGGTCATGGGGTTCTCCTTGATCACGGCCTCACCCTTCGAGACGGCCACGCCAAAACCTCGCCCTGAGGTGCGACCTCGACCTACGATCGCGAACCTCATGCTGAGGAGCGGCTGTCTGCAGCCGCGTCTCGAAGCACGAGGTTCGCTCCTCACCCTTCGAGGCTCGCTGACGCTCGCACCTCAGGGTGAGGACTCCTTCTTGTCCGCAGCCCCTCGATCACCGACTTCAGCTCCAGCACCTCCACCGGACAATCAGGCCAGTCGTGCTCCCAGCAGACGATCAGGTCGCAGGCGCTCTCGTCGTGGCCGTGCGCCGCGAAATTGGCGCTCTTGTGCTCGAACTCGATGCGCAGCCGCTGCCAGCCGCCGCCGGGCGCGCGGCGCTTGGCCTCGCAGTCCGGGAACGGCGTGCCCACGGTCTCCACCAGGAAATCGAGCTCGGTCGCCACCATGCCGAAGAGCAGCACCACACCCTGTTCGTTCATCGGCGCGTGCAGCAGGCCGCGGAAGTTGAGCACGGCGCCGCAGCGCCGGTCCTCTTCTACCGGCCGGCGGATGGTCCGCGCCTGCTCGATGCGCTGCTGCTCGGCCAGCGCCGGGATGTGGGGAAAATCGGGATGGCGGAGCAGCAGCCAGGCGCGGAAGGCGGCGAGCACGGCCGACCAGCGGCCCCAGCGCCGGTTGTAGGCGCCCAGTCGATACGGCGCCTGCCGCGCGAAGACCGTGCGCGGCAGCGGCCCGCCGGCGCGCAGCCAGGCCTCGCGCAGCGCCTCCAGCAGCTCGTCGTCGCTGGCCCGCCGGTTGGCGGTGTAGGGCTCGAGGCCGCTGTCCCGCACGAAAGCGCTGTAGGTGCCGAAATGCCGGAGATAGTGGCGCTCGTTGATCCCGGTCTCGCGCTGGAAGGCCAGGCGCGAGACATGGCCGCCGCCCGAGCGGGCGGCGATCTCCCGCAGCCGGGCAATCAGCGATTCGCGTGTATGACAGGCCATGGCCGCCTCCAGACGGAACGTCTGGGAGGGAATCTGGGAACGGGGCGGCCCGATGTCACGGTTTCAAAATGTCTATAGACATTTGTCTACTCCGCGCGCGGCCTGGGCCTGTTCTTGTCTGTCATGGCCGGGCTTGACCCGGGCATCCATCGTGCCGGCGGAACCATGGATTGCCGGGTCGAGCCCGGCAATGACGGAGGAGCCAGGGCCTACGCCATCCCCGCCAGCACCCGCTTCATCCCCTCGATGGACCTTCTGGCGCGCTCGGCTGCCGTCATCGTCGCGAGCATCGGCACTTCGAGGCTGATCGGGAAATGCGCCGGCACGGCCTCGAGCAGCGCCGCGAGCGGCAGCGCCCCGTCGCCCGGCGCCAGCCGTTCGCCGCGCGCCTCCCGCAGCTTGCCCGCGTCGTCCGGCGGCACGGCGGCCACGGCGTCGCAGAGCTGGATATAGCCCATCATCCGGCCACGCAGCGCCGCCACGTCCGCCGGCGTGCCGCCGGAGCGCGACAGGTGCAGCGCATCGACCAGCAGGTTGCCGTTGGGCTGACCCGCCGCCTTGACCACCCGCGCCGCCGCGTCGATGGAGCGGATGCCGAGAAAGGAGACGAACTCCAGGTCCACGGTCAGGCGATAGGGGGCGGCGACCTGGCAAACCTGCGCGAACCTGTCCGCGATCAGCGCCTCGTCCGGGTCGACGCCGATCACCTTGCAGCGCCGCGCGCCGAGAACGGCCGCCGCCTCGAACAGCCGCTCATAGGCAGCGGCATCGGTCTCGCGGGTCAGCCGGATGATCTCGACGTCATAGACACTGACGCCCGTATCCGCGATCAGCGCCAGCACCTCCCTGCGCATCGGCGTGTCGCCGAACACAGGATAATCGATATCCGTCGGCGTCGCCGGCGCCAGGCGCAGATCGACGCTTGAGTAGCCGGTCTCAGCCGCCACGCGGATCATTGCGGGCGGCGACAGCTCCAGCACGGTCAGATGGGCGAGGGAGAGGGGGCGGGGCATCAGCCGTCGGGCACTAGTCGGCGTCGGCCAGGACTTCGAGCCCCTTGCGGTCGAGGAGATGCAGCAGCTTGAGCGACGGCCCGCTCGGCCGCTTGGCGCCGATCTCCCACTGCCGCACGGTCGACAGGCTGGTGTTGAGCACCGCCGCCAGCACCGCCTGGCTGATCCGGTGGCGCTGGCGCAGGGTCCGGATCTTGCGGCTGGAATAGGCCGGCACCGGCGCCAGGCACAGCGCGTCGTAACAGCGCATCCGGTGCCTGTCGATGAAGCCGGCCGTGTGGAGATCGCGCGCCGTCTCGTGGACCGTGTCGAGGATACGGCTTCTTAGCTTGGTTCGGGTGGTCATGGTGCTGTCTTCACGCCGCGCGCGGCGTCACCTCGCGCGCGATCGCCGCCGCCAGCGCATCGCGGGCTCGCTCGAGGTCGTACTGCGCCTGCATCCCGGTCCAGAACTCGGCCGAGGTGCGGAAATAGCGCGCCAGGCGCAGCGCGGTGTCGGGCGTGATCGCGCGCCGGCCGCGGACGATCTCGCCGAGCCGCGCCTGGGTGATGCCGAGCGCCTTGGCCAGCGCGTATTGGCTCATGCCGAGCGGCTCCAGGTAATCGTGCCGGATCACCCGCGCCGGGATGCACCGGGGCGAAGGCGCGCCGGCCCTTGCTGGCTCGCCGCCGCGGCGCCACGGCATCACTCCGCCGCGTAGATCGCCGGCCGGTA
>LNFM01013115.1_pt1 | contig 10679 bp, 9 predicted proteins | sample 596031 | NCBI WGS metagenome assembly LNFM01 (sample SAMN04254537, study PRJNA301005) | activated carbon metagenome | isolation source: dual media filters at the Ann Arbor, Michigan drinking water treatment plant | place: USA: Ann Arbor | reverse complement strand
ATAAAGCCAAGGATGATGATACGATTGATTGTTTGCCGGGATAACATAAGCTGTGTTTTTGGTAACAAAATCGGGTTTCGTAAAGCTTTGATGCGTACATAAAAAAATTCCATAAAGTTTCCATAAAAAAGCCTGTACTTTTTTTGTACAGGCTTTTATGGGGAATATTTTGTGTGGTTACTGCGCTTTACGTTTAATGGTACAGCCTACAGATTTTGTTTTTTCAGGTTCTATTTTCTTGCCATCTTTCAGATTTTCGATGGCGGGCTTCATGTAGGAAACTGCATCATCAGCACTGTTCGCATTATCATCAATTGCTCCATGATAAGCTAGTTTGCCATCACTGCTGAACAAGAAAATTTCGGGTGTTCTGGTGGCACCAAAAGCATCAGCCATGGTGGAATTATTATCAATTACATAGTTCCAGTTATAGCCCAGTTTTTTTGCATAATCCTGCATATCTGTGTATGAGTCACCTTTTTCACGGTAAGCTTCATTGGGGTTCAATAAGATCACCCCGATATTATTGTCCAACGCTTTTTTACAAATTTCTACCGTTCTTGATTCGTATTTATGCACCACCGGACAAGTGTTGCAACTAAACATTACCAACAATCCGTTTTTCTTCATAGCATCTTTAAAAGAAACTTCTTTTCCGCTAATGTCTTTCATTTTTGTATCAGCATTGGGAATAGAAGCTCCGATCGATAATGGATCGCTAATAGAATTTAGCGACAGCAAAGCAATCGCCAGAACGGGCACTGCTGCAAAGAGTATTTTTTTCATAATTGTATATTTTTAGAAGTAACCAAATTTCGGAAATTAAGCGGACTTGTTGTCACCGTCTACGGGGATATCTTTCCGTTCGTCTGCTATCTTTTTTAGTGAGGAAATGCTCACATTCAACTCAAAGCCAATTAATAAAACCAACGAATTAATAAAAATTAATACGAGTAAAATTAATACCGTTCCTATCGAGCCATAGATCTCGTTGTAGTTCCCAAAGCGACTTACCCACCATGAAAAGACCAATGTCATCAATAACATCAAAAAACTGGCCAGTATGGAACCCGGATTAATCAATCTCCATTTTTTATCAATAGCCGGTGCATGTCGGTAGATGTAAGAAATAGATGCAAAAAAAAGAAGAACGATGACCACCCAACGGGCATTTACAATAATGGTTCTTACGGTTGGACTTTCTATACCAATAAATTTTAATACCTGGCCTTGCCCGATTAACAGTAATATGGATGCACAAACGAGTACGAACAATACAAGGGTAATCTTCAACGCCACTAGTCTTTTCTGAAGACCCTTTCTTTTCCTAAACCCCATATAATTTTTATCGAACGATCGCATAATGCCCATCATAGCATTGGAGGAGAAAAATAGCGAGAGAATAAAACCCAGCGACAACAACCCGTTTCTGGGTTTATTAATAAAATCCTGTAAGAACTCAATAACAGGGGAGTTGTTCTTTTGTCCCGGAATTACATCACGGATAAGGCTGTATAAGCTATTTTCAAACTCTTTTGAGATGGGAAAGAAAGGAACTAATGTAAATAAAAAAATGATAGCAGGTGGAATGGCCATAAAGAAGTTATAGGCTATCGCTGATGATCTTTCCGTCATGCCTACAGTTTTTACCTGGGCAAAGAAAAACTTTACTACATCATATAATGGAATACCTCTAAAGCCTGGAAGCGAAATGATCTTGCTTTTGTCAATAATTTGTTTTGCAGGGGTTGCATCAACAATTCGGTTTCCTATTTTCTCAAAGAATGACATTTATTTTATAGCATTAGCTTTTTTTGATGAGTCCATTCTTCTTGTTAACTCTTGTTGATACAATCTGGCGACTTTTAGGTGATCGTTGTAGTTGGTAGTAAATACGCTGCTGCCATCAAATTTATGACTGGCTACAAAGTACAAGTAATCTGTTTTGGGTGCATTCAATACTGCGTCGATTGATTCAATGGAAGGAGTGCAAATTGGTCCGGGAGGAATCCCGGCATACATATAAGTATTATACGGAGAATCCGTTTTTAGATGAACGCCGGTAACTCTTTTTAATGCAAAATTCTTCATCGAAAATTTTACCGTTGGGTCAGCTTGTAATTTCATGCCAATTCGAACCCTGTTCAAATAAGTGCTGGCAATATTGAACTTATCTGCTTTCTTATTCGTTTCTTCTTCTACGATTGATGCAAGCGATATTACTTCAAGCTGGGTGAGACGAAGACTGTCAGCTTTTACTTTTCTTTCCTCATTCCAGAATTTTTGATAAGCTGTATAGAATTGTTGAAAGATTTTATCAGGAGTGCTGTTCCAGGTAATAGAGTAAGTGTAGGGCATTACTATAGACAACGCTGTATTACTATTTACGCCATATTTTTTCAATGAATCACTGTTGTTGAGAAAATTAATCATCTGCAATGAATCGATTTCCACATCAAACTTCTTTCCCATTTTTCCCGAAAAAAGTTCGTTGGTTCTTTCTTTGGTAATGACCATTTTTACGGGCGACTGGTTGCCGCTTCTCAGCATCTGTACTAATTTTAGCAGGCTTGTTCCGTCTTTTATTTCATATCGTCCGGGCTTTACATTTTTATATTTCAACCAACCGGCTACCCGATTAAACCAGGCGGCACTGTTGATTATTGTTTGGTTAGCTAGATTCTGTTTTACCGTTTCTAAACCATCACCTGTTTTTATATAAAAATATTTTCCTTCGGGTGCTGTAACGGATGGACCGATAATTTTATAAGCCACAAAACCACCAATCATCAAGAGGATAAGTAGTACGCTGATAATTATTTTTTTCTTCATAGTTGTTAATGAAATTAAATAAAAAACCCCGACTGTTTTGGTCGGGGTGTAAAATATGTTGTGTAAGTTTTATTGACCTACAGGTGTGGTTGTTGGTGTTGTCGGTAAAACAGGAGCTGTGTTAGTCGGTTGGCTGGTGGCAGGAACCGGTGCTTCCGTTGCATCACTGGCTTTTCCAGAAGTAGCGGTTGCTGATTTAGAAATAAACATTACTGAAAACAGGCATAAAAGACCAATAACACCTGCAAATATCCAGGTACCTTTTTCCAATACATCAGTTGTTTGCTTTACACCCATAAACTGGTTGCTGAAACCAGCGATATTGCCAGCCAATCCGCCTCCTTTTGGGTTCTGTACCAACACTATCAATCCAAGGATCGCTGAAGCCAAAACAATTAGCACAATAAATATCGTAATCATGTCTATTCTTTTACTTTAAATGTTCAATTTTCGCTGCAAAATAAGGACTTTTAGAGGGTTCAAGCAAACTTAATTTACTGTATATCTCAATGGCTTTGGCGTTGTTACCCTGTTTTTCCCACACTTCTGCCATGGCTTCAGTTACAATTTCCCGTTGTTGCAAAGAGTGTTCAGCCAGTTTTTCAACTTTTTTCTCACTAATGCCATCCACCACAGCCGCAATTTCGCTTACCGGCAACTTTTTCATTGTTTTAAGCCAGGATGTAAAGCTTTTTAACTGAAGTCCAAATTTATCAAGCGGTTTCTCCTCCTCTTTAAATTTGATACCCTGGGAAGCAAAATAGTCAACCGTATGGAACGGTTCAAATGTAAGTTCGGTTTTGGTTGGATCGAATGGCTCCATTTTCAGTTGCGGGATTTTCATTTCTGGTTCTTCCGCATTTTGTTCGGCCAGGCTTACCACATCTGTTGTTTCTTCAATTATAGTTTCTATCTTTTCTACAGCTTGATTTGGTGCAATCTTTTTTTCAATTTCTAAAATAGGCTCACTCACTGGTACTTTGCTATCTGTAATGGTTACAGCAGGTTCTTGTATTGCTTCATCAATTTCAGGCACTGCTGTTTTTTTTGCGAGAATGATTTCTGCATGTCCTGTATCGCTCAATAATTGCTCTACCCAAAGTGGGTTATGAAAGAAAAGAAAAGTTTTTTGTAACTGATCATTGTATTGGGCAGAGTCTTCTGTCTTTAATTTTTTTGTCAACAATAATTGTGCAGCGCCAAAATACGGATGACGATCTGCAAAGGTTTGTAATTCCTCCAGGCTACAATGCTCCAACGAATCTTTTTGCAGCAACGACTTTACTAATTGATTGATCTGACCATTCATAAATTCAAGATAAAGTTTACTTACCAGTTAGAAAAGAGGCGGTTGAAAATTTCATCGGTAAGGGTTCTTATTATTTCGTCTGACAAAGCATTTTCTGCTTGTTGAAAAGTTTGATTTCCTTTAAATTCAAAACTGCGGGATACATCATGTTCTTTTTTCTCATCTTTTTTTCGGTCAATAAGAATAATATGAACAGCAATGGTAAGCCGGTTGTTCACCACTTGCTGTCCGGAAATAGCCGATGTGCTGAAACTATAATCTGTAATATATCCGCTAACGTCCCAATCGGCCGTATCGCTATTGGTTTGCGATAATCTAGTTTGGCCTATAATTTTTTGTCGAAGTTTATCAGTGAGCTTTGGGCTCATTTGCGGATTGATGTAACGGGCCTTATTTTCTATATAATGTACTTTAACGGTCTTTATATCTACTGGAATAGTGGCTTCATTAAACTTATAAATATTACAGCTACCCATCAACAAAAAGAAAGCGGCAAAAGCAATGACTACAAGGAAGGGAACTCCTTTCTTGCTCCTGGTTTGCATAAAGTGGTTTCGATTTAAACTATTCTTCAATGTCGTATTCTTTAAGTTTTCTGTACAAAGTTCGTTCGCTGATGCCTAAATCAAGTGCCGCATCTTTTCTCTTGCTTTTATGTTTTTTTAATGCTTTAATGATAAGCTCTTTTTCTTTATCCACAATATTCAGACTCTCTTCAACTTCCACATGGTCATGAATATCATCCCGCATAATAACTGGCTGTGTTGTTTGTATAGGTTGATGAGAACTGATAGACAAAGGAACCTGCTGAACAATTTCATTGTTTTTTAATTCTTTCAGTTCATTGATAAAAGCCTGGTTTTGCGATACCATGCCCGGATTTTGTAACACATCAAGGAACATTCGTTTTAATTCTGTAACATCCTTCTTCATATCAAAAAACAACTTGTACAGAATTTCTCTTTCATTCGCAAACTCATGACTGTTTCCATTGGCAGAGGCCAGTATTGGCATCCTGTTTTCTGAATACGGTTGCAAAAACTTGCTCAGTTGTTTTGCATTAATATTCTTATCGGTACTCAACACCGAAATTTGCTCTGCAATATTCTTTAATTCCCGCACATTACCGGGCCAGGGATAGCTTATTAACAGTTGTTTTGCTTCATCATCTAACTGTACAGAGCCAGTCTTATATTTTGTAGCAAAATCGGCTGCAAATTTTCGGAAAAGGATATGAATATCTTCCGGCCTGTCGTGTAACGAGGGGACCCGGATAGGAACGGTACTTAAACGATAATATAAATCCTCTCTGAATTTTCCCGACTGCACTAATTCTAATAAATCTTTATTAGTTGCTGCGATTACCCGCACATCTGTTTTTTGCACTTTAGATGAACCAACTCTTATGTATTCGCCGGTTTCCAAAACTCTCAATAGTCGTGCCTGTGTACCCAGTGGCAACTCACCAATTTCATCTAAGAAAATTGTTCCACCATTTACAGTTTCAAAATATCCTTTTCTTGCATCCGCTGCTCCGGTAAATGATCCTTTTTCGTGACCGAATAATTCAGAGTCAATAGTTCCTTCTGGTATAGCACCGCAATTAACAGCAATAAACGGATTGTGCTTGCGGGCAGAAAGTGAATGAATGATATGCGAAAATACTTCTTTCCCTACACCGCTTTGTCCGTTAATTAAAACTGTAAGATCGGTATTAGAAACCTGCGCCGCTACCTGCAGTGCATAATTAAGGGCGGGGGAGTTGCCGATAATAGCAAATCGATTTTTTATTGCTTGAATATCCATTATAATTTATTGTTGACAATAGATCCTAATAATGTTCCCTGGGTACAATGTGTTGCTTTTACCAGTACATAATCTCCTTTACTTAATTCATAATTTTCTTTAGGAAAAACAAACACTTTACCGTGAGAACTTCTTCCCACCCAATCTGTATCACTTTTTTTGCTGTCGCCTTCTATTAAAATTTTAAATGTTTTACCCATATCCTTCAGATTGCTTTCCAGCGATAGCTTGTTTTGCATCTGCACTACTTCATGCAATCTTCTTTTCTTTACTTCCAATGGCACATCATCTGCATATCTGCGTTGTGCTAAAGTGCCCGGTCTTTCAGAGTAGAAATACATATAGCCATAATCATATTTTGCATATTCCATTATGCTTAATGTGTCTTGATGGTCTTGCTCTTCTTCGGTGCAAAAACCTGTAATTATATCTGCTGTAATTCCACAGTCGGGAATTATTTGTTTGATCCTGTCCACTTTTGCCATATACCATTCTCTGGTATAGGTGCGGTTCATTAACTGTAACACTCTTGAAGAACCACTTTGAACTGGAAGGTGTATGTGGTTACAGATATTTTCATGCTTTGCAATTGTATGCAGCACTTCGTCTGTAATATCTTTTGGATGCGAGGTAGAGAAACGAACTCTAAGCAGCGGCGATATCAATGCTACTTTTTCTAAAAGCATGGCAAAAGTTATCGACGAATCTTTTTGCTCGTCAAAATAATAATAGCTGTCAACATTTTGCCCAAGCAATGTTACTTCTTTGTATCCCTTTTGAAATAAATCTGCACATTCAGCAATAATACTTTCTGCACTGCGGCTTCTTTCTCTTCCTCTTGTAAGTGGTACCACGCAGAAAGAACACATATTATTGCAGCCACGCATAATACTTACAAAAGCACTTACGCCATTACTATTTAATCTTACCGGAGAAATATCAGCATATGTTTCATCACGGCTTAATAAAACATTCACTGCTTTTTGTCCGCTTTCGGCTTCCATTACCAAAGCAGGTAATGAGCGATAAGCATCGGGACCAACAACAATATCAACCAGCTTTTCTTCTTCTAATAATTTTGATTTCAACCGTTCTGCCATACATCCGAGCAAGCCAATAAGCATTCCCTTTTTGGCTCTCTTCAGTAACCTAAATTCAGTAAGTCGTTTTCGAACGGTTAGCTCCGCTTTTTCCCTGATTGAACAAGTATTAATAAAAATAAGATCAGCTTCTTCAAGGTTGCGGGTTGCACCAAAGCCCTCTTTATTTAAGATGGATGCCACCACCTCACTATCCGCAAAGTTCATGGCACAGCCATAGCTCTCGATGTAAAATCGTTTCTTAAATAGTTGTGAGTCGTTAGAAAGGGATGAAAAAGCTTCACCCTGTCTTCCTTCGTCCTGTATCTTATCCGACACGTAATCAAGCATTCTTCTTTAAAATTTGGAGGACAAATATACCTAAAATCTCCAAGATTATGACAGTATGTCAGCGAAATATGGAGGCTTGACCAACAACTGTTTGTGTTTACCATTTTTCCAAAACTTTTAAAACCAGAGCAGGTTAAAACTATCTTTGGGCGTCTAAATGCCAATGCTTAAAAAAGTCACTTCCACCTTAACAGCCCTGTTATTATTTATTTCTGCCGTTGCACAGGAGAAAGCTGCATCCGGTTTACTGACGGGGAATGTGATGGATGAAAAGAAAAAAGCATTGGAAGGAGCCACGGTTCAGTTAATTTCTTTTGCGGATTCGCTGAAGGTTAGATCAATTTCAACAGATAAGACGGGAGAATTCAGTTTTCAAAATGTCGATTTTGGGTATTATAAATTAAGTATTAGTTATGTAGGCCTGCAACCACTCACTATTGATAGCATTTATTTTCGGATGGAACGATTTGATTTTAATCTCTCGGATGTTATATTAATGCCCCGTTCAACTGATAATTTAGAAGCGGTAATTATTTATGCTGAAAAGCCACTGATAGAATCGAAGGAAGGGAATATTACGTTTAATGCAGGTGAATCAGCAATTGCTGCAGGTAGTACTGCCAGCGACCTGTTGACGAATGTACCACTGGTAGGTAAAGACCCCGATGGGAAAATAACGGTACGTGGAAAGGAACCGAAAATTTTGATTGATGATAAACCTGTTGAATTAAATCTTCAGCAATTGCAGGATCTATTAGAATCAATGCCCGGAAGTTCTATTGATAAAATCGAAGTGATGACAAACCCGCCGCCACAATATGCCAATGAGCAAGGCGGTGTAATTAATATTGTTACGAAGAAGGGCAAAGTAGGAATAAGCGGAAGGGTTTCTGTTACGGCTGGAACAAGAGGTGAGGCAACAATGAATGGAAGTTTTACTTATCGCAAACAAGGCCTGGCAATAAATATTAATGCAGGTGGCGGTTATAATGAGTTTGAAGGAAATGGCTATTCAATCCGCAATAATATTTATACGGATTCTTCAAACTTTTTTAATACTACTAATAACTACACTAATAAAAATATTCGGCCCAACTTCAGGGCCAACATCGATTACGACATTAATAAAGCGAACTCGTTAAACCTGGTTGTAAATTATAACCAGAACAGTTATGATAACAGTAACAACACGGAATATCAAAACATTAATCGCTTTGATGAGTTATGGAGGTTGAGCAGGCGGCAGGTACAAAGTGAGGGTGATAATTACAGTCCCAATCTTAATTTAAGTTATACCTGGAAAAGAAAACTGGGTGAAACCTTGCGAATAATCACCGGGTATAGTTTTTCCTCTAATCAAAATGACCGGCTTTTTTACCAGCAGTTTTTCAATCCGGATTTTACACCCAATGGTATTGACTCAATGCAGCAGCAATTAAATAATACAAAGATCAATAACTATAGTATTCGGGTTAATTATGATAAAATGCTGGATAACAAAAAAACATTTTTGTCATTAGGTACAGCACTTAACCGAAACAACAATCATGTTATTGTAAATGCCACCTACAAAAAGAAGCCGGAAGGCACTATGGAGAAACTGGAATTATTGAGTAATGATTTCTGGTTTCATCAAACAGTCAGTAATCTACGGGCATCCGTAAAGCAGATACTGGGCAAAGATTTCAGTTTCACCGCCGGAACTTCAGTAGAAAAAACAGATATCTGGTTTGAATTGTTGAAAGAAAGCCGTGATGTTAAGAACGATTATTTTACCTGGCTTCCATTTGCCAACATCAATAAGACCTGGAAAGACAAATTAAACCTGACATTCGCCTATCGTAGAAGCATCCGAAGACCCGGCATTGGCGAATTAAATCCTACCATCGATTTTTCTGACCCTTACAATGTTCGTTTCGGTAACGAAAAACTGGAGGCATCCACTGCACATAATTTTGATTTCATAGCCGGAAGAACTAAGCCAAAATACTATGTAAACATTGGGGTTGGGTATAACAGTGTACAGGATATTTTTAGCCAGGTACGAACATTGTTACCTGAAGGAAAAACACAGGTTACCTGGGAGAATATCAGCGGCCGTAAGGAATATGAAGTAAGTAGCTGGAATGGTGTCACTATCACCAAAAAACTAAAAGTGAATGTTAGTGCCAGTTATACATACAGTAAATACAGTGCTTTTGATATATCAGTTCGTAAGTTTCGCAATGGAGGTTCTTTTACTTCAAATATTAATTCAAGTTTTGCACCTACTGACAAATGGAATGTTACAGGCGGTTTCAATGTAAACCGGTTTGGTAACCCCCAGGGATTTGCCCGATGGAATACCAGTATGAATATGGGATTGCAGAAAAAATTCTTCAATAAGAAAATGGTGGTTACGGTAAATGTAATTGACCCCTTTGTAAACCAGCAGCGCAGGATATTTACCTATGGCACCAATTTCAATTTAGAAAGCTATAGCATCACACAAACCCGAAATTTCAGGTTGAGTTTGGCTTATAACTTGACAAAGACCCCGAAGAAAAAACCGGTGGTGCTTCCCAAACTAAAGTAGCAAGGTAGTGGTTTTAAAATACCTACTTCTGGGTATTTTTAATAAACAGGTAGTCAAAAATTATTCTTCTTCATTTCTTCTTACTATCTTCAAAGCATATCTCCTTTTGAAACAAAAGTGCAACCGAATGGACAAGGAGAACTTACCCATCCCATCTCTGAAAACACTCCAATTTTAGGAAGACCTGTTAAGGGTTATTAGCAAACACATTGTGGTGATTAGATTGTCTTTAAATTCAGATGCATTGTATGGTCATTAGATTGTTATATGTTGTATTGGCTTTATTTTCATTTCTCCCGGAAGTTGAGGCTCAGTCATGGCAACATTACCGGGACAATGCTGATACGTTTAGAGTGCAAAAGAATACAGACAGTGCCATTAAATATTATACGCTTTCTAAACAGCTTATTCCAAAAGATTCTGTTTACTCCGACTCTTATATTCAAATCCTCAGCAATCTTGCCAATCTTATTTACTTTAATAAAAGTCAGTATAATAATGCGGAACCTATATATCTCGAAGCAAGAGAAGTGATCAGGCAAAAGCTAGGTTTGTCTAACGACACTTATGCAGCAAATGCAAATCTTCTCGGACAGATTTATTATCTGCTCCGTCAGTACAATAGAGCAGAAGCATTTTATATAGAAGCAAAAGAGATTTGGGAAAAACTCCACACAAAGAAAAGCAGAGAGTATGCCGGTAGTTGTAATGCATTAGGAATTTTGTA
>LNFM01013114.1_pt1 | contig 10680 bp, 10 predicted proteins | sample 596031 | NCBI WGS metagenome assembly LNFM01 (sample SAMN04254537, study PRJNA301005) | activated carbon metagenome | isolation source: dual media filters at the Ann Arbor, Michigan drinking water treatment plant | place: USA: Ann Arbor | reverse complement strand
ACTACATGCAGGCCTATCGCTGCTCGACGCTGGGCGGCTGGATCGCCACGCGCTCGGGCGGCCACTACGCCACGCTCTACACCCACATCGACGACTTCGTGGAGAGCACGCGCGTGGTGACGCCCCAGGGCACGCTCGAGTCGCGCCGCCTGCCCGGCTCCGGCGCTGGCCCCTCGCCCGACCGGATGTTCATCGGTTCGGAGGGCATTTTGGGCATCATCACCGAGGCCTGGGTGCGCCTGCGCAAGAAGCCGACGTTTCGGGCATCGGCCAGCGTGCGCTTCAAGGACTTCTTTGCCGGCGCCGACGCGGTGCGCGAGATCACCCAGGCGGGACTTTATCCCGCCAACTGCCGCCTGCTCGAGGCGCGCGAAGCACTGCCCGGAATTCCCTGGAGCAACGAGGAAGCGGTGCTGGTGCTGGCCTTCGAGTCGGCCGACCACCCGCTCGATGCCTGGATGGCGCGGGCGCTGGAAATCTGCCGCGATCATGGCGGCGTGGCCGATGCGAGTGGTGGCGACGACGAGAACGCCCATCGCAGCGGCGCCGCCGGCGCGTGGCGCAACAAGTTCATCCGCGCGCCGCATTACAGCGAGCATGCCGTGGCGCGCGGGATTCTCTCCTCGACCTTCGAGACCTCGATGACCTGGGAGCGCGTCCCCGATTTCCACCAGAAGATCACGAGAATCGCCAAGGACACGATCAAGCGCGTGACCGGGCGCGAAGGCACCGTCACCTGTCGCTTCACCCATGTCTATCCCGACGGGCCCTGCCTCTACTTCACCTTCGGCGGCATCCTCGACAAGACCAAGGCGCTGGACCAGTTCATGGAAGTGCTGAGCACCTGCACGGCCGCGACCGTCGAGCACGGCGGCACGACCACGCATCACCACGCCGTCGGCCGCTTCCACCGGCCGTTCTACGACAAGCAGCGGCCCGAGTTGTTCGCTCGGGCACTGCGCGGCGCCAAGCGCGAACTCGACCCCAAGGGCATGATGAATCCGGGCGTACTGATCGATCCGTGAGGTGCCTTGTTTCAGGCTGCCATCGCCGCACGGGGTTGCGGGCGGCGGTAGCTGAGCGCCTCGGCAATATGCAGGCGGCGCACCGACTGGGAGCCGTCGAGATCGGCCAGCGTGCGCGCGACCCGGAGGGTGCGATGCCAGGCGCGCGCCGAGAGTCCCAGACGCTCGGCGGCGCGCGTGAGCAGCGCGCGGCCCTCGGCGTCAGGTTCGGCGATGGCCGCCAGCAGGGCGCCGTCGGTGTCGGCATTGCAGCGGGCCTTGGACCAGCCGCGCGCCCTGTCCGACAGCAGACCGGCCGCCGGGTCGGCTTCGACCGCTAAAAGCTTGCCCTTGCGGTCGAGGTCGGCCAGTCGCTCGCGCTGGACCGCACGAGCGGCCGCGACCCGCGTGGCGACATCGGCGGAGCTTTCGGCGGGCGGCGGCAGTGCCAGATCGGCGGCACCCACCGCCGGCACGTCGATGCAAAGATCGATACGGTCCAGCAGCGGTCCCGAGAGCTTGCCCTGGTAATCGACACCGCAGCGCGGTGCGCGACCGCACGATCGCGACGGCTCCATCAGGTGACCGCAGCGGCATGAGTGCGGAGCGCATTTGCCGCGGTTTCAGCAGACGGTGCATAGAGGAACGAGATGTCTATATCTTCTTGAGCGATAACGATTTTTTCCGTTATCGCCTCAACAATGCTGCGCTTCTCCCCGAAGGGGAGAAGCGGCCACCGGTCATAGAGGTTGGTTGCGGCAGCACGTACCTCCGCTTCAGATAGCTGGGTAATCTTGAGCACGTCTATGGAGGCCTGCAGCGCCGGCAGCTCCTGGTCTATCTGCTCAAGGCGTTGGGTCAGCGGTCGGTAGCGAGTCCCAAAGTCGTCCTTCTCGATTTCTCGCGCCATGTAGATTTCGTACACGCGCTCCCGCTCCGCCGAGACTTTCAGCCGCTCGGCAGACAGGACTTCGAGCAGGCGCTGCTTCTCGGTGAGTGTTTCGTTCGCAGCTGCGAGATGCTTCTCGACCTCACCAGGCGCGACGGCCAAGGCGCGAAGCTGCTCATGGTAGACGCCCTCAAGATCAATGATCGGGATCTTGGTCTTTTTGCAGCCGTAGCAGACGTAGCGGCTCTTGTTGCTGGAGGTCACGTACATCTTCCCGCCGCATCCGCAGAAGGCGTAGCCGGCGAAGAGGTGGACCGCTCTCTTGGCCGGCTTCTTGAACTTGCTCCTGGAGCCATCAAGGAGGGCCTGGCAGGCGTCCCAAAGCTCCTCGGACACGATCGGCTCGACCTGGTGGTACACCCACTCACTCTCGGGTTTGCGGCCTATGGGCTTGCTCTTGCCTAGGTTCTTCGTGGAATTGGCGATCCGGACGCCCTTGGCCGTGGGGTCCCGCAGGAGGCGGGTGACGGTCGTCATGGAGAACGTGCCGCCACCACGGGTGCGGTATCCACGATCGTTGAGGATGCGGGCCACCGTCCGCTTGCGGCCGTGCTCTTTGTACAGCTCGTACAGGAGGCGGCGGACCGGCGCTTCGGCCTCGTCCGGAACGAGCTTCCCCTCCTTCCAAACGTAGCCGAAGGGTGACGACCCGCCGAGCGGCTTTCCGAGTTTGGCGCGGATCGGCACGGAGGCTTGTACGCGGGAAGCGATCTCCGCACGCTCGAACTCGGCCAGAGCGCCGATCATAACGAACAGGAAGCGGCCCGCAGGCGAACTGGTATCGAGGCTCTCGTCTAGGGAAATGAGGTCCGCGTCGAACTTCTTGAAATAGTCTGCGAACTCAAGAAGCTCCTTGGTGTTGCGGGCAAGGCGCGCGAGCTTCGAGAAGACGAGCCCAGTGATCTTGCCCCGCTTCACGTCCGCCATCATGCGCTTGGCTTCAGCATGCTCGATGACCGATTTGCCGCTTACCGCTTCAAGCCGATACACCTCGCAGACGGTCCAGCCCTTGGCTTCGGCATAGAGCCGCGCTCGACGCTCATGATGATCAGGGCTGTCTGATTGGACCTGCATCTCCGTTGAGACACGTATCCAGATGCCCACAGACTTGGACGACTGCATAACACCCTCCGGTTGATGTTCGGATGATAGTGCAATCGCGTCTGGTCGACTAGTAGTCGCCGGTTGCAAACTTGCCCGATCACGTGCTGAGTTCGCCGTAACCACGTCGGCCATGGAAACTGCGAGCGAGAGATGGCCTAGTGACGACTCCCACTGAAGCAACCACCGTCAGGTGGAGACAGCGAGTGTTATGACCCGACCAAGCGTTGATGAAATTCGAGCCTTCTTGCGCCGCGAGAACGCCGTGATTGTGCATTTCTCCGGTTGCCCAAAGGGTGTCGGCCGAGACATCACCTACCCCGAAGACTTGCGAGAAGTGATTTCATATCCTCATCGAGGCGTGTGCTGCTCGCTTGTGAAGCCGGGCGACACGTCAAGAAACACATTTGGATCGGTGGGGATTATTCTCGACATTACATCGCCCGAGTCGGTGATGGCGGTGGATCCGCATGACGCAGGATCAGGCCTTCATCCTGAAACCTTGGTCCGGACGGTGCGAGACCCAGATGTGACAATGGAAAAATGTGAGAAGAGTATCCGCTGCCGAGTCGAGCACAACGAATGGGTAGTGAAGGATTATGTAGTCAAAGGCCTTATGGTCCTGCCTGATCGTGAGGTTTGGTGCGTTCAACAGACGGAGTGGGGATTGATAGGTGCGCCAAGGGGAATCGCTCCCGCGGAGTTGGCGGAAACCTTTCCAGACCAAGACCAGTACTCAATTACAGCGACGAACTACGTAAAGCGCCCCGGCCCCGCCGATTGGCCGCCATGCACCCATCAAGACATCTACGGCTGGTGACTTCGAGAATGGCGTTGATGTGGAGTGGTGGGGCCACAGCCGCTACCGGTGGTGTGCCCGAAAGATTGTTACTTTGCTCTTCTCATACGCACGAAAGTTACGACCAAGCTGGGAGCCAAAAAAGCCATATAAAATGAGCTTATATGCGTAGTATCGGCTACCCGAAAGGTGGAAAAGGCGGGTAGTCGGTCAGTTTGAGAAGTGATGTGGTGTTTGTCGCTATCCCGTCATAACCAATGAGGAATCTCTCTATATGAATAAAGCGGCGCAGCTCTCGAAACAACTTGAACAGCTTAAAATGGCTGAAGGGATGGAGGTAATAGAAAAGGCAAGTGAAGATGCGATTTGGTTTGATGCAGTCGAAGATGTCATGACCATTATGCACAAAGACGGTTCGGTCAACTTCATCGACAATCGCGGGCTTGGCATTGTCACTTGCGAAGTTATTTCAGCCGAAAATATCCTAAAGATATTGCGGCACTACCGGCCTTTTAAAGAAGTCTTTAAAGGCAACATACAATGAAACAACAAAATCAACGATTTTCAAACTGACCCACTACCAAAAGGCGACCGAAAGGAGCCTTCCCATGGGCCATGACTATGACGAGGACTATCACCGCATGCAGAGCGTAGCGGTCGAGGTTGAGCACATTGAGGAGTGTGACGACCATGACGGCTACTTCATGATTGTCGGCGATGATGAGACCGAGAGCCGGTTCTATGCAGCCGTTACGGCAATGCACAAGCGCGGTGAACTGGCGGGAACACTGAAACAAATGAAGAGGACGGCAAAGGCGGTGCTCGACGACTGCGGCCTGGAATGCGCCGCCCACGAGCGGATGGCAGCCGAATAGCGAACCATGTCGTTGCGCGTTGCGTCGCAGGTAGCCTTATACTGCTTGCACGCCACTAAAGAAAACCGCCCACACAATGGTGGGCGGTCTGGAACGAGGGTCAGTTGGCCAATAGCCAGGCAACTGCCTCATTGGCTTTTGCTGCGGCGGTAAAGATGGCTCGCTTGTCTCCCTTAAGAACGTCGAGCCACTCGCCGATATATGCGGCGTGATCTTTCCTGGGCATGTGCAAGACCAAGAACTCAGCACAGAGATAAGCGGCTCCCAGTTCAGCAACTAGCTCCTCCATGGCGTAGTCATGGGTACCGAAGCGAGTGGTGAGGTTGCGGGCCAACCTGCACCAGTGGCCGGTCCAGTGAATGAGCTCATGGAATACCGTGGAGTAGTACGTTTCGGTAGCCGTGCTGGTGTCTGAGCCTTTGAACCAGCCTTTGTGCGGGATGGTTATGTAGTCCCGCGCCGGCAAGTATGCAGGGCTGTCACCGAAGCGTATGTCAGCGCCGGTGGCGGCGATGAAGTTCTCGATCGCCTCATGCGGAGTAACCGCACTCCGCAGCGAGACGCCCGGCTCCTCCCATCCGTCGATCTGCGCTGCGTTGAAGACAAAGTACGCTCGGGCAAGTAGCCGATAGTCTTCAATGGGCTCACCGGAAGTCGCGTCCTCGGCTTTTACCGGGACCTTCTTGTAGTAGACGATCATCGTCGCCTTCTCACCTTTGCGCACTTGGGCGCCAAGGTCACTCCACTGCCGATACGTCGCCCAGTGAGAGGAGACGAACTGCCGATTCCGAGCCGCCGCCCATAGCACCAAAGTATTGATGCCGCGATAGGCGTCGCCGGTGTACGCGTTGCGCGGTCGGCCGGAGGCCATGCCGTGCCACGGCATGATGAAGGAGCCAGCGCCAGCTTCGATTGCCCGGACGATCTCGTCTGTCACGCGCTGGTAGAGGTCGAGGCGTGTCGCCTCTGAAAGAACATCTGTCATGGTGGATCTCCGAAGGTTGGGGTCACTTGTGGGCCAATCTCGGAGAGACGGGTTGCCGCTACGGAGGCTCTTCCACCGGCACGAATGCGTAGTGCGTGAGCGCAAGCGCTGCGGCATCAAACAGCGAGAGCCGCTGATCCTCGGTCTGCCAGGGCTTGCGGATTGGCGGCTTACGGTGCGCGAAGGCCGGGATGTAGGTGGCTATCGCATGCGCGATCTCGTATCGGGTGATCGCACCAGCTTCCCGGAACGTGTCCTGCACGCGCTGCCGCGAGTACCGCGCGAGCGTGAGATTCTCCGCCTCGCAATACGCGACGATCAGCGCGTGGAGACGCACGAGCCGCTCGGACTTGTTGGATTTGTTTGGATCGATTGCCTCAAGCACGATCGTATCCGGCCGCAGCGACTTGCAGAGCTTCGCTACGATCTCAAGACACCGCGCATTCGCATTCCTGCTTTGTCCGCGGACACGCTTGATGCCCCAATCAACCGGAGACAGCGGCGCCTGGAAGAGCGTGTATGCGATACCTCTGGCCGTGGGATAGATCGCGAGCACCAACTCATCGTATTGGCGGCTCATTTCCCGCGGGTGCGCACGCGATCAGCCGCGCGAGCGAGAATGGCTTCAAAGAAGGCTTGGCGGCGTACTCCCGTCTCGGAAGTGTCCTTCTCTGCCTTCTGATGCAGCTTATAAGCGTTACGCAGCACCGCCTCTTCGACCTCGGCAACCAGGCCAGGGAAAATCTCTTCCGGCAAGAGGCCGAAGATGAGCCCATAGGCTAGGATTTCCCGTGCGTTGGGCTGGCGCACGCTTCGCTCAACGCGCGAGACCCGGTTGTGCCCGGTGTGCGGGATGAGCGCCCGGAGATCCTTCTGATGAAGTCCCCACTTCAAACGATGAGCACGCAGCAAACAACTGACCTTGTTCATGATGTTCTTGCTGGCGAGAGGAGTTAAGAGGCCCTCGCTGCATGCAAACATCATGACGCTGCGTAAGCCTATCGCTAAGGGGGCACAATCCACACCTCGTGGCAGGTCCCGGGGAGTTAGGGACTTAGGGAGGAAGACACGGGTGTCTCGTATCTCGCAGCGCTTGGAGCAATTGGACTCGAATGCACAACGGGCGCCCTTGTGGGCGCCCGTTGTGTTTCTCCCTTTCTCCCTAACTCCCTCGCCGTTGGGTTATGCAGAGTTTTTCCCCTCGCTATCCCCAATGCCGTATCTTGCGAAGAGCGCAGCCAATCGCGCTTGGTCTTTGAGCGAGACCGCAACCACGCCGCCGGTTTTGTATAGCGGCAAGCCGAGCCGATTGCGCAACACGCCGCCAAGGAAGCGGTTGGTGATGGTACGCTCGTACTCGCCTCCGAAGCGCTCGACGAAGGCTGATACGATTTCCTGAAGCGGCAGAGAGGCTCGATCGGCTGAGCCGACCGCTACGGCGATAATCGCGAGCAACTGGCCTTCAGTGGAGCTGGCGCGGTCCGATACCACCCCCTCCTGCACGTGAGCAGCGTAACCGCGAATTGCGGTTCGGGCGTCCTCAGTTGGCGCCACGGATAGGAGCGGCAGCAATATCTGGTTCATCCGGGGCTCAAGCGCCGGGTCTACCAGGGACGGGTCTATGCAGACCTTGCTCCGCTCCCTAAGGCGATACATTAGGAGCTTGGAGCGTAGGGCATGCGCTTCGGCCTCCTGGTCCTCCGGCAGGCTGATTGGAATGTCTGCGCGCAAAGTCTGTCCGGACATTTCTTCAGTGAGGAACCGGCTCTCAAGGGCGCGGTCTTCATATGAGCCGCGCATGCCGATGATCTTCGGGCCGTATACGGAAAACGCCCTCGGCTCGAAGTCCTTGCTCGCGGTTACCTGCGACCGCAGGACGGAGAAGCCCTTCAAGTTGCCATTGTTGAGAATCTTCACGAGCTCGGCTTTCTCATCCGTGAAGCGGAAGTCTGCTTCGTCGAAGATGAGCGTGCCTCTGAAGGTGTCCAAGGTGTGGAAGATCGGCGAGACGGTGGAAGCGCCGCTCGCGAAGAAGCCCTTGTATGCAATGCTGCCGAAGACGATGAGGGCACGGGTCTTGCCGGAGCCATAGTCTCCACGAAAGCGCAGATATGGCAGTTCGTTGAAGGCGTCATAGACCCAAGACAGCAGGGTGTATGAGGTGGCTATCTTGAGGAACGCTGGCGAGAGAGCGAGGTAGCGGTCTGCATACTGCTCGATCTCAGCGAACAGCTCTCCGACGGAGCCATACTCTTGGGGCACACCCGGGAACCGGACCGCTCGGTGTTTGAGGAGATTGTGCGCCGCGGACACCGGCACGTGGCGAATCCCATCGCTGGTCCAGTCCGCCCCAATGTCGAAGGAACCGTCACGCGCGACCACCAACGCGGTGGGCTTGTCTGACCCTTCTTGGATAGTTTCAACAAGTGTGCCGTCTAAGCAGACTGCTGAGACCAGGCGAATGGGCTTTTTGAGATCCTTTCCATTCATGGGTCTACGGTAGCTGGTGATTGGAGAGGATCGCAGGTGGCACAAATCACCTAAGCGGTGCGAACGCCCTCCTGCCTCTCGCAAGCTGACAGCCATACCATGGCCAGATGCATGACGAAGAGCTCTACATCCCTCCGTTCATCCGGCGGCTAATGCCCAATGCATCCGAAGAGGAGATTAAGGAAGCGGCAGAGAACCTACGCGGCTTCGTTGATGCGCTATACCGTCTTCACCTTGCAGACCAAGAGCGTAGACGGCGCACCGATTCGGCCATTGCTGAAGTACATGGTAGAGTCCGCGAAAGCGGCCCCGAATTGCCGCGCGCATGAAGACCTATTTTGGATACATCCGCGTCTCGACCGCGAAACAGGGCCATTTAGGTTCGTCGCTTCAAGAGCAACGAGACGCCATCCTCGCATTTGCCACGCGCCACGGTCTAACGATGGCCGAATGGTATGAGGATCGCGAAACGGCCGCCAAGAAAGGCCGCACCCAATTCATGCGTATGATGACAGCGCTCGAAAAGCACAAAGCGGCGGGCGTTATTCTGCACAAGATTGACCGTGGCGCGAGAAACCTCTGGGATTGGGCGCGCCTGCAAGATCTCATTGATCGCGGCGTTGCTGTCCACTTCGCCCATGACAATTTGGACTTGAACTCCCGCGGCGGGCGCTTGGCGGCAGACATTCAGGCGGTGGTGGCTGCTGACTATGTTCGCAATCTACGAGACGAGGTGCGTAAGGGAATACTCGGCCGCCTCAAGCAAGGGCTGTATCCTGGGCGAGCACCCGTTGGCTACCTGGACACGGGTAAGGCGAAGCCAAAAACTATCGACCCAATCAAAGGGCCGCTTGTTAGGGCCGCCTTCGACCTATACGCCACTAGACGGTATTCGTACTACACGCTCGCGGAAGAGCTGCATCGCAGAGGGCTTCGTCGTGCAAGCGGCAAGCCGCTTAGCTTCAACGGCATTATGACGATGCTACGCAACCCGTTCTACACCGGCATCATTCGCGTCAAGCGCAGCGGTGAAGTCTTCCAAGGTATCCATGAGCCTTTGGTTTCTTCGCAGACGTTCAAGACGGTCCAAGACATCATAGATGGCAAAGGCGGCGGCGGCGTCCGCCGCTTCGACTTTGCATATCGCCGGCTGTTGAAGTGTGGGCACTGCGCCAGTGCCCTAACGGGCGAATTCCAGAAGGGCCGCGTCTACTACCGGTGTCATACACGTACGTGTGCGACGACGGGCATCCGTGAGGACGCAGTAACGAACGGTCTCAAAAGTATGATTGCGGCTCTTGGGTTCACCCAAGCGGATTATGAGGAGATTCGGCCCTATGTTGACGCGAGCGCGAACAAGCAAGTAGCCGCGCACGCCAAAGCTCGATCGGCTTTGAATTTGCGACTATCGGCACTCGAGGAGAGGGACCATCGCCTTACGGACGCGTACCTCGATGGCGCGTTGGATCGCGACACATATCTAACGAGGAAGGCAGCACTCATCGCAGAGCAGGCCGAAGCGCGAGAAAACCTCGGCGCGGCCCAAGAGCAAGGCGATATTGTTCGTCGCTTCGAAGAACTCTTCGAACTCGCGAAACGCCTTGAGTTGGGCCCAGAAATCGTTGCCCGGGACGCGTTTCGTGATTCCGTTGAATTCATGACTTCGAACTGGAAGCTAACCGGGAAATCTCTAGCAATTGCAATGCGCTCTCCATTTCAAGAACTGCTTGGAGACACGAACCTCCCCTTCGGTGATCCGTGCTGGAGCGGTGTTCGAACTTTGCGGCTCACAACAACACCAGCGGGGAAAGGTGCCACCGTCCATCCACGCAGGCGGCGAAAGCTGTCACCTAGTCGTCGAGTGAAAGTGCTGGTGGAGTTAGCGGCAGCGATGCCGCGGAAGGGGTCGCCGAGGAAAATGAACGCGAGCTGGTTCAAGCGGAAGGAGCCGCCAGTGGCGGATGCCACACCCTAGACAGGACTCGGCGCTGGCGTAGCCTCTCGGGCATGAACAACAACGAAGAGCTGTACGTTCCGCCCTTTGTCCGCCGCCTGATAGGTCGTGCGCTACGCCGTCTTCCAGATGGCTGAGGTCGCAGTGCCGAAGGAACTGTTCGAGAAAATGCTGCGACTGATCGAAGGGCTGCGACGACGACCGGTCCCAGCGTAGGACTGAACGGGGGGATGCGTCGTCACCACGGGAGGAGTGCGTCTGAATGACGACCAAACGGGCCAAATGGCCGCATCAGGCATCGTTTTGGATGGTGCGCACGGTGGAAGCGCCGGGGAAAACGGCGCAGCACGACAGTGGTTTGCCGAAAATCCAGCAGACTGCTAGCCTTTGCGCAGTTCCAAGCGTTCAGCCGGGGAATGTCGGTCGAAATGTTTTGGGGTCTGCAGTTCACGGGCTGGTTCGGCGAACTCAAGACCGTCATTGCGACGCGGCTCTTTCTGCCGTCGTCCGATTACGTTGATAT
>LNFM01025245.1_pt1 | contig 10681 bp, 8 predicted proteins | sample 596031 | NCBI WGS metagenome assembly LNFM01 (sample SAMN04254537, study PRJNA301005) | activated carbon metagenome | isolation source: dual media filters at the Ann Arbor, Michigan drinking water treatment plant | place: USA: Ann Arbor | reverse complement strand
TCGGGATCTTCCTGAACCGGAAGAACGTGATCGTCATCCTGATGTCGATCGAACTGATGCTTCTGGCGGTCAACATCAACCTCGTCGCCTTCTCTTCCTATTCGGGCGATCTGGTGGGGCAAATCTTCACCATGTTCGTCCTGACCGTGGCCGCCGCCGAGGCAGCCATCGGTCTGGCCATCCTGGTCGTGTTCTTCCGCAACCGCGGCACGATCGAGGTGGAAGACGTCAACGTGATGAAGGGCTGACCGATGCAGGTCGGAGAGAAGAACGTGTTCGGGATGCGGATCACCGCCCTTCGGGGCCGGATGGTCGATCTGGAATGCGAGACATGCCACACCGCTGGGGCCGCCCCAGTGCAGGAATTCCCATCGACCCGCTGCGGATCGACCCGCTGCGGTGCTACCCAAGGCAGGACCGAGTAAATGGCAACGATCATCCTTTTCGCTCCCCTGATCGGGGCCCTGATCTGCGGCTTTGGCTGGCGCCTGATCGGCGAGCGCGCGGGGCAGGTCATCACCACGGCGATGGTCTTCCTGGCGGCGGCGCTGAGCTGGTACATCTTCCTGACCTTTGACGGCGAGACGCAGCAGATCGTCCTGATGCGCTGGATCGAAAGCGGGACCCTGGGGTCGGAATGGGCGATCCGGCTGGACCGGCTGACCGCGATCATGCTGGTCGTGGTGAACTCGGTTTCCGCCTTGGTGCACCTCTATTCCTTCGGCTACATGGCGCATGACGAGAACTGGGGCGAGAATGAGCCCTATCGGGCGCGCTTTTTCGCCTACCTGTCGTTCTTCACCTTCTCGATGCTGATGCTGGTGACCTCGGACAACCTGGTGCAGATGTTCTTCGGGTGGGAAGGCGTGGGCGTCGCGTCCTATCTCTTGATCGGGTTCTATTACAAGAAGCCCTCGGCCAATGCCGCCGCGATCAAGGCTTTCGTGGTCAACCGTGTGGGCGACTTCGGCTTTGCCCTTGGCATTTTCGCGCTTTACTACCTGACCGACAGTATCCGGTTCGATGATGTCTTTGCCGCTGCACCTGCACTGGCGGAAACCAACCTCACGTTCCTCTGGGGCGAGTGGAACGCGGCGAACCTCATCGGGGTTCTCCTGTTCATCGGCGCGATGGGGAAATCGGCGCAGCTGATCCTGCACACCTGGCTGCCGGACGCGATGGAGGGCCCGACACCGGTGTCGGCGCTGATCCACGCGGCGACGATGGTCACGGCGGGCGTGTTCCTGGTCTGCCGGATGTCGCCCCTCTACGAATACGCGCCCGAGGCCTCGGCCTTCATCACCGTTCTGGGTGCAACGACCGCGTTCTTTGCGGCCACGGTCGGCCTTGTGCAGAACGACATCAAGCGCGTGATCGCCTATTCGACCTGCTCGCAGCTGGGCTACATGTTCGTGGCCGCCGGGGTGGGGGTCTATTCGGTGGCGATGTTCCACCTCTTCACCCACGCCTTCTTCAAGGCGATGCTGTTCCTTGGCGCGGGCTCGGTCATCACCGCCACACACCACGAACAGGACATGCGCAACTACGGCGGCCTGCGGAAGAAGATCCCGCTGACCTTCTGGGCGATGATGATCGGCACGCTGGCCATCACCGGGGTCGGCATCCCGCTGACGCACTACGGGTTCGCCGGGTTCCTGTCGAAGGACGCGGTCATCGAAAGCGCCTGGGTCGGGTCCGGTTACGCCTTCTGGCTGCTGGTCGTCGCGGCCTGCATGACCAGCTTCTATTCCTGGCGCCTGATGTTCATGACCTTCTACGGGGAAAGCCGCGCCCACGGGAACGGCCATGGCCACGACGACCACAATGGCGCGGTGCATGATGCGCATGGCCATGATGACCATGGCCATCACGAGCCGCACGAAAGCCCGATGGTCATGCTGATCCCGCTGGGGGTTCTGGCCCTGGGCGCCGTCTTCTCGGGGATGCTGTGGTACAAAGTGTTCTTCGGCGAAGAGGCCGCCGTCCGCGACTGGTTCGGGATGGAAGCCGCCGCTCATGGTGAGGCGCATGGCGAGACTGCGGCCGATCACGGGACCGAAGCCGCAGCGGCGGAAGGCACCACCGAGGCCGCTCCGGCCGAGGGCACCGCCGTCGCCACCGAGGCCGCCCCGGCCGAGGATCACGCTGCCGTCGAACCGGCTGCCGAGGGTCACGCAGCCCCGGGCGTCGCCCCGAAAGGTGCAATCCTGATGCTGCCCTTCTCACCGGAAGAGCAGGCAGTGGTCGATACCCGTGTCGACGCCGACAAGGCCGCCAAGGCCGAGCACGCGCCTACGACGATGATCAACGCGGCGCACGTCGTGCCGTCCTGGGTCAAGGTCTCGCCCTTCGTCGCGATGCTGATCGGCTTTGGCCTTGCCTGGCTTTTCTACATCAAGGACCCAAGCCTGCCGCGCCGTCTGGCCACGCAGCAGCGCCCGCTCTACCTGTTCCTCCTGAACAAGTGGTACTTCGACGAGCTGTACGACGTCATCTTCGTCCGCCCCGCCAAGTGGCTGGGGGGCTTCCTGTGGAAGAAGGGCGACGGCAACGTCATCGACGGGTCACTCAACGGGGTGGCTTTGGGGATCATCCCCTTCTTCACCCGCCTCGCAGGCCGCGCGCAGTCCGGCTACCTGTTTCACTACGCCTTCGCGATGGTGCTGGGGATTGTTGCCCTGGTGACCTGGATGACGCTCTTCGGCGGCGCGAAGTAAGGGGCGCGCAGTATGGAAAACCAGCTTCTCTCGATCATCACCTTCCTGCCGCTGGTGGCGGCGGTCATCCTTGCCTTGTTCATGCGCGGGGACGACGCGGCGGCCCGGCAGGGGGCGAAGTGGCTTGCGCTCTTCACCACCACGGCGACCTTCGTCATCTCGCTGTTCATCCTGTTCCGCTTTGATCCGTCGAACACAGGCTTCCAGTTCGTCGAGGAACGCGGCTGGATCCTGGGCCTGACCTACAAGATGGGCGTCGACGGTATCTCGATCCTGTTCGTGATGCTGACGACCTTCCTGATGCCGATCACGATCTATTCCTGCTGGGGCGTCGAAACCCGGGTCAAGGAGTACATGATCGCCTTCCTGGTCCTGGAAAGCCTGATGCTGGGCGTGTTCTGTGCCCTCGACCTCGTGCTCTTCTACCTCTTCTTCGAAGCAGGCCTGATCCCGATGTTCCTGATCATCGGCATCTGGGGCGGCAAGGACCGGATCTACGCGGCGTTCAAGTTCTTCCTCTACACCTTCCTCGGGTCCGTCCTGATGCTGGTCGCGATGATCGCGATGTATCTGGATGCCGGGACCACCGATATCGTGAAGCTTCTGGCGCATGACTTCGGGCATGAGACCTTCAGCCTCCTCGGCTTCCAGGTCGTGGGCGGGTTGCAGACCATGCTGTTCCTGGCCTTCTTCGCGTCCTTTGCCGTGAAGATGCCGATGTGGCCGGTCCACACCTGGCTGCCCGATGCCCACGTGCAGGCCCCGACGGCGGGGTCGGTGGTGCTGGCCGCGATCCTCCTGAAAATGGGCGGCTACGGCTTCCTGCGCTTCTCGCTTCCGATGTTCCCCGTGGGCTCGGACGTCATGGCGCCGCTGGTGCTGTGGATGTCGGCCATCGCCATCGTCTACACCTCGCTGGTGGCACTGGCGCAGACCGACATGAAGAAGCTGATCGCCTATTCGTCTGTCGCGCACATGGGTTACGTCACCATGGGCATCTTCGCCGCGAACCAGCAGGGCGTGGACGGCGCGATCTTCCAGATGCTGAGCCACGGCTTCATCTCGGGCGCGCTGTTCCTTTGCGTCGGCGTGATCTACGACCGGATGCACACGCGGGAAATCGACGCCTATGGTGGCCTTGTGAACCGGATGCCGGCCTATGCGCTCGTGTTCATGTTCTTCACCATGGCCAACGTCGGCCTTCCCGGCACCAGCGGTTTCGTGGGCGAATTCCTGACGCTGATGGGCATTTTCCAGGTCAACACCTGGGTTGCTGCCGTGGCGACCTCGGGCGTGATCCTGTCGGCCGCCTATGCGCTGTGGCTCTACCGCCGGGTTGTCTTTGGCGATCTGATCAAGGAAGCCCTGAAGTCGATCACCGACATGGACCGCCGCGAGAAGGTGATCTTCGCGCCCCTGATCGCGATGACCCTGATCCTTGGCATCTATCCCAGCCTCGTGACCGACATCATCGGGCCCTCCGTTTCGGCCCTTGTCACCGACTATCACGCCGCTCTGCCCGCTGATGGGGCCGAGCTGGCCATGCACTAAGGACGCCCATGATGACCTCTGCAGATTTCCAGACCCTTCTGCCCGAGATCTTCCTGGCGACCTTCGCCATGGTTGCCCTGATGGCGGCGGTCTACACCTCCAAGGACCGGCTGGCGGCCACGCTCGTCTGGGCGACGGCGGGACTGTTCGTGGCGCTGGCGCTGTATATCGGTGGCACGGGCGAGGGCGAGCGGGTCGTGTTCAACGGTCTTTTCGTCGACGACCCCTTCGCGCGCTTTGCCAAGGTGACGATCCTGCTGTCGGCGGCGGCGGTGCTGGTGATGAGCCAGGACTACATGACCCGCCGCGACCTTCTGCGGTTTGAATACCCGATCCTCGTCACCCTGTCGGTGGTGGGGATGATGGTGATGGTGTCGTCCGCCGACCTGATCACGCTTTACATGGGTCTCGAACTGCAATCCTTGGCCCTCTACGTCATCGCCTCGATCCGCCGTGACAGCGCCAAGTCGTCGGAAGCGGGCCTGAAATACTTCGTCCTCGGCGCGCTGTCCTCGGGCCTTCTTCTTTACGGCGCCTCGCTGGTTTACGGCTATGCCGGAACGACCCAGTTCGCGGGCATCCTGTCCACCGTTCAGGACGGCGTGCCGCTGGGCCTCCTCTTCGGATTGGTGTTCATGCTTGCGGGTCTTGCGTTCAAGTCTACGAAGGCTCGCCCACCCCGGTCACCGCCTTCTTCGCCACGGCCCCCAAGGTCGCCGCGATGGCGCTGATCGCGCGGCTGGTGCAGGACGCCTTCGGCGGCGTGCCCGGCCAGTGGGGCCAGGTGCTGGCGGCGCTTGCTGTCGCGTCAATGTTCCTGGGCGCAGTGGCCGCGATCGGCCAGCGCGACATCAAGCGGCTGATGGCCTATTCCTCCATCGCCCACATGGGTTATGCGCTGATCGGGCTGTGCGTCGGCACGGCATATGGCGTGCAGGCGACGATGATCTACATGGCGATCTACGTCACGATGAACGTCGGCACCTTCGCCTTCATCCTGTCGATGGAGCGTGACGGCCGACCCGTGTCGGACATCGCCGGGCTGAACCAGTTCGCGAAGAAAGAGCCCCTGAAGGCGCTGGCCATGCTGGTCCTGCTGTTCTCCCTTGCGGGCGTCCCCCCGATGGTCGGCTTCTTCGGCAAGTTCTATGTCCTGAAAGCCGCCGTCGATGCGGGCTGGGTCTGGCTGGCTGTCGCCGGGGCCGTCGCCTCGGTGATCGGTGCCTTCTACTACCTGCGCCTCGTCTACTTCATGTACTTCGGGGCCGAGCAAGAGCCGGTCGACAGCCGCATGGCCCCGGTGCAATGGGGCATGCTGGTGGCAGTCGCGGCGATCATGCTGCTGGGCATCGTGAACCTTTTCGGAATCGAGACCCCCGCGGCGAGCGCCGCTGAAGCGCTTGTCCGCTAACGTGATGGGGGCAGGGCGCATTGTCCTGCCCGAGACCGACAGCACCAACGCCGAAGGCTTCCGGCGGGCCGCCACGCTCGCCGGTCCGACCTGGATCCTTGCCGAGGTGCAGACGGCAGGCCGTGGCCGCCGTGCACGGCCCTGGTCAAGCCCACAAGGCAACTTCCACGGCACCCTTGTCCTGAAACCCTCCGAACCGCCGGAAACCGTCGCCCTCCGCTCCTTCGCCGCCGCCCTTGCCCTGCGGGACGCCTTTGTCCGGCTGACCAACCTGCCGGCAAGCTTTGCGCTGAAATGGCCGAACGATGTCCTCTGCAACGGCGGCAAGATCGCAGGCATCCTCCTGGAGTCCCAGGGCCTGACCGGCGCCGATCCGGTCCTCTGTATCGGCATCGGCGTCAACCTGATCGCCGCACCGGGTGCCTCCCAGGTCGAGGCCGGGGCTGTCCCGCCCGTCTCGCTATTGAAGGAGACCGGCCTGCGGATCACGCCCGAGGCATTTCTCGACGCCCTCGCCCCGGCCTATGAGAAATGGGAAGAGACGTTCTACACTCACGGCTTTGCCCCCCTCCGCTCCGCCTGGCTGTCCCACGCCGCGCGCCTGGGTGAGACGATCCGCGCCCGGACCGGGCAGGACAGCCGCGAAGGCGTGTTCGAAGGGATCGACCCGCAGGGCAACCTCATCCTGCGCATGGCGGAGGGCAGACTTGCCATCCCGGCAGCCGAGGTGTTCTTTTGACCGACGCCCAAAATTTTTCGCCGAAAAATTTTGGGCCCCGTTCCGATCTGGGGGCCTGAGATGCTTCTTGCCATCGACTGCGGCAATACCAACACCGTCTTCTCGATCTGGGATGGGTCGCGCTTCATCGCCACCTGGCGGATCGCCACCGACCACAAGCGGACGGCGGACGAATACTTCGTCTGGCTCTCCTCCCTGATGACACTGACGACGACCCAGGCGACGATCACCGAGGCGATCATCTCCTCGACCGTCCCGCGCGTCGTCTTCAACCTGCGCGTCCTCTGCGACCGTTATTTCGGCTGCCGCCCGCTTGTCGTCGGCAAGCCCGACTGCAGACTGCCCGTGCAGCCCCGCGTCGATCAGGGCACCACGGTCGGCCCCGACCGGCTGGTCAATACCGTCGCAGGCCATGACCGGCATGGCGGCGACCTGATCGTCGTCGACTTCGGCACTGCCACCACCTTCGACGTCGTTGACACCGATGGCGCCTATATCGGCGGGGTCATCGCGCCCGGCGTGAACCTCAGCCTTGAAGCGCTGCACATGGCCGCCGCCGCCCTGCCTCACGTCGACGTGGCCAAGCCCCTGAAGGCCATCGGCACGAATACGGTGGCCTGCATGCAGTCGGGCGTGTATTGGGGATATGTGGGCCTTGTCGAAGGCATCGTGCGCGAAGTGCGCCGCGAACGCGACCGGCCCATGAAAGTCATCGCAACCGGCGGTCTCGCCAGTCTGTTCGCGCAAGGGACCGAGCTTTTTCATTCCATCGAGGACGATCTGACCATGCATGGCCTCGTCCTGATAAACGACTTCAACAAGGAAACCGCATGAACCGCCTCATCTACCTTCCCCTCGGCGGTGCCGGCGAGATCGGCATGAACGCCTATGTCTACGGCTATGGGCCGAAGGGGAAAGAGCGCCTGATCCTCGTCGATCTGGGCGTGGCCTTTCCGGACATGGACACGTCGCCGGGCGTTGATCTGATCCTGCCCGACGTCAGCTGGCTGCACGACAAGCTGGACCGGCTGGAGGCGATCTTCATCACCCACGCGCATGAGGACCATATCGGGGCCCTCGCGCCTCTGTGGCCCGGGCTGGAGAAGAAGGTCTACTGCCGCCGCTTTACCGCGACCATCGGGCGGCTCAAGTTCGAAGAGGCGGGGCTGCCGGTCGACCAGATTGTCGTGGTGGAACCCCGGCCCGCGACGGTCGAGGTCGGGCCGTTCAAGGTGCAGTTCGTGCCGGTCTCGCACTCCATTCCCGAAAGCTCGGCCCTGGTGATCGACACCCCGGCGGGGCGCATCTTCCACTCGGCCGACTTCAAGATCGACCACACGCCGGTGGTGGGCGAGGGCTGGGACGATGCCCGCATCGCCGAAATCGTGGCCGAACGCCCGGTCAAGGCGATGACCTGCGACAGCACCAACGTGTTTTCCACCCATGCCGGCCGGTCCGAGGCGACTTTGGCCGAACCCCTGACCGAGCTGATCCGCAGCCGATCCGGCATGGTGGTGGCGACGACCTTCGGGTCGAACGTCGCGCGTCTGAAGACGCTGGCCCTGGCGGCCCGCGCCGCCGACCGGACGATCTGCGTGCTGGGTCGGTCGATGAAGCGGATGCTTTCGGCCTCGGAAGAGGCGGCGGTGCTGTCGGGTTTCCCGAAGACCGTGACGCCGGAAGAGGCGCTGGACGTGCCGCGCCGCAACCTGATGCTGCTGGTCACCGGGAGCCAGGGTGAACGGCGGGCTGCCTCGGCGCAGCTGTCGCGCGGCAAGTATCTGGGGATCGAGATGAAGGAGGGCGACACCTTCCTGTTCTCGTCCAAGACCATCCCCGGCAACGAACGCGATGTGCTGCGGGTCTGGAATGCGTTTTCGGAAATGGGCGTGCAGGTCATCGACGACCAGAACGGCAAGTACCACGTCTCGGGCCACGCCAACCGCCCGGACCTGGAGCATGTCCACCGGCTGGTGCTGCCCGATATGCTGATCCCGATGCACGGCGAACACCGGCACTTGTCCGAACACGTCCGCATCGCGACCGAGGCCGGGATTGCGGCTGCGGTGGCGCCGAACGGGACGATGCTGGACCTGACGGGCGATGTGCCCGAGGTGGCGGAATACGTGGAAACCGGGCGTCTCTACCTGGATGGCACCGCGATGATCGGGGCGCTGGACGGGGTGGTGCGCGACCGGATCCGGATGGCGCTGAACGGCCTGGTGACCGTGACCTTGATCCTGGACGAGACCGACACGCCGATGGGCGAGCCCTGGGTTGAACTGATGGGCCTGCCGCCCGCCGGGCGCGGTGAACGGCCCCTGTCCGAGACGCTGGAAGCCGATCTGGACGAGGTCATCGGACGTCTGGGCCGCAAGGTGATGGCCGACGACACCAAGCTGGAGGAAGAGATCCGCAAGGTCGTCCGCCAGGTCGCGATGGAAGAGATCGGCAAGAAGCCGGAAGTGACGGTGGTGATCAGCCGTCTGGTGGCCGAATAGCGCCAAGCCCGAGTAACGCCAGGCCCAGGAATGACAAAGGCCCCGTCCTGGACGGGGCCTTTTGCATTTCAGTCTGAGGATCAGCCCTCGGAGCCGGTGGCCGCCAGTTCCTCGGCCTCTTCGACCTTGGCCGGGGCCAGGGCAAAGCTGCGCAGGATGAAGTCGGGCACATGGTCGCCCATGCCGATCACCGACGGGCCCAGATCGCGGTCGCGGCGATAGTCGCGACGCTCATCGCGCGGCTCGCGGCGGTCTTCACGACGGTCGCCCCGACCTTCGGTCCGAGCTTCACTGCGACCCTCACTCCGGCCTTCGCCGCGATCGTCGCGGCGGCGCTCTCCACGGTCGCCCCGGTCGGGCCGCGCCTCGCGGCGGTCGTCCCGGCGGTCCTCGCGACGCTCTTCGCGCGGGGCTTCCTCGGCGACTTCGACCTTCTCCACGGCGACGACCGGCTCCATCGCCGCAGTCTCGTCATGCGGTTTCACCGGACGGTCGCGATCCCGGCCACGGCCGCCCCGTTCGCGGCCCTTGCGATCCTCGCGCGGGGCGCGGTCGGGCTTGCCTTCGCGGGTGTCAGGCTCGAACCCTTCGGGCAGTTCGCCGCGCGGAATTTCGGTCTTGATCAGGCTTTCGATGGCTTTCAGGTACTTCTCGTCCGACGGGACCGAGATCGTGAACGCCTTGCCCAAGCGGCCTGCACGGCCGGTGCGGCCAATGCGGTGGACGTAATCCTCGGGGTGCGAGGGGACGTCAAAGTTGAACACGTGGCTCACCGCCGGGATGTCCAGCCCGCGGGCGGCAACGTCCGAGGCGACCAGGAGGTGCAAGGTGCCATCGCGGAACGAATCCAGCGTCTTCATCCGTTCGGACTGCGCCAGGTCACCGTGGATCGGGGCGGCATTGAAACCGTGCGATTTCAGCGACTTCGCCACCACGTCCACATCCATCTTCCGGTTGCAGAAGATGATCGCATTGGTGCAGGCCTCACCCTCGGCCTTGATCAGACCGCGCAGCACGGCGCGCTTGTCGCCAAAGCTGCGGTCCTTGCGCACCGGTTTTACCTCGATCAGCGCCTGCGTGATCGTCAGCGACGCCGTCGCCTGGCGGGCAACCTCGATCTTCGCGGGGTCCTTCAGGAAGGTCTTGGTGATCCGCTCGATCTCCGGGGCCATCGTCGCCGAATAGAACATCGTCTGGCGCTTGGGCGGGGTCAGCTGGAAGATCCGCTCGATGTCCGGGATGAAGCCCATGTCGAGCATCCGGTCAGCCTCATCGACCACCATGATCTGCACGCCGGTCAGCAAAAGCTTGCCGCGTTCGAAATGGTCCAGCAGACGGCCAGGGGTCGCGATCAGCACGTCGACGCCACGATCGATCAGCTTGTCCTGTTCGCCGAAGGCCACGCCGCCGATCAAGAGCGCCTTGGTCAGCTTGGTGTGCTTGGCGTAGATGTCGAAGTTCTCAGCCACCTGGGCCGCCAGTTCGCGCGTCGGAGCCAGCACCAGGCTGCGCGGCATCCGGGCGCGGGCGCGGCCCTGACCCAGAAGCGTGATCATCGGCAGCGTAAAGCTGGCCGTCTTGCCAGTGCCGGTCTGGGCAATGCCCAGGACGTCACGGCCTTTCAACGCTTCCGGTATGGCCTGGGCCTGGATCGGAGTGGGGGTCTCATAGCCGGCTTCAGTGACGGCTTGCAGCACGCGCGGGTCCAGCGCGAGGTCGGAAAATTTGGTCATTAGCGTCCTATGAATGCGGTATCGGACCG
>LNFM01013113.1_pt1 | contig 10681 bp, 7 predicted proteins | sample 596031 | NCBI WGS metagenome assembly LNFM01 (sample SAMN04254537, study PRJNA301005) | activated carbon metagenome | isolation source: dual media filters at the Ann Arbor, Michigan drinking water treatment plant | place: USA: Ann Arbor | reverse complement strand
CGCGGGCATAGCGCGACAGGCGACCGGTCAGGCGATTGGCTTCGTCGTCGCGCGGCGGCATGCGGGCTCCCGGGGAAGAGGTGGAGAGCCTGAGATAGTGCGGCAGGGGCCGGGTTTCGAGGGGGCTCACGCTGGCGGGCGCTGCCAGCGTCTCACGGTGGCTCCTCAGCCGGCGTTCGCCTTCAACTGCTCGATCAGGCCGTGGACATCGCCGAGCACCCAGAGGTCGCGCACCTTGTCGCCCTCGAAGGTGAAGAAGGGGGCGCCCGCCCAGGCGACATGCTTGCCGGTGGGGGCGAAGCCGAACAGCTCCTGGCGATGATAGCCGTGGAAGCGCAGGCGCCCGGCGACCTTGTCGCCCTGCTCGACGAGGTCGAGGATGTCGCTGGTGTAGCTGCCGAGCGCGCCGGTGACGAAGTCGACATAGCCGGCGAACTGCTCGTGCCCCACCAGCACCGGCCCCAGCGATCCGCGGAAGGTGAAGTCCTTGTGGAAGATGCCGGGGATCAGGCTCTTGTCCGCGTGGTCCCACATCTCCTTGTAGAAGCGGGTGACGACGGCGATCTGGTGGGACATCAGGCTTCCATCGCCTCCAGTTCGTCGATCAGTCGGGCGATGACGCCGAGGCCGCCCTGCCAGAAGGCGGGCTCGCGGGCATCGAGACCGAAGGGCGCCAGCAGCTCGGCGTGGTGCTTGGTGCCGCCAGCGGAGAGCATGGCAAGGTAGCGCTCGGCGAAGCCCGCATCGGCCTTCTCGTAGACCGCATAGAGCGAGTTCACCAGGCAGTCGCCGAAGGCATAGGCGTAAACGTAGAAGGGTGAGTGGATGAAGTGCGGGATATAGGCCCAGAAGGTCTCGTAGCCCGGCTTCAGCTCGATGGCGGGACCGAGGCTCTCGGCCTGTACGCTCATCCAGGCGGCAGAGATGGCGTCGGCCGTCAGTTCGCCGTCGCGGCGGGCGGTGTGGATCTTCCGCTCGAAGGAATAGAAGGCGATCTGGCGCACCACCGTGTTGATCATGTCCTCCACCTTGGAGGCGATGAGCGCCTTCTTCTGGACGGGATCGGTGGTGGCTTTCAGGATCGCCTTGAAGGTCAGCATCTCGCCGAAGACCGAGGCCGTCTCGGCGAGGGTCAAGGGCGTCGGCGCCATCAGCGCGCCGTTGGGGCCGGCGAGCACCTGGTGGACGCCGTGGCCGAGCTCGTGGGCGAGGATCATCACGTCGCGCGGCTTGCCCTGGTAGTTGAGCAGCACGAAGGGATGGGCCGAGGGCACGGTCGGATGGGCGAAGGCGCCCGGGGCCTTGCCGGGCCTGACCGGCGCGTCGATCCAGCCCTCGTCGAAGAAGCGGCGGGCGATGGTCGACAGCTCGGGCGAGAAGCCGGCATAGGCGGACAGCACCGTGTCGCGCGCCTCCGACCAGGGGATGGTGCGCTGCTCGACCTTCGGCAGAGGCGCGTTGCGGTCCCAGTGCGGCAGGGTCTCCTGGCCGAACCAGCGGGCCTTCAGCCGGTAGTAGCGGTGGGAGAGGGCGGGATAGGCCTCGCGCACCGCCGCGACGAGGGCGTCCACGACCTCGCGCTCGACACGGTTGGCGAGGTGGCGGGAATCCGCCACGTCCTCGAAGCCGCGCCAGCGGTCCGAGATTTCCTTGTCCTTGGCGAGGGTGTTGGTGATGAGGGAGAAGGTGCGCAGGTTCTCGCCGAAGGTCGCGGCGAGCGCCTCCGAGGCCTTGCGGCGGTTGTCCGCGTCGGCGTCCTGCAGGAGGTTCAGCGCCGGTTCCAGCGGCAGCTTCTCGCCGTCGATCTCGAAGCGCAGGCTCGCCATGGTCTCGTCGAACAGACGGTTCCACGCGGCGCGCCCGGTCATGTTCTTCTCGTGGAAGAGCTTTTCGATCTGGTCGTCGAGCTGGAAGGGCTTGTCCTTGCGGATGTCCTCCAGCCAGGGCCGGTAGCGGGCCAGCGGTTCGCGGCCGATGGCCTGGTCGAGCAGGGCGTCGTCGATGCGGTTGAGCTCGAGGGTGAAGAACAGGAGGTGCGACGAGGTCGCGGTGATCTTCTCCTGGATGTCCCCGTAGAACTTCGCCCGCGCCGGATCGGTGGTGTCGCCGGCATAGACGAGCCCCGCATAGGAGGCGAGGCGGCCGAGCAGGTCCTCCAGCGCCTCGAAGCGCGTCACCGCCTCGGCGAGACCGGCGGAGGCGTCGGCGCCCCGCGCCATCTCCTCCAGCCGGCCCTTGTAGGCGCTCTCGAAGGCCAGCGCCTCGGTCTCGGCCCGGTAGAGGTCGTCGCCGACGGCGGGCGCGTCCATGCCGGCGTAGAGCGCGGTCAGGTCCCATTCGGGGAGGGCGCCGAGCGCTTCCCCGCGCTTCTCGCGCGCGGCCGCGTTCTTCGAACCGGCGTCGCTGACTGAACGGCGCATGGATGCCTCCTGGCGGTCGAACCCTCGAGAGGCTGGTATGGGCAATGCCTCCGGTCGGATCAACGTGGCGCTTCGTCGAACGGGCGTTCCGGGAGATGCCGTTGCCCGTGAGCAACGCCGGGCCGGGATACCGGGAGGACGCCGTGGCTGGGCACGGGGACGTCAGGCCGGGCAGGGTGGGGCCAGGCGGAGCGGTCACAGGCAAGCGGGAGGCCGTCGTCCCCCTCTCCGCGGAGCGGGGGGAGGAGGACGACGGCGTCGCGAATGGTCTCGGGCCTTGGGCCTGGCGCTGCCGCTCTGGGCGCCGACTTACCCGGCGGCGGCGAGGCGCGATGCGGCGCCGGCGTCGGCGCCCAGCTTGCGGAAGCGGACCAGCGTATAGACCCCGAGCGGGGCGACGCGGCGGCGCTCGGCCACCTCGACGCCTCCGTGGGCTTCCGCCCAGGCCTGGAGGCGCTGGAAGGGGAATTCCGGCCTCAGGCCGAAGGTGTGGGCATGGCGGGCGAACCAGCGCTCGACGGCGGCGGCGAGGCCGCGCTCCGAATAGAGGTGGTTGACGAGAATGATCTCGCCGCCGGGCTTCAGCACCCGGGCGCATTCGTCCAGCACCCGCTCGGGCCGCTCCACGAGCGTGATGACGAACTGCGCGACGACGCCGTCGAACATGGCATCGGGATAGTCGAGGTGGTGGGCGTCCATGACGCGCACCTCCTTCACATGGGGGAAGGCGCCGGAGGCCATGCGCTCGCGCGCCTTGGCGATCATCGGCCCGGAGAGGTCGATGCCGTAGATTTCGTGGCCGGCGTCATAGTCCTGGAAGGAGAGGCCGGTGCCGACGCCGACCTCGAGGATGCGGCTGCCGGTCTGCTTCACGGCGGCGGTGGCGGCGCGGCGACCCTTCTCGAAGACGGGCCCGCAGACCGCGTCGTAGATGGGGGCCCAGCGGGCATAGGCCCGTTCCATGGTGTCGCGGTCGAGATCTCCGGCCATCCGGCGTCTCCCTCTTGCTCCTGAGCCCGCCCGCCCCGAATCGGGCCACCGGGCCGGCAATCCCGCGAGGGCTAGCAAGGCTCGACGACGGTTCGACGACAGGTGGAGCGTCGCTTCGCCGCGCCTGTCACAAAAGCGCAAGGCGAATCTGGTCTTGCTCGCCGCGTCGAAGGATGAGCGGCCGGGAGCCGGACGATGGTGCAGAAGCGGCACAGGGCCATTTTCATCTCGGATGTCCACCTCGGTGCCCGGGGCTCGCAGGCGGCCCTCCTCATCGATTTCCTCAGGCACAACGACGCGGACGTGATCTACCTCGTCGGCGACATCGTCGACGGCTGGCAGCTGAAGCGCGGCTGGTACTGGCCGCAGGCCCACAACGACGTGGTGCAGAAGCTGCTCCGGACGGTGCGCAAGGGCAGCCAGATCTTCTACCTGCCCGGCAATCACGACGAGTTCATGCGCGACTATTTCGGCACGCATTTCGGCGGCATCGAGGTGATGGACCAGGTGGTGCACGAGGCGGCGGACGGCCGGCGGTTCCTCGTCATCCACGGCGACGCCTTCGACGTGGTGGTGATGCACGCCCGCTGGCTCGCCCATCTCGGCGACTGGGCCTACGACGCCGCGCTCTACTGCAACCGCTGGCTCAACTTCGTGCGCCGGCGCATGGGCCTGACCTACTGGTCGCTGTCGGCCTGGGCCAAGTTCAAGGTGAAGAAGGCGGTGAACTTCATCGGCGCCTTCGAGGAGGCGCTGGCGACGGAAGCGCGGCGGCAGAAGGTGGACGGTGTCATCTGCGGGCATATCCACCACGCCGCCATCAAGGACCAGGCGGGCATCCGCTACATGAACTGCGGCGACTGGGTGGAGAGCTGCACGGCCCTGGTGGAGGGCTATGACGGCCGCTTCGAAATCATGCGCTGGACCGAACTCGTGGCCGCGCCGGCCCTCGTGGAGGCCGAGAGCCACGAGCCCGATCTCCCCGTCGCCCTGCCGGGCCGCTCGCGGGTGAACGCCTGACGGGGAGGGCCCGATGCGTCTCGCCATCGCCACCGACGCCTGGGCGCCGCAGGTCAACGGGGTGGTGCGCTCCCTCACCGAGACCGCCGGGGCGCTGGCGGCGCTCGGCGTCACGGCCGCCTTCGTGACGCCGGAGGGCCTGCCGACCTGGCCGCTGCCGACCTATCCCGACATCCGGCTGGCGATCGGCGCCGGCCCCGCCATCGCCGCGCGCCTCGACGCCCTGGCGCCGCAGGCGCTGCACATCGCGACGGAAGGGCCGGTCGGCCATGCGGCGCGGCGCTGGGCGCTGGCGCGGGGACTGCCCTTCACCACCAGCTACCACACGCGCTACCCCGAATATGTCCGCGCCCGTGCGCCGATCCCGGAGGCGCTGACCTATGCCTGGCTGCGCCGCTTCCACGGCGCCGCGACGCGCACGCTGGTGCCGACCGAGACGATGCGACGGGAGCTTGCCGGCTGGGGCTTTGCCAATCTCGCGGTCTGGTCGCGCGGCGTCGACACCGCGCTGTTCCGGCCGCGGCAGGACGCGCGGCTCGACCTGCCCGGTCCGGTCATGCTCAGCGTCGGCCGGCTGGCGGTGGAGAAGAACCTCGAGGCCTTCCTGTCGCTCGACCTGCCGGGGACGAAGGTCGTGGTCGGCGACGGGCCGCAGCGCGCCGAGCTGGAACGCCGCTTCCCCGAGGCCGTGTTCCTCGGCGTGAAGACCGGCGAGGACCTCGCCGCCACCTATGCGGCGGCGGACGTCTTCGTCTTCACCAGCCGCACCGACACCTACGGCAACGTCATGCAGGAGGCGATGGCCTCGGGCGTGCCGGTGGCGGCCTTTCCGGTGCCCGGCCCCCTCGACGTCGTCACCGATCCGGCGGTCGGCGTGCTCGACGAGGACCTCGCCGCGGCGATCGCCGGCGCCCTCGTCCTCGATCGCCGCGCCTGTCGCGCGGTTGCCGAAACCCGCACCTGGGACGCCGCGGCGCGCCAGTTCGCGGCGGCTCTCGCCCCCTTCGACGCCGCGGTCCGCGCCGCCTGATCCGTCCGGGGGCAACGCGTTAGAGCGGCGTTAACCGGCCCTTAAGCGGCACCCACCACCCTCTCCCGAATCGAGACATCCGCATCCCCGGGAGTGCATGCCGTGACGACCATCCTCATCTGCGACGACGATCCGGTTCAGCGCCGTCTGGTGGAGGCCATGGTCCGCAAGTTCGGCTATGAGCCGCGCCTGTGCGAGAACGGCGAACAGGGCCTGCAGATCCTCGTCTCCGAGGGCGATTCGATCGACCTCGTGCTCCTCGACCTCGTGATGCCCGAGCGCGACGGCATGGGCGTGCTGGCCGCCATGCGCGAGGAAGGCATCGTCAAGCCGGTCATCGTCCAGACCAGCTCGGGCGGCATCGACACGGTGGTCAACGCCATGCGGGCGGGCGCGACCGACTTCGTCGTCAAGCCGGTCGGCGCCGAGCGCCTCGCCGTCTCCATCAAGAACGCCCTGAAGACCGAGGCGCTCGTCGCCGAGGTGCAGCGCCTGAAACGCAAGGCCGAGGGCACGCTCACCTTCAAGGACATCATCACCCGCTCGCCGCGCATGCAGCCGCTGCTGAAGATGGCCGAGAAGGCCGCCTCCTCGATGATCCCGGTGATGATCGAGGGCGAGAGCGGCGTCGGCAAGGAGTTGCTGGCGCGCGCCATCGCCGGCTCCGGCGAGCGGCGCGCCAAGCCCTTCGTCGCGGTCAATTGCGGCGCCATCCCGCAGAACCTCGTCGAGAGCATCCTGTTCGGCCACGAGAAGGGCGCCTTCACGGGCGCCACCGACAAGCACACCGGCAAGTTCGTCGAGGCCCACGGCGGCACGCTCTTCCTCGACGAGGTGGGCGAGCTGCCGCTGGAGACGCAGGTGAAGCTCCTGCGCGCCATCCAGGAGGGGGAGGTGGACCCGGTCGGCGCCAAGCGCCCGGTCAAGGTCGACATCCGCATCGTCTCGGCAACCAACCGCGACCTCATCCAGGCGGTGAAGGACGGCCGGTTCCGCGAGGACCTCTATTACCGCCTCTGCGTCTTCCCGATGACCCTGCCGCCGCTGCGCGAGCGCGCCGAGGACATTCCCGATCTCGTCCGCCATTTCCTCGCCCGCATCGCGGCGGAGGAGGGCAAGCGCATCCGCGGCGTGCAGCCGGCGGTCTTCGGCCTGCTCGGCGCCTATCCCTGGCCCGGCAACGTGCGCCAACTGGAGAACGCGGTGTTCCGCGCCGTGGTGCTCTGCGACGGCGACGAACTGTCGGTGGCCGACTTCCCGCAGATCGCCGCGCAGGTGGACGGCTACGAGGTCGTCGTGCCGCTGGCGCCGCCCGCGGTCATCGCATCGCCGTCGATCCAGCCGGCGATCGCCAGCCAGCCCGCCATGATCGTGCCGGGGGCCTCGATCGCGCTGGTCGACGCGGCCGGCCATGTCCGGCCGATGGAGGCGATCGAGACCGAGGCGCTGAAGTTCGCCATCGACCACTACCGCGGGCAGATGTCGCAGGTCGCGCGCCGGCTCGGCATCGGACGCTCCACGCTCTACCGCAAGCTCAAGGATCTCGGCCTGGACGAGCCGGTTGACGCGGCGGAGGAGGTGTGACCGCAAATCCTCGCCGGGCGCGATTTCCGCCGCGATGAAGCGAACGTGGGTTGATCGGGACCATCCCGCATGATCGAAAAACGACACGTGCAGAGGGGGGCGATCCGTGCCGGATTCGCTGCCAGGACCGAGGGGCTCACGATGCATTGGCGGTCGGCTTTCCTTGCTTGCGCCCTGATCGGTTCGGGATCGCTGGCAACGGCCAAGGCCGATCCGGCGCAGCGCCTCGGCCTCGCCGACTGGGAGGTCGAACAGGCCATTCCCCGCCCGCCGCTGGACGTGGTCGGCCCGGTCGCGGCGCAGGACTTCGGCCTCGCCTCGTTCCCGCCCTCGCCGATCCTCGCGGAGGCGCCCAACGCCGACGACGAGGCCCCGGAGACGGCGCGCGCCCCCGAGGTGCCGCAGCCGACCGAAGCCGACTTCGCCGCCATCCCCGACGATCCGCCGAGCCTCGTGGAAGACGGCCAGCCCGATCCGGCCATCACCGTCGAGCGCGTCGCCCAGCAGCTGCGCATCCTCCTGGCGCGCCCGGGCGGCGACCGGGCCCTGCAGCAGCAGCTCAACCCCTTCTATGCCGGGCGCGGCTACCAGCCGCTCTTCGTGCGCGACGGCATCGTCGGCGAGCGCGGCCAGGCGGCCCTGACGCGGCTCGGCCAGGCCGGCGAGGACGGTCTCGACCCCGCCGCCTACCGCATCCAGCTGCCCACCGGCCCGCGCACCGCGGAGAGCGTCGCCAGGCTCGAACTGGCGCTCGCCCGTGCGGTGGCGCTCTACGCCTCCCACGCCTCGGGAGGCCGGACCGATCCCAAGCGCCTGTCGGGCTATTTCGACGTCTCGCCGCCGCGGATCGAGACGACGGCGGCCCTCGACACACTGGCCCGCGCCGACAACGTCGCCGCCGCCATCGAGAGCTTCAACCCGCCCCATCCGGGCTTCCGCCGGCTGCGCGCCAAGCTGGTCGAGATGCGCGGCGAGCGCCGCGAGATGACCACGACCGAGGCGACGCGCCGCCATGCGCTGCGCGAGCGCGACCTCATCGCCAATCTGGAGCGCTGGCGCTGGCTGCCGCGCCAGCTCGGCGAGACCCACATCTGGGTCAACTCGACCGAGGCCGAGGTCAACGTCGTACAGGGCTCGCAGGTCGTGCACAGCACCCGCGCCGTGGTCGGCCGGCCGGAGACCCAGACGCCGGTCTTCTCCGACACGATGAGCTTCATCGTGCTCAACCCCTCCTGGCACGTGCCGCTCTCCATCGTGCGGCGCTCGATGCTCGGCCCGGCCAGCCGCAACGGCGGCGGCTACTTCGCCCGCCGCGGCATCCAGGTGACCCAGGGCGGCCGGGTGGTCGACGCCTCGACCATCGACTGGGCCTCGGCCAATGTCGGCCGCTACACCTTCCGCCAGCCGCCGGGCACGGCGAACGCGCTCGGCCGCATGAAGTTCATGTTCCCGAACCGCCATGCGATCTACCTGCACGACACGCCCTCGCGCGGCGATTTCGGGCGGTCGAACCGCACCCTCTCCAACGGCTGCGTCCGGGTGCAGAACCCGGAGGAACTGGCCTCGCTGCTGCTGGGCATCGCGCTGCCCGGCGAGAACTGGTCGATCGCGCGGATGCGCAGCCTCTATGGCGGCGGCGAGCGCTCGGTCCGGTTCCGGCAGACGATCCCGATCCATCTCGTCTACTTCACGATGACGGTGGATCAGTCCGGCTCGCTGGTTGAGCTTCCCGACGTCTACGGCCACAATGCGCGAGTCAGGGCCGCTCTCTCGGGGGGGCGCGGTTAAGGGTCGATTGACCACGATGGCATTGGGGCGGGAGGGGTTGGCATGATTTCGCCACTTTTCCTGCCTACCGGTCACGCATCCGTGAGCGGCGTCGTGGTTGCCGATCCGTTGACGGAACTCAGGGTTCTTTAACCGATCCTGACGATGATACGTTCACCATGAGCCACGCCGGAAGGGCTCACGAACCGTCCTTCGTTCAACGATAGAGCCCTGTCATAGTGTCCTCAGCCCAACGATCAGTGCCTGGCCGTCTGTCGCGCATGACCCTGCGCACGGCCGCAACCGTCGCCCTGGGCTTTGGCTGCCTCATCACCATCAGCAATTCGACGCAGACGGTCGTCGCCAACGGCGACACGCGCACGCTCTCCATGCTGCACAAGCACACGGGCGAGCAGATCCTCGTCACCTTCAAGCGCAACGGCCGCTACGACCAGGACGCGCTGAACAAGCTCAACTGGTTCCTGCGCGACTGGCGCCGCGACGAACCGACGCGGATGGATCCGCACCTCTTCGACGTGGTCTGGGAGGTCTATCGTTCGGTCGGCGCCCAGTCGCAGATCCACGTGGTTTCCGCCTATCGTTCCGCCGGCACCAACGCCATGCTGCGCCGCCGCTCTCGTGCCGTCGCCCAGCAGTCGCGCCACATCACCGGCCAGGCGATGGACTTCTACATCCCCGGCGCCTCGATGACCCGGGTCCGCGAGGCGGGCATGCTGCTGCAGCGCGGCGGCGTCGGCTTCTATCCGGGCTCTGCCAATCAGTTCGTCCACATGGACACCGGCTCGGTCCGCCACTGGCCGAAGGTGTCGCGTGACTATCTCGCCCGCCTGTTCCCCGACGGCCGCACGGTTCACATTCCCGCCGACGGAAGGCCGCTGGCCGGCTTCGACACGGCGCTGGCCATGGTCCGCTCGCGCGGCGGCACCGCCTCGCGCTTCTACAATTCGCGCGCCGACGAGAGCGCCACCTTCGACGACGACAGCGAGCGCGGCGGCGTGATCCGCCAGCGCGGCAATTCGATGGGCCTCTTCGCCGGCCTGTTCGGCGGTGGCGGCGAGCAACAGCAGCGCCGCCCGGCAGCGGCGCCGCCGGCGCCCGCCCCGGTCCAGGCTCCGCCCCCGGTCGCCGCAGCCCCGCAGCCGGCACCCGCCGCCGCGGCGCCCGCCGCTCCCGTCCCGACCACGATCAACCAGCCGCCGCCGGGCCGTCCGGTTCAGATCGTGTCTAACCCGCCGCCGCGGATGCTGATCGCCCAGGCGCCCGTGCCGCTGCGCGCGCCGCCCGCCGCCGAACGCATGCGCGGCCCGGCCGAGGACGAGGATGCGGCCGAGCGCCTCGTCGCCGCCCCGCTGCCGACGGCCCGTCCCGCCATCCCGGGTGAAGCTCCCGCCGCGGCCACGACCTTTGCCTCGCTTGCTCCCGAGCCCACCGCCCGGCCCGCCGTCCTTCCCGAACCCGGCACCGCGGCGCAGGCGCCGCTGCCGCAGTCCCGGCCGCAGGTTCTCGCCAGCGCCGCGCCGGTTCCGGCCGCCGCGCCGGCCCTGCCGCCGCTCATCACCACCGGCGAGCAGCGCGGTCGCACCCCGGCCGAAGGCGCGCCGGCCATCGCGCTCGCCTTCGCCTCGCCCTCGCAACCGGTGACTCTGCCGGCAGCGCCCGCCCTGCAGGGCCCGCAGCCGCAGCCCCAGGCACGCCCGGCTCCTGTCGCCCGCGTTGCCGCGGCTCCGGCGACCCCTGCTCCGGCCCGCCAGCCGGCGCGCACCGCGCGTGCCGCCGTTCCGGCCCCGGCCATGGTCGCTCCGAACGCCGAGGGTGCCGGTGGCACCGTCGTCTTCGCCCGCCAGCCGAC
>LNFM01013111.1_pt1 | contig 10682 bp, 4 predicted proteins | sample 596031 | NCBI WGS metagenome assembly LNFM01 (sample SAMN04254537, study PRJNA301005) | activated carbon metagenome | isolation source: dual media filters at the Ann Arbor, Michigan drinking water treatment plant | place: USA: Ann Arbor | reverse complement strand
AACCTATCAGTTGACTGTCTCACAGCGCGTCCTGGACAGCGCCGGCAACCAGGTGGATGATGGCTCGCTTTCGCGCACCTATCACTTTGCGGTTCTCGGCGACCGCTTCCAGCTCAAGACGCCGTCGACGGACGTGTTCTCGGTCTTCCCGGAAGATCAGGCGAGTGGCGAGTTCGACACGGTTCTGCCGCACGTCGTGCTGACCCAACCGACCTTTCCCTGGACTCGCTATCCCACTAACAGCGATCCGGTGACAGCATTGCAGCCTGGCGAGGACTTCGATGGCGATGTCCCGTCGTGGCTGGCTGTGCTGCTTTTCGATGAAGACGATGTCGCCCAATTCCCCGGCCTGGCGCTGACGCCCGCCGATCGCCAAGTGGGAGATCTGTTCCCCACCGCTCTCTACGCGTCCAGTTCGCTCGGCAACAACTACTCCTATTTCAATCAGGCGACGAACACCGATCTGGATGTGGGCGACACGCTGGACAAGCCGATCTCGACCATCGACATTCCACTGCCGCTTTTCTGGCAGACGGCCCCTGGCCTTAGCGACCTCTCTCTGCTGGCGCACATCCGCACCGTGAGCCTGATCAACAAACCGACGGCCACCGGCGCCGCGGACCCCGGCGAGGCGCTGGGCACGTTTTCTGTCGTCTTCGGCAACCGGCTCCCGTCGCATCAGAAGAAGGCCTACGCGTATCTGGTTTCGCTCGAGGAGTTGCAGGACTTTCTCCCGAACAGCGATGGGACGCCACCGACGGGCAATTCCTTCGATCCGACCCGCTTCCTGCGTCTGGCCGTTTTGAAGAGTTGGACCTTCTTCTCAACCGGCGAATCCGCCACGTTTACCAATGATCTGTTGGCGCTCAACGGCCGCAATCCGCTGGGCAACCAGGATGCCGCGGACACCACGCTAACGCTGCCCTACAGCGGCTCCAATGCAGGGGTAAAGTCCGCGTTGTCCATGTCCTACGTGCCGCTTAATCACAATCTGCGCACGGGGGGACAAACAGTTTCCTGGTATCGCGGACCGCTGGCGCCCTACGCGATCCCCAAAGCGAGCATTGCCTACCCGATCGCTTCGCCAGACCAGGCGACACACTTCGATCCCACAACAGGCATGTTCGATGTCTCCTACGCGGCGGCCTGGACCTTGGGGCGGCAACTCGCCTTGCAGGACACCGCGTTTTCCTCGGCGCTCTACGTGTGGAAGAAAGGGCTCACGCAGGCCGTGGTAAACCAGGTGGAAAACGAGATCCTCGGCGAACTGTTGGCGCCCCTCATCGCGGCGGAATCGCAACCGGCCGCACTCAGCTCAATTCGAAAGCTGACGCCCGCGCAGGCGTTGGTTCATAAGTTAGTCTTCGCGCTCCAGCCCTGGAAATAGACAATGGCGAAACTGCTCAGCACCGAAACCAAGGCCCGGCTTCATCTCCGGCTGGCTGCCGTCCTGGGAGACTCGAGCGAGATCCGCAAAGTGCTGCCGGATCCGCCGGAGCCGCCCAAGACCGTCACGGATTGGCTCGCGCGGCTGAATCTTCTCTACGGCGTCCCATTCAACTACCTGGTGCCGGACGAAGGCATGCTGCCCCCGGAATCGATCCGCTTTTTTACGCTGGACGGGAACTGGGTGGATGCCATGATCGACGGCGCTTTCAGCATCGGCCGGAACTTCAACGCGACCGCGGACACGGCCAGCATGAACCTGGACCGCGCCGTCCATCCGCAATTGCATGCGGCAGCCGCGGCTGGGGTGCCTGCCGTGCGAGCCCGGATGTTGGGGCTCAATCCGCCCCCGGTGGTGCTGCAAACCATCACCGGCTTCGTTCTGCGCTCGAGCGTCGTTTCGGCCTACAAGAACCTGGGCGTGAATGTCTATCCGTTCGGCCACACTCCTGACGATCCCAATCCAATCCTGCTGCCCCTCTTGCGTCTCGAAGCCCTGGGCCCACAGTCCAACACGTTGTTGTGCCTCGTGGATGGCGATGCCTACCGCGTGGACATTCACGAGGCGCCGGAGCATCTCCACTACGCGATCGACACCTATCAAGCCACGCCCTTGTCCGCCTCAAAAGTCATCCACGACTTTACGATCTCGGGTGATTCGGTGACGGTATCTACCAACACGCAGCAACTGGACATCACCTCGTGCCTGCGCGCCTCCTCGCCCCGCACACTCAATATGACTGCCTTGGCGGCGCAGATCTCGGCCGCAAACAACAATCTTCCGGTCGACTCCGCCGTCATGGGTTTCGAAATGACCGAAGGCGTCGGCATGGTCAGCTTCCTCAATAGGAATCCTCAATGAACGCCATTGTTCCGTTGAACGTCGTCGCACTGCGGGTGAACGCGAACGACCAGTCCACTCTGGTCAGTCAGTTCAAGGGCGCATCGGGTTCCTTTCGCACGATGCCGTGGACAGGCGGCATCACCAATCAGGCCAATACCGGCGATCACATTATCCAGCCGCTCGAAAGCAATTTTGGGCCGCAGAACCCCTTGCCGGTGGGCGTTCATCTGCACTTTGAATTGCCCGACTACTTTCGCCGCGGGGTGCAGTCGCCGGAGTTCGGCGCGAACATCCAGTTTCCGCAGACGCCCAACCGGTTCCTAGTGATCCGCTATCTCAGTCTGTACAACGGGACAGACTATCAGCCTCCCACGGCCAAATGCTGGCTGGTCGAAAGCGACTATGTGACCAGTTTGCCGAAACCGGATCCGGATGGGGTGTCCAGACCTCTGATTAGTGTGCCCCTGCCTTTGAATCCCTGTTTGGGCCAGCAGCCCTACAGTTTCATGGGCCGGGTGGTCGACTACAACACTTGGAATCCGGGAACGGAGCCCGCCTCCGATTACCTGCCCCATTACCAGGGACTCGACAGCCAGTCCCTCTACTTGACCTCAATTGGGTTCGTTGGTCCGCAGTTTTCCAGCTACTATCCGGAGTGCATCAGCGTATTCGGTTTCTGGGACAGCTTCGCGGATCAGCCCACGCTGCTGCAGCAGATCAAAAGCAATGCGTCGCTCCAGTTCAAGGTGTCGTATCAGGTGATCGGATGGATCCAAGGGGGAGCCGATCCGCTGACCGGCCTGACGGCCGAGGTCACCACCAACTACAACAACTATGTGGCGCAGTGCGCCCAACAGAATGTCCCCGTGACGCGCACGCCGGCGGACTTCTTTGTGTCGTTGGCGCAGCAGCGGTTTCACTGGCTCTTCCAAGCCGTCGATATTCCCTTCACCCTCAACCAGCCCAGCCAGACCCTGGCTTCCATCACGCTTCCGCAGGCAACTTTGTGCTCCGGCATTTCGCAAGAGATCGTCTGGGATATGCTCACGAATCCGGCTTATCAGTTCCTGGGCACCGGCCAACCGCTAAGCCCGGCCGTGTGGCAGGACACCGTGGAGCTGGCCGCCGGAAACACGACGGTGGAAGCTCTTTCCGCGCTGTTGAAAACGGACGTGGGCAATCACGGGAATGATCCGGACGTTCTGCGGAACTACGAGTATCTGCTCGACGCGCTGCAACTGAACATGCTGCATGGCATGGAGAAAGAGCCCAATAAGCTGATCACACTCGATGAGCAGTTGCACTCCCGTCAATTCACGAAGGTGACGGGCGGAACGTTATGGATCGTGGAGCAGACCACGCAGGATCCCAACCAACCGCCGCAGCCCGACAACGAGATCACACTGCCGTTGCCGCTTGCCGAGCAACTGAATCTGTTGAACCTGGCGCAGAAGGCCTATGATCAGGCGCGCGCCGCGGTCGAAGCGATGCGCCGTCAGCTGTTTCTCGATTGGTTCCGCTATATCAAGATCGACATCGGCGAAACGCCCGATCCGAACATCGACTTTAATCAGCTGTCGGGTTTCCTTTTTAGCAACGGCCCGTGTGAGTTGGCCAGCGTCATTGCCCAAGGCGATGCAACCGGCATCCTGCTCTATCAACAAAACAGCAGCGGTCAGATTACAGGATTGCAGCAGCCGGCGTCGACGACATCCCTGGCCGGGCAGGTCTACGCGCAGTATCAAACCGTTCTGGCCGCCTTGCCCCAAGGCTGGCAACTGGCCAACGTCCCCGCGCCCGCGTTCTTTCAGCCCACCGACCCGACTTTATTGATTGAAGGCTCGATGCTCGAGCCGGTGCGCCGAAATGGCACGCGGTCGGATATCGCCGTGCGCTTGACGAGTGAACTGCTAGGCGCCCTGAGCATTGGCTATAGCGGCAGTTCGTTCACTGTGGATGCCACATCGCTAGCCGGGCTACCCACGATCACCGCCGTGACGCCCATGCAAAGCGATGTGCAGGCGCTGGTCAATGAAGCGGGCCTGTTGATTCCCACCCTCGCCCCCTGGGTGGCAAGCGCCCTACAGACGCAGGGCGGCGCGAACAACCCGGCCGTTGGCAACTACGCCGACTTCGTGGCGTCCCTCCAATCCGCGCAGGGCGGCTTGAGCCCACTGGCCGGTGGCCCGGGCGCAGGCTTGTTCCTCGCTATCCGGCAAGCGAACTACATCGCCGGAGCGAATCCGATGGAAACAGTTACCACGCCGCTCAGCCTCACCGTCACCTTCACGAATTCCGCGAACAACGGTTGGGCGCCGGATGCCGTTGGCTGGACCGCGCAAACGGCCCTGCCGGCGTTCAGCGCCACTCGTGTGGATCCGTTTCTCCCGGTGTCTCTCATCTGGACATTCAACTTCTTCCCGCTGGTCCGCAACAACGGCGATAACTATACAGCCGACAACCTGGTCCGCTACTTCGATCTCGATACCAACGCCGTCGACTATCAATATCTGATGGCCAGCGGAGTGCCGGCCCCGTTCGCGGCTTCCACTTACGTGACCTACACGGGCTCGGTGGTCCTGTCGAAGCGCCCGGTGTTCAGCCTGAGTTCCCAGATCGACCTTTATTTGAAGAACTACCCCGGTGATCCCGCCGCAAACAAGTTGAAGCTGGTCCGGGATGCCTACAACAGCCGCCATATCCTTTCTCAGGCGCTGAGCGGATTCAACGTGGAGCAGATCCTCAGCGCGTATGTGCCGCCGGTTCCCGTCCAGGATCTGTTGAACTATCCGTCTCAGGATGCAGTGACGTGCAATATCGCTGCCGCCGCCAAGGCCACTACGAACGACAACTGGTACAGCTTTGGCTTCAATAATCAGCAGCCCATTGCCACGGGTTCGCTGGCGCAGGCCAACTTCGGACCGCTCCGGTCAGGCTTCATTCAGGTGCAGAGCCTGGCGGTCGTCGATGTGTTCGGGCAGTTGATGACCTTGAATACCGGAGGCGGAACAGCCGGGCTGACCACGATCCCCGCCTTCACCCTCGCCCCGCAGCCGGGCGACACCGCGCATCAGTCGCTCCTGTATCTGGCTCCCCGCCTGCTCACCCCCACGCGACTTTGGTTCCGTTGGCTGTCCGCAACGTTCACCCCGCAGATTCCGGGCATCACGGCCGACTTTGTGGAGATGAACTCCCATCCCTCCACCTCTCCGGTGTGCGGATGGGTGTTGCCGAACCATCTGGACAACAGCCTTTTCTTCTATGACGCCAACGGCCAACCCATCGGGTCGTTCGGCAGTGAGCATGGCGCCAATGTCTATCGCACCCGGGCCGGCAATCGGGCCAACCCCGGCAACAGTCTCGCCCTCGACATCGGACCGCAGGGCAGTCCTACGGTGAACCCCAGTCTGGCCAATTTCATGTGGTTTGTGGATAGCCAGAGCAATGGATTCCTTGAGGACTTGATGACGACGATTCTGAACTCCGACATGTTCATCCATCCGGACGGCGCCGCCCAGGATGCCGCGTTGGCGGTATTGATCGGCAGGCCGCTTGCGCTGACCCGTGCGGTCTTGAGCATGGAAACGCTCGGCGGGGTGCTGCCCGTGAGTCAAGCGGATGTGTCGCCACAATCGGCGTTCCCGGCTGACGTGGCCGCCGGACGCTTTGAGTATGCGCAGCGTCAAGTCACCAGCACGGCATCGCTGAGCAGCGTGCAATTCCCCGTTCGTCTGGGGAACCTGGCGGACCTGGACGATGGTCTGGTGGGGTTCCTGATTGAGGCTCCCGGACCCGCCCCCTACAGTACGGTGTTCTCACCCGCCGCGCCCACTGCAGGGGCGAACCATGTGGTGCAGCCAACGGCAACGACCCTTCAATTGACGCCCAATCAGGCCCCGATTGTGTTAACCCTGCTCGTCGATCCGCGCGCGGGCGTCCATGCAACCACCGGGGTGCTGCCGGTGTCGGAACTGACCATCCCCCCCGATCAGTATTTGCAGACCATGCAGAGCCTGGCCATGACGTTCTTCACGAGCCCCGTGCTGCAGGCCGGAACTGGATTGACCGTTCCTCTGCCACAGGAATCCGGTTATGACTGGGAATGGATCTACGCCAATGGGACACCGGCGCGGACGTTGAAGGCGAACGCCGCGACTGACGTCGCGATGTACGGCTACACGCCGCAAACCTTGCTCGAGGGATGGTTGGACTTGACGCCCGCCCCGGTAGCGCCGTCTGTGACCGACCAGGACGAGCAGTCGTGAGAACGCTGGTAGATCCCTCTTTCGCCCCGGGCTCTGGTATCGCGAACGTGAGTTTCACCGTCACCAACCCCGCACTGGGGAAAGCGATCCTTTACATCAATGTCAGCGCTCAGCTCGACATTGATGTATGGAACAACTCCTCGTCTCCGCTGACCCTGCAGTCCGGATCGAACGCGTCGACGCTGACCATATACTTCCCGCTGGGTTACTTCACCGCGACGCAACTCCAGGCGATGCAGGTGAGCCTTCAGGATTGGGGGTTCACGCGGAATGCCGACGGGTCCCTGCTGCTTACCTACACCGGCGCCAATGGAGCATCGTGGGCCGCCGGGACCAGTATCAACATCTCAGTGGCGAGCGTCCTGAGCACCGCGTCACCGAATGCGAAGAACGTCACCATCAACATCGCGAACATCACGAACACACCCGGGTCGATCCAGGCGTCCCTGTCGCTGGTGGCGCAGCCGTCTGGCAAAGCAAAATTGGGCGACGTGCTGCAGTTGTCGCTCGACAATCAAGGCGTGATCTACGTGTCGAGACAAAACGGCAGTCAGTTGGACCCCTTGCCCAACAAGCTGCTGTTGAATCTGAAGAACGCAGGCGCGAATCCGCTGTACAACGGCAAGACCCAGTGGACAGGCAATCCGCAAGTGATCGTGACCTTTGTCTACGGCTCCACCAGCGGCTCCCTGGCGCCGGACAATATCAAGAACAATCCCCCGATGGGCTCGGCGTGGAACATTCAGGTCGCCTTGCCGATCGCGCAGGCCCCTTGGGGATTCACCAACCCGGACCCCACAGGCCAGGCCCAGGATCCGGCTTGGACACTCGCGCCCACTTCCAACAACCTTCCCATCCTCGGCGCGGCGGGCGGGGATCAGGCCAACGTCACTTTTTCGTTCTCCCCGGTTATTTCGTTTACCCAGGTGGGCCACACGCAGATGACCCTGCTGTTCACCGGCTTCATGCAGGATGAAAACACCCCGTATGACGACGAAGTCTTCGTCCTCGACATCAATAAACAGTCGCCTCCGCCCACCCGCGGACTGCTAAGCTTCTCGAGTCTCGATCCGGTGATGAATGTTGGCTCGATTCTTCCGGGGATCACCCTCAGTTGGGGCATGTTCGAAGTAGCGAGCGTTCGCCTGATCTCAAGTTTCCCGGGCTCCCAACCGTACACGAAGAACTATCCGATCAACGCGGTGCCGAGTACGTATCCGTTGGGTTACGACAGCGTCACGCTGCTGGTTCCGGCAATCAGTTATAGCCAACCGATCACCTTCACCTTGCAAGCCTTCGATGGACTCGGGGGCTTTCTGAATAGTCTTCAATTCACGATCTATCTGAATCTGACGGCATTCGTGGATCCTCGTGACGGCTCGGTCTATCCGATCATCCAAGTGGGCCAACAAATCTGGATGGCGGCGAATCTGCAGTTTTCGAGTGGTATCTATTACAACAACGATCCGCAGAATGCGGTTCCCTACGGCCGTCTCTACAACATCGATCAGAGCAAGCTCCCTGCGCCACCGGAGGGATGGCGAGTGCCCACCACTGCCGATTGGAATCAGTTGGTGAATGCGTTCACGCCCGCCAACGCCCCGCCCGATGCGCCCTACAAGGCGCTCATGCCCAACGGCTCCAGTGGATTCAACGCGCAGCTAGGCGGCTTCGAGGATACGACGAATTCCGGACAGCCGTTTCAGAATCTCGGGCAGCGTGGCTACTACTGGACCTCCTCGCCGCTGGACTCGAGCGACTACTACATCGTCGTGTTCAGTTCGATCTCCTGTTCAATTTCGGTTTCGGCCACGACTTTCACGAATGATCAGGCCCTGTCCATCCGCTATGTGAAGGACCTCTAGCCCTTATGACCCTGTGCCTGTGCATGATCGTTCGCAACGAGGAGGGCGTGATTGCGCGGGCGCTAGATTCAATCCGCGAACATTTGGATTATTGGGTCATCTGCGACACCGGCTCCACCGATGCCACTCCGGCCGTGGTGCTGAGCAAGCTGATTGGCATTCCCGGTGAACTGCATCGGGTTCCGTGGGTCAACTTCGGACACAATCGCGCCGATGTCCTGGCGCGAGCCAAGGGCAAGGCCGACTATGTGCTGATGCTCGATGCGGACATGGTCGCCCTCGTCTCCGCACCGTTCAAGCATCTGCTGACGGCGGACGCTTATGAGATTCGCTACACCGGAGAGCTGGACTATAGCCAGCCGATGCTGATCGCCAATCGCCACGAGTGGTCTTACGTCGGCGTGACCCATGAGTATCTGACGGCCCCCACCGCGACGGTTTACGCCGAATTGCCGCAATTGCGACTGCAGCACCTTGGCGACGGCGGCATGCGGGCCGACAAGTTCGAACGCGATGCTCTCTTGCTGCGTGAGGCCTTAGCCAAGGACCCCAACAACGCGCGCGACATCTTCTATCTCGCTCAAACTGAGAAAGACCTGGGCCATTGGGAGGAGGCCCTCTCTCTTTATCAACAGCGTGCATTGCTCCCCGGTTGGGAGGAAGAGACTTGGTACGCACGCTACATGGCTGCGCAGATGCTGCTGCTTCTGGGGCGGGACTGGCATACGGTGCAGGCCGCGTTTCTGGATGCCTATGCGGCCCGGCCCTCGCGTCTTGAACCGATTTATTACGTCGTCAAGCATTACCGGGAACTGGAGCAGTTCCACATGGGGTACACGTTCGCCGCCCAAGCGGGGCTCGGTTTGGTTTATCCCTCGGATCGCTTGTTTGTCGAACGGCCGGTTTACGAGCATCTGTTCGTGCTGGAGTACGGCGCGTGCGCTTACGGCGTGGGGCGCATGCAGCAGGCGATTACTGCGTTTAACGAAGTGCTGGTCCAAGAGAATCTGCCGCAATGGGTGTTTGGGGCGGCGACGCGAGGACTCGAACTCGCCCTGCGCGATCTCTATGGAGCATCGGCTGAGCTGCCGGAACGGCCGCCGAACCCAATGGTGATTTTCGTGCCGTTTCGCAATCCCGGACCGTTCCTCGAGAAGTGTATCCGCAGCCTGCTCGAACAGGACTACGAAGACTTCCGCGTGTTGCTGGTGGACGATGGCTCATCCGACGGCAGTGTGGAAGCGTGTGTCTCGTCGTGTGCGATTGGCGCCGATCCGCGGTTTATCCACATTCGCAACTCCCATCGCCGCGGGCTTGCCCAAAACCTGGCGATGATTCTACCTGAGCATTGTGAACCCGACGATATCGTGGTCTGCCTCGACGGCGACGATTGGCTGGCGGCAGCGGACGCGTTGAGCCACATCAATGACTGTTACAACCGCTATGGCTGCTGGCTGCTGCACAGCCAGTTTCAATATGCCGACGGATCTCCTGGATTTTCGCAGCCTTTTGCCTCGCCACGGGAATTCGCATTCTTGCGTACCTACTTCCGGATGTCGCATTTGCGCAGTTTTCGAGCGGGATTGTTCGCCAGCTTAGCGGAACTGGACCCGGGCTTCGATTGGCTGAAGGATGAAGACGGGAAGTGGCTGCACTCGGCAGTAGACGCCGCGCTGATGTGTTCCTTGGCGGAAGCCGCGGGCTGGGATCGCGTCCGATTTACGCCGAAGGTGCTTTACGTTTACAACGACAAGAATCCGCTTAGCCATCATGCCCTCGACCGCGCAGGCCAGGAACGGAACTTTGAAATCGTGAAACAGAAGCGCCCGTTTGCGCGCTTGGCCGGACCATGGTCGGCGCGGAGGTCGCATGCTGTTGCCGCTCGATAATCCGTCGGTTGCGGCTGAGTCCCCGGCGGCTTCTGAGTTTTTTGACTGGGGCCGGCGTTTGGGATTCGAGCGGAGTGAGCTCGCCAGCGGTGCGGAATGCGTGCGCTACTTCACCGTTCCCGATCTGGCGACGGGCCGCGACCTGGTTTGTCACGCGACGAAGGAGCAGCGCCGGAAGCGCCAGGCCGCGTTCTTTCATCCGGCGATTGCGGTGCGTGCAAGATTAGGGCAAGGACTACATGATCGGGGCGAAGCGTTTGTGTTTGCGGACGGCGAAATTGGCGAAGGAGATCTTCGGGGGCTGTCCCGGCATTTCCCCACGCACTTGAAGGCAACGAGCGTTCTCGAGAAGACGGTGCGGGCCGGCGAGATA
>LNFM01013110.1_pt1 | contig 10683 bp, 8 predicted proteins | sample 596031 | NCBI WGS metagenome assembly LNFM01 (sample SAMN04254537, study PRJNA301005) | activated carbon metagenome | isolation source: dual media filters at the Ann Arbor, Michigan drinking water treatment plant | place: USA: Ann Arbor | reverse complement strand
CAGCTTTTACAAACACAGCTGTCCAGGTAAGTGAGTTACCTGCTGAATCAACACCAGTGCCATTCCATTCTGTACCATTGCTGATACCACCTAATCTTGTAGCAGTAGCCGGTAATGCTGGCGGTTGTCCTCCACCAAATCCACCTGGCCTTGCCTGTGTTGGATCGCCACCCGGTCCGCCCGGAGGTCTTTGTCTCCTTGCCATTGGCGCATAGCTCAGTTTTACTTGTTTACCATCAAAACTAAATTTAGTATTCATGGTATCTTTCCCAAACATGCCGACAGAACTGCTGCTCTTTACATCCAGCGTATATTTTTCAACACCTGTTGGAGTATTAATACTAAGATTATAAGTGCCCGCAATATTTGAATCGTCTTTTACATTGTATTTAATACCCTGCACATAGTTGTAAAGGATATTTGTTTTTTCGTTGAAAACAGGTCCGTTAGTAATTAAGAAATTAGCCAGTTTACCTGCTTCAAGACTTCCTACTTTATCATACACACCCAAGATTGTTGCAGGGGTTTTTGTAAGAGCCTCCATAGCTTTTGCTTCGCTTAATCCATATTCCATGGCCTTGCGAAGACTTGCCCAAAAAGTATTTACACTTCTCAAATCAGCAGTAGTAAGACAGAAAGGGATACCTGCTTTTTCAAAAGCTGCCGGGTTAGTGGGTGCTAGCTCCCAATGTTTCATATCTTGTAAAGCCACAAACTTGGCATCATTAGGATCTTCCACATCTTGTCCTTGCGGAAAGTTTAAGGGAAGAATAAATGTGGCATTAGTTGCCTTCATATCACTAATACGCTGATATTCGTTTTGCCCTGCTTTGATAATGTATTGAACACCGAACTCATCGCCTATTCTATCTGCTCTTAAATTATCCCATTTATCATTGGCCTCAAAAATTTGCGGCAGGCCTGAGTTATCGTTCCATGATTGCAGGCTAAGATTAAAGCCTTCTTCGTATGGTTTATTTTTATACCAGGCCGCATCTAAAAATGTCTGGCGTATCAACGAGATATAGCCCATTTTAGAAGTTGGGTATGATTGTGTGGAAGTTCCCTTACTAAACGAATAATGAGCTGAAGCTTTTTCTTTTATGATCGTAAGATTCTCTTTTTCGTTGGCTAATGTTACAACCGCACCGGTTCCTCTTGCTACACCATCTTTAACATGGGTAAGCACTGTACCAAAACCAGCTTCCCGCATTGGTTTTGCCGCAGCGTCGTTAACACCAAAGACTTTAAAAACGTCCACATCGGATTTAATGGCCTGGTTCCATCCATAGGGACCTTTTACATTGGTCTCTAATTGAGGCTGAGCAAAAAAATTGAACCCGCCACCGCCTTGTTGTTGCGGACGAGCCGGTGTTCCATAATCCGTATAAATGTCAATAAATGATGGATAGATGTACTTGCCTTTGCAATCTACTTCTACTGCACCTGAAGGAACCGAAAGTCCGGTACCAACAGCAACAATCTTTCCATCTTTAATAACCAATGTTGCATTGACTATTGTTGTGTTTGCATCTTTTACAATAGTAGCATTCGTGAAAGCATAATGTCCATTCCGTGGATCGGCGATCCCATTCTCGGGAAATGTAGCCTGTGCCATTACTTGTGCTGTTGCCATCAACAGAACAGTTAGTAACGCCAGTTTTTCTAGTAACCGGGTTTTTCTCATTGCTGTAAGTTTTTTTATTAGATGATTTTTATCACAGAACCTTGCGCTAAATCAGAACTCCGAATGTAAATCAATTACAGCAAATTAAAACGGGCACTTTATAAGAGGTAATCGTATTATAAAAGTTTGTGGTACAAGGGTTTTCCATACGGGGAGCTATCGACCATTTCGCACAAAGTTTTGATTACCTTTGAAATCCAAATATTTTGATATATGGCAATTGCCAAATCCTCACAAATGATGCATGACTTTTCCCTGTCGCCACGGATAGACCAGGTAGGTGTAGAAGAAAGAGCTTCCCGATTTACTAAACGTAGCATTAAAAATGAATCGAAAGAAAATGGATTGAAGTTGGTGCTGAATATGATTGACCTAACCACCCTGGAAGGAAAAGACACCGATGGCAAAGTAAAACAGCTTTGCTATAAAGCGATGCATCCGCATGATGCGTTGGCTGATATTCCAACAGTTGCTGCAATATGCGTTTATCCAAGTATGGTAAAAGTGGCAAAAAAGGCATTAGGCGATTCAGGAATAAAAGTAGCTTCTGTTGCTACAGCATTCCCCAGCGGACAAGCTCCAAGAGATATTAAAATAAGAGACACCAAATACGCTGTGAATGAAGGAGCGGATGAAGTAGACATGGTTATCAGTCGTGGTAAATTTCATTCTGGTGAATACAATTTTGTTTTTGATGAGATAGCAGCTATTAAAGAAGCCTGTGGTGCTGCAAGATTAAAAGTGATTTTAGAAACGGGTGAACTGGGTACATATGATAAAGTGCGACGAGCCAGTGATATTGCGATGCATGCCGGTGCAGATTTTATTAAAACATCAACCGGGAAAATACAACCTGCGGCTACGATGCCTGTAACATTGGTAATGCTGGAAGCGATAAGAGATTTTTATTACAAAACAGGCAAGATGATTGGAATGAAACCCGCCGGTGGAATTTCCAAATCAAAACTGGCCTTACATTATTTAGTAATGGTAAAAGAAGTGTTGGGAGAAGATTGGCTGAATAATGAATGGTTCCGTTTTGGTGCCAGTAGTTTGGCTAATGATGTGCTGATGCAATTGGTAAAATTGAAAACGGGTCAGTATCAGAGTGCAAATTATTTTAGTGTGGATTAATAATGAACGCAAATCTTGAAAACATAATAGACCTATTTAGTAAAATGGAATCCAATGGTTGGAATGTCAATGGACGTTTAAAATATGGGTTTTATTTTGTAGATAAAGACAAACAAAAACTAAATAACATTTATAATGAATTAAAAGAGAGTGGATATATTTTAGAGAAAATTTATTCGTTAGAAGATATTAATGATGATAAATGGACTTTACATGTTAGCAAGATTGATATATTAAATTCTGAAAAACTCCATAGAAGAAATATTGCTTTTAATGAATTAGCTGAATATTGTGAAGTTGAATTCTATGATGGTTGGGATGTAGAAAAAATAATAGATTAAAAAGGTGTGCCTGCTCAATAGCGAACAGAACCCCGAAGAGTGCGACGCAACGAAGATGATCAGGGAACTGAAGCTGGTAACATAAATAAAAAAAATACATGGCGAAAGCAATTTCAAAAAAGAAAGCCGCTAAGAAAAGCAACACCATCAAACTAAAATTTGATACCAGTTGGCAGTATGCTCTTGCACCAGAAAGTAAAAGTGCGGCAACGATTAATAAGCAATATGATTTGTTTATTAATGGCGAATGGCAAAAGCCAACTAGTAAGAAATACTTTGATACCATCAATCCGGCGACGGAAGAAAAGCTGAGTGAAGTCGCCGATGCCAATGCGGCCGATGTTGACAAAGCGGTGAAGGCTGCCCGTAATGCGTACGATAAAGTGTGGAAGAAAATGCCTGCGAAAGAAAGAGCAAAATATATTTTTCGTATTGCCCGTATTATGCAGGAGAAAGCAAGGGAGTTAGCCATTGTTGAAACTTTGGATGGCGGCAAACCAATAAAAGAAAGCCGTGACTTTGATGTACCAACAGCGGCTAATCATTTATTTTATTATGCAGGTTGGGCAGATAAATTAGAATATGCATTCCCCAATAGACAAACAGAACCATTGGGAGTGGCCGGGCAAATTACGCCGTGGAATTTTCCGTTACTAATGGCCGCCTGGAAAATTGCACCAGCACTGGCTACAGGCAACACAGTTGTATTAAAACCAGCAGAATCTACTCCGTTAACTACATTAAAACTGGCAGAGATAATCCAGGAAGCAGATTTGCCTCCGGGTGTGGTGAATATAATTACAGGTGCCGGTGATACTGGTGCTGCTATCGTTAATCATGCGGATGTAAATAAAATTGCATTTACAGGTTCTACCAATGTTGGTAAAATAATTCAACGGGCTATTGCGGGTACCAATAAAAAAGCAACATTAGAACTCGGTGGTAAAGCAGCCAATATAATTTTTGAAGATGCACCCATTGACCAGGCTGTTGAAGGTGTAGTGAATGCTATCTTTTTTAACCAGGGACATGTATGCTGTGCCGGATCAAGATTGTATGTGCAGGAATCGGTGGCGAAAGAAGTAATAAGAAAATTGCGGGATAGAATGCAATCATTAATTGTTGGCGACCCGATGGATAAGAACACAGATATCGGTGCTATCAACTCCAGGGAACAATTAAATATCATTCAAAAATATATTGCGATTGGTAAAAAAGAAGGGGCTGAAATGTATGAAAGCAGTTGTGCTTTACCATCGAAAGGATTTTGGTGCAGGCCAACAATCTTTAGCAATGTAGCACAGAGCAATCGCATAGCACAGGAAGAAATTTTTGGACCGGTGTTATCTATTCTTACTTTCCGTACAGATGATGAAGTAATTGAAAAAGCAAATAACTCACCGTATGGTTTAAGTGCTGGTGTGTGGACGGATAAGGGTTCTAAGATTTTCAACATGACGAAGAGAATGAGAGCCGGTGTGGTGTGGGCTAATACGTTTAATAAGTTTGACCCTACTTCTCCTTTCGGTGGTTATAAAGAAAGTGGCTTTGGAAGAGAGGGTGGATTGCATGGATTGTCGGCGTATGTTAATATTGTTTAAATGCATGAACATTGATCATCATGATTATTAAGATCAATTATATGTGTCAGCGAAAATCATAACCATCATAAAAATCTGCGTTCAATTATATGGAAAAAGCAATTAAAAAATCTTCACTCAACGTAAGTGAGAACGGTTTAGAGAAAACTGTTTCTAACAAACGCCTTGAAGTATTGAAAACCTATAAAATTTATATCGGCGGACAATTTCCAAGAACCGAATCGGGAAGATTTTATCAACCTGAAAATGCAGCTGGAAAAAAACTGGCGAATGTTTGCCTAAGTTCAAGAAAAGATTTTCGGGATGCAGTAGTAAGTGCAAGAGGTGCCGTAAGTGGTTGGAGTGGTCGTGCCGCTTTTAACCGCAGCCAGATATTATATCGTATGGCAGAAATGCTGGAAGGAAGAAAAGCTCAATTCATCGATGAGTTGATACAACAGGATTCAACAAAAGCAAAGGCTGAGAAAGAAGTGAATCTGGCTATCGACCGTTTGATATATTATTCCGGCTGGTGCGATAAATTTCAGCAGATCTTTAGTGCGGTAAATCCTGTAGCCTCTTCTCATTTTAATTTTTCGGTACCGGAAGCAACAGGTGTTGTTTCTATTATAGCCCCGCAAAATGATTCTCTTTTGGGATTAGTTTCTGTTATAGCTCCCGTAATTGCGGGAGGAAATGCCTGTATCGTTTTAGCATCGGAAACAAAACCGCTTTGTGCAGTTACCTTCGCCGAAGTATTGAATTCGTCTGACCTCCCTGGCGGCGTTGTAAATATTTTAACAGGCAAACCAGCCGAGCTAGCTAGCTGGTTTGTAGATCATATGGATGTAAATGCAACCATTTACTGTGAAAATAATTCTGAGGTACAGCAAATGATACGGGAGAAATCAGCAACCAATTTGAAACGTATCACTTTCTATGATAAGATAAACTGGTATTCCGATGAAGGTCAGTCGCCTTACTTTATCATGGATACACAGGAAATTAAAACAACCTGGCACCCGGTAGAAAATATAGCTAGTGCCGGGGCTGGATATTAGAAGTTTGTAATTCTTTCAAGCTTAGTGTGTTTGAATAGACTTGAACAGTTCTTTGTTTTAAATAACAAAAAACTGCAAACAATGAACTATAAACTAACTTATTTTTGGTAGGATTTTTGAACCTTATACGACATATGAAATTCATTATTACACTCGCAATTTTCGGCATTACAACGAATTGTTTTGCACAAAAGGATACCGCTTCGACTCCTATAGACAGCAACACAGTTATTGTGCATAAAGATCCCCGGCTTGAATTATTGGTAAAAAAACAAGCACAGATCAACGAAGAAACCAGCCGGGACGGAAGAAGAACGGATAAAGGTTATCGCTTAATGATTATCAGCACTAATAACCGGGATGAAGCATTGGCTGCAAAAACTAAAATCTATACTTATTTCCCCGACCTGAAAGCATACATGTGGTACCAGTCGCCTTATTTTAAAGTAAAAGCCGGCAATTTTAAAGACCGCAAAGATGCAGAAGCTTTCCAAAGACGATTGAATACCTATTTTCCAAAGGGAGTTTTTATTATGAAAGATGTGATTGAAGTGAAGTCGGGCAAAGGAATTGATGATGAGATCAATCCATAAAAGATTCTACCCAATCGCTTATCAAATAATCCCTGTTAGCCAACGGGGATTTTCTATTTTTGTCCCATGCAAGAAAAAATTAAAGCCCTCGCTAAAAAGTATTTTGCTGAATATGTAGCGGTACGTCATCATTTACATGCAAACCCAGAACTGAGCTACCAGGAATTCGAAACCTCAAAATTTGTACAGGGAAAATTGACCGAACTCGGAATTCCTTTTGAAGTAAAAGCAACTACCGGTGTTGTTGGTTTGATAAAAGGAAAAAATCCTGGTAGCCGCATTATTGCATTGCGGGCCGATATGGATGCACTGCCGATCAAAGAAGAAAATGACATTCCCTATAAATCAAAGAATGAGGGTGTGATGCATGCCTGCGGACATGATGTGCATACTACTTGCTTATTAGGTGCAGCAAAAATCCTGACCGAATTAAAAGACGAGTGGGAAGGAACCGTAAAACTTATTTTTCAACCCGGTGAAGAGAAAAATCCGGGCGGTGCTTCTTTAATGATAAAAGATGGGGTGCTGGAAAATCCTGCACCACAAGCAATACTTGCATTGCATGTAAACACCATTTTAGAAGTTGGACAATTAAGTTTTCGGAGTGGCAAAGTAATGGCCAGTGCAGATGAATTATATTTTACGGTGAAAGGAAAAGGCGGTCATGCCGCTTCGCCGCATTTATTCATTGATCCTATCCTTATTGCATCTCATTTAATTATTGCATTGCAACAATTGATCAGCAGAAATAATAATCCGTTCAATCCTTCTGTTCTATCTATTACTTCTTTCAATGGCGGCAATACAACGAATGTTGTTCCGAATGAAGTAAAACTGATGGGCACTTTCAGAGCAATGGATGAAACATGGCGTTTTAAAGCACATGAGCTGATGCGTAATCTAACTACCGATCTTGTTCACTCCATGGGTGGCGAAGTTGACCTGCATATTGATGTCGGTTATCCTTGTGTGATGAACAATGAAACAGTAACTATGAATGCAACGAAAAATGCTGCGCTGTATATGGGAGAAGAAAATGTTAGCGAAACAGAACTGCGGATGGGTGCAGAAGATTTTGGCTACTATGCCCAGCAAATACCAGCCTGTTTTTATCGCCTCGGCACTATGAATAAAGCAAAAGGAATTACCGCCGGCGTACACACTCCTGTTTTTAATATAGATGAAAATGCTATTGAAATTGGGATGGGAATGATGGCATGGTTGGGGAGCAGTGTAAAAGTATAATTTCGCCCAAAAGAAAATATTCATAAAGGTTTTTTAGTAAATTCAGATTATTAAAATTTACAATCATGAATAATTATTTAAAAGGCAGTATTGCTCTGTCAACAATTTTTATTGTATTTATCCTTACAGCGCAAAATCCTTCGATAAAACAACCTGGAACCTCTTCAACACAGAAATTTGAATATTGTCGGCTTTTTCAAGAAGTTAAATGGAATACTTATACAGGAGCCAATTATTCCGATAAAAGCTGGGTACAGTTTAACTACAACGGAGAAGCTTCATATAAAGAAGATAAAACGAATACCGACAACTTAAATAGTTTAATGGACGGATTAAACTACCTGGGCTCAAAGGGGTGGGAACTAACAACTAGCTACACAGAAGACGGGGAAGGCTGGAGGATGCAGATTCATGTATTAAAAAGAAAAAAATAGTAGTAGCCATAGTTGGTTTTGTGGGTATCGGTAAATGGACTCTGCATTTTATCCGAAATTTTTATTCCGTACATTGCAGCCCGTTTTGATTATTTGTGCAGAAAGGAGTACCTTAAATTTGAACTATGTCAAACGACCTACGCAAACAACAGGCCCTGGAATATCATGCTAAAGGAAGGCCTGGAAAAATAGAAGTAATACCAACCAAAGAAGCCAAAACACAAAGAGACCTTTCACTGGCCTACTCCCCCGGCGTTGCTGCACCTTGCTTAGAAATTGCAGAAAATATTGAGAACGTTTACAAATATACCGCTAAAGGAAATTTAGTGGCTGTTATCAGTAACGGTACTGCTGTTCTTGGGCTTGGTGATATTGGCCCCGAAGCCAGCAAACCAGTGATGGAAGGAAAAGGAGTTCTCTTCAAAATTTTTGCCGACATAGATGTGTTCGACATCGAGATAAATGAAAAAGATCCTGAAAAGTTTGTGCAGATCGTAAAAGCACTGGAACCAACATTCGGCGGCATCAACCTCGAAGATATAAAAGCACCGGAATGCTTTTATATAGAAAAAGAATTAAAGAAGCAGATGAATATTCCGGTGATGCATGATGACCAGCACGGAACCGCTATTATTTCTGCGGCTGCTTTATTGAATGCATTGGAAATTCAGAAAAAGAAAATTGATAAAGTAAAGTTTGTAGTAAATGGTGCCGGTGCTGCAGCTATGGCCTGTATTATGTTATATGAAGCACTCGGTGCGAAGCATGAAAACTTCTTACTCTTTGATAGAAAAGGGGTGTTACACAAAGGAAGAACCGACCTCGAAGAGTTCAAACAAAAATTTGCGAATGCCAAACATGAAATAACGTTGGTGCAAGCGATGAAAGATGCTGATGTGTTTATCGGGCTAAGTGCCGGCAATTGTGTAACACCGGATATGGTGAAGAGTATGGCGAAAAATCCGATTGTATTTGCTATGGCTAACCCAGACCCCGAAATTAGCTGGGAAGATGCTACCGGAGCAAGAAAGGATGTGATCATGGCTACCGGCCGTAGTGATTATCCTAACCAGGTAAATAATGTACTCGGCTTCCCTTATATATTTCGTGGCGCATTAGATGTAAGAGCTAAGCACATTAATGAAGAAATGAAGATGGCTGCTGTAAAAGCACTGGCGGAATTAGCAAAAACTCCGGTGCCTGATATTGTGAACATGGCCTACAATGAAAAGAATATCACTTTCGGAGAGAACTATATTATTCCAAAACCACTTGATCCAAGATTGTTAGCTACCGTTGCTCCTGCGGTTGCCAAAGCAGCCATGGAAAGTGGTGTAGCACAACATCCCATTACTAATTGGGACAGCTATGTTAATGATCTTAATAAGCGACTAGGACTCGATAACCAGGTGATGAGAGTGCTGGGTAATAAAGCTCGTAAAGATCCTAAACGAATTGTATTTGCAGAGGCGGACAATGTAAAAATTCTAAAAGCTGCACAAATTATTTTTGATGAGGGAATTGGCTACCCGATCTTATTGGGTGATGAGATTAAAATTAAAAACATTGCCAATGCGAATGGAATAGATATAGAGGGCTTGCCAATTTTTGATCCCCGCAGCGATGCCATGGAAGAAAGAAGAAATAAATATTCCGAACTCTTCTTTGCCAAAAGAGGAAGAAAAGGTTTCAATGCATATGAGGCAAAAAAAGTAATGAAAGACCGCAACTATTACGGTTGCATGATGGTGGAATGTGGCGATGCAGATGCAATGATCTCTGGCTTGGCAAAAAATTATCCTGATACCATCCGTCCGGCATTGCATACGATAGGCACAGAAGAAGGCGTAAAGAAAATTGCCGGTATGTACCTGATGCTAACGAAAAAAGGCCCGTTGTTCTTAGCAGATACAACGGTAAACTTTAATCCAACGGCCGAAGAACTGGCTGAGATAACTTTAATGGTGGCAAAAGAGGTTCGCAACTTTAATATTATTCCACGTATTGCTATGCTTAGCTATTCCAATTTTGGCAGCAGCAATTCACCGGAAGCCCAATTAGTGGCCAAAGCCAGGAAAATTGTAAAAGAAAAAATGCCCTCGCTATTAGTAGATGGAGAGATGCAGGCCAGCGTAGCATTTAATAAAGAATTGATGAAGGAAAATTACCCGTTCAGTGAATTAGCGGATAAAGATGTAAATACATTGATATTCCCGAATCTTGCTTCCGGTAACATTGCCTATAACCTGCTAAAAGAGCTGGAAACTGCGGATGCAGTTGGGCCGATATTATTAGGGTTAAAAAAACCGGTTCATATTTTGCAACTAGGAAGTTCTGTTCGCAATATTTTAAATATGGCACTGGTTGCCGTAGTAGATGCACAGTTAAAGAGTAAAAACTCAACTGAAGAGATCGTAAAAAAATCCCGTTGGTGGAAACGATTCCGCAAAGTGAGTAAAGATTTATAGTTGAGCTGGTTAATAAACGGTTTATAATAGAGAAAGGCCAATAGTTAATCGCTAATGGCTTTTCTCTTTTCATACTGTATCTTAGCACATTATATGACGATTTTCAACGACATAGGCCGATACCTCTTGATGCTTAAAGG
>LNFM01013109.1_pt1 | contig 10684 bp, 8 predicted proteins | sample 596031 | NCBI WGS metagenome assembly LNFM01 (sample SAMN04254537, study PRJNA301005) | activated carbon metagenome | isolation source: dual media filters at the Ann Arbor, Michigan drinking water treatment plant | place: USA: Ann Arbor | reverse complement strand
GAACGTGCGCTCAAGCATTTGTCGGCCTTCATCATTCCGATAACGATTGCGCTCGTCTCCGTCCTTGCATTGCTGATCTGGGATGACCGCTACAGCAGCCCTCCCCTGGAGCCACTGGAATTCCAGGTGCTGGTCGAGAGCGGCTCACCGATTCCCCCGAACCAGGCACTGGACAGGCTCAGTGCATTGCCTGCGGTCCGGCATTTCGACACCAACCTTTCGCAGCAGCCGGTCTGGTTTTCCTTCCAGTCGCCGGCATCGGCGCATCAGGGCGCCCTGGTCGAATTCCCGTCGAAGCACGCGGTCGAGATGGCCTGCTGGGCAGGAACAGCGCTGGAGCCTCTGGGACAGGCCAACCGGCGGGAGTACGAGGGCCTGATCAAGCCACTGAAGGCGGGTTACGCACTCCAGGTCGACAAACCCTCGCAGACTGTCCTGTGCAAGTCCAGATTCATCGGCCCGGCCCGCCTGACGGCAAATGGCGGGACGGCGAAGGACATGCTCGTTTCCGATCAGAACTTCCAGCGTGATTCGGGTCTGCTGGAGGGCGGGATGATGGCCCTGGCCGTTTTCACGCTGTTTGCGGCCCTGCTCAATCGCAGCCTGACGTACGTGATCTTCGCGGCCTGGCTGATCCTCACCTTCAGGACCGCGGCCATTTCCGCTGGCTGGGACAGCCATTGGCTGGGGCACACCGTCCCGGAGAGCTGGGTCCTGCCCATGCGCTCGCTGACCCGTGGGGCTTATGCGGTGCTGACGCTCGCTTTGTTCAAGACCCTGTTTGAGGACGAGATCAGGAAGCTGAAGCACCAGCTTCCCGGCAAACTGCTCACATGGTTGAGCATGGGCATCGTGCTGGCGGCCATCGTTTTGCCTCGCCAGCAGTTCCTGCCGGTGATGTGGGTGTTGGGCGCGGCCGCACTGGTGCTGCTGGTCTTCCTCCTGGTTGACATCATTCGCACCACACGCTCGACGGTCGCCATGTGGTACGGCGCCTCCCTGGGCATCACGGCCATCTCGGGGCTTTCCGAGATCATCGCCGCTGCCTTCGGTGTCACGCTGACCATCGGCCTGGCCAACAGTGTGACAGCGGCCCTTGCCTCTAGCGTGCTGGCTTCGGTTGCCATCGCGGCCCAGATGCGTCAGGAGCACCTGCAGCGGCTGGTTGCCCAGTCTCAACTGCAACATGCCTACGATGTACTGCCGATCGGCATGTTCACGCTGGACCTGCAGGGCCGTTTCACGAGCATCAATCCGGCCTTGCGCAAGATGCTGGGCCCGCGGGCCTTCAAGACGACGCACAACACCTGGCAGCAATATTTCGGCGCGGACATCTGGCAGCAGCTGCTCGATCTGGTGCAGAACCGGCAGGACGGCGACCTCGAGATACGCAGCCAGATGGACGTAACCGGTTTCGAGGCGCCGCGTCGTTACCTGGTCAAGGCGGCCCTCTCCGGTAACAAGATCGAAGGCTCCCTGCAGGATGTGACAGACAAGTCGATCGCCGCCGAGGAGCTGAACTTCCTGGCCGACAACGACGCCCTGACCAAGGTGCTGAACCGGCGCGGCGTGGAGAAGGCCTTCAACGAAGCAGTAGTGGCCATGGACGATGCGCACCCATTGGCCCTGGCCTACCTGGACCTGGACCGCTTCAAGCTCATCAACGACCTCTATGGCCACAATGCGGGCGACGAGGTGCTGCGGCAGGTTTGCCACCGGGTCAACAACCTGTTGGCTGGGCAGATGCAGCTCGGGCGCGTCGGCGGGGACGAGTTCGTCATCCTGCTGCCCGACACGCGCATGCCGCTGGCCACGGTGATCAGCCGCGGCATCATCGACAGCATCGACGACAAGCCCTTCCGCGTTGGCGAAAAGGCCTTTTATGTGCGCGGCTCCATCGGCCTGATCGAGGTCAGCCCCGGCACGCAGTTCAAGGAAGTACTGTCCACCTCCGACCGCGCCTGCCGCGAAGCCAAGACGGGCCAGTACCGCGGACTGGTCGTGTACGAACACGGTTCGCCGGCCTTCAAGGAGCACCAGGCCGAAATCCGGCTGATCGGCGAACTCTCGGCCAGCGAGAACATCGCCGGCCTCTACCTGGAGATGCAGCCCATCATGTCGCTGACACGGCCGAACGATGCCCTCAACTTCGAGGTGCTGCTGCGCATGCGCGACACCGCGGGAGAGCTGGTGCCCGTCAGCCGCGTGATTGCAGCGGCCGAGGACAGCGGGCGCATGAGCAAGATAGACCACTGGGTCCTGACCACCACCCTGGCCTGGCTGGACCAGCACCGCGCCAAGCTCTTGCGTACCCAGTTCGTCTGCATCAACCTCAGCGGCGCTTCGCTCAATGACGAAGAATTCATGCTGGAAGTGTTCGACATGCTGCGTCGCAACAGCCATATTTCCAGCTTCCTGTGCATCGAGATCACAGAAAGCATTGCCCTGCACGACCTGAAGAACACGCGTCGTTTCATCGACAAGGTGCGCGGTTATGGCGCCAGGGTGGCGCTGGACGATTTCGGTGCCGGCTACACCTCCTTTTCCTACCTCAAGGAACTTCCGGCCGATCTGCTCAAGATTGACGGTAGCTTCATCGTGAACATGAACCAGCACCCGGCCAATGTGTCCATCGTCGAGGCCATCGTCAATCTGGCGCGCAACCTCGGCATGAAGACCATCGCCGAATGGGCCGAGGATGCCGCCACGGTCCAGGCCCTGGCGGAAATCGGCGTGGACTACGTTCAGGGCTATGCCGTGGCCCACCCCATGGCACCCGAGAAGCTGCTGGAGGTCTCATCGGCCGCCAGCTTCATCAAGAACGTCGAGTTGCTGCACTTCGTCGAGGCACAGGACCGGCAGAACAACCCGCTGGCCCAGCTCGATCTGCTGATCGACAGCGATAAGCAGTCACCCCCCAAGATCCACTGACCTTCAGCCCGCTGCAGCACGCAGCGCGCGGCGCAATTCCTCGCCCAGTTCGGGTTTGTGGGCAAAAGGATCGGTCGGATTGCGGGCCTGCATGATGTCTTCCAGGCGCGTCTGCACCGAGGCGATGGCCTTGGGATGGCTGTAGATGTAGAACTGGCCCGCCGCCACGGCATCGAAGACCTTCTGCGCCACTTCCGCGGCCGTCACCTTGCCAGAACTCACGGCCTTGTCGCTCATCGCCTGACCGATGAGCTGGCTGCGTGTGGGCGTGGCCATGGCCAGTTCGCCTGGCCGGTTGCGCTCGCTCTGGTGGATGCCGGTGGGCACGAAATAGGGGCACAGCACCGAGGCGCCCACCTGCTCTGTCACCAGGGCCAGGTCCTGGTACAGCGTCTCGCTGAGCGAGACCACGGCATGCTTGCTGACGTTGTAGACGCCCATATTGGGCGGGTTCAGCAGGCCTGCCATGCTGGCCGTGTTGACGATATGGCCCCGGTAACCGGGGTCCTTCTGCGCGGCCTCCAGCATCATGGGCGTGAACAGGCGCACGCCGTGGATCACACCCCAGAGGTTGACGCCCAGCACCCAGCGCCAGTCCTGCACCGTGTTCTCCCAGACCAGGCCGCCCGCCCCAACGCCGGCGTTGTTGAAGACAAAATGCGGGGCGCCGAAGCGCTCCTGCACGCGCTGCGCCAGATGCTCCATCTGCGTCGCATCCGAGACGTCGACCTGCTGGGCCAGCACCTCGGCACCGGCGGCCCGCATCTCGGCGGCCGCACGGTCCAGCGCGTCCTGCTGCACATCGGCCAGCACCAGTTTCATGCCCAGGCGGGCACCGATGCGCGCGCACTCCAGCCCGAAGCCGGAACCGGCGCCAGTCAGCACAGCCGTCTTGCCGGCGAAATCCTTGATCATGTTTGTCCTCGTTCAGGTTCTTGCTTTTCGCGCGGCAAACACCTGTGTCCAGGTGTCACGCAGATCACGCACCTCGGCTTCATGCAGCGCGTTCTTTTCTACCAGCAAGCGGTGCAGGCGCGGCAGGTGGTAATGCGGCACGGCCGGGTAAAGGTGGTGCTCCAGGTGGTAGTTCACGTGGTGCGGGAACAGGAAAAAACGCCCGATCCAGTTGCCCACACTGCCCCAGGTCCGGTTGGTGCGCGCTGCCGTCAGCGGCGAGGTAAGGTCGCGCACCGCACCGTGTTCGCAGATGGCACGCAGGCGCAGAATGGGCTGCAAGGTCGTGAGCAGCGGCAGGGTCCACAGGGCCAGATAGACCAGCAGGCCATCGAGGCCGCCGATCAGCGCGGCGCCCGCTGGCGCCAGCAGATGGAAGGCCACCACGCCCCAGCGATCACGTCGGGCCGCGGCGCGCAGTTGGGGCGAGGTGTCGTCCAGCGGGGAGATGCGCCGTTTCGTGTCTTCGTTGATGGCTGGCGAGCCGAAAAAGTAGGCGTAGGTTTTCCAGGCGTTCCAGCCCATCAGGTCCTGCGCCAGCTTCTTCGACAGATAGGCCTGGCCGCGGGGATAACCGCCATGGATGGCCGTGTCCGGGTCTTCGGGGCCATAGAGGTTGTTGTGATGCAGGCGATGCGTGACCCGGTAGGTGCACATGGAAACCCCGCCGCTCATGCCGATCAGGCGGCCCAGCCCGTCGTTGAGTGTGCGGTTCGACAGCAGCCGGTAGTGCGCAGCCTCGTGCGCCAGGATGAAGAGGCCATGCTGGGCCACGCCGATCAGCACCAGGCCGGTCAGGCCGCCCACCCACCACCACAGCGTGGGCCAGGTGAACCAGGCCAGGGCCATGCCGGCAGCAGCCAGCAGCAGGGTCTGCGCAACGGCCAGCAGAGAGCGGCCATTGGACAGGGTGGTGAGCGGCGCCAGTTCCTCGGCCGACAGCAGGCGCCGGGCCTGGGCATTAAGGCTGCCTGGCGCGCGCAGGTCGTCACGAAACTCCTCACCCAACTTTGCAATGGGCTGCCCCGCTCCATCGCTGTGCGGCGGATGCGAGGCGTTAACCATGGCGAGGCCTAGATCAGCTTGACCAGCTGCTTGCCGAAGTTCTTGCCCTTGAGCAGGCCCAGGAAGGCCTCGGGTGCCGCTGCCAGGTCGGGCGCAATACTCTCGCGCGGGCGCAGCTTGCCCGTGCCGACCAGGGTGCCGAGCTCCTTGAGCGCCTCGGGCCAGATCTCCATGTGCTCGCTGACGATAAAACCCTGCACCTTGAGGCGGTTGACCAGGATCAGTGCCGGGTTGGCCAGGGGCATGGGCTGGCCGTCGTAGCCGGCGATCATGCCGCAGACGGCGATACGGCCGAAGGCGTTCATGCGCAGCAGCACGGCGTCAAGCACCATGCCGCCCACGTTCTCGAAATAACCGTCGATGCCATTGGGGCAGGCCTGCTTCAGCGCCTTGGACAGTGAGCCCGCGTCCTTGTGCTGCTTGTAGTCGATGCAGGCGTCGAAGCCCAGCTCGTTCACCACGTAGTCGCACTTGTCCTTGCCGCCGGCGATGCCCACGACACGGCAGCCACGCGCCTTCGCGAGTGCGCCGTAGGAGCTGCCGACCGCGCCCGCCGCGGCGCTGACCACCATGGTCTCGCCTGCCTTGGGTTCGATGATCTTCACCAGGCCGTACCAGGCCGTCACGCCGGGCATGCCCACCGCGCCCAGGTAGTGGCTCAGCGGCACGTGCGTGGTGTCCACCTTGCGCACGGCGCCCGGCTGGTTGGCGTCGACCACGCTGTACTCCTGCCAGCCGCCCATGCCCACCACCCTGTCACCGGCGGCGAACTTGGGATGACGGCTTTCGACGATTTCACCGACAGTGCCGCCGATCATCACTTCACCCAGGGGTTGAGGTTGCGCATAGCTCTTGCTGTCGTTCATGCGGCCACGCATGTACGGGTCCAGGCTCAGGTAATGGTGGCGCACCAGCACCTGGCCGTCCTGCAGCGCAGGCGTCTGGACGGTGACGAGCTTGAAGTTGCTGGCCTTGGCTTCGCCCTCGGGGCGGTTGTCGAGCAGGATCTGGCGGTTGCTTGGCATGAGGGTCTCTTTGTTCAGTCGGTGGAAATCACGTGGAGCGCCTGGCTGTCCCTGGGGCCGGTGGGCAGGCGCCTGACGTACTTGAAGGTGCCGGTGGCGTGCGAGCAGGGCTTGCCCTCGGCGTCGAAGATCGTGGCCTCGGTGAAGGCCAGGGTGGCGGTGCGGTGGATCAGCCGGCCCTGGGCCTTCAGCTTGCCGCGCGCAGCCTGCATGAAGCTGGTCTTCATCTCAATGGTCACCACACCCATCTCGGGCTGCACGCTGCGAGCCGCCGTGGCCATGGCCACGTCCATCAGCGTCATGGTGGCGCCGCCGTGCGTGACGGCAAAGGAGTTCAGGTGCTCGGGCCTGGCCTCGTAGTGCAGCTCGGACTGGCCATCTTCGAAGCGCTCCAGAGTGAAACCCAGGTGCTCGACAAAGGGAATGCGCACGCCAAAGGGAAGACTCATCTCATCCACCCGTGACACAACTCACACCGCCATCGACGGCCAGCCACTGGCCGGTGATGTGCTTGCCGGCGTCCGAGGCGTAGAGCACGCACAGGCCCTTGAGGTCCTCGTCGTCGCCCAGGCGCTGCAGCGGTGCGTGTTTTTTTAGGTTCTCCACACCCCAGGCCTCCAGGGTGCCGGCCGTCATGCGGCTGGGGAAAAAACCCGGGCAGATGGCGTTGACGTTGATGCTGTACTTGCCCCATTCGGCGGCCAGGGCGCGCGTGAAGTTGATCACCGCGCCCTTGGAGGTGTTGTAGGCGATGGTGGTCATCTCGGGCGGGTTGCCGCCCAGGCCGGCGATGGAAGCCACGTTGATGATACGGCCCGACTTGCGCGGGATCATGCTCTTCTTCCCGATCACCTGGCTCAGGATGAAATAACCGCGGATATTGAGGTTCATCACCTTGTCCCAGGCGGGAATCGGGTGGTCCTCGGCGGGCGCACCCCAGGCGGCACCGGCGTTGTTGACCAGGATGTCCACCTCGCCCATGCGCTGCATGGTCTCGTCGGCCAGGCGGTGGATGTCTTCCTCCTTGGCGCAATCGGCGGCGATCCAGCGTGCATCGATGCCGGCGGCCTGCAGGTCGGCCACGGCCACCTCCAGCTCATCGGCCTTGCGGGCGCTGAGCATCACGCGCGCGCCGGCCTCACCCAGCGCCTGGGCCAGTTGCAGGCCCAGGCCGCGCGAGCCACCGGTGATCAGGGCGGTCTTGCCCTTGAGGTCGAAGAGTTGCTGGATGCTGCGTGTCATGTCTCTGCCTTGGTTCCTTGGTCATTTCATGCGGGAGCGGACCCAGATCAGCAGGGCCCCGCTGCCTGCGACGATGGTGCCGCCGATCTGGAGCATGTCGGCCAGCAGCCTGTCGTAGCGCTGCACGAACATGCCCAGGACCAGCGCGATCAGCCCGCCATAGACAAGTATCCAGACCAGCCGCTCGACGCGGAGTTTGTTGATTTCAGTGGCCATCAGAACGCCTCCTCGGGAAATTCCGCACACGTCATGTCACGGGATTCCACCACCTTAAGCCAGGCGCCGATTTTCGGCAATTCATATCGGAAGAAGTATTGTGCTGACAACAGGCGGCCGCGGTTGCTCGCGTCACGCTCGCTGGCCTGGGCGACCAGCGCCACCTCCAGCCAGATCCAGGCCAGCACGGTGTGGCCGAAAGCCTGCAGATAGGGCACGGCATTGGCCAGGGCCTCACCGGGCTGGCCGGTGGACCAGGCCGCTTTCGTGGCCGCGCCGACCTGCTGCAGGGCTTGGGCCAATTGTGCTGCATGGGGTGCCAGCTCGGCCTGTTTCTGCGCACGGGCGATGGTGGCCGTCATGCGACCGGCCAGCAGCTGCAGACCCCGGCCCTCCTCCATGAGCACCTTGCGGCCCAGCAGGTCCAGCGCCTGGATGCCGTGCGTGCCCTCGTGGATCATGTTGAGGCGGTTGTCGCGCCAGTACTGCTCCACCGGAAAATCGCGTGTGTAGCCGTAGCCACCGTGGATCTGGATGGCCAGGGAATTGGCCTCCAGGCACCACTCGCTGGGCCAGCTCTTGGCGATGGGCGTCAGCACCTCCAGCAGCAGGCGGGCCTCGTCGGCAGCAGCCGGCGTGCCCGTGTGCTGCTCGTCAACCAGGCGCGCGCAATACAGCTGCAGGGCCAGCGAGCCTTCGCAATACGCCTTCTGGGCCAGCAGCATGCGCTTGATGTCGGCGTGTTCGATGATGCGGATCTGCGGTTTCGCCGCATCTTTTCCATCAGGCCCGATCGGACGGCCCTGGGGCCGGTTCTTCGCGTAATCCAGGCTGGCCTGGTAACCGGCCATGCCCAGCATGGTCGCCGCCATGCCGATGCCGATGCGCGCCTCGTTCATCATGTGGAACATGCAGCGCAGGCCCTGGCCGGGCTGGCCGACCAGATAGCCGATGGCCCCGGCCTCACCTCGCACGGGGTACTTGCCTTCGCCGAAGTTCAGCAGCGTGTTGGTGGTGCCGCGCCAGCCGCATTTGTGGTTCAGGCCGGCCAGCGCCACGTCGTTGCGCTCGCCGGTCAGCCGCCCCTGCGTGTTCACGAGCTTCTTGGGCACGATGAACAGCGAGATGCCACGCGTGCCGGGGATGGTCTTGCCGTCCGGACCGGGGATCTTGGCCAGCACCAGATGGATGATGTTCTCGGTCAGCTCGTGTTCGCCGGCCGAGATCCACATCTTGTTGCCCTTGAGGCGGTAGCGCGGGCCCAGCGGATCGTCCTGGAAATCGGCCCCATCCGGCAGCGCGCGCGTGGCGATGTCGCTCAGGGACGAGCCGGCCTGCGGCTCGCTCAGGCACATGGTCCCCGAGAAGCGCCCCGCGAACTCGTTCTTCGCGAAAACCTCTTTCTGCAGGTCCGTGCCGTGCGCCATCAGCAGGTTCGCGTTGCCCGCGGTCAGCAGGCCCGAGCCGATGCTGACCGAGGCCATGGCAAAGAAGGAATTGGCCGCCGCCTCCACGGTATAGGGCAGCTGCATGCCACCGATCTCGTAGTCCTGCGCGGCGCTGAGCATGCCCGAGGCCGCGTAGGCCTGCTGGGCGTCGTGGGTGGCCTGCGGAAGGATGACCCGTTCGCCGTCGAAACGCGGCTCTTCGGTGTCCACCGTGCGATTGAAAGGCGCGTATTTCTCGCGGGCGATGCGCTCGCAGGTGTCGAGCACGGCGTCGAAGGTTTCGCGGTTGTGGTCCGCGAAACGTTCGCGCTCGTACAGCGTTTCGGCCGCAAGCCACTGGTAGAGCAGGAAGTCGAGGGTCTGCCGGTAGCTCATAACGCGATGCGTCGGGTTTACAGGACTTCGAAGACCCCGGCCGCGCCCATGCCGCCGCCGATGCACATGGTGACCACCACGCGCTTGGCGCCACGGCGCTTGCCTTCGATCAGGGCGTGACCGGTCAGGCGTTGGCCGCTGACACCGTAGGGATGGCCCACCGCGATGGCGCCGCCATTGACGTTGAGGCGATCGGCCGGGATGCCGAGCTTGTCGCGGCAGTAGAGCACCTGCACGGCGAAGGCTTCGTTGAGTTCCCAGAGGTCGATGTCGGACACCTTCAGGCCCAGGCGCTTGAGCACCTTGGGCACGGCGAACACGGGGCCGATGCCCATCTCGTCGGGCTCGCAACCGGCCACGGCAAAGCCCAGGAAACGGCCCAGGGGCTGGAAACCGCGTTTGCTGGCGAGTTCTTCGCTCATGAGCACGCAGGCGCCGGCGCCGTCGGAGAACTGGCTGGCATTACCCGCCGAGATCACGCCGCCGGGCATGGCCGGCTTGATGCCGCTGATGCCCTCTTTCGTGGTGCCTTCGCGCAGGCCTTCGTCGGCGCTGATCGTGACCTTCCTGGTGATCAGGCCCAGGGTCTTGTCGGCCACGCCGGCTGTCACCGTGATGGGGGCGATCTCGGCGTTGAACAGGCCGGCGGCCTGGGCCGCGCAGGCCTTCTGCTGGCTGGCGGCACCGTATTCGTCCATCACGTCACGGCCGATGTTGTAGCGCTTGGCCACCTGCTCGGCGGTCTGCAGCATGTTCCAGTAGATCTCGGGCTTGGCCTTGAGCAGGGCCGGGTCGGTAATCATGTGGCGGTTGGCTTCGTTCTGCACGCAGGAGATGCTCTCCACGCCACCCGCCACATACACATCCCCCTCGCCGGCGATGATGCGTTGCGCAGCCATGGCAATGGTCTGCAGGCCCGAGGAGCAGAAACGGTTCACGGTGACACCCGACACGGTGACCGGGCAGCCCGCGGCCAGCGCGATCTGGCGTGCGATGTTGGAGCCCGTGGCGCCCTCGGGCGTGGCACAGCCCATGAGCACGTCGTCCACTTCGGCGGCGTCGATGCCGGCGCGCTGGATGGCGTGCTGCACGGCGTGACCACCCAGGGTGGCGCCGTGGGTCATGTTGAAAGCGCCCTTCCAGCTCTTGGCCAGAGGGGTGCGGGCGGTGGAAACGATAACGGCGTTGGTCATTTCAAATTCTCCTGAATGTGGCTCAGCCGTTGAAGCTCTTGCCTTCGGCCACCAGCTTCGCCAGCAGGGGCGCGGGTTGCCAGAATTCGGCGTCGTCGAGCGGGTTCTGGGCAAAACGCTGCATGCTTTGCGCCACGTTGAACAGGCCCACGGTGTCGGCGTACTGCATGGGGCCACCGCGGTGGAGGGGGAAGCCGTAACCCGTCAGGTAGACCATGTCGATGTCGCTGGCGCG
>LNFM01013108.1_pt1 | contig 10684 bp, 5 predicted proteins | sample 596031 | NCBI WGS metagenome assembly LNFM01 (sample SAMN04254537, study PRJNA301005) | activated carbon metagenome | isolation source: dual media filters at the Ann Arbor, Michigan drinking water treatment plant | place: USA: Ann Arbor | reverse complement strand
GCGCCCATTCGCCCACCGCGTAGGACAGCGCCGCCTGTTCGGCCGCCAGATGCGCGGCGAGGATGTAGTCCATGTTGCTGCGATGGTTCATCACGAAAACGACCGTCGCGTTGGCTGGCACCGCGGCAAGCCCGGCCTCATCGGAGTAGCCGATGCGTACGCGGTACAACAGGCGGCTCACTTTCTTGCTGAGCCAGGCGCCAATGCGGAAGTAGAAGTACGCGTTGAACGCCGGCACGATCTCGCGCGCGTAACGCTCGACGATTGCGTGCGCCACTTCGCGCGGCATCTTGTTCGCCTGAGCGAACGCGGTCGCGGCCTGCTGCACCTTTTCGTCGAACACCAGCCGGTCGATCAGGCTGCGGCGGCTGGTCTGCTGAAACGGGCGCACCTGCAGCCGCAGACGCTGACCCACCTCGTCGAGCACCTTGTTGGCACGGCTGCGAATCAACCAGCGCACGCTGGGCACCAGCAGGCGGTCGAGCAGCGCCCAAAGTGCCAGCACCATGACCACGACCGCCAGCCAGACCGGAACAGCGATGGTTGTTGTCACGCCTCCCCCCTGTTCTTGTCGTTGCGGCGTCAACTTCGCTGGAAGAAGTGACGGTCAATCGCAGTTTTGTCTGCCGGGGCCGTGGCGGGGTGGTTGTGCCTGCCTCCATGAGCCCCGTCTCGGCGATCAGTTCGTGGTTGCTTTCGGCGCCGTGTCGGCGAGGCGCGTTGTCAGGAAGGAGGCTGCCCGTCGCCATCGGCAGCTGACGGCCAGAAGCGCTGATCGTTTCATCGCCACGTAGCAGCCGCCGCGAACGGACAGCCGAAGCTCACTGACCGCCCCACGACGCCCCACTCGACCCGAGGACACGCTGCTACGGATTGAACGGCGGTGCGGCACGCAGCACTTCGTCGATCGTGGTGATGCCCTTGGCGATCTTCTCCGCACCCGAGACGCGTAGTGACCGCAAACCATCGCGCGCGGCCTGCGTGCGTAACGCCGACAGGTCAGCACCGTCGGCAACGATGCGGCGCAGGTCGTCGGACACCACCAGCAGTTCGATCAGGCCGGTGCGACCGAAGTAGCCGGTGCGCCGGCACTCGAGGCAGCCCACCGGCTTGTAGACGTGGCGCGGCAGCTTGCTGCGCCAGGGCGCGACCAGGTCCTTCCACAGCGCCTCTTCCGGCGGATCGGTCTGCTGCTTGCAATGCGGGCACAGCGTGCGCACCAGGCGCTGGGCGAGGATGCCGATCAGCGTCGCGTTAACGAGATATGGCGCCACACCCAGTTCGATCAGGCGCGCGATCGAACTGGCGGCGTCGTTGGTGTGCAGCGTGGAGAAGACCAGGTGGCCGGTGAGCGACGCGTTGACCGCCATGTCGGCGGTCTCCTTGTCGCGGATCTCGCCCACCATGATGATGTCCGGGTCCTGGCGCATCAGCGAGCGCAGGCCGTCGGCAAAGCCCAGGTCGATACCGTGCTGGACCTGCATCTGGTTCAGCGACGGCTCGATGTTCTCGATCGGGTCTTCTACCGTGCTGACGTTGACCTCGTCGGTCGCCAGCTCGCGCAGCGTGGAGTACAGCGTCGAAGTCTTGCCGGAGCCGGTGGGGCCGGTGACCAGGATGATTCCCGACGGCCGTTGGATCAGCTGCTTCCAGGTTGCCGCCTCGGCCTCGGAGAAGCCCAGGTCGGCGTAGCTGCGCACCACCACTTCGGGGTCGAAGATGCGCATCACGAGCTTCTCGCCGAAGGCGGTCGGCAGCGTTGATAGCCGCATCTCGACTTCGCGCCCGGCCAGCACACCACTGGACACCTTGGTCTTGATGCGACCGTCGAGCGGACGGCGGCGCTCGGCGATGTCCATGCGGCCGAGCAGCTTGATGCGGGCCACCATCGCGTTCATCACACCCGGCGGCACCTGGTAAACCTGATGCAGCACACCGTCGATGCGGAAGCGCACCACGCCCTGGTCGCGCTTGGGCTCCATGTGGATGTCACTGGCGCGCTGGTCGAACGCGTACTGCAGCAGCCAGTCGACGATGGTGACGATGTGGGCGTTCTCGGCATCGACCTTCGCGCCGAGTTCGACCAGGCTTTCGAAGTTGCCGACAGGGTTGACCGAGCTGTTGTTCTTGACCGCGCTCTTGATCGACTGCGCGAGCTTGTAGAACTCGACCGTGTAGCGCGCGATGTCGAGCGGATTGGCGACCACCCGCTTGATCGTCTTGCGCGTCAGCCGCTCGATCTCCGGCCGCCAGTCGTCCAGGAACGGCTCGCAGGTGCCGATCGTCACCTCGGTGCCGCTGACTGCCAGCGGCAGGATCGAATACGCGGTCGCGTAGGTGGCGGAGAAGGTGTCGACCACGCGCGCGAAGTCGACCCGCAGTGGATCGATGTGCTGATACGGCAGGCTTGCCTTGGTCGCCAGCCACTGGGTGAGCCGCTCGATGTCGAGCAGTTCGCGCGTCGGGCCGGGCGTGCGCAGGTTCATCTCGGCCACCAGCGCCAGCGGATGCACCTGCGTCTCGCGCGAGGTGACCGACAGCATGCGCTCGGCAACGCTGGACTCGATCATCTGATCGGCCAGCAGTTCGCGGATCACGAAGTTCAACGGCAGCTTGCCGCGCGGCAGATCGGCGCGGGCAGCAGCGGGGTTCTTCTCAGGGGCGTTCACTGGGGGCGGCGGCGCGCGGCGCGGCAGTGCGGTCGATCGAGCGGCTGGTCATCATCACGCAGGCGCGTAGCGCGATACCAGTTCCTGCGCGAACTGCGGCATCTTTTCAAAGTCGCCCATCACGTGATCGACCGCGCGCTTGGTCAGCGGTGTCGATTCCAGCACCTTCAGGTAGCCGCGCTTCATGTACGACTTGATGACGTCGGGCGGCAGTACATGCGCGTCCTTCTCCTGGTTGGCGGAGAACAGGAACAGCGTGCGCAGCGGACTGATCCAGCGCAACCGCACCTTGATGACCTCCTCATCATGGCGCATCTCGAACCAGGTGCCGCGCTGCCAGGAGGCGATCTCCTCATCCATCTTGGCTTCTTCGACGCGATCCAGGTTGCCGATGTCGGTGACCGGTCCGGGCATGTGCACGTCGGCGGCGAACTGCTCGGCGGCACGCATCACGGCGCCGTTGGAGACGCGGAAGCCGCCGGCCACCGTCGAGATCGGGTGGGTACCGGTGATCTGCAGCCCTTCCACCTTGGCGCGGATCTCCGAGGTGATGAGCGAACTGCGGATGTAGGTCGCTTGGTCGACCGGCTTGACGGCCACCGCATGCGCCTGCATCAGGTGCTTGAGGAAGGTCTGCTGGTCGTGCTCGGGCGTGCGCGTCAGCGCCATGCCGTCGCGCAGAACGCGGATCAGGTTCGGGATGAGCACGGTCAGGCGTTTGCGGTCCTCGCTGTTGGCCTTGGGCTGCACGCTCCACACGAGATCGTGGATCGCCTCGCGGAAACGCTTGGAAAACCCCGGCGTGGCGGCATCGCGCATGCTCGCTTCGACCAGGGTCTGGACCCACGGGCCGATCAGGAAGTCGCGCAGCACCGGATCGAGTTCGACCTTCTCGAACGCGCGTCGCACCTGGATCGTGGTGTTGATCACCAGGATCTCGCGCTTTTCCGCCTCTTCCAGCGCGCGCTTGGCGCGGGCCACCGGGTCCGAGTCGCGCGGCCCGATGTCGCCGAGGAAGGTCTCGAACTCGCCGAGCAGGCGCTCGAACACCGCGACATCCTTGTCGAAGTGATGCAGCACCTCCTTCACCACCCGCTCGATCTCGCCGCGGAAGCGGTCGTTCTCGTCGCCGTACGGCTCCCAGCCGACCGAGGCGGTCGCCATGCGGTCGATCAGGCGGCGCGCCGGGTGGCCATTGGAGGCGAAGAAGTCGGCGTCGATCAATGCAGCCTTGAGGACCGGGAACTGCAGGCGCGACAGCAGCGTCTTGATCTCTGCTGGCACCTGCGGATCCTGCAACACGTGGTCGAACATCAGGCCGACGATTTCGATGGTGAGCTTGTCGACCGTGCGCGACGACTTCTGCACCAGGTGCTCGCGCCACGCCGAGATCGTGCCGGGCTGGCTGCCAGAAATGCTGGCGCCGGCGAGCCCCTCCAGACCGAGTTGCTGCAGTTCACCCACGGCCGACAGCAGACCGTCGCCGGCGGGGCTCGACGGCGCGAAACCGCCCGGCGCCGGCATCCCGGTGACGCTGGCCTGCATGCGCGACATCAGCTGCCCGAGGACGTAGCCGGCGGGCGCCTGCGGGGCGTCGATCGGTGGCCCGTGGCGGCCGGCACCGGCGGGTGCATAGCCGCCGGCCTCACGGCCGCCGAGCATGCCGCTGCCGTACCCTGCCGGTCCACCGCCCGCACCGGCGTACCCACCGCCTTGCGGATAGCCACCGCCCTGGCCGGGATGGCCACCCCCTGGCCCAGGATGGCCGCCCCCGGGTCCCGGATACCCGCCGCCTTGGCCGGGATAGCTGCCTGGATACGGGCTCGGGCCTTGGTAACCGCCGGTAAAGCCGCCCGGCACGTTCAGATCCAGTCCGCTGACCGACCCGTACTGCGGGCGCGACTCGCCGCCCGCCTCGTTGCTGAACTGCGTCGCCCGCTGCAAGCGGGCCTGCGCCTCCATCACCGCACGCTCGGCCGCCTGCTTGGCGGCCAGCCGCTCCGCATGCTGGCGTGCCTGCGCTTCGCGCCGGATGGCCATGGCATCCAGCCCGTGGCGCTGGAAGTGATCCAGCAACGAGCGGTGGATGACATTGACCTCGTCGGCCAGTGGCCGCTCGCACGAACTGGCGAACAGATCCCAGCCTTCCTGGTTGAGCGACAGCTCGATGGCGCCGTCGAGCAGCGCCTGCAGGAACACGTCGGGCGCAAACGGATCTTCAGCCGGTCGCAACGTGGGACGACCGCACAGGTGCTGCACGATCAGGTGCAGGTCGCGGAACGGCTCCTCGACCACCCCGTGCATCCGGCTGGCATAGCGGTTGACGATGGTCGTGGAGTTGATCGACACCGGATCGAGCAGCGACAGCGTCTCGGCCGTCAGCGTGGCGGGGCGCGCCGCCTCGACGCGCTTGAACAGCCCGTTCAAGGCACTGTCCTGCCGCGCCCGCAGCTTGAGCAGCATCTCGGCGCGCAGCTCGGACGAGCGATCGTGCAGCAACCGACGCACGAACTGGCCTTCAGCGTCCAGATCCCAGCGCGTATTGAGGTTGTCGAGCACCGCGCGCAACACCGCCGGGATTGAGGCCGAGATCAATTCCGACGCAATCGCCAGACCGGAGCGCAGCAAAGCGGTCGCCTGAGCGGCCGTCACGTAGGGCACGCTCGGCGAGGCAGGCGGAACCGTGCCCGGCGAGTTTGGCTCGAAATTCATGCTGTCGGTCGGAGGCAGCCCGGCGATCTGGGCGTCAGCCTTGAGGATAGAGCTTTCGGTCGGTCGGTAGCGTCGGAAAAAGGCTGGCAACGCTTGCGCAAAGCGGCCGGACGGCGACGCGCAAGCAATCTATCGATCGAGGCCGGACTGTCAAGGCGCATATCGTCGTGGTCCGCAGCCGTCAGGCGGGTGCGGCGCCGCCTCGCCTGAGTGCGCTGACCCACTTGCGGGCAGTGGGAATGCGCCAGTGCTGCTCAATCGTCACCGCCCGCGAATACAAGCTTGAATATGGGATGACCGGGACCTCTCGCGCAAAACCCAACACGATCCGGTTACCGGCGTCCGCCTCGGGCAGCGCGCGCCAGCTGTCGCCAAAGGCCGACTCGATTGCCTGCCGGCTGGTCTCGAAACTGCTGCCGAACAGGTTCACCGCCATCACACCGTCGGGCGCCAGCGCCCGGCGGCAGGCGGTGTAGAACGCCGCGTCGTCGTACACCGGGCCGGCTGCGTCGGCGTCGTACAGGTCGACCTGCAGCCAGTCGGCGCGGCGTCCGCCCAGCTGCATTCGGCGCGGATCGCTGATGACCCAGCGCGCGTCGTCGTTGATCAGATGCAGCCGCTCGTCCTCCGGCGGCAGGCGAAACCAGCGATGGGCGGCGGCGATGACGTCGGCACTGATCTCCACCACCGACACCGTCGCGCCCGCAAGATGGCGCCAACAGAACTTGGCGAGCGCACCCGCGCCCAGCCCAAGCTGAACAATGTGCTCGGGACGCGGCACGAACAGGGCCGGCGCCATCATCTGTTGCTGGTAGTCGATCTCCAGCGAAAACGGGCGGGCGATGCGCATGCCGCCCTGCACCCACTCGCTGCCGAAATGCAGGAAGCGCAGCCCGTCGACTTCGGAGATCGTGATGTGCGGTGCTACCGGGCGCTGCCCGGGCAGCGGCCGCTTGCGGGCAGCGCGGCTCACGCGTCGGGCGACGCGTCGGCCGAGCGCTGCAGGCCGTTGACGAGATCGTTGACCGCGCGGTCGAACAGCGGCGCCGACTCGACGGGTGACAGGTCGCCGTTGCGCAGGTAGGCGCGCATCGCCTCCGGCGACAGCGAGTGGCCACGGCGATTCTCCGCCGGGACGAAAAGATAGAGCGTCTTGCGCGGGCTGACCCAGCGCAGCTGCACGCGCTCGACCACGTCGCCCTGGCGCAGGTTGAACCAGTCGCCGCGCTTGAATCCGGCGATCATCGCATCGGCCGCATCGGCGCTCAGATCGGTGCGTGCATCCACCAGCGTCATCGCGGTGGTCGGCACCGCCACGTGATTGACGTCGGCACGCGCCTTGGCGAGCAGTTGCCGCACCTGCTCGTCGGGCACATGCGCGGTGACGTCAGCCGGCGGCGAGGCAATGTCGTCGAGCTTGATGCCGTCGAGCTTGATGCGCATCGTGCTCGGCTCGAACGGCACGCCGGGGTTGCCATGCGCCAGTTCGAGCGCCCGCACCGCCTGCGCATGCGAGTTCATCAGCTTGCCGAAGAACGCCTGCATCGCATCCTTGGGAAAGTCGATCAATGTGAGCCCCTCGCGCAGCACGCCAAGCACCGGCGGGATCGTGCCGACCAGGCGCTTGCGATCGTCCTGCCCCAGCTTGGGCTGCACGCTCCAGACCAGGTCGGGGACGATGCTCAGATAGCGCTTGAACACGGTGGCATCGGTGCCGTCGCGCAGCGTCACGGCTACCAGCACGCGCACCCACGTCTCGAGCAGGAACTCGCGCAGGTACGACTCGATCTGCACGCCATCGAAGGCACTGCGGATCTTGATGGTGGCGTTGATCGCCATCACCTCGCGCTCTTCGGCCTCGGCCAGCGCGCGCTTGGCGCGCAGCACCGGATCGTCGTCGCGCGTGCGCTCTTCCTCGAGGTAGGACTCGAACGCTTCGAGCGCGCGCTCGAACGCGGTGATGCCCTCTTCCGTGGCCGCCAGCACCGTATGCACGGCGTTCTGAACTTCAGCCAGGTAGCGCTCGTTGGCTTCCCCTTCGCCGATCCAGCCGATGGAGGTACTGGCAATGCGGTCGATCAGCTTGCGCGCTGGGTGATCGGGCGAGACGAACAGCGCCGGATCGGTGACGGCCACCTTGATCAGCGGGAACTGCAACCGCTGCAGCAGTTCCTTGACCGGCTGCGGCACATGGCGATCGGCGGTGATGCGGTCGAACAGCAAGCCGACGATCTCGATGGTGAGCTTGTCCACCTGCGCGGTGGTCTTCTCCATCAGCCGGCTGCGCAGTTCGGCGCTTTCGACAGCGGCGTCGGGGGCGACGTGCCCCTGCTGCGCGGCGGCCATGGCCAGCGCACCCAGCTTCTGGATTTCGTTGATCGCGGCGAGAAGCTCGGCGCCGATCACCAGTGGCGCGCCGGGCAGGGCCACGGTTCCCGCCGGCGCGGCCATCACCGCGCCCGGCAGCGCCGGGGCACCGGACGCCAGCGGCAGGGTGAGCGGCAGGCCGACCTGCCCGCCAATAGTCACTCCGCCGCCCACCTGCGGCAGCCCATGCGACAACGCACTCAGGTCACCCATGCGCGGCCGGGTCACACCGCCGAGCACCACGCCCGGGCCAACCGGGGCGCCAGCGGGCACCAGTTGCAGCCGGCTATACAGCGCCTGCAGGATCTGCTCGGCATGCGCACCGCCGATGCCACCGCCGCCACCCGGCATGCCGGTGCTTTGCGCCAGGCCGCTGGACCGCGTGCTGCGGCCAACCACGGTGCTGCGCGCAATCGTGTTACGCGACAGCTCGTTGGCATGGCCCTGCGACGACAGATGCGTGTCGAGTGCCGTGTAGGTATCGGCGATCAGCTTGACGATCGGGCCGTCGAAGCGCGGCATCACCACCATCACCTGGTCGGCGGTCAGCACGTCGAGCTTGTCCAGCGCCGCATGCAATGCGCGGAAGAAGATCGCCGGCCGGAACGGGCTTTCGCCGGGGCGAATCTCGGCCTCGTGGACGGCATTGGCCAGCCGCATGCGCAGCGAGCCGTAGATATCGTCGGTGGCATTGCGCACGCGCGAGGCCGAGGCTTCGACCAGCGTGTTGAGCTCCATGTCACCGTATTCGATCAGCGACAGGCCTGCACCGAGTCCAGCGCCGGCGTCTTTGCCGGTTTTCTTGTCGGCGCCCGGCTCGACCGGCTTGCCGCGGACGAAATCTTCGACTGCGCGACCAAACTCCGCCTTCAGCGCCAGCTCGTACTCCGCCACGAAACGTCGATCACGCACCAGCACCTGCTTGGCAGGCTTGGCCAGATCCGGATCGTCTTCCTTGGCCATGGGCGCGAGCGATTCCACCAGCAGCTCGGGCAGGCGTGCGGAGAACGCGCGCCATAGCGGCACCCAGCACGCCTCCAGCAGGCGACGCGCGCGCGCGCGGCCGACGGCCGGAGCGGTCGTGCCAGCGCGAGTGGTCTGAAAAAAGGAACGCAGGTCGGAGCTCATGACGCCCGGGTCGTGTCGCCGCGATTGTGCCTCACGGCAGCATGCGCGAATCGATCGGCAAGGCGGTCCAATGGCTGCAAATCGAGGGCAATTGCCCGTCTTTGCATCACTTCGCCGCGCTAGGCTTTTCGGCGAAGCCGCGGCTGCGGGCCAGTTCGGACGTCGGTGCAATAGGCACCTGCACCGGCGGCTCGAACGCGGCACGCCAGCAGGCGAGCTTCTGTTCGAGGCGCATTCCGGCATGCGCCGGGCTGGTGGACGGCAGCACAACGACCGCCAGACCGGCCTGGCGAAACTGCGGGGCAAAGCGGCCGGCGGTCTGACCGTTGAACAGCACCCGGGCCAGGTTGGGCGCGCGCCGCCGCAGCAGCGCGAAATTGTTGGCGCGCGCGGCACGGATGTCGGCATCCAGGCTGCCGGCCCGCTCGCAGGCGCCGAGCACGTCCCACAACCCCAGGCCGTGCGCCAGCAAGGCGGCCAGCCGCTGCGGATACGGCAGCTCAGGCAACGGTTGCTGCAACAAGTTGCCCAAGATGCGCCAGAACTGGTTGCGCGGATGGGCGTAGTACTGGCCGGCGGCCAGAGAGGCTGTGCCCGGGAAGCTGCCGAGGATCAGGGTATGCACGCCCCGGTCGAGCACCGGCGGGAAACCCCGCAGCGTGGCCGCCGTCATTGTGGATGCCGGTGCAGCAGGCGCGCTGCGTGTCACGCGTCTGTCTCCTCCAACGCGGGTGGCCCGGCCGTGGCAATCGCGGCCAAGCGGGGTCGCCGCCGAAGAACGTGGTCGCACATCGTCATGGCTCGCCGGCTCATGCGCGGTCAGCGGCCGGCCAGCAACATCCGGTTCAGGCGCTTGACGAACGCCGCCGGGTCGTCGAGCTGGCCACCTTCAGCCAGCATGGCCTGGTCGAGCAGAAGCGCGGACCACTCCTTGAGCGCATCATCGTTCTCGACCTTCAAGCGCTGCACCAGTTCGTGGTTGGGATTCAGCTCCAGTATCGGTTTGCTCGAATCCATCGCGCCGCCCATCTGGCCGCCCTGGCCGGCCGCCTTGAGCAACCGCTGCAGGTGCTGGCTCATGGCGTCGCGCTCGACCACCACGCAGGCCGGCGAATCGGTCAGGCGCAGCGTCACGCGCACGTCCTTCACCGCATCGCCCAGCGCCGCCTTGACCCGACCAACCAGGTCCTTGAACTCGTCGGCGACCTTGGCTTGTTCTTCCTTCTCCGACGCGTCAGCCAGGTCGCCGAGGTCGAGGTCGCCCTTGGCGACCGACACCAACTCCTTGCCGTCGAACTCACGCAGGAAGCTCAGCATCCACTCGTCGACGCGATCGGTCAGCAGCAGCACCTCGACATCCTTCTTGCGGAAGATCTCCAGGTGCGGGCTGGCAGCGGCAGCGGCTGGCGTGTCGGCGGTCAGGTAGTAGATCGCCTTCTGGCCGGTCTTCATGCGGCCGACGTAGTCGGCCAGCGCCACGGTCTGCACACCAGCGCTGGTGGTCGACGCGAAACGCAGCAGCTTGGCAATGCGCTCGCGGTTGGCAGCGTCATCGCCCAGGCCCTCCTTGAGCACCTGGCCGAACTCGGTCCAGAAGCTCGCGTAGTCGTCCTTGCGGTTCTCGGCCAGGTCTTCGAGCAGACCGAGCACGCGCTTGGTCGAACCCTCGCGGATCGCCTTGACATCGCGCGACTCCTGCAGGATCTCGCGGCTCACGTTCAGCGGCAGGTCGGCCGAGTCGATCACGCCGCGCACGAAGCGCAGGTACGGCGGCATCAGCTGCTCGGCGTCGTCCATGATGAACACGC
>LNFM01016372.1_pt1 | contig 10685 bp, 14 predicted proteins | sample 596031 | NCBI WGS metagenome assembly LNFM01 (sample SAMN04254537, study PRJNA301005) | activated carbon metagenome | isolation source: dual media filters at the Ann Arbor, Michigan drinking water treatment plant | place: USA: Ann Arbor | reverse complement strand
GTTTGGGTTCACTGGTCAATACCGACAGAATGCTCTGTGCGACTTGCGTGGCCTTGAACGGGTCATTGCGCATGTCGTCCAGAATGTCCGGGATTGCGGTGGATCCGCTCAAACCTGCCCATTGGGCCACCTGTTCGGCCGTGGCGCTGACATAGGCCATCTTCCAGTCACTGAAGACGGCATGCGGAATCTCTCCTTGCTTGAGCACGGTGACGGTCTCGTGTCGCACATCCCTGGATATCTTCGCCATCAAGTCCTGCACGACCTTGGTGTCCCCTTCCAAGATCTGAAGGAAAACGCCGTCCACGTAGACCAGTGCGCCCGTGATGCCCTTCGCGGCATTCCTGCTGCGCGCCTGCTCAAGTATCTCCTCGAGATCTTCCATCTGCATTGGCGTCGCAGACTCCGAGGAGTAGATGGTTTGATAGGTCATCGGCTCATCCTAGCAGGATGGCGTGGTGAACATCGACGGGTCAAGCGCCGTGGTCGTCATCCTGGCTCTTGATGCATGGGCCATTGCAGCGGCACGGATGCACCTGTCGGATCCTGCGGGGGCGGACGTTGACGGGCTTGAGCGTCAACCAGCTTGACGGTGGCGCTTGAGGTCATCGATGACTGGAACGACGCACAGGGCAATCAGTATGGCGGCCAGCGGCAGTGTCGCCAGATATCCGACATGCTTGAATCCAAGGGCGCCAAGGACGCCTCCGACCATGAAGGATGCAAGAAGCGTCGCCAGCATAGCCAGCTTCTGCCGATCGGCAACGACGTCATTTGCCAATGGACGGGTACTCCTGTTCCAGTACAGAAGTCGACCGACTTCAATGCCGAGATCGGTGATGACGCCAGTCAAGTGAGTTGTGCGCACGACCGCGCCCGATATCTTTGTGATTACGGCGTTCTGAAGTCCCATCATGAAGCAGAGAAGCATCACGGTGAATGGGACAAAGAGCGCCTGTATTTCCGCTAGTTTGGCGCCCAAGAAGCCGAAAGCGAGGAGCAGGAGCGCCTCAAGCAGCAGGGGCAAGGCGTAAGTGCTTCTCAGTTTTCGCCGCTTGGCGTAGTTGATCATGAGCGCAGACGTGATGGCGCCCATGAAGAACGAAAGTACTGCGCCGAGTGCTCCGAGGGCCAGCGCGATTTCTCCCAGCGCAATGTGATCCGCGATCGAGGAGACGAAGCCAGTCATGTGCGACGTGTAGAGCTTCACAGCAAGGAACGCCCCGGCGTTGGCGGCGCCAGCTACAAAGGCAAGCGCGAATCCGAGATGGCGATCACTGCGATGGGAGCGGCCTTCTGCAGTCAGGCTGCGAGCGTAGTCGATTGGCATGGCGCCATCCTAGTCGGTGACGCCTCCGATGGCCGCACAAGACGGCCCGCCGCAGCGGGGCCGGTGGTTCAGCGAGGGCTTAGGCTGCAGTCGCATTTGGCCGCAGTGAGAGCCACATGTGAACCTTGCCCTTGAAGCCAGATGGCGTGCGAATGGCCATGGGCTCCACCCCGAAGACCTGAAAGCCGGCACCTCGATACAGGTTGATTGCCGGTTCGTTGCCTTCTGTGACCGTGAGCGTGAGGCAGAGTAGTCCTGCCATGGCGCTTGCGTGTGCGACGATGGCGTCGAGTAGAGCGCGGCCTACGCCGCTTCTTCTGGCCCCCGGCGCGGTGTACATGCCGATGACAAGTGCCTTGTGCCTTGTCTTCGGCTTTGCTGAAAACTCAAGAGCGACAGTTCCGATGAGTTTCTTGCCGTCGAATGCTCCGAATGCGGCGCTCAGACCTGACGGGTTGGAAATTCGCTGGATCCAGAACGCTTCTGGTTCTGCTGCCCGCTCTTCCGCCGTGGACGTAAAGGCATCGGCAGCCAAGTCGTAGGCCTCCAGCATGAGCTCGCGGTACTGCGGTGCGTCTGAAGGCTGGAGGAGGCGAACGTTCATCGGTTTCTGCGGCCTGAGCTTGGAACTGGCCGGCCCCCTGCGGCAGGACGGCTTGGAGCGGGCTTGGAGAATGTAGCGCGCACCGCAGGCCGGGCCAAGCCAGCCCACCGTTGGAGGACCGGTGCCTCAGCGAGGGGGTCACGCGGCACCGCGTACTTCAACATGACGCAGGGGTAAGCTACAGGGCATGCGACGGATGACTTTTCTCGTGCTGCATCTGGCCTGTGGCGTGGTTGCGATGGTCGCTGCTGGCAACGCTCTGGCCGAGCAGCAGGTGCGCGTGGGTGGAACTGGGTTGACCCACGTCTGTGGAGAACACCCTCAAGTCACCGTACAAGCCGTGACGAGAGCGGATGCAGAGGCTGCATGCGAGGGCGCAAGTCGCTCACTCCACTTCCTGGCAAGGGCCGGAATTGATGGTCCGGCAAGCACGACCATTGAAGTGGTTCCCGAACTGCCTGGAGAGCTTGCCAGCCGGGCAGTTGGCTGCTTCGTCCGCGAGACCAAGCGCATTCTTCTTTTGAGTTTCAGTGCATTTCAGGCTGGCGGCGGATGGTTTCGGATGCCACCTTCTCGCGACCTGTATCGGGCCGCTGCTTCGCATGAGATGGCCCATGCCGTCGTCGCTTGCCATTCGGAGCCGAGACGGCTCGCAGTTGCTGCTCACGAGTACGTTGCATATGTGGTTTTCTTTGCAACGATGGATGCGCCACTGCGGTCGGCTCTTCTTCTCAAGTTTCCTGGCGCAGGGTTCAAGAGCGCGGGGCAGATCAGCGACATCAATCACATCGTGGACCCTAATCAGTTTGGCGTGGACTCTTGGAGGCACTACCTGCGAACAAACAACCGCGAGGTATGGCTCAGACAGGTCATTGCAGGCGAGGTGGTTCCTGAGGTGTCGGAGGATCCTGGCGCGTCGTCGAGGTGACGAGCTTCGGGCCGGGGTTGATCGGCTGCCGTGAATCCTAACGTTGGGGCTAAGCCGGCCCCTGCGGCGGGAGGCCGGGACCAGACGACCTGCCGTCGTGGCCCCGGTGGTTGAGCGAGGGGTCAGGCCTCAGGCGCTATTCGCCACCACGACCATGCGGATCCTGCACACAGCGGCTAGGGTCGGCGACGAAGAGCCAGCCGATGGCGACTACCACTGGAATTGCCAAGAACCAGAGTTGGCTGCTGCTGAAGTGCCAGCCGGCCAGGGCGACAGCACCGCCAACGCCAAGACAGCACAGCAGAAGAAGCCCTCTCCTCATGGGCGTGCTACCTGCGATTCCTCTGGTGCTGGCTTGCGAGGTGTTCGTCGCCTCGCTTGTAGTTTCCTGTGAGCCGTGCCATGAGCCGTTGGGTGTCTGGGAAGCTTGAATCATAGACTTCGGACAGGAAAGACGATGCATCCTCAACACACAGCGTGGCTGCAAGACGACCGAGAAGCAGGACCTCTACATCTCCGCGCTTTCGCGTACGGAATGTGAAGCCGGAATCTTGGGACTCGGGCGCATGTTCGGAGTGCAGCGAAGTGCAGAAGTGTCGTGCTGTGCAGCCTAACGTTAGAGTCAACCGGCCCGCCGTGGCGGGCCTGCGGTTCAACGAGGGGTTAGGCATCGGTCGATAAGCTAACTAACCGCGGCTTGTGTTGTCTTACCGCTTTGAGTGCATAGCCGAATGAAGAGCCATACCAGTTAATGGCACCTAGGCGAGAGGTAACCGCCAGTAATGGAACTCTCTTCAGAAGCGCGGCATTCGCAACGTCTCCGAAAAGGGAGACGAAAGCTGATTCAAGCTCCGTCGAGGTAGCGGGGATGCAGCGAGAAATGTCAAAAAGTATGGCGGCGCCAACGTTGGCAACGCCATTGTTGCCGCTGAATGACCAAATGCCCGCGCCTGCCTCAAGAAAGGTTCGTACGGAAACGTTGTCAAATTCGTTGTTGTCTGCGTCTTTCGTCGCGTTCGCAACGAGCCGTGGAACTAGGACGTCAGCGAAACTCGCGGACCTCGCGAGCTCAGTCATTCGTCTTGCCCGAACTCTCAAGAGACTAACGATTTCATGCGGATCGTTGTAAACGGATAGCCTGGGCGATGATCCGCCGAAGTCAATTTGATCAAGCCAAAAGACCTCGTCGCGGCCGGCCTCTTGCCAGATATAGGCCGCATACGAGTTGGTCGCCGCATCTTCAAGTGCGTCTGCAAGCTCGAATACTGCCCTTGCGGAGTGCGAAAAGTGCATTCTTTCGCTATCAGACAGCGCCTCAGTGATTCTAGAGTAATCGACCCCATGCGGGGCCAGTCGCGCAATTATCTCGTCTTTGGCGGCGCGCGCTTCCACCTCTGCTCCAAAGACATCTCTCAATCCTTTCGTTACCCGAATGAGCGGTTGTAGGCCGGATTCAATGGTCTGAGAGACTACGAAAAAGTCTTCGCGCTGCTTCTGCTCGGTAACTATTTGATAGGAGAGGGCAGCGATTCGGATTGCTACATAAGCGCCAGCTAATGCGACCGCTGTCCCAAGAGTCCCTTGGAGAAGGCCGCCTACAGCGCCCAATACTCCGGTAGTGAAGTCCTCTCTGGCGATGAGTACGACGACGACGGCTGTGATAATCGTTATCGAAAGCACGGCGAAGAAGCTCAAGAAAAACTCGCGGAGTGAGTGTGTATTTTTCATACGCAACTGACTTTCGGATCTGATGCCTAACGTTCGAGCTGACCGAACCCCGGCGGCGAAATGGCTTGGCCCGGGCTGGCGAGAATGTACCGCGTACCGCCAGGCCTGACCAAGACAGCCCGCCGTTGGGGGGGCGGGTGGTTCAGCGAGGGGTTATGCGTCACTTGCGGTCGGCAGAGGGCAATGGATTCGCATACGACTCCCGAAGTGCCTTCGCAAGGTCCAGGGCGGCGCGCTGGCCCTCGTTCAGATTCAAGAGGCCTGGATCGACTGCCCGAGCCAGGACGACCATCTTTTCTTCGACCTTGGGGTCCTCCACCATCGTGAGTTCTGCAACGTATAACTCACGAAATCGACGAGTCGCCTTGTCTACCTCGACCTTCGGCCGTCCTTCGGGCGTTGCAATCACCGCCGCCGTCTTGACGGCCTCTAGGTACACGCTTCGGCGCAGTTCGCGGAGCGGCCGCTCCGCCTCAAGTGCGCGAACTTCAGCTTCCTTGTTCCGCGCTTCAAGTTCCTTGTCCCGCGTCGCATTGAAGCTGAGAACGCTAATGACGACACCAGAGACGATGCTGAGCACCTGAACGAGCGAGGCGAGCAACTCCAACTTCGTCTTCGGCTCTACCATTGCGGCCTCCTGCGCGATATACCTGCACGGGTTCTGGTGTGACGCCCAAACGTGCGAGCTAAGCGGGCGACAACGACAGGACACTAAGCCCGGGCTGGGAAAATGTACCGCGTACCCCAGGCCGGGCCAAGACCGCCCGCCGTAGCGGGTCCGGTGGTTCAGCGAGGGGTTATGCCGCGTTCGCGTTGACCGTGTTTTCTCAGTCAGTAAGAAGTTTGCCGTCCAGTATGGATCTGATGAGGCCTGGCTGATCAGGTTCCTTGGAGAAATGCAGGTATGACTCGGCTCCGAATCGCATCGGGTCGAACATGTAGAGAAGAGGCGTGAAGCGATCCAAGTTTGTGAATCCTTCGGCGCCTGTGGCCCTCAGGGCCTTAGTGCGCAGAGGTAATGCCATCGTTGCGAATGTCGCTACGTACGCAAGGTACTCTTTCGCTTGAATGGTAGGGTTTCGGGTTCGGAAACTACATGCGGCGACCGCATGAGCAGCTTCGTGAGCCGCGAGCGCGCGGTAAACGGTTCGGTCGATCGCGACGCCGAACCACGTCTTGCTTTGGCGAAAGGCGGAGTAGGGCAGAACGAAAACCTTCCGGCGCTTTTCGATGTAGCAGCCCGCTGCCGTAGGTCCAGCTTCATGCGGGATGCTGTTGGTAACCTCTATCGAGACCGGCTCTGTTACTGCTACATCAAGCGATGCCAAAAACGTCACGGCGGCGGCTGCTCCTGCGCAGATGTCCCTGAAGTCCTCATTCCCGGCCCCCGTTACTATTGCTGTTGCATCTTCACAAGACACAGGTAGCGACCGGCTGGCGGGTTGTGCGATGCAAGCAGACGAAACGAATACTGGGGTCAATGCGGCAATCGCAACGGCAAAGAATGTTGGCATTGTGTAGCTTGTCCTATGCGGCCCAACGTTCGAACTAACTGGAAGACTGCGGCGGGGCGGCTTGGCCCGGGCTGGGGAAATGTGCTGCGTGCCCAAGGCGGGGCCATGACGGCCCGCCGTAGCGGGTCCGGTGGTTCAGCGCGGGGTTATGCCTCACTGTATTTGTAGCAGTGATTGCCGGAGTGGTGACGCTAAAACCAGAAATCCAACGACATTTAGAACTACTGTTGCCCAGAATACTTGGCGGAACTCCCGCTTGGCGGATTTGTGGCGAAGAAGCTGCTGCGCCAGAAGTGCGCCCGGCCAACCACCCGCGAGGGCCAGGCCGTGAAGTGTGCTCTCAGGCGTGCGCCAAGCTCGATTTGCTGCAGCAGACTTGTCTGCTGCGTAGGTAACGAAGGTAGCTGCACTGAGCACGAGATACATACCTGCTACCCAAAGCGGCAGTTTCCATACGGCTGCGACGACAACGTAGGCGACGAGGAAGGCCGGTATCGTGAACAGGGTGCCCGTCCCCCTTTGTGCGGGGCCCGTGTGCTCAGCCTGTATGGCTGGTCGACGCGATTGACTGAGTTGAACATTGCGTGCTCGCTTGCCTTTCGGGCCGAGCTCAACTTCAAAGGTGACCACTTGATTCAACTGCGGACGGCCGCCGCTACGGGGCCACGCGGAGACGTGTACGAAGATCGGTTCGCCGCCTTGAGTCGACTCGATGCGCCCGAAACCCCGGTCGTCGTTCCAGGAGGTGAGGGTGCCGTCAAAGCGCATGAGCGGTGGTGGGTGTTGAGTGGGGGGCATAACGTGCGGGCTAACCGGACCGCTGCGGCGGGATGGCTTGGCTCGGGCTGAGAAAATGTACCGGGTACCTCAGACTGGGCCAATACAGCCCGCCGTAGCGGGTCCGATGGTTCAGCGAGGGGTTGGGCTGCCTGCGAGCTGCCGAGCAATCGCAAGATTTGACTTCAGTGAGTCGGTCGGAAGCGCCAGCGGAGTACAAGCCCAAGCCCACCTGCGGCCAAAAGTAGCGCCGCAGATGGCTCGGGTACAGCCGTCGCCATCAAGCGCGCTGCGCCTAACGTCCCTGTCTGATAGAACCACTCTCCTGGTTGTTGCCACAGGGCGCCAGTGAATGCTGTATTCCCTATGACGCCGATTGAGTTATGACTCCACCAGAGTGCCGCCGCCGGATCGCTCGTAGAAAGGCTTATCCAATAATCGCTCCCACTCTCGACGGACGCGATTCCGCCAAAGTTTGCTGTAATCAGAGACAACTCATCCGGAGCCGTCGCGATCGCGGTAACAAGAGCGCTGCCGGGGGTGCCAAAGTTGTCACGGAGGATGCTAATCGTGAATGTCGGGGAACCCTGGAGTCGCCACATCGGCAGTTCAATTGTTGTGAGTGCTCCGCTTGCTGCCGCCTGAAACTGATTGGTCGCGACGTAGTTTGCTCCAGTGGGACCGCTCGCTGACCCGCCGCCTACTGACCAGCCTTGCCCAGTGCTGTAGGAGTTATTGGGTCCAATGGTGTTGAAGACAGTAATATCGGAGGCGAAGCATGAAGCACTCGCTGCGCAAAGTACTGCCACCGATATTCGACGAAGAATTCTGCTTGGTTGCACGTTGACCTTCCGGGTGAATAGGTTGCATCGATGCTATCGGCCATCGAGATGATCGGAGCGGTAGCCCCCTCATTTGAGGGGCTGATGGAGCTTGCTGCGACCTCTACGCCGAATGGATCTCTAACGCTTGCGAATTAAAAGAGAGTGGATTCATAAAGGCTAACGTTCGAGATAACCGGACTTCGGCGGTGGGATGGCTTGGCCCGGGCTGGCGAAAATGTACCGCGTACGCCAGGACGGGCCAAGCCAGCCCGCCGTAGCGGGTCCGGTGGTTGAGCGAGGGGTTAGGCATCACTGGGCCGCGGCGGAAGCTCAACCTCTCCTTTGAACAGACTGATTGCCGTGGCAGCTACCTGCGCAGTGTCGTAGTACGCGTAGGCGCCGACACCAACCGCGCCAACAATTGGGAGCCAACGCGCGAGTCCCTTTCCAATTACTTGCTGTGAAACCCTGATACCGACCCGTTTAGCGACACCTTGCAGGGCCTTTACAGTTACTTTCTGGACAAGTGCTCTTTCGCCAGCCCTGACCACCAAGTCGCGGACCGCCTGCGCCGCGGTGTGTTTGAATAGGCAATAGATCATCTGCTCCTCGGTCAGCGCGGCTCGGTGCCCGTACAGGGCGGCGATATCGGCCACAAGTTGGGCCTGAATCTTCCACACTCCAACCATCTCGGGGAGGAGCGTCAGCCACCCAGCGGGGCCAGGCAGCAGCGAGAGCGCGCCTGCGGCAAGGGCGGCCGCGGCCGCCGCAGAGTTCGCCTTCGCCCTTGCTGTGGTTTCGGGATCGTCGCTCTTTTCGAGTTTCGAGCGAGGTGGCGCCGCAATGAAGTCCAAGATCGCGTTTCCGATTCGACAACGAGACTCTTCTTCGGCAAGCGGGCTCCTGGAAGTGGCTTGTGATGGCCTAACGTTCGAGCTAACCGGACCGCTGCGGTGGGACGGCTTGACCCGGGCTGGGAAAATGTACCGCGTACCCCAGATCGGGCCAAGACGGCCCGCCGTAGCGGGTCCGGTGGTTCAGCGAGGGGTTAGGCCGCACTGTCTCTAGCCTTTGCCCTGGGGGCTACGTTGGCGTCGAGAGTTTCAGTCCGACGATGCCCGCGACTATGAGGCCAAGGCTGGCGAGGCGCCCCAAAGACGCGGGCTCATTGAACAGGACCATACCGAGGATCGCGGTGCCAACGGCGCCCACGCCGACCCACACGGCGTACGAAGTGCCAACGGGCAAGGACTTCATGGCGATGGCGAGCAGGATGACGCTGGCAGCCATCGCGCCCAGAGTAAGTATGGACGGCACAAGCCTAGTGAAGCCCTCGGTGTATTTGAGACCGATGGCCCAACCGACCTCGAACAAGCCGGCGATTAACAAGAGAACCCAGGGCATACAACAACTCCGACATGAGGGCTTGGCCCGGGCTGGGAAAATGTACCGTGTACCCCAGGCCGGGCCAAGACAGCCCGCCGTTGGGGGTCCGGTGGTTCAGCGAGGGGTTAGGCGGCACTCACGGCGCTGGGCCAGCAGGAACCTGTGTCGGTTGCGGGCGTATGGCCAGGCCAATGGCGATCAGGCCCGCCGCCAGTAGGCCAAGGTCGGGAGGGACGTCGAGAAGGAATGCTGCCTGCCCACCAACAAGTGACCAGAGTATCGGAATCGCTATCGCGGTGCGGACCTTGGGGCTCCTTGCGAGTGCGAGTATGCCAATGGTGAATATGGTGGTTGGGCACGGCAAGCCGAAGGTTGGAAGGTATGGGTAAGCATGTCCTGCGACCGTGGACCATGTTGGATAGGCGACCAATGCGAAGAGCACAAGCGAAAAGCCCAAGACGGTGCGGCCGTTCTTGCCAACTTGATATTCGAGTCGGCGCTTCGCAACGCCTTGCCAAGCGAATACGGCGGCCGCGACGATTGAAAGTGCTCCGAAGAGGTAGGCCAGTGGATTGATGCTGGTGAAGAACGCCAAGTGGTATACCGCACCAAGCCAAGCCCAAAGAAATGCGAGTATTCCGGACGCTGCCATACCCGACCATGGACGCCTAACCACCACAATAACAAACGCTGCGAGCGCCAAGAGATTTAGCAGATATTGCGCCGGCCAAACCGCTTCGTTGTAGGTGCGTATGACCGTGAAAAATTGATCAACCGAGAATGGCAATTGCATCACATCCTCCGACGATGAGCGAGTCCAACTAGAAGGGTACCTCGCTGCCTACGTGTGTTGTTGATGCGGCGCAAGGTGGTGATGTAGTTGACTTGGGAGTATGCGGGCGGGGGGCGTCTGTGCCGCCTAACGTTCGAGCTAACCGGCCCGCCGTAGCGGGTCCGGTGGTTCAGCGAGGGGTTAGGTCCCACCGTCACTCGCTACGCGCAGCAAAACAGTCTGGAAAAGAGTTTCCAGTCCCGCTTGAACGTCGGATGTGCTCGGAGGTACATAGAAGTTCACTCTGTCCATGTAACGTACAACATACGGACTGTCATGAAAAGCATTCAATGCCTCCAGCCAATGAGGCGGTGTACTTGAAAGGAGCGATGTCTCAGTGGCAGCACGCTCCCAGAGAGTTTTCAGATTGTGTTTACCAGGACCACTAATCAGCTTCTTGGGATCAACTTTGGCATAAGCAAGGAGGCCTTTTAGCAGAGCTTCAACCGCGAAACCGGCAACCAAGGCATGTGCTTCAGCGCATTCTCTCGCGGATGCGGCAAGCGCCTGGGCTCCAGCCACAAGTGGCTTCGCAGCCGAGATATAGCCGCTCCATGGTTGGCCTGAACCGAAAGCGCCAGACGCACCAACTGCGGAAAGCGAGACGACGGGGTCTTGCATGTGGGGCCTAACGTTGGAGCTAAGCCGACCGCTAAGGCGGGACGCCGGGCCGGCAAGGCCGATGATAGACATGCAAGGCCTTGCCGGCCCGGTGGCCCGCCGTAGTGGGTCGGCGCTTGAGCGAGAGGTTAGGCGGCGCTG
>LNFM01013106.1_pt1 | contig 10686 bp, 7 predicted proteins | sample 596031 | NCBI WGS metagenome assembly LNFM01 (sample SAMN04254537, study PRJNA301005) | activated carbon metagenome | isolation source: dual media filters at the Ann Arbor, Michigan drinking water treatment plant | place: USA: Ann Arbor | reverse complement strand
CTGACCCTGCGCTTCGACTGCAAGCCCTGCGAAATGCACGTGGTCGGCAAGATCAAGCGCAGCGTGATGAACGCGGTGCCGGAGAGTCCGGTGCGGTTTTACAAGACGCGGCCAGCGGCCAAGGTCTGAGCGCCTTCAGGATTCCTCGCGCGCCTCCAGCAGCAACTGCCGCACCCGCACGCCCTTGAGCTTGGCCACCGCGCGCACCCGCACGCCCTGCTCCGCCTCCAGCCGCACCCGCTGGTGGTAGTCCAGCCCGTCGGTCTGGCCGGGGTTGTGGGCGGGGATGCGGCGGCTCCACTGGCGTTTGCCGTCCAGCTCCACCGTCAGTTCCAGCCAGCTGCCAGCCGCCTCGGTGGGCACGTCCACCACCAGGGTGGCGTCCACGTCAAACAACCGGGCGCGGCCGTTGAGGCCCGGGATGTCGAGCACGGCGACCGAGTCGCTGCCGGCGTCAAAACGCCAGATTTCGGCGGGTGCGGTGGAGGGTGAACGCGGTGTGGGCATGGCGCGGCGAATGTACCGCACACCAGGCCCGACCATGTCACACCATGGCAAAGGGGCGCCGCAGCGCCCCTGAAATCACCGACGATGCGGGTCAGATGTACGCCGCCACCGGCTTGGCGTGGCGCATGTGCAGGCTCAGGCCCAGCGCGGCCATGTGGTTGCTGTTGCGGCCCAGGATCTGCTCGGCCAGCGGCAGGAATTCGACTTCTTCGAAATGGGCGTGGCCCTGGTATTCGGTCACCAGGCGCTGGACTTCGTCCACGTCCAGCTCGGTACTCTGGCCTTTGGCCACCTGCTTGAGGCCTTTTTCCAGTCGCTTCCACAGCGCTTCCACCATGCGGTGTTCTTCGGTCAGGCGTTTGGTCATGGCTTTGACGCGCTCAAGCTCGTCCCCAGGCTGGGCACTGGCCAGCACAGCGGGAAACAGTTCGCGCTCCTCTTCCAGGTGGTGCTCAAAAATGGCTTCGCGGAAGAACTCCAGCGACTGTTCAGCAATCTGCCGGGCGCGGGCAGCGGGCGCCAGCAGGGCGGGCAGTTCGTCCAGCGCTTTCAGGCGCTTGACGATGCCGCTGTGGCAGTTGGTGAAATTGCTGATGGGGGTGTCCTGGCTCATGTCGGCTCCTGGTATGGGGCGCGGTGGCCGGGCTACTGTCCTCAGCACACTCACGATCGCAGCCAGTCTAGACAGGCGTCCGGCTTGGGGCTTGACGCATGTCAAGACCCGGTGAAACACATTCAGTGTGCGGATTGACCGCGCATCTTCTGCACGGTGTTGAACACCAGCACCACCGCAGCGCCAGCGATCAGGCCGGCCACGCCGCCGGCCAGGTTGCTGACGATGGCGCCCGCCCAGCCCAGACCTTCGGCAAAGTGTTCGACGGCATGGCCCAGCGCCGGGATGCCGTGCAGCAAGATGCCGCCGCCCACCAGGAACATGGCCGCCGTACCGACCACCGACAACGTCTTCATGAGCTTGGGCGCAAAAGCCAGAATGGCACGGCCGATGGCCTGCTGAGCGGCAGACGCCTTTTGCGTGAGGTACAGGCCCAGGTCGTCGAGCTTCACGATGCCCGCCACCAGGCCGTAAACACCCAAGGTCATGATGAGCGAGATGCCCACCAGCACCGACACGCGCTCGGCAAAGCTGGCCGCGGCCACCGTGCCCAGGGTGATGACGATGATTTCGGCCGAGAGGATGAAGTCGGTCCGCACTGCGCCCTTGATCTTGTCTTTTTCGAACGCGACCAGATCCACCTGCTCGTCGTTCACGGCCTTCACCAGTTCGGCGAGGCGCGCGTTTTCGTCGGCCGGGGCATGGAAGAACTTGTGGAACACCTTCTCGGCGCCCTCAAAGCACAGGAACAGCCCGCCCAGCATCAGCAGCGGCGTGATGAGCCAGGGCACAAAAGCGCTGATGGCCAGCGCCGCCGGCACCAGGATGGCTTTGTTGAGCAACGAGCCTTTGGCCACGGCCCACACCACGGGGATCTCGCGATCGGCCTTCACACCGGTGACCTGCTGGGCATTGAGCGCGAGGTCGTCGCCCAGCACGCCAGCGGTTTTTTTGGCCGCCATCTGCGTCATGGCGGCCACGTCATCGGCCGCGGCCATGCCCTGGCGGGCCGCCACCTTGGTCATGACGGCGACGTCGTCGAGGATGGTGGCGATGTCGTCGAGCAGGGCAAGCAGGCTGGTGGCCATGAAAACTTTCCGGTGATGTGGGTGGGGTGTGCCGAATCGCTGGCGTTCAACCCACCCAACGCCGTGCGTTGCGCCAGAGGCGCATCCACGGGCTGTGTGCGTTGATGTTGCCGCTGGTCCAGCTCATCTGGATGTTGCGGAACACGCGCTCGGGGTGCGGCATCATGGCCGTGAAGCGGCCGTCGGCCGTGGTCACCGCCGTCAGGCCGCCCGGGCTGCCGTTCGGGTTGAACGGGTACTGCTCGGTGGCGGCGCCGTGGTTGTCCACGAAGCGCATGGCCGCGATGGCCTGCGCCGGGTTGCCGCGGTGCTTGAAATTGGCAAAGCCCTCGCCGTGCGCCACGGCGATCGGCAGGCGGCTGCCGGCCATGCCTTGCAGGAACAGGCTGGGCGATTCCAGCACTTCCACCATCGAGAGCCGCGCCTCGAAGCGCTCGCTCTGGTTGGTGGTGAAGCGCGGCCAGGCCTCGGCGCCGGGGATGATGTCGGCCAGCTCTGCGAACATCTGGCAGCCGTTGCAGACGCCGAGACCAAAGGTGTCTTTGCGCGCAAAGAAGCCCTGGAACTGCTCGGACAGCAGCGGGTTGAAGGTGATGCTGCGCGCCCAGCCGATGCCGGCGCCCAGGGTGTCGCCGTAGCTGAAGCCGCCGCAGGCCACCACGCCCTGGAAGTCCGCCAGCTTCGCGCGGCCGGTCTGCAGGTCGGTCATGTGCACGTCATACGCTTCGAAACCGGCCTGGGTGAAGGCGTAGGCCATTTCGACGTGCGAGTTCACGCCCTGCTCGCGCAAGATCGCGACCTTGGGTCGGCTCAGGTTCAGGAACGGCGCGGCCACGTTGTCCTGGGGGTCGAAGCTCAGGGCTACGTGCATGCCCGGGTCCTCGGGCAGGCCGGCGGCGGCGTGCTCGCTGTCGGCGCAGGCTGGGTTGTCGCGCTGCTGGTTGATCTTCCAGCTCACGCTGTCCCAGACCTGGTGCAGGTCGAACAGGCTGGCGCTGAACACCGCTTTGGTGTCGCGCCAGACCTGCAGCTGGCCCTTGCCCACGTCGATGGACGAGGACTGCGGACGGGTCTTGCCGACGAAGTGGCTGTGCTTGGACAGGCCGTGCTCGCGCAGCGTCTGCATGACGGCGTTGCGGTCTTCGGTCTTGACCTGCAGCAGCACGCCCAGCTCTTCGCTGAACAGCGACTTGAGCGTGAGCTCTTCGCGTCGCGCGCTGACCTGCGACGCCCAGTTCTTGGCATCGCCTGTGTCCATGCGGCTGTCGGAGATGCCGTCGCCCTCGGTGACCAGCATGTCCACATTCAGCGACACGCCCACATGGCCGGCGAATGCCATTTCAGCGGCAGCGGCCAGCAGGCCACCGTCCGACCGGTCGTGGTACGCCAGGATGCGGCCCTGGGCGCGCAGCGCGTTGACCGCGTTGACGAGGTTGATCAGGTCCTGCGGATCGTCCAGGTCCGGCACTTCGTCGCCGGCCTGGCCCAGCGTCAGGCCCAGCACACTCCCGCCCATTCGATGGCGGCCTTTGCCCAGGTCGACCAGCACCAGCGTGGTGTCGTCGATCTCGCGGTTCAGCTGCGGCGTGAGCGTGCCGCGCACGTCGGCCAGCGTGGCAAAGGCGGTCACGATCAGGCTCACAGGCGAGGTCACCTTTTTCTTCTCGCCATCGGCCTGCCACTGCGTGCGCATGGACAGGCTGTCCTTGCCCACGGGCACGGACACGTCCAGCGCCGGGCACAGTTCCATGCCGATGGCCTTGACGGTGGCGTAAAGGTCGGCGTCTTCACCCGGTTCGCCGCAGGCCGCCATCCAGTTGGCGGACAGCTTCACGCGCGGCAGTTCGATGGGTGCGGCCAGCAGGTTGGTGATGGATTCGGCCACCGCCATGCGGCCCGACGCGGCGGCGTTGATGGCCGCCAGCGGCGTGCGCTCGCCCATGGACATGGCTTCGCCAGCGAACCCGGCGTAGTCGGCCAGGGTCGCGGCGCAGTCGGCCACCGGCACTTGCCAGGGGCCGACCATCTGGTCGCGGTGGCTCAGGCCACCCACGGTACGGTCGCCGATGGTGACCAGGAAGCGCTTGGAAGCCACGGTCGGGTGGCTCAGCACGTCGATGACCGCCTTTTCCAGCGAGACACCGGTCAGGTCCATCGGCTGGAATGTGCGCTGCACGGTCTTCACGTCGCGGTGCATCTTGGGCGGCTTGCCCAATAGAACATCCATGGGCATGTCCACGGGGGACTCGTTGCCCTCATCCACCAGCGACAGATGCCGCTCTTCGGTCGCCACGCCAACGACCGCAAACGGACACCGCTCGCGCTCACAAAATGCTTTGAACTGTGGGAGCGACTCGGGCGCGATGGCCAGCACGTAGCGCTCCTGGCTTTCGTTGCACCAGATTTCCTTGGGCGCCAGGCCGGACTCTTCCAGCGGCACCGCGCGCAGGTCGAAGCGCGCGCCGCGACCGGCGTCGTTGGTCAGTTCGGGGAAGGCGTTGGACAGACCGCCCGCGCCCACGTCGTGGATGAACAGCACGGGGTTCTTGTCGCCCTGCGCCCAGCAGTGGTTGATGACCTCCTGCGCGCGGCGCTCGATCTCGGGGTTGCCGCGCTGCACGCTGTCGAAGTCCAGCGAAGCGGCGTTGGTGCCGGTGGCCATGGAGCTGGCGGCACCGCCGCCCATGCCGATCTTCATGCCCGGGCCGCCGAGCTGGATCAGCAGCGTGCCGGCCGGGAAGTCGATCTTCTTGGTCTGGCCGGCGTCGATCTGGCCCAGGCCGCCCGCGATCATGATGGGCTTGTGGTAGCCGCGGGTCACGCCGCCCACATCCTGCTCGTATTCGCGGAAATAGCCCAGCAGGTTGGGTCGGCCGAACTCGTTGTTGAAAGCGGCGCCGCCCAGCGGCCCCTCGGTCATGATCTGCAGCGGGCTGGCGATGTGCTCGGGCTTCCCGCCCGGCTGGTCGCTCATCCCGCCCCAGAGCTTGGAGACGGTGAAGCCGGTCAGGCCCGCCTTGGGCTTGGAGCCGCGGCCGGTCGCGCCCTCGTCACGGATCTCGCCGCCCGCGCCGGTGGAGGCGCCGGGGAACGGGGAGATCGCGGTCGGGTGGTTGTGCGTCTCCACCTTCATCAGGATGTGGTGGGTGGCGGCCTCAGCCTGGTAGGCGGGCGACGCATTCACATCCGCACGGGCCACGAAGCGCTCGAGCTGGTGGCCTTCCATGATGGAGGCGTTGTCCGAATACGCCACGATGGTGTGCTGCGGACTCGTCTGGTGCGTGTGGCGGATCATGCCGAACAGGCTCTTGTCCTGCGCCACGCCGTCGATGGTGAACTGCGCATTGAAGATCTTGTGGCGGCAGTGTTCGCTGTTGGCCTGCGCGAACATCATCAGCTCGACGTCGGTCGGGTTGCGCTTGAGGCCATTGAAGGCGTTGACCAGGTAGTCGATCTCGTCGTCGGCCAGGGCCAGGCCCCAGTCGGTGTTGGCCTTTTCCAGTGCGGCGCGACCGCCGCCCAGCACGTCCACATGCTCCATGGGCGCCGGGTGCAGTTCGGTGAACAGGGCTTGTGCCTGGCTGCGCTCGGTGGTCACCGCCTCGGTCATGCGGTCGTGCAGTGCGTCGGCCACGGCGCGCAGCTGGGCTTCGCTCAGGCTGGCTTTGCCCAGCAGACCGCTCTTCAGCCCGATGCGGAATTCCACCAGCCGCTCCACCCGGTGCAGCGCCAGGCCGCAGTTGTGCGCGATGTCGGTGGCTTTGGAGGCCCAGGGCGACACGGTGCCCAGGCGGGGCATGACCAGCAAGGCCGGTGCGCCGCCTTTTTCCAGCGCCAGGTGGGATTCGGACACCGGCTCGCCATAACTCATCAGCTGGCCCAGGCGGTCCAGCGTGGCAGCGTCCGGCGCCGCGTCGAACGACGCCAGGTGGACGAATCGGGCCGAAAGGCCGGTGATCTTGTCGGACACCGCTTGCAGGCGGGGCAAAATTTGCTGGACTTTGAAGTCGCTGACGGCGTTGCCGCCATCCAGAAAACGCAGATGCAGGGTCACGGTGGGTGGCCTTGGGGCAGGTTGAGGCGGCTGGGCGCAGGGTGGCCCGGGGGATGGGTGGAAACCCGCAATTTTACCCGCGCCACCTGTGCCGTCATGGCCGCCCGCAGCACCGGGAACAGGCCCCGATGGGATAATCCTTACCCATGAGCATCACCTACAAAGACGAAGCCGGCATCGCGGGCATGCGCGAGGCCTGTCGCCTGGCCTCCGAAGTGCTGGACTACCTCACGCCGCACATCCAGCCCGGCGTGACCACGCTGGAGATCGACCGACTCTCCGCCGATTACATGGTGCAGCAAGGCACGCGCTCGGCCACCATCGGCTACCAGCCGAGCGGCTACCCACCCTACCCCGGGCACCTGTGCACCTCCATCAACCAGGTGGTGTGCCACGGCATTCCCAACGAAAAGCCGCTCAAGAAGGGCGACATCCTGAACGTGGACGTCACCGTGATCACGCCCGAAGGCTGGTACGGCGACAACAGCCGCATGTTCCTCATTGGTGGCGAAGCGGCCTGCAGCGTGCAGGCCAAACGCCTGTGCCAGGTCACCTTCGAAGCCATGTGGAAAGGCATTGTCATGGTCAGGCCCGGCGTGCGGCTGGGTGACATCGGCCACGCGATCCAGACCTTTGCCGAAGGCAACGGCTTCTCCGTGGTGCGCGAATTCTGCGGCCATGGCATCGGCCAGCGCTTCCATGAAGAACCGCAGGTGCTGCACTATGGCCGCCCCGGCACGCTGGAAGAACTCAAACCCGGCATGACCTTCACCATCGAACCCATGATCAACGCCGGCAAGCGCGACATCAAGGAGATGGGCGACGGCTGGACCATCGTCACCCGCGACCGCTCGCTCTCGGCCCAGTGGGAACACACCGTGCTGGTCACACCCACCGGCTACGAAGTGCTCACGTTGTCGGCCGGCAGTCCGCCGGCACCGGCCTTCGTGACCGCCGTGGCCACGGCGACGGCCTGAGTCCGTGCAGGGCCAGCCGGTCACCGCCATGGGCGATCTGAACGCACTCCGCCTGCAATACCGCAGCGACAAGGCCGCCTTGTTCGCCCACCTGGGGGTACAGGGCTCGTCGACCCGCGGGGTGCGCAGCGCGCTGCACAAGCTCGCGCGCCTGACCGACCAGACCCTGCGGGCTTTGTGGGGCCGCAGCGGCTTTGGCCCCGGGTTTGCCTTGCTGGCAGTGGGCGGCTATGGCCGGGGTGAACTGTTCCCCTATTCCGACGTTGATGTGCTGGTGCTGCTGCCCGACGGCGTCGATCCGGAGCACGATCCCGTCGTCAAGGAACGCCTGGAAGGTTTCATTGGCGCCTGCTGGGACCTGGGACTTGAGATCGGTTCCAGCGTGCGCAGCATTGCAGAGTGCGTGGCCGAAGCTCAGAAAGATGTGACCGTCCAGACCTCGCTGCTGGAATGTCGCCTCATCGTGGGCAACAAGTCAGCGGCCCATGCACTGGCTCAGCGCCTGGACGGCGTGCTCGACGCCCGCGCCTTTTTTGTGGCCAAGACGCTGGAGATGCGCCAGCGGCACAACAAGTTCGAGAACACGCCCTATTCCCTGGAACCCAACTGCAAAGAGTCACCGGGCGGTCTACGCGACCTGCAGATCATCCTGTGGGTGTCCAAGGCCGCCGGCCTGGGCCACAGCTGGGACGAACTCGCCCGCAAAGGCCTGGCCACGCCGCTGGAAGCGCGCCAGATCAAGGCCAACGAGGCACTGCTCAGCCTCATCCGCGCGCGCCTGCACCTGCTGGCCAACCGGCGCGAAGACCGGCTGGTGTTCGACCTCCAGACCAACGTGGCCGAATCCTTCGGCTTCAAGGCGCAGCTGCCGGCCGTCATCACGCCGGGGGGAGCCGACCCGCACCACCCTCCCACAGCCCGCACCGCGCGGCGCGCCAGCGAACAGCTGATGAAGCGCTACTACTGGGCCGCCAAGGCGGTCACCCAGCTCAACCAGATCCTGCTGCTCAACATCGAGGAGCGCCTCAACAGCGACGAGGTGGGCGTGGACCGCCTGCGCCCCATCAACGAGCGCTTCTTCGACAAGGCCGGCATGCTGGAAGTCGCCAGCGACCACCTGTACACCCAGCAGCCGCACGCGATCCTCGAAACCTTCCTGATCTACCAGACCACGGTCGGCATCAAGGGACTGTCGGCACGCACCCTGCGCGCCCTGTACAACGCCCGGCCGGTGATGAACGCGAGGTTCCGCAACGACCCGGCCAACCGCGCTATGTTCCTGCGCATCCTGCAGCAGAACGACGGCATCACCCACGCCCTGCGGCTGATGAACCAGACCTCGGTGCTGGGTCGCTACCTCTGGGTGTTCCGCCACATCGTGGGCCAGATGCAGCACGACCTGTTCCACGTTTACACGGTGGACCAGCACATCCTGATGGTGCTGCGCAACGTGCGCCGCTTCTTCATCGCCGACCACTCGCACGAATACCCGTTCTGCTCGCAGCTGGCCGCCGGCTGGGACAAGCCCTGGATCTTCTACATCGCCGCGCTGTTCCACGACATCGCCAAAGGCCGCGGTGGCGATCACTCCGAGCTGGGAGCCAGTGACGTGCGCGCTTTCTGCCGCCAGCACGGCATCGCCCGGGAAGACACCAGGCTGATCGAGTTCCTCGTGGCCGAACACCTGACCATGAGCCGGCTGGCCCAAAAGGAAGACCTGAGCGACCCGGACGTGATCACCGCCTTCGCCCGGCGCGTGGGCAACGAGCGCTACCTCACCGCGCTGTACCTGCTGACGGTGGCCGACATCCGCGGCACCAGCCCCAAGGTGTGGAACGCCTGGAAAGGCAAGCTGCTCGAAGACCTGTACCGCTACACCCTGCGCGCGCTGGGCGGCCGCGCACCCGACCCGGGCGCCGAAATCGAAGCCCGCAAACGCGAAGCCTTGTCCATGCTGGCGCTGCACGCCCTGCCCCACCAGGCGCACAAAGTGCTGTGGGACACGCTGGATGTGAGCTACTTCATGCGCCACCAGGCCGACGAGATCGCCTGGCATACCCGCGTGCTCACGCGCCAGCTGGCGATCAACGCCCGGGCCGCCGACGAAGAAACCGGCAGTCACGGCGACGAACCGGCCACCGACGGAAGCATCGTGCGCGCCCGCCTGTCCACCGAGGGCGAAGGCTTGCAGGTGCTGGTGTACGCCCCCGACCAGAGCGACCTGTTCGCCCGCATCTGCGGCTATTTCGACAACGCCGGCTTCAGCATCCTGGACGCGCGCATCCACACCACCCGCGACGGCCGTGCGCTCGACACTTTCCAGGTGGTGGCGCCCACCTTGTCCGAGCACTACCGCGAGCTCACGGCGATGGTGGAGAACGACCTGGCCCACACCATCGACCAGCGTGGCCCATTGCCGGCGCCCGGCAAGGGCCGGCTGTCGCGCCGAGTCAAGAGCTTCCCCATCACGCCGCGTGTGGACTTGCGCCCGGATGAAAAAGCCCAGCGCTGGCTGCTCAGCGTGTCCGCCAGCGACCGCGCCGGTCTGCTTTACTGCATCGCCCGCGTGCTGGCGAGGCACGAAGTGAGCGTGCAACTGGCCAAGGTCACCACGCTCGGCGAACGGGTGGAAGACACCTTCCTCATCAGCGGACCGGAACTGCAGGTCAACAAGCGTCAGATTGAGATCGAGACCGAGCTGCTGGAAACGCTGGAAGGCTGAGGACCAGCCAAGCCATTGCCCTCCCGGAAGTGACGGCAAGTCGCGCCCGGCATCAGGCAGTCGGACAACTTGAAACCTGCTTCATTGCGGCGGACCTGACAGCGCCCCCACTTGTGGCGCCTGTCTGATGGGGGCAAAAGGCAAGACCTTATGACTGCAATATTGGAATCTGACCCCGATTTCACCGATTTCACCGATTTCACCGATTTCACTGCAAACACGTCAAAAGCCGCTCCCGCAGCTGCACCCACCCTCAGCAAGCCGCTGTTGACGCTGACTTGAAACGTTGCAAGCCGCTCCGCAGCCAAGCGCGATTCAGCAGCCAGCGCAAATGCGGTTCGGGCCATCTCGTCAGCAGCTTGCCTCCAGACAGCTTCTGCAATCACATCAGCCGCAGCAAGGGCAGCATCGCGCCGCACGATTGCTGACGCGATGGCCACCTGATACTGCGCTCTTACAGCAGTCAGTCGCTCCGCAGCACTGGTCCCACCTGTTTCAAACGCTTCAACGACACCGCTGGCGAAGCTGGCTGACCACCCAGATAGATCACTCCACATCTGAGCAGATTGCTCGTAAGTTTGCTCTGGAGAGTTTTGTGTATTGCTCATTTGATTTACCTCACTTGACTAAACTAAGGAAGGTCTGCATAACCCCCGCCGCAGCGTGAGCTGAGTCGTCGATTTTCAGATGACGACATGGAAGGCGGATACCGATGGTTTTTGAAG
>LNFM01013105.1_pt1 | contig 10688 bp, 11 predicted proteins | sample 596031 | NCBI WGS metagenome assembly LNFM01 (sample SAMN04254537, study PRJNA301005) | activated carbon metagenome | isolation source: dual media filters at the Ann Arbor, Michigan drinking water treatment plant | place: USA: Ann Arbor | reverse complement strand
GATTCAGCGCCGCCCATAACAACAGTAATTCAACAACGCCTATACCTAATTCATGACCGAATAACAAAATAAAAGTTTCAGAAGCGCGCGCAAATGTGAACAACATCAGTACCCATAAGTAATGCTGCATCGGCGCAGACAAAGCGGACCAGCGCAGCGGTGGAAGGGTTCGCGGCAATTCTGTTTGCTGAACATGATCGCTTTTCTCATCTTTCACACCTACGCCCAACAGCGCGACCGCGACAAAACCGGGAACCGCCGACCACAGAATCACTTCGCTTAAACTTAAATCCGACCACGCCAGTATAGCCGCCGCTGTCAATGCACCAGCAACCGCACCGGCATTATCCAACGCGCGATGGAAACCAAACGCATAACCACGAATATGCGGCGGTGTCGCATCGGCCACCATCGCATCGCGCGGGGCGCTACGTAACCCTTTACCGACACGATCCACACTGCGCAGCAGCAATACGGTAACCCAAGAACCCGCCAACCCAAGCAACGGACGCGCCAGATTGGAAAGCATATAACCCGACAATGCCAGCCCTTTACGCCGCCCGCTCATCACATCGGAATGCCTTCCCGCCCATAATTTCAGAAAACAAGCCAGCGCATCCGCCACCCCTTCTATCAACCCCAGCGCAATGGGACCCGCAGACAGCACAGTCGCCAGCAAAATAGGAATCAGCGGCACAACAATATCCGAAGCAAAGTCGTTGAAAAAACTGACTAATCCGAGAACAACTACTGTTCTGGGTAATTGTCTTGAAATGGCCGGTTGCACAGGATTCGTCTGATCAGGCTTATTCATCGTGTGATATTAGCGTAAAATACCAAGTTAGCCCTGGTAGCTCAGTGGATAGAGCAACCCCCTCCTAAGGGGTAGGTCGCACGTTCGATTCGTGTTCAGGGCGCCAATAAAAACAGTGGCTTAATCAGAATCGTGCTTCTCGTTAAATGTTGCGGAGTTATACTACAGGCTACATTATAGAAAGCAACAAACAAATAAAAAACCCGCATTATTGCAAACCATATCTTAGGTAAGTAATATCCGTAATGCTCATTATTGTTAAGTTGTTTGTGCGTTTTAAAGTATTTGTTATCTAAAATGAATTATACAAGGAGATTCAAATGAAACGTCCATGGTCAAATAGACGTATTTCTATAATTCGCACTGTTGTCGCTATAACTATTGGCCTTAGTTCATTCGGCTTGCATGCTACTAGCTATGCTGCATCTCTACCCATTGTCAATGCTGGATTCGAATCTCCCACCCTTAGTGATACTGCTTTTACCAGCAATACAATCCCAGGATGGAATGGAACAGACATAAGCGCGATATGGAATTTTGGCGCCTATAACCCTCCAACTGGATATTTTCCAGAGCAAGCACCAGAAGGAAGCAACGTTGCGTACATTGAACGCGGTGCAATTTATCAAATATTAAGTTCTGTGCTTACTGCGGATACGGATTACAAGCTCAACGTATTCGTTGGTGACTCGCTTGTTGATCCGCTGCCTGGTTTTGCCGTACAGCTTCGGGCTGGCGGTGAAATACTTGCTGAGACGACCGGACCGGCGCCTCTGGATGGTAGCTTCCAATTGATTACTTTGGATTACCACGCCTCAGCAGCTAATCCTTCAATAGGTCAAGAACTTGAGATCTGGTTTATCGAGAGTGCCTTCGACAAAAGCTCTGAGGCTTATTTCGATAACGTGATTCTCGATGCTGTATCCACTGTTCCCGAACCAGAAACCTACGTTATGCTATTAGCTGGTTTAGGCTCACTAGGCTTCATGGCACGTCGCAGAAAAGAATCTACAATATAAATAGACTTAGATCTATATCAGAACGGGGGCTTAGGCTCCCGTTTTTGTTGCAAGGGTTGCAAAGTGCGGCTATGAGCTGGTAGCAGTTTCAAATCAGATAATGGCAGTCTCAATACTATGGCTGGTGGATTTTTGGCTTAATTACGCAAAACCAGCCACAGATGCGGATTAGTGATAATTCAGACTTAACTGATTATTACTCGAAGCAAATCTCAGCCAGTTGATTCAATGTAATGCGTTCTTGTTTGCTATACCACAATCTGTACTTGTCCTTGATACGCTCCCATCGCTTCCCATACTCACGCCAGAAAAATAAGCATTCTGCTTATTTACTTATCAACCAGATAATCCCAGACTGTTGAGTGGGTAATTGGAATGCAACTTGTCAAACCTCGCTGTTAAACATTAACTGTTGCAGTTGATAGTTGAATCCGCCACGCCTAGTTTAAGTATTTGGCTATGTAGTAATTAACTGTTGAAATTGTCTTGTTACACTATCAATTCAACAATTAATTACTACAGAACCAAACTCTTCTTGTCTTTTTATCTTAGTAGGGGAGCTGAAATGAAATCTTCAAACAATCACATCACACTTACCCGCAATATTTTTTCATCACTGGTTTTATGTTTGAGTTTGTCAGCACCGGCAGTTGCAGAAATACTGCTGTCAGACGACTTTTCCGGCACTTCACTTGCTCCAAACTGGACAATTCAAAGGGGATTTGCAGATGTTGCGGGTGGTTATGTTGATTTGTATGGATCCACAATAGGCAGAGATTCAACTATCGAAACTGCTGTAGGCAATACCGATTGGACAGATTATCATCTGTCTACCCATTTTATTGCGGATGGTGGCGGCAACAACTGGTATAACGCCGGTTTAAGTTTTAGAGTACAGGAACATAATATCGGGGGCTGGGTTGCGCCAGGGCATTACTATAGTTTTTTTATAACTACTCCTTTGTGGGGTTCTCATGAAGGAGCAGGTTGGAGTTTATATAGAATCGACGGCGACTCAGCCATCCATCTAGCTGATAGTTCTATAGATCCATCGGTGGTTCCAATTAACGACAGGGATAATGTGCTGGATATCTGGGCTGTTGGCAATCAATTTTCGATATCTATCAACGGTTATTCACTCACCGGCAATCCTATTATTGACAACAACCCAAACCCCTATCTTTATGGCGGTATTGGTCTATTTGCGATATGGGAATCACATACCCGTTATGATTATGTGACTGTCGGAACCATGGCTCCTGTCCCAGAACCTACAACATACCTGTTACTGTTAGCCGGTTTGGGAATAATAACTCTCCGCACACGGTCTTCTTGGGCATAAAAAAGCGAATTTCTAAGCCTTTATCAATCCCATGTAAATATCAAACTAAAAATAGTTCATAGGCATCATCTTTTTAAGGAGTGATCAAAAATGAAAATGAAACTTAGAGCAAGTTTTTTAACAATAGCGTTAATATCCTCTACCAGTGTTATGGCCGCACCTGTGCAATGGGGAAGCACCGGCCACTGGTATGAATACTTCGATACCCTCGTTATTGCAACGGAAGCAGTGACACTTGCGCAAGCTTCTACATTTAGCGGCATGCATGGCTATCTTGCAACTATTACGAGTGCTGACGAAAATTGGTTTGTCGCAAACGATGTTGCGAGTGGCTCTACGGCTTTCATAGGTGGTTCTGATGCCGGCGATGAAGGCAATTGGACGTGGCGTGCTGGCCCAGAAACCGGACAGTCATTGACCTATACCAATTGGGCTTCTGGCGAACCAAATAATAACAATGATGAAGACTACATACTCACGAACTGGGGTATAGGTTTTTGGAATGATATGGGTGTTGGCCCACTATTCACAGTCAAATTTGGATATGTAGTTGAATATGGCAACACGCTTCTTCCAGTACCCGAGCCGGAAACTTATGCGATGTTGTTGGCAGGACTTGGCTTGTTGGGTTTTATGGCACGCCACAGGAAAGAAATCACCGTGTGATTAGAATTTACAATAAAGCATCCCCGCAGCAAATATCGAGTGTTTCATTTTTTCTATTCTTTGAAGTGAGGTAGCAAATGAAATCGAATCGAATCAGCATTCTCTTCGCTGTGCCAGTTCTAAGTCTAAGTTTCGCAAATATTGAAACAAGTGAAGAAATTACGTGGGAGGCAAGATGCTACCGCAGCATCAATTTGATGTTAAGGAGAACGCGAATGATGTTGCTCCTGTGCTTCGCTACTGTAATTGGTGTTTATCCTTTACAAACCCTTGCTGCAGCAAATGTAGTGCTTTGGAACAAGTTGGGTAGTGCTACCGAGATTAATCACAGTGAAATTGGTCCTCAATTAAACTACTACGATCCGATTGTGGACGGAATGGACATAGGATCAGGTTGTTGCGGTGACGTAATCGGCAACATTCAATTTGTACCTGGAAAATTTGGGAACGCAGTCACTTTAGGTCCGTCCAGCAGCTACTATACTTCAGCTTTTGTTCATGCATTGACTTTGCGTGACTTAAGCACTGTCTTAAATCCCGAGCATGGCACGATTGCCGTCTGGTTAAACGAAAAGACGCATCCGGTTGCCGATACAAATGGCATATACAGAATTTTTGATGGAACTTATGGTTTTGACTCACCGTTAAGTATCCAACACAGCCACGATGGTAACCTTTACGTCAACGTTAAATTTGGTGGTTCTGAAAACGTTATTATGGAAGAATTTGCACCAAAACTAAATGAATGGACACATGTTGCTGCTGTGTGGAATAGAAGCGGTATTGATGGGACAGATGATACGGTACGATTGTATGTCAATGGAGTCGAAATTGGCGCAATACAAAGTAGTTCATGGGGTATTAGTTTCGATGGAAATCGTGCAGATATCGCAGGTGGTAACGATTTTATGGCAGACAGGTTCGCTTTAGATAATTTGGTTATCTACAACGATACCAAAACAGATTTCTCTGATCGGTTCAACGAAAATCCAACCTCTCCAATTCCCGAACCAGAAACCTACGCCATGTTATTGGCTGGTTTAGGTTTATTGGGTTTCATGGCACGCCGCAGAAAAGAATCAGCAGTTTAATTTAGACTTACACTTAATCCAGAGCGGGGGCTTAGGCTCCCGTTTTGCTTCTTGGATAACAAAAAGCTGGAGTGTCAAACACAATAACAAACATTCCTTTTCAGTGTTGCTTGATCCAATCCCTTAGCGCGTCATTAATACGAGTTTGCCAGCCATTGCCTGTGGCTCTGAACTGTTCCAGTATTTCTGCATCTATCCGAATCGTTACTTGCTCCTTCTTTCCGCTTCCTTGCGGCCTTCCTGGTGCACGCTTAAATTGGCTTAACTCCGCATCAGTTAGGGGTAAATTATCAGGATCGGTAAGCGCAGCAGCGGTGATTTGCGCATCTTCTTCCGGTGAAGGTAGCTCTAAAATTCGCCCTGATTTAGTTTTGATTTGCATATTGCATCGCCTCTCTATAGTTTGCCTTGCGCAAGCTGATTATTCGTCTCTCATCTTCACGATCAACATAAACAACACAATATAATCTTTTACCAATCGGCACCAAAGCGATCATGCGATTTTCTCCATAATCATGCCGCGTATCCTGCCATATCAAGGCAGAATCCCAATCTATGGATGCTGCTTCGGTCAGTGATACACCATGCTTATGTTTGTTTTTTATATCTTTTGCAGCATCGCATATTACTTTCACGTATAAATGTAGTTACGTTTATTATTGATGTCAAGTATTATTTGTAGTTACGTTTATAGTTGCACTACATGCAGATCATCTACCCATCCGGAATCCGTAGTAGTCTGACTCTTTAGAAAAATCATCCCAAACAAAAGTTGGACTTGGTGTTGGAAAGGTTGGCAGCCAGAAAGTAGCCAGATCCACCGCACCGCTGGCTGTGCGGCCAGCTGTATGCACAACGCCCCATAGCACGCCTTCAGTAAAATCACTGAGCATGTTGTTATTCTTTTGATTCCATATACTGATGTTTTTGGGTAGCTCCATCCATCCGGTAGCCACATTCGCCACACCGCTCAAAATTTTCATGCCTGCCCTGCTAAAATAAACATCGGTGGTTATTACTTCGTCTGCTTGGGCCTGAGACGAAAAAAGGAATAGCATAGAAATTAGTAAAGCTAATCTGGAAATTGATCTCATCAAAAAACTCCTTTTAATTTTAAGGTTCTAGACTAGCAGATATAATCTGACAGTCTAGCGGCATAAGAATATTTTCTACTTTAATCGTAAGCACGCTATTTTTCAAAGGCCCGGATTTTTATAGGCTATCGATAAAAGCCAATTGAAACGGCTACACAAGGATATTCCCGCCGCATGGTCGACAAAAAGAGCCTTTTCGAACGTGATATCTGCACTAAATACATCATTCCAGCTATTAAAAGCCGGTGATGTTCAAATAGGATTATTTTGAAAGATTAGGTAATGCGAGATGATAGAAAAAAATATACATGTCTGATTATTGAACTTTAACAAAAAAAGATTTTTTATTTTTCTTATATGTTTGGTGCGATTTCGCCTGTCGTCTTCCCCAGTATGCTATGAGTAGTCTTGATTTTCTTGGCATGTTAGACTAAAACCATAGCTTCTTTATAGTCAAATGAACATGACACCCCAAGAAAAACAATTAGCCCGAGTTATCTTCAAACTCAAAATCCATGAGGCAGATGGTTTTGCTTATGAAAATTTGTTTGCGAAAATCATGAACTACGCACGCGCTGATTTCCGTAAAATCAGACCGTATGGCAATCAAGGAGATCGTGGCAATGATGCCTACGAGCCACAGGCTGGACGATATTACCAGGTATTTGCCCCAGAAGATCCTGGTAGCAAAACGCAAGAGGCCATCACCAAAGTCGAAAAAGATTTCGCGACCAAACTGCTTCCCTACTGGAACTCAGTTGCGCCAGTACGAGAATATTTTTTTGTTTTTAACGATAAGTATCGTGGCACTACGTATCCATTGGAAAACACCTTGGCGGCAATCAGAGTCACTCACAATCTGAATAGAGCCCAGGTGTTTTTGGCACCGCATTTAGAAGATGTATTCATGGGATTGGATGAAGATAAAATCTTTATGATTGTCGGCGGAGTACCTACGCCAGAATCTTTACCGAATCTGGATTATGGCATTATTGCCGAAGTCATTGACTATGTAAGAACTCAGCATGTCAACCATGCTTTGACCTCAAACCTGACCGCCCCAGATTTTGATAAAAAAATTCAATTTAATGGATTAAAACAAACAGCCTGTTATCTACAAAGCAAACAGTTTGAAACATATCAAATTGATGAATATCTTTCCAGAAACAGCGATTTTGCAAAAGCTAATCTGCGCGATCATCTCGCCACTCTCTACTCTGAAAGCCTTAACTGCTATCCAGAAAGCTCGCCTTTCCCTCAGGATGATTTTGGTGATTTGCGGTTTGTTACCATAATGGAGAAAATTGCTCCACTCCGTGGTAATCCGGATTATGATCGGTTGCGCCGCGATGTTGCCCTTATCCTCATGGCCAAGTATTTTGAAACTTGCGATATATTCGAGGAGCCACCACATGCTGCTACCTGACAAACATATCAGCTTTGCCGAATCCTTGATTGGCCTGGGTTCTTTCATTTTGGAAAATTTGACTATACCGCAGGATATTGATGCGTTATGGCGTGCTTTTGAGAAAATCCGGGGCACTCATTATCCAGCCTATCACTCATTTGACAACATGGTATTGGCGGTAGATATGCTATATGCAATAAATGCTATTGAAATGGATCAAAATGGCAAGTTGATTCGACAAACTTTCGTCCTTCCTGATCTACACCAGCAAACCGATCATTTGCACATTGCGAAATAAGCAACAAAGCACACGGTTGAGAAAAGGAATATGCGTTTAATTAAATTATCAGCAAACCAGCCCGGATTCAAGACCGTTATCTTTAACCGGACTGGCTTGTCCTTGATCGTTGGCACCCGCACTAACCCGGATGAATCCGGGGATGATGACCGTTCTTACAATGGTGTTGGCAAATCCTTGCTGGTTGAAATCATCCATTTTTGTTTGGGATCAAGCAGCAATCCTGCATTTAAGATTCACCTACCCGGGTGGGAATTTTCATTGGAATTCGCGATTGGCGATGTAACATGGATAGCACGCCGCGATACGCAAAAACAAGGTGAAATTTGGCTCAATGGAAAATCCCTTAGGCTGAAGGACTTTAATAATTATATCGGTAATATCTTGTTTGATTTTCCTGATATTGGCGATAAAAACTTAAGTTTCCGTGCATTATTGCCACGCTTTATTCGACGCGGAAAAAATGATTACAGCGATCCAAGAAAAACAGAAAGTGACAAAGAAGACTTCACGATGTTGCTGAGAAACCTTTTTTTGCTCGGACTAGAAATTGGCCTAGTGGAAAAGAAATTTCAATTGAGGCGACGACAGATCGAAGTGGAAGAGTTTGAAAGGAATTTCAAGAAAGACCCCTTCATTCGTGAATATTACACTGGCAACAAGGATGCATCTCTCCAGGCTAAACATTTGGAAGAACAAGTTGTGCGGCTGGAATCCGACTTGGCCAAATTTCAGATTGCCGAAGACTTTTATGAGATTGAGCGCGAAGCCAATCGCCTAAACAAGGAATTGCGTGATTTGAAAAATCAAAAATTGGTGATTGAAAACGCCTTGAATCATGTCGAAAAAAGCATGCAGACTCGCGCTGATGTTTCACGTGAAAAGATTTTAATGCTATATCAGGAATTAATCGGCGCGTTTAAGGAAGAAACGCTGAAACGTCTGGCCGATATTGAGACCTTTCAGAACCAATTAATTCATAACCGTACTGCACGTTTGGCGCAGGAGCGTTTAAAACTTGGAGCGGAGTTACAGCAGCTTACGAGGAGCATTGTTGATCTCAATACAGAATTGAATAAAAAAATGGCTTATCTATCGGATAAACGTGCTCTTGATCAATATGTAGCAGTCAGTTCGCAACGAGCAGAATTCCTTGGTAAATTGCAAAAGCTACGTGACTATCAACATTTACTGCAAAAGAGTCAGGACGATCTAGTGCATATCCGCAAGGATTTGACCGAGGAAACAATTAAAACCAACCAATATTTGGCTGAGAGCGAAAACGAAATCTGTCAGCAATTTGAAATGTTTTCCAATTTTGCCAAACTGTTTTACCCAGACTCTCCATCAGGAATAACAATACGCAACAACGCAGGTGAAAACAAAATACGCTTTGACTTTGACGTGCGAATTGAAGCCGATGGTTCAGATGGCATTAATTCAGTCAAAATCTTTTGCTATGACTTGGCAATATTGATATTGGAATGCAATCACCACATGGATTTTATATGGCATGACAGCAGGCTTTACAGCGATATCGACCCAAGGCAACGTGCAATCCTATTCAAAATCGCCCTGCAGAAGACGGCAGAATACAGCAAGCAGTATATTGCTACTGTCAATCACGACCAATTAGAGGCGATGCGATCTGAATTTTCTCCAGGTGAGTTTCGTGCCCTGTTTGAAGAGCAGACTGTAGTATTGCGGCTAAAAGATGACGGCGACAAAAGCAAGCTGTTGGGGATGCAGGTGGATATGAAATATCATTGAGAATCATAAAAATGTGCGCAATCCTTGTGATGCATTTGATGTAAGGAGAAATGCATAAAATAAGATCTTCTAATAATTTCGCATCACGCAAGCCAGCCAATTGCAGAAAAAGCTGGCGGATGTGGTGGTTGAGCAGGCGATAACTTCCTGAAAGGGCGTATGCGCAACACTCAGCTTGTACTATTCACCCTTGCCAGCGGCCGATCCGGCACCAGTTATCTTGCTGATTTCTTTGCCAAGAACATCACACAATGTTACAGCACCCACGAGCCTTATTTCACGCCAGGGAATCCTACGCTGTTTGGCAAACCGATTGCGTGGAATACACTGCATAACGACCGCGCATTATTGCCGGTGCTGGAGCGCAAGTGCCGTTTTATCGCGAGCCGCAAGGCGCCGTTTTATTTTGAGTCGAATCATGCTTTCCTGAAGGCGTTTAACCGCCATGCCGGAGTACTGATAACTAATCCCGGCTTTATCCATCTGGTGCGCAATCCGTTGCTGGTGGCAAAAAGCGAATGTATGCGTGAACAGATGATACGAAAAATGCATCTTCCGTTTGCCGATTATACGAGCGATACCGGCGAGTGCTTGTTTCGCTGGGCGTTAACCGGACAGGAAGATTTGTTTCAGCACTTTCCGCCGACACTTAGCAGGCCTGTTAGCCGTTTTCAGTTTTATGTGCTGCAATGGCTGGAGATCGAGCACCGGGCGATGCAATTGATTCGAGACAATCACTGGCAAGACCGGGTGTTTTTTATTGATGTTGACGTGGATCTTAAACGAGAATCGGTGTTAAAAAATATGGTCGACTTTTTTGGCTTGCCGCACATGCCGAAATTCAATTTAGATTTGCGCCGCAATAAGACTCCGTTTATTGGTCCCACCATCCTCACAGAGCAGGATAAACTCGAATTTCAGGCGGTTGTGTGCAATTTGCCCGGCGGTTATAAAAAACTGTTGCAGGACAAGCCTTACCGCGATTGCAGTTGGTTTGCTGAAGTGAATCAGTTGATGACGGGTTAACAGTAATAATGCTTAATTCCGGCGATTGTACCGAGATTCCGCAACGGAGCTGTTTGCAACCTATGGCCGCATCGGCTGTCTCATCGGCTAATGCTTTACAATGCCCGGCTTAATAAATACGAGATAGCGCTCATGAAAACAGATACAAAACCCGCGAACG
>LNFM01013104.1_pt1 | contig 10689 bp, 11 predicted proteins | sample 596031 | NCBI WGS metagenome assembly LNFM01 (sample SAMN04254537, study PRJNA301005) | activated carbon metagenome | isolation source: dual media filters at the Ann Arbor, Michigan drinking water treatment plant | place: USA: Ann Arbor | reverse complement strand
TCGGGCCGTGGTGATGCTGCGCGTGGGGGTGGCGGAGTGCGTTCATGGGACGCGAAGCCTAACGGGGGACTCGGCGCCCGGTCAACCGGTCCCGCGATCTTCAGGGGTTCCGGTTCTCCTGAGGATGGGGTGCCCCTGGGGAGCCCCGTGGCGCGGGAACCCGGGTATCCCGCGGCACGTTGGAATTGCGTTCCCGCGGCTTTGTGAATAGTTTCACAATCTGTGGGAATACCCGCAGTCCCCTATACATCACATCCTTATTCGGTACGGCCTGGAGGCCATTCGCAATGCAGTTCAAGGGTCTGGCGCTCGTCGCGAGCGCGTTCGTTTTCCCCTGCCACCGTGATCTCCACTCCTCTCGCCGATCAGTCACCCCATGCTCCGTCTGGCCCTGCCCAACAAGGGGCGTCTCAACGAGGACGCCCGGTCCCTGCTCGCTGATGCCGGCCTCGAGGTCCGCGCGTCCTCGGACCGCGCGCTCGTCGCATCGCTCGGCGGAGAGTTCGAGGCGATCTTCGTTCGCGCGCAGGATATCCCCGAGTTCGTCGCGGACGGCTCCGCCGACGCAGGCGTCACCGGCTGGGACCTCGTGCAGGAGTCCGCGCGCCCGCTCGAGTCGCTGCTCGATCTCGGCTTCGGTCGATGCCGACTCGTCGTCGCCGCGCGAGAGGAGAGCGGCATCCGTTCCATCACGGACGTTCCCGCCGGCGCGCGCGTGGCGACCGTGTTCCCACGGATCACTGCGCGCTACTTTGCGGAGCAGGCGCTGGCGGTCGAGTTGGTGCCGGTGTCCGGCGCCGTGGAGGTCGCGCCGCATCTCGGGATCGCGGACGTGATCCTCGACCTGACCTCCACGGGCTCGACCCTGCGCGTGAACGGGTTGCGGGAGATCGCCACCGTGCTCGACTCGACGGCGCACCTCGTGGTGGCCGGTCCGGCGAGCGGGCGGGCGCCCGTCGGTGAGCGCCGTCGCACGCTCGGCGAGCTGGTCGCGGCGCTGCAGTCGGTGCTCGCCGCGCGCGGGAGGCGCTACGTGATGGCGAATGTGCCGCGCGACCGGCTCGACGAGGTGCGGCGCATCCTTCCGGGGATCTCCGGCCCCACGGTGATCGACGTGATGAACGGCGGCTCCAAGGTGGCGGTGCACGCGGTCTGTCCCGCCGAGGGGATCTATCGCACGCTGAACGCGCTCAAGGCGATCGGCGGTGAGGGGATCCTGGTGACGCGCATCGAGCGGATCCTCGCATGAGTGCGCTGCGATTCGCGTTCCGCGGTCCAGTGGACGCGATCGACGCCGGCGCGCGCGCGGCGCTCTTCGATCGCGCGACCGACAGCGACGCACAGCTCCGCAGTCGCGTGAGCGAGATGATCGCCGAAGTGCGACGGGACGGTGACGCGGCGCTCCGCGCGTACGCCGCGCGCTTCGATGGCGCGACGCTCGACGCGCTCGAGGTCCCGCGCGCCGAGTGCGCGGCCGCACTCGACCGGCTGGAGCCGGAACTGCGTCGCGTGATGGAGCGCGCCGCGGCCAACATCCGCGACGTGCATTCCGCCTTCCGTCCGTCCGCCCGTGAGACGACGACGGTGGACGGCGCGATCATCGGTCGTCGCCCCGATCCGCTCTCGCGCGTGGGCGTGTACGCCCCCGGTGGACGCGCGGCCTACCCGAGCTCGGTGCTGATGGGTGCGGTGCCGGCCCGAGTGGCTGGCGTGGGCGAGATCATCCTCTGCTCACCGCCGGGTCCTGACGGCAAGCCGAGCGATGTGGTGCTCGCGGCGGCCGCGCTCGCCGGCGTGGACCGCGTCTTCGCGATCGGCGGGGCGGGCGCCATCGCGGCGATGGCGTACGGCACGGCGTCGGTGCCGTCGGTGGATCGCATCGTCGGCCCCGGCAACGCGTACGTCGCCGAGGCGAAGGCGCAGGTGGCGAGCGCCGTTGCGATCGATTCGCCCGCGGGACCGAGCGAGCTCCTCGTGATCGCCGATCGCACGGCGAGCGCCACGGTGATCGCGCGTGAGATGCTCGCGCAGGCCGAGCACGATCCGGTCGCGGCCGTGGTGCTCGTCACCGATGCCAGCGCACTCGCAGAGGCAGTGGGGGCCGAGCTCGGCCGTGCGGTCGACGCCGCGCCCCGTGCGGCGATCATTCGCGAGGCGTTCGCGGCGCGCGGTGCGATCGTGCTCGTGCCTTCGCTCGACGAGGCCGTCGAGTTCTCCGATCGTTGGGCGCCGGAGCACCTGATGCTCGCCGTGCGCGCAGAGGTGGAGCAGTCGCTCCTCGACCGCCTGCGCAATGCCGGCACGATCTTCATCGGCCAGAGCGCGAGCGTGGCGTTCGGCGACTACCTGAGCGGCGCGAATCACGTGCTGCCGACCGGCGGCGCGGCGCGCTCGTACTCGGGGCTCTCGACGCTCGACTTCGTGCGCTGGACGACCTATCAGCGCATCGGACCGGCGGTGGCCGCGCGCTTCGCTGATGACGCGGGTCTCTTTGCGGACGCCGAGGGACTGCCGGCGCACGCCGCGGCGGCGCGGCAATGGAGGGGCGCATGACGACCATCCCCCGGCCCGGGCTCGACCGGATCCCGGCCTACGCGCCCCCGCCCATCGAGGGGCTCGAGCTCGACCTGCGAGACAACGTCAACCTGTGGGGCGCGCCGCCGCGCGCGAGCGCCGCGCTGCGGGCCGCGCTGCGCGCCGCGGGGCCCGCGCTGCTCACGAGCTATCCATCGGTGAGTGCCACGACGCTCACTGGGGCCCTCGCCGAACGGATCGGCGTACGGCCTGATGAGGTGGTCGCCGGTTGCGGCAGTGACGACCTCATCGATGCCTGCTTCCGCGCGGTCGCAGCTCCCGGCGAGCGCGTCGCGCATCCCGACCCGAGTTTCTCCATGGTCCCGCGCTTCGCGCGGCTCAATGGCCTCGAGCCGGTGTCGGTGCCGCTGCATGCCGACGGCGCGGCGGACGTCGACGCGATGCTGGCGACCGGGGCACGCATCATCTATCTCTGCTCACCCAACAATCCGACGGGCACCGTCACACCGGAGTCCGAGGTCCTTCGCTGCATCCGCGAAGCGCCGGGCATCGTGGTGGTGGACGAGGCCTACGCTGAGTTCGCGCGGGCTCGCGACTGGCGTCCCGATGCGCCCGGAATGGAGCGGGTGCTCGTGCTCCGTACCTTCTCCAAGGCGTGGGGACTCGCGGGGCTGCGCGCGGGTTACGGTGTGGGCTCGCGTGCGCTCGTGGACGCGGTGGTGCGGGCGCGCGGCCCGTACAAGGTGAACGCGTTGGCGGATCTCGCGGCGAGCACCGCGGTTCGCGAGGACTGGGACTGGATGCGGCGCATCTCGGCCGAGGCGGCGGAAGCGCGTGCGAAGCTCGATGCGCTCGTGAGCGGTCGGCGCGGCGTGCGCGCCTGGGCGTCCGAGGGGAACTTCGTCTTCTGGCAGGTCGAGGGGGACGCCAACGCCCTCGCGGCGCGCTTCGCCCAGCACGGCATCGGCGTGCGCGCCTTCAGCGGGCTCACCGGTATCGGCGAGGCGTTGCGCCTCGGCGTCGCCCCGTGGGAGCGGCTCCGGCGACTCGCGTCGATCGTCGAGGAGCTCTGGCCCTGATGCGCATCACGCTCTTCGACTACGGGGCGGGGAATCTCCACTCGCTCGCCAAGGCCCTCGCCGGTGCGGGACGCACGGTCGCGACCGAGGTCGATCCTCGCGCATCGCTCGAGACCGACGTGCTCGTGCTGCCGGGGGTCGGCGCCTTCGGGCCGGCGGCTGCGCGGCTCGCCCCCGGGCGTGACGCGATGCGCGACGCCATCCTCGGCGGCTTGCCGACCATCGGCATCTGTCTCGGCATGCAGCTGCTGTTCGACGGGAGCGACGAGGGGCCGGGCCTCGGGCTCGGGGTCGTGCCCGGTCGCGTCACCAGGCTTGAGGCGAAGCAGCTCCCGCAGATCGGCTGGAACGCGATCGAGGACACGGCGGACCCGATGTTCGCGGCAAGCGGGCTGGTGACCGCATACTACGCCAACAGCTTCGCCTGTCGCCCGCTCGACGAGGACGCCGTGACGGCGTGGTCCACGCATGAGGGCGACCGCTTCGCCGCCGCCGTGCGCCTGGGCGACTGTCTGGGCGTCCAGTTCCATCCCGAGAAGAGCAGTCGTCCCGGCCTGCGCTTGCTCGATCACTTCCTCGAGAACCTCTGATGCTCGCCATCCCAGCCATCGACCTCCGCGACCGGCACTGCGTGCAACTGGTCGGCGGCGACTACCATGCCGAATCGGTGCGTCTCGACGACCCGGTGGCGGTCGCGCGCCGCTGGGCGGCGGCCGGCTTCTCGCGCCTCCACGTGGTGGACCTCGACGCGGCCACCGGTCGCGGCGACAACCGCGACCTCGTGCGCGACCTGCTCCGACAGGTCACGCTTCCCATCCAGGTGGGCGGCGGTGTGCGCGACGAGGAGGCGCTGAGCTCACTGTTCGAGGACGGCGCCGATCAGGTGATCGTCGGCACGCGTGGCATCGAGGATCCCTCCTGGCTCCTCGAGCAGGCCTCGCTCGCGCCGGGCCGCATCATCCTCGCGGCGGACGTGCGCGACGGCACGGTGGTCGCCAAGGGATGGACGGCGCGCACCACGCTCCGCCTCGCGGACGTGCTCTCCGATCTCGCCGACGCACCGCTCGCGGGCTTGCTCGTCACCGCAGTCCACAAGGAGGGGAAGATGGAAGGGACCGACCTCCCGCTGATCGAGGAGGCGGTGCAGACGTCGCCGTGGCCGGTGGTCGCCTCAGGCGGGGTCGGGACGCTGCGGGACCTGCGGAACCTCGAGGACCGCGGGGTCGCCGCAGTCGTGCTGGGCATGAGCCTCTACACGGAGGCGCTCGACGCGCGCGTGGTCGCCGAGGAGTTCGCCGCATGAGCGAGTCCCGGAAGGCGATGCGCGAGCGGCGCACCGGCGAGACGACGGTGCGCGTGGAGGCGGTGCTCGGCACGGGCAAGGCGGACATCCGGACGACCGTGCCGTTCCTCGACCACATGATGACGGTGCTCGCGAAGTACTCGGGGATCGACCTCACGATCCGCGCCGAGGGCGACCTGCGACACCACATCATCGAGGATGTGGCGCTCACCGTGGGGCCCGCGATCGCCGACGCGTTGCCGGCGACGGCCGCGCGCTACGGCGAGCGCCTGGTGCCCATGGACGAGGCCCTCGTGCAGGCGGTGATCGATGTGGGCGGTCGCCCGTACTACGAGGGCCCGATCCCATCGTCGCTGTACGACCACTGGATGCGGTCCTTCTGCGACTCCGGGAAGTTCACGCTGCATCTCCTGGTGCTGCGCGGTGCCGACCGGCATCACGTCGTCGAGGCGGCCTTCAAGGCGCTCGGCTTCGCGCTCCGGCAGGCCGCCGTGGATTCGGGCGCGGTGTTCAGCACCAAGGGTGCCGTCGCGTTGGAGGCGAAGTGACGCTGACGCGGCGGCTCATCGTCTGCCTCGACGTGCGCGACGGGCGCGTGGTCAAGGGCGTCAACTTCGTCGGCCTGCGCGACGTGGGCGACCCGGTGGCGCTTGCCGAACGCTACGAGGCGGAGGGGGCCGACGAGATCACCTTCCTCGATATCTCGGCGACCCACGAGGCGCGCGCGACGCTCCTCGACCTGGCACGCCGCACGGCGGAGCGTCTCTTCATCCCGCTCACCATCGGCGGCGGCATCCGGACGGTGGACGACATGGCGGCGGCGCTGCGCGCCGGCGCGGACAAGGTGAGCCTCAACTCGGCGGCGGTGCGCACACCGGGGATCCTCACCGAGGGCGCCGAACGGTTCGGCTCGCAGTGCGTGGTCGCGAGCATCGATGCCAAGTGGGACGGGACGATGTACCGCGTCTACACCGCGGGCGGGCGCACGCCCACGGATCGTGAGGCGGTCGCGTGGGCACAGGAGTGCGTCGCGCGCGGCGCTGGGGAGATCCTGCTCACGAGCATCGACCGCGACGGCCGTCGCGACGGCTACGACCTCGCGCTCACGCGCGCGGTCGCCCGCGTGGTGGACGTGCCGGTGATCGCGTCCGGCGGGGCGGGGGACGCATCGCACATCTGCGATGCGATCACGCAAGGCGGCGCCGACGCCGCGCTCGTGGCGGGGATCCTGCACGACGGCGTCACGACCGTCGGGGCACTCAAGGCGGCGATGCGCGCGGCGGCATTGCCCGTGCGGGAGGTGGCGGCATGACCGGGTCGTTGCTCGAGGCGGTACAGGTGGTGGCGCGCGCGGCCGGTACTGTCGCGCTCGGCCATTATCGCACGGCGCTCACCGTCGAGTCGAAGGGCGACGGGTCACCGGTGACGGTCGCCGATCGCGACGCCGAGCGGGCGGCGCGCGACTGGCTCGCGCAACGGTTCCCCCGCGACGGGATCCTCGGCGAGGAGTACGGTTCGCTCGAGGGCACGAGCGGGCGCCGCTGGTTGCTCGACCCGATCGACGGCACCAAGAGCTTCGTGCGCGGCGTGCCGCTCTGGGGCACGCTGGTGGCGGTGGCCGAAGGGGATCGGGTCCTCGCGGGCGCCGCGTACTTCCCCGCCGTGGAGGAGATGCTCGCTGCGGCGCCGGGCGAGGGTTGTTGGTGGAACGGGCGGCGCGCACACGTGAGCGACACGTCGACGCTCGCCGGTGCGACAGCGCTCGTGACCGACGAACGCACCTTCGCGCGCTCGGCGCAGCGGGAGGGTTGGCGCACGCTCGCCGCCGAGGTGAGCGTGTCGCGCAGTTGGGGCGACTGCTTCGGGTACCTGCTCGTCGCGACCGGCCGCGCCGAGATCATGGTGGACCCGATCATCAATCCGTGGGACGCGGCCTGCTTCCAGCCGATCATCGAGGAGGCGGGGGGAGTCTTCACGGATCTGCGGGGGAATCGCACCGCCTTCGGCGGCGACGCGATCGCGACCAATGCCGCGCTCGCGGAGACCGCGCGGGACTACTTCGATGATTGACCTCGACGCGCTCGACTTCTCCAAGGGTGGCGGCCTCGTGACCGTCGTCGCGCAGGACCACCGCTCCGGCGAGGTCCTGATGGTCGCCCACGCCGATCGCGAGGCCCTCGAGCGTACGCTGGCGACTGGCGAGATGCACTATCGGTCGCGGTCGCGTGGTCCTTGGCACAAGGGCGGCACGAGCGGGAACGTGCAACGCGTGATCTCGCTCACGGCCGACTGCGATGCCGACGCGGTGCTCGCCCGCGTGCGACCCGCAGGGCCGGCGTGCCACACCGGCGCGCGGACCTGCTTCTCGGCGCACGCCACCGACATGGGCGCCACCGATGCGCTGGGCACGCTCGACGCGACGATCGCCGCGCGCGCGGCCGCGTCGTCGGGCTCGGGGACCGGCTACACACAGCGGCTGTTGGGCGACCGCAATCTGCGGCTCAAGAAGCTCGGCGAAGAGGCCAGCGAACTCGTGACGGCCTGCGCCGACGGCGACCGGGCCCGTGCGACGGAAGAGGCCGCGGACCTCATCTATCACGCCTTGGTCGCGCTGCGCGCCGTCGGAGGATCGCTCGACGACGTGCGCGCCGTGCTCGACGGGCGTGTGCGCTGAAGCGGGACGCGGATCGCGCGTCTCGACGGTCGCTAGAAGCCCATCAACTGGAAGCGGTTCACCTGCGATGGGTTGCCGATGTAGGTGAAGCGCAGATCCTTCATCCACTTGCTCGTCACGCGCCGCACATCCTCGCCGGTCACGGCGCGCAGGTCGGCGACGAACCGGTCGCCGGCGCGGAAGTCGCCGCGATAGAGCTCGGCGCGCGCCAGGAAATCGGCTTGCGCGCCCGACGTCTCGTTGTCGAGGAAGTACTCCGTGATGAACTGCTGGATGAGTGGTCCGAGCGCCTCGTTCGGCAGTGTCTGCTCCTGCAGGAAGCTCAGCTGCGCCTTCATCACGCGCAGCGTCTCGTCGGGGCGCGTGGTGGTCACGTAGAGGCCGCCGGAGACGAGCCCCCGGTCGCGGAAACGCGCCTCCACCGCATAGGTCAGATTGCGGCGCGACCGCACCTCGGCGAAGAGACTGCCCTGGAGGATCGCCGTGGCCACGCGCAACGCGGGCACGTCCGCATCGCCGGCTGGTGGACCGCTCCACCAGCCGAGGATGTAGTTCGTCGGCAGCCGTCGCGAGACGATGTGCACGTTGGAGCCTGACCGCGGTCCGACCGGCGCTGGCACCTTCCATTCGTATGTCCCTGCCGGCAGCGTACCGAGGCTCGCGCGGACCAGGCGCTCGATCCGCTCGCGCGGCACGTTGCCGACGATCACGAGCAGCATCCGCGACTTGACCATCTGCGTCCGATGGAACTCTCGCACCTGTTCGAGCGTGATCCCTGCCACCGAACGGTCGGTGCCCACGGCGGAGTTGCCGTACGCATGGCCGACGAAGGCGACGCTGTCGGCGAGGTGGTCGAGGAGCGCATCCGGGTCATCCTGGCGCTGCGCGAGCGCCGCGACGCGGTTCTGCTTCACGAACTCGAACTCGTCGGGCGCGAGCGTCGGTGCGAGCAGCCGGTCGGCGAAGATGCTCCACGTGGAGTCGATGCGGTCGGTGGTCGTGCGCAGGCCGTAGATGGTATAGTCGTCCTCCGCACCGACGCCGATGTCGCTTCCGGTGCGCGCCATCGCGCGGCGCAGGGCGTCGCCGGGGTACTTCTGCGTCCCGCGCTCGGTGAGCTCGAGCAGCATCGGCTCGAGACCCGCGGTCTGGGGCGTCACGAGGTGCACGCCGCCGAGCAGGTACAGGTTCGCGACGAAGAGATTGGTATTCGTGCGGCGGTGGATGACCTTGACCCCATCCACCGTGAAGCGCGCCGTGGCGGAGTCGTGCGGTGCCTGGGCGGGCAGGTCGCCCGCGATCACGATCCCGAGGAGGACCGCGAGCAGCGACGCCAGTCGGCGCGTCATGGTGTCACCCCGAGGCCGGCGAGCTCCTGCTCGGTGAGGCGCAACCGCGCCTTCTCTCCATCGGGGAGCATGACCCCGACGATCCGAGGCTTGCCGATGATGTAGCGGCGCGCGTACGCCTGCAGCTGCGCCGGGGTCTGCTTCGCCATCTCGTCGATGTAGCGCAGGTGGTAGTCGAGCCCGATCACGCTCCACCAGAACCCGATCGTGTGCGCGTTCTCCGAGGCGCGCTCCTGGCCGAAGGCGGTGGTCACGGCGCGGTTGGCCTTCACCGCCTCGAGCTCCTCGGCGCTGAAGTAGCCCGGCTCGAGCGTGGCGGCGAGCTCGGCATCCAGTGCCTTGAGCGCCTCGCGGAGCTTGTCCGGCGTGGTCTGCCCGCTCACGGTGATCGGTCCCACATGGTTGAGCGTGTAGTAGTTCACCACCACGCCCTGCCAGAGTCCGCTGTCCACGAGCCGCCGCTGGAAGCGCGAGGCCGGCTGGTTGAGCACATCGGAATAGACGTCGGCGGCGAAGGTGGCGGCCTCGTCGGCACTCGCGCCGGGGCCGTGCCACTGGATCTGCACCGTCACCGCGTTCACGCCCTCCTCGACGATCACGCCTGCGTTGCCGGCGAGCGGCGGCACGACAGGGATCGGCGCGCGTTCGAACGGGTCGGCGCCACGTGGCCAGCTGCCGAAGATCCGTTCGGCCAACCCGAAGATCGCCGTCGGCTCCACCGCGCCCGCGACGATCAGCGCGGAGTTGTTCGGCACATAGTAGATGTCGCGGATGGTGCGCATCTGCTCCGGCGTGACGTCATTGATCACGCGCCGGTCGCCGATGGTGTTCTTGCGGCTCCAGAAGTCCCCCCAGAGCCGGTGGCCGATCGTCCGGTCGAGCCGGAACCACGGCGACGACTCGGCGCGGTCGTACTCGCCGAGGACCACGACCTTCTCGCGGGCGAGTTCCTCGGCACGGAACTGCGCACCACGCAGCGCCGCGTTGAGGAACTCCATGCCGCCGGCGACCGAATCGGCGACGACGGTGACGTAGTAGTTGACCAGCTCCTCGCGCGTCGTCGCGTTGAAGGATGCGCCCAGGGTCGCCGCGCGGTCCATGAACGCATCCTCCTGCGGGTACGCGTCGTTGGCCTTGAAGAACATGTGCTCGAAGAGGTGCGGCAGTCCCTCGTAGTCCGGCGTCTGCGTGAACGCCCCCGTCCGCACGACCAGCTCGACGGTCGCGATGGGCACGCCGGCGCTCGGCACGACGATCACCTCGAGACCATTGGGGAGCACCCGCTTCTGGATGGTGCGCTCGAGCTCGGCGCGCTGCGCGCGCGCCGGCGCCGCCAGGAGCGTGACCAGCATGAGGAGAGTGAGCAGGCGGCTGGCGATCCCTCGCGGCCGCGGGTTGATTACGCGCATCCTATGCATCCGTCGCTTTCGAGTGATCCGCGCCGGTCGCCGCAGCAGGTCGCTGCGGCCCTCGCGCCCGCGTTGGGAGCCCGGCGGCTCCGTCTCAATGAACCGTTGGCTCCATACACCACGTTCCGCATCGGCGGTCCGGCCGACGTGCTGTACGATGCCACCACGGCCGATGAACTCGCCACCGCGGTGATGGCGGCGCGCGCGGCCGGGATCCCGTACTTCGTGCTGGGGCTCGGCGCGAACATCCTCGTCGGTGACCGCGGCGTGCGCGGCCTGGTGGTGCGCAACGCGGCAGCCGACATCACCGATCGGGGTGGCGGTCGGCTGCGCGTCGAGA
>LNFM01013103.1_pt1 | contig 10689 bp, 10 predicted proteins | sample 596031 | NCBI WGS metagenome assembly LNFM01 (sample SAMN04254537, study PRJNA301005) | activated carbon metagenome | isolation source: dual media filters at the Ann Arbor, Michigan drinking water treatment plant | place: USA: Ann Arbor | reverse complement strand
GCCTGGCTCGGGCTGAAGGCCGTCGGCTGGCCGACACCGGGTGTGCTGCACGTGGTCGGTGTGAATGCCGCGCCCGAACGCTTCTTCCCGGGTGCCGAGATCCTGGAGATCGCCGTTGCGCCGGCCGGACTGCAGCACCTGCTCGCGCATCTGCGCCAGAGCCACGAACTCGACGGCGCAGGGCGCCCGATCACGCTGGGCCCGGGCCTGTACGGCCACAGCCGCTTCTATGCCTCGCGCGAGCAGTTCCACCTGTTCAAGACCTGCAACGTCTGGGTGGCCACGGCACTGCAGGCGGCGGGCGTGCCGGTCACGCCCGCACTGACGCTCACGAGCGAGCGGCTGATGGTCCAGCTGCGACCGCTTGCGAAGCCGAGGCCATGAACCGTCGTCGGCAACCTCGGCCCGGGCACACGACGTCACCCCTGTAGGCCCGTCCGCTACCGCACATACAAACCCCAGCGAGCTCGGGTAAAAGAAGCTGAACAATGGCGGTCGGCGCTCAAGGCATCTGGGCGTGACGACAACGTCCCCGAACCGGAGACCCACATCGCTTTCAGCAGAACGTCCCCGCAGCCGTTGGCCAAGGTGCCAACCGGTATCGAAGGCTTCGATCACCTGAGCCATGGCGGGCTGCCGCAGCACCGCACGAGCTTGTTCATCGGCGGCCCCGGGGCCGGCAAGACCGTGCTGGCCCTGCAGTGCCTGGTGAATGCGGCGCGTCAGCAGCGCGCGCCCGGGATATTCGTCGCGTTCGAGGAAAGCCCGAGCCAGATCATCGCCAACGGCAACACCTTCGACTGGGGCCTGGCCAGCCTCACGCCGAAGAAGCTGTTCATCATGGACGCCCATCTGTCGCCCACCTTGGTCAAGACAGGCGACTTCGACCTGGTCGGCATGCTCGCCATGCTCGCGGCCAAGCAGCAGGAGATCGGCGCGCAGTGGATCGTGTTCGACGGCATCGACGTCCTGCTGACACTGCTGCAGGATCCGGCTGCCGAGATGCGCGAGCTCTATCGCCTGCGCGACTGGCTCGCCGACCACGCCCTGACCGCCATCCTGACGGCCAAGACCGAGAGCAGATCCAGCGAAGCGGTGCACTACGGGTTCCTGCAGTTCATGGTCGATTGCGTCGTACGGCTCGAACGGCATCAGGCGGATCGCATCTCGGTGCAGACGATCCAGATCACGAAGTACCGCGGTTCGGGTCATGCGGCGGCCGTGTTCCCGCTGAGCTTCGGGCCGTCGGGCATCGAAGTGGGTGCCGCCATGGCGCCGGACATGGGCCACAAGGCGCCGACGCAGCGGCTCAGTGCGGGTTTCGAGCAACTCGACACCATGCTCGGTGGCGGCGTGTTTCGCGGCAGCAGCACGCTGATCACCGGGGTGCCGGGCACGTCCAAGACCACCCTGGCAGGCAAGTTCATCGAGGCCGCCTGTCGGCGTGGCGAGCGTTCGCTGTTCGTCAGCTTCGACGAGAGCGCCGAGCAGATCATGCGCAATCTGTCGTCCGTCGGCATCGCGCTCAAGGCCCACGTCAAGTCCGGCTTGCTGCGCATGCATTCGGCCCGCACGGAAGGCATCAGCGCCGAAGAGCATCTGCTGAGGATCAGCGCGCTCATCCGCGACCATCGGCCGCGCTGCATGGTGATCGACCCCTTGACGGCGATCGCCAAGTCGGGCGAGCTGGGCGCGGCGCGCACGGTCGCCAACCGGCTCATCTACAGGGTCAAGGACGAGGAAATCACGCTCATGGTGACCGCGCTCAGCGAGACCGAAGGGCCGGGAGGCGAAGCCACGGATCTGCAGGTCTCGACGATCGCGGACACGTGGATCCATCTCTCCTACCAGGTGCGCGGCGGCGAACGCAACCGCGCGCTGACGATCGTCAAGTCGCGCGGAACGTCGCACTCCAACCAGGTTCGCGAGCTCATCCTGAGCGACGCCGGCCCATCGCTGTCCGACGTCTACACCGCCGGCGGCGAGGTGTTGATGGGCACCCTGCGCTGGGAGAAGGAGGCCGAAGAGGCCGCCAAGCAGGCGCGGCACCGCGCCGCGTTCGAACACAAGCGCCGCGAGCTTCAGTTCGTCGAAGCCAACACCAGCGCCCAGATCAAGGCGCTGCAGCTCGACCTGGAAAGGCAGCGCGCCGCACTGGCCTTGAACTCGGGTGAAGACGACAGCCACACGGTCGCCTCGAAGCGGCGGGAGGTCGAGCTGCGCCAGCGGCGCGGCGCGGACCCCGCACCCGCATGGCCCAGGAAGCACACGAAGGGGGCCGCAAAGTGACCCGACGCACGAACAAGGCGTCGCCCGCGCTGTCCACCACGGTGGTCGTGCTGCGCCTGTATGTCGCCGGCGGCGCGCCCAATTCAGTGCAGGCCATCGCCAACCTCGAGGCCATCTGCGCCGAGTACCTGAAGGACGGGCACCGGTTGGAGGTCGTCGACATCCTCGACAACCCGCGGCGCGCCATGGCCGAGGGCGTGCTTGTCACGCCCAGTCTGGCCAAGCTGTCGCCGCTGCCGGCGGCGCAGGTCGTCGGCAACCTCAGCGACAAGAAGCGCGTCTTGCTGGCGCTCGGATTGGAGCCTCATGTTGAATAGTGTCGGCGTGGTCCGAGCCCAGCCGGGGCGGGTGCCCGGGTTGCAGCGGGTGCTGCGTGCGTTGCCCGTGGGCGGATCGGAGCAGCGGGCCATCGAGGCGGGCGAAATCGACGCCGTCATCGACTACGGCGGCGCCAAGGTCATCGTGTTTCCCGCGGCGCGGCGCGCGCTGCGCGACTGTGCCCGGCGCGCAGCGGCGGCCGAGCGCAAGGCAACGCTGGAGATGCCCGCGCGCAACAGCATGCTTGCGGCCCTGCCTCGCGCGGAGTATCTGCGGCTGCTGCCCGCTCTCGAGCCCGTCAGGCTCGAGTTTGGCGAAGTGCTCCACGAGGCCGGCGACCCTGTCCGGCACGTCTATTTCCCGGTCGACTGCGTCATCTGCCTGTTGACGATGGTCGACAGGCAACACGCGGTAGCGACCGGTTTGGTCGGTCATGAGGGCATGCTGGGGATCCCGTTGGTACTCGAGACCGGCGTGTCGTCGGTTCGCGCCGTGGTGCAGGTCGCCGGGACCGCCCTGCGCGTGCCGGCCACGCGATTCACCAACGAATTCCAACGCGGGCTGCAACTGCAGCGTCAGCTGTACCGCTATGCACAGGTCAAGTTGAACCAGGCCAGGCAGCTCGCCGCCTGCATGGCCTCGCATTGCCTGGAGCAGCGTCTGGCGTGCTGGCTCCTGATGCTCGGTGATCGGGCTGGGTCGCAGACGCTGTCACTGACGCAGGAGTACCTGGCCACCGACTTGAACGTCAGACGCGTATCGGTCACGTTGTCGTACGCTTCACTGCGCGCGCGCGGGCTGATCAGTTACAACCGCGGCAGTATCTCGATACTCGACCGCAAAGGGCTTGAGTCGGCGGCGTGCCTCTGTTATCGACCCATGGAAGTCGCCGACGTGGTCGGCCCGGGCGCGGTGCCGTGCTCTACAGCGGCTGCAACTGCGCCCCGCGCAGGCCCACCAGCAGGGCCCGACCGCTGCCATCGACCCTGAACTCGCCGTAGCGCGCCGCCGCCCAGCGCGCGGCTTCGCCTTCGGCGAAGAACCAGGCGTCGGTGACGAGCACCCAGTCGCCGTCCTTGGGCGTGAGCTCGATCAGCAACTCGGCCGGTGTGGGCGAGGCGCCGGGCGTCAGTGCGTGCAGCGTGGCCACCCCTCTCGCGTCGCGCCGCGCCAGCACCTTGGGCCGCGTCGGCTGCAGCAGGCCGGGTGCGGGGTCGGTCACCGCAGGCAGCGCAAAGCGCAAGGCCATGTAGTCGCCCTGCATGAGCGAGCGCGGGTCCACCGGCACGAGCTCGACGAACAGCGGCTGGCCCTGCGCGATGAGGGTTTCCTTCTGCCAGATGCCGCCGTTGACCACGGCCCATGTGGCCACCGCGCTGATGGCCAGCCCGATGCGCGCACGGCCTGCGGGTGCGACGCTCGCGGCCGCCTCACTTGCGCCAGCCGCGGACACATGCTGCGAACGCCACGCCCAGACCGCGACCCCGCCCAGCAACGCGCCGGCGCCCAGCATCACCAGCGCCTTGAGTTGCAGCGGCCAGGCCAGCGCGTAGTAGAAGGCGCCGACGACCCACGCTGCGGCCAGCGCCGCCGCCGCCGCCAGCCGCCAGCGTGAGGTGCTTGCCGTCAAGGTCAGCGCCAGCAGGCACGCTCCCAGTGACGGCATCAGCCAGGCCAGTGCAGCCAAGGTCACGGCGGCAGCAACGCACCAGGCCTGGCGCAGCGGGGGCCACTGGCGGGCGACCCAGCCCGCGGCGGCCAGGGCCAGCAGCAGCGAAGTCGTCTGCATCGTCAGCGTCTCCGCCCGGCCCAGTTGCCAGGGCAGACGCGCGATGTCGCCGCCGACGCCGCCACCCAGGCTGGCGCCCACCAGGAACGTCATGCCCGACCACCAAGCCAGCCCGCCCAGCGCGGCCAGCAGCCAGCCGGCCTGCACGCTTTCCAGCGCGGCGCGCGTGCGGGGCGGCAGCCGGGGGTGCACGGCCAGGGCCAACAGCCACAGGCCCAGCACGACGTGCAGCGCCAGCCACAGGCTGCCCTGGCCACCGCGCGTGGCTTCGCTCCACACCCGCGGTGTGCAAGCCACGGCGCAGGCGGTGGCGGCGGCGGCGCCCAGCAGGACGCGCAGCCAGGGGCGGGGCAGGGCGACGGCCAGCGCCAGGCACAGCAGCGACAGCAGCGCCGCGGCCTCCGGCCGATCGAGGTCGCGAAACAGTCCCATGCCCAGCGCCAGCACCCCCACCAACAGCGCCGGCAACGCCAGTTGTTCGACGAACACCGGCAGTTCGCGCGAACGCAGCACCACCACGGCGGCGGCCAGCAGCAGGCTGCCAACGAGATAAGGCCCCACGCCGCGCTGTACCAGGTCGCCCAGCAGCAGGCCCACCACCGCCAGCAGCGGCAGGGCGGACAGCCACGCCCCCAGGGCGGTGAGCAACACCACCGGCCAGGGGCGGCCGTCCTGCGCCGGTGGGGTCGTTCCTGCGGGCAGCAGGCCGGCGCGCACGGCGCGCTGCAGTGCGGCTTCGAGGTCGGGGGCGCTCATGCCGGCACCCCCGACTTGCCGTGCCGGCCTTCATGCGCACGCTGCAGGCGCAGGATGATCGACACCGTCGCTGCCAGCAGTGCGGCGGCCGCCAGGCCCAGCAGCAGCAAGCGGCCCAGCGGCTCGCCGCGGTCGCTGCCGCCGTCGAAGAGGGCACGCGCCAGACCGGCGATCAGCAGTGTGTTCAGACCCAGCGCGGCGGCGCTGAGGCCGAAGACGTCGAACCAGCGCGCCGGGCCGATGCCCACCGCGGCCGCCAGCGCACCGATCACCACCAGGCCCATGGCGTACTGCCCGGCCACCCCGGGCTGGAACAGCCCGCCCAGCGCGCCGGCGCAGAGCATCACGACGGCCAGCGTGAGCGCGGTGCGCAGCGCCCAGGGGCCGGCGCCGGTGTGCGTCTGCAGTGTCGGGCCGAGCAGCGCCAGCACGCCCAGCGCCAACACCGCACCGGCGGCGTGTGCCGGCAGGTCGTGCGGCGCGGCGCGCCAGCCGTGGCCGGTGTGCGTCTGCACCCACAGCGCCACCGCCGTCATCGCCACCAGCGCCCAGGGTGCCCACAGCACGTCGCTGCGCAGACCCAGGGCCAACGGCAACATCAGTGCGGCCCACAGTGCGAAGAGCTGCCAGGCGTCGGCGCCGGTCTGGTAGGTCTGGCCGAAGTAGGCCAGCAAGGCGCCGCCGGTCAGCAACACCAGCAAGGACAGGGGCACGCGCGCGCCCGGTCGCAGGCATGCGCCGACGGCCATCACAACCAGCGTGCCTTGCAGCAGGGCAAAGCGCCCCATGCGGCCCAGCGTGTCCCAGTGGGCCGCGACCCAGAACACGAGCCCCAGGCCGACGAGCGCGGCGGCCAGCACCGCCAGCCCCACGGCGACGCGAGGGGCCAGGCTGGGCGGCGTGTCGGCCAGGCCGGCACAGCGTTCCAGTCGCGTGGTGGCGGCGGCGTCGAGACGGTGTTCGTCTGCGCTTCGGTACAGGCCCAGTCGAAGGTCCATGGGGGCTCGGCGGTGTTGCGATTCGCCCCATGCTAGGCGCAAGCGCCCGCACGGTGCGCGGCATCGTGCACCGCATCGCGCCTCGACCTGCACGGTATCGGCTGGCGCTACTTTCCTGAGGCCACCGACCTGCGACCTGACGTCCGATGCGGCGGCGGGCCGCTCAACGCGGGACGAAGAAGGTCGATCGCTCCCGCTGCACGGCCGCGGCCGTATGCGTGTTGCCGAGCAGGCTCACTTCGAAGTGCACCAGGGCCGATTGCCCGAGCCGCGCCTGGGCTGCGCTGTAGGGCAGGCGCAGGCCGACGACGACCGAGCCGATGCCTGCCGGGGGCACGCTGACCTGGGATGTCTGCACCTGCAGGCCGGGGATGCCCTGGGCGTCGATGCGGTAGATCTGCGGCAGTTCGGTGCGGTTCATGATCTGCAGGCGGTACACGTTCTCGATGGCCCCGTCCTCGACGACCCTGGCCAGTGCGCCGCGGTCCTTCACGACGTCGACCTGGAACGGGCTGCGCAGCGCCACGCTCGCGGCAAAGGCCACGCTGGCCGCCGACAGCAGGCCGCCGTAGATGAGCACGCGCGGGCGCAGGGCGCGCTTGAACATCTGCAACTTCGACCAGCCGTTGACCACGCCGTTCTCGGTGGAGTAGCGGATCAGGCCCTTCGGGTAGTTCATCCTGTCCATCACGTCGTCGCAAACGTCGATGCACGCTGCGCAGCCGATGCACTCGTTCTGCAGGCCATCGCGGATGTCGATGCCTGTCGGGCAGACCTGCACGCACAGCGTGCAGTCGATGCAGTCCCCCAGCCCCTGTGCGGAGGCACTCACCTTGCGTGAGCGCGAGCCGCGCGGATCGCCACGTGCGCTGTCGTAGGTGATGACCAACGAATCCTTGTCGATCAGCGCGCTCTGGAAACGGGCGTAGGGGCACATGTACTTGCACATCTGCTCGCGCAGATAGCCCGCATTGCCATAGGTCGCGGCGCCGTAGAACAGGATCCAGAAACCGTTCCACGGCGTCACCGTCAGCGCCAGCACCGCCTGGCTCAGTTCGCGGATGGGCGTGAAGTAGCCGACGAACGTGAAACCAGTGAACAGCCCGATGGCCACCCAGGCGAGTTGCGTCGCGCCCTTGCGGGCGACTTTCTCCGCCGACCACGGTGCCTGGTCCAGGCGCATGCGTGCGATGCGGTCGCCTTCGAACTGGCGTTCGACCCACATGAAGATCTCGGTGTACACGGTCTGCGGGCAGGTGTAGCCGCACCAGAGGCGGCCCGCCACCGCGGTGAAGAAGAACAGGGCCAGCGCAGAGAGCACGAGCAAGGCCGCCAGGAAGATCAGGTCCTGCGGATACAGCACCAGGCCCAGGATGTAGAAGCGTTGCGCCTCCAGGTCGAACAGCAGGGCCTGTCGACCATCCCACAGCAACCAGGGCAGGCCGTAGAACAACAACTGTGTGAGCCAGACGAAGGTCCAGCGCCAGGTGGCGAACCAGCCCTTCACCGCCCGCGGGTAGATGTCGGGCTGCTTCTGGTACATCGAGACGAAGTGCGCGCCGTCGTCCGGATCACCCGCGGTGGCGATCGGCTGGATCGGGATGACGGGTCGCGATGGTGTCCCCTTGTTCACGGTGCTCATCGTTTCAGTTCACCGAGCTTCGACTCGATGCGGCTCCAGGCTTCGGCGTCCGGCAATGCCAGCTTGGTGCGGGTGATGGGTTTCCATTCACGTGCCAGTTCGGCATTGAGGGCCGTGAATTGCCGTTGATCGGTCGGCACATCCTCCTCGCCGTAGATCGCGTTGACCGGGCACTCCGGCACGCAGACGGCGCAGTCGATGCAGTCTTCGGGGTCGATGACGAGGAAGTTCGGACCCTCTCTGAAGGCGTCGACCGGGCACACGTCCACGCAGTCGGTGTACTTGCAGCGAATGCACGCCTCGGTGACAACGAAGGTCATGGCCGTGACGTCTGCAGATCAGCCGCAGCACGCACCGCCGGAGCAGCATGAATCGGTGGCCACCGGGATGGGCTTGACGCCGATCCGCGTGATCTGCACCCGCCAGACGGCCGGGCCCGACTCCAGCGCGGCCCATTCGAACTGGCCGAAGGCCCGGTCCTCGAACTGGAAGCGCAGCGGCTGGGGGTCGTGGTCGTTGACCAGTTGCATGGACTGCCCGGCCTGCAGGGCATCGAAGCGGCCGAAGACCAGGGCATGCCGTTCGCGCGGCGCGATCGTGCGCAAGTCGATGGCGGCGGGGGTGGCGGTGGCGAGGATGGACATGGTGGAGGTGCCTTTCAGTTTGTCAGTGGAACTGATGTGTTAGCGCGGCAGCGCAACGTGCGAGGGGAAGTCTGCGGGGCTTGGCGGAGACAGGCGGGCGCTCACCCGTCCTTGCCATCGAGGCGGGGCGCCAGCAGCCATGGCGCAAAGACGTACAGATAGATCGCGAACGCCAGCCCCCACGCTGCCGCAGCGGCGACCCACCAGACAAGGAGATGCTGGGGTGCCAGCAGCGGCAGCAGCACGCGGGCCACCGTAGCGCCGGCCACCAGCAGGTAGGCGGCGACTTCCAGTCGCGACACCCGCAGCGGCCGGCCGGTGTGGCCGCGTGCGGTGCGGGTGATCATGCCGATGATGAGCCCGCCGGTGGCGCCCACGGCCAGCGCGTGGATGCCCGCCGAGACACCGACCGCGCCGAGCTGGGACAGCGCCAGCAGCGCCAGGCCGATCGGCAGCCAGGCGTAGGCCGCGTGCAACACCCAGAGAATGGGGCGTGCGCGTGTGCGCAGCGGCTTCCAGCGCCACAGGCGCAGCGCGTGCAGCAAGGCGGCGCCAGCGAGCAGGGCCGCGGTGGTTGCATTCGGCGGCGCCAGCACCCACAGCGCCAGGGCCAGGGCCGTGGTGGCGAGCGTGCCCTGTTCCAGCGCACGTGGCGCCTTCAACGGCTCGCCGGGCAGCGCCGACATGGTGAAGGCCGGTATCACGCGACCGGCGATCACGCACTCGATCATCACCACCAGCGACAGCCCGGCATGCAGGGGGCGGACCGGGTCGATGTCGACGACGCCGAGCACGGTGCCGTGAAACGCCGCGTTGGCCAGCGTCAGCATCAGCAGCATGGCACCGAGCGGCAGGTTGCGGCGGTTGCCGGCGCGCAGCAGCACGGTGATGAGGATGGCCGCGACCAGCGGCAGCAGCAGCAGGTCCAGCACCGCGTAGACGGCGTAGGGCGCCCACACGGCCGCCAGCCGGGCGGCCAGCCACAGCCCCGCGAGCGCGGCCAGCACCGCGCCGCGCGGTGTCGCCAGTCCCGTCCACGCCTTGCCCGCGGTCAGCAGGAAACCCACGATCACGGCGACGACAAAGCCGAACAGCATCTCGTGGGCATGCCAGATCAGGGGCGACACCGTCAGGTCCAGTGACACCTGGCCCAGCAGCATCGCGATCCACAGCGGCACGGCCAGCATGCCGTAGGCGGCCGCCCCCAGGTAGAAGGGTCGGAAGCCCAGCCGCCACAGCGGCCAACCCCGAGGCGTTGGCATGGGGGCCGGCGGCGCGGCCTGGAGTGGTGGCAGGGAAATCGTCATGGTCGGGGCAGGGTCTCTGATCGATGTCCCACCCGGGAACGGGATAAACATCGACATGGAATGCATCTTAAAGACGAAGGCGCATTAAAGCAATACACTATGTGCATCTTTGGGGCGACGCATGCGGCTTTCCGAATACACCGACTACACGCTGCGCGTGCTGATGTACTGCGCACGGCACCGGGAGCGCCTGGTCACGATCAACGAACTGGCCGAGCGGCACGGCCTGTCGAAAGGCCACCTGATGAAGGTGGTGAACGATCTGGCGCGGCAGGGGCTGATCGAGACCACGCGGGGGCGCGGTGGTGGCCTGCGTCTGTCGAAGGAGCCCGGCACCATCCGCATCGGCGACGTGGTGCGCGCCTCGGAAACCGACTTCCGGCTCGTCGAATGTTTCGATGCCCGCACCAATGCCTGCACCTTGACGCCGGACTGTCGGCTCAAGCACCTGTTCGACGCGGCGCTGCGCGGCTACTTCCTGGCGCTGGACGGCGCGACGCTGGCCGATCTGACCTCAGCGTCGTCAGCGCCGGGCCGCGATCCGGATGGCGCTGCCGTGCGCGGCAAGCGCGCCGTCGCCGTGCGCATGCCGACGCCCAAGACACCGGTCGGCAGCCGCTCCTCGTAGCGTCAACCGCACTGCGCGATGTCGCCACAGGCGGTGCAGAAATCGCACCCGTCCTTGTGGATGACGCTGGCGTTGCCGCACTCGGCGCAGACCTTGCCGGCGAGCACGCGGGGCCGCTCGGGTGGGTTGCCGGCGGATTCGAGCACGCCCATGTCGCGCAGTGGAAGACCGTCTTCGTCGAGCACGCCCAGCATGGCGTAGCGGTGGATGATCAGGCGCGCCATGTAGGCCACGGTCGAGGGCCAGGTCTGTTGCCGGCGCTCGCCGCGCGGCAGGCCGGGCACGAAGGCCATGAAGTGGCCCAGCGGCTCGGCGTAG
>LNFM01013102.1_pt1 | contig 10690 bp, 8 predicted proteins | sample 596031 | NCBI WGS metagenome assembly LNFM01 (sample SAMN04254537, study PRJNA301005) | activated carbon metagenome | isolation source: dual media filters at the Ann Arbor, Michigan drinking water treatment plant | place: USA: Ann Arbor | reverse complement strand
ATCGCGGGTGAGCCATAATCGACGGCCCGCGTGAGCACCGGCTGCGACAGCTGTCGCAGCCGCGTACGTTCCGCCGAGAACCGAGGAGACATCGATGATCCGCCGCCAAAAACTGTTTATCGCCGCAGCCTGCGTGATCGCAGCTCAATCGATCGGCGCCGGGCTTGCGCTCGCGCAGGCGTATCCGTCCAAGACCATCCGGTTCATCGTCCCGTGGCCCCCGGGGGGCGGCGCGGACATCATGTCGAGGCTGGTCAACCAGCCGTTGGGGGATGCGCTCGGCCAGCAGGTCATCATCGACAACCGCGGCGGGGCGGCCGGCAACATCGGTGCGGAGCTCGCGGCGAAGTCGCCGCCCGACGGGTATACCATCGTGTTCGCGTACTCGGGGACGCATTCGATCAATCCGCACATCTATCGCAAGATGCCCTTCAAGGACAGCGATCTCGCCCCCATCATTCAGCTCGCATCGGTGCCGCAGATCGTGGTCGTGCATCCCTCATTGCCCGTGAAGAGCGTGAAGGAACTCGTCGCCATCATCAAGGCCCGGCCCGGCCAGCTCACCTATGCGTCCAGCGGCAACGGCGCCATCAACCATCTGGCCGGCGAACTGTTCAAGCTCAAGACCGGCTCGCAGATCATTCACGTGCCCTACAAGGGCGGCGGTCCGGCCGCGGTGGCCTTGTTGTCCGGCGAAGTGGGCATGATCTTCGGCGAGCCGGCCTCCATGATCGGGTTCCTCAAGGCAGGCAAGCTGCGCGCGCTGGCGGTCACCAGCGGCAAGCGCGCGCTGTCCCTGCCGGAGCTTCCCACGATGGCCGAAGCCGGTGTCGCCGGCTACGACGTCACCTCCTGGAACGGCATCCTGGCTCCGGCCGGCACGCCGCGCGAGATCATCGGTCGGCTCAACACGGAGTTGAACAAGATCATCGCGGCGCCGGCGATGCGCGATCGCATGATCGGTCTGGGCTACGAGCCGGTGGGCGGCACGCCGGAGGAATTCGCCAAGTTCATCCAGAGCGAGCTTGCCAAGTGGGCGCCGGTCGTCAAGGCCGCCAACGTGCGCATCGATTGAACCACGCTCATGGCCAAGGGGATCGCGATCGAGGCCGCCCGATGCGGGCTGCCCCACCCGGGTGAAGTCCACGGCGACGATTTTCGCAGCGAGCGCCTGACGCAGCGTGCGGGTGTTGCCGGCGTGTTGAGCGCTCGGTCCTGGGTCGGTGTCGACGATCCGGGCGTGTCGATCTTCGTCTACGACCTGCAGCACGCCGGGATCGCGGCATCTCCCGGCTATCGAGCCGGATCTTCTGTGCGGAACGCGCGCCTGGGCGAACCTTTGCTGGATTTCGAAGGCGCGCAGACGCTGCCCGGCGATGCCGTCAGTCCCGAGGCCGCCGGCGGCTTGCTGGTCAATGCGATGAGCGCCGCACCGGAAGGCGAGGCGCAGTTCAACCGCTGGTACGACGAAGAGCATATTCCCGCGCTGTCCGCCGTGCCCGGCACGCTGCTCGCGCGGCGCTTCGTCGCCACCAACGGTTGTCGGCAGAAGTATCTGGCCCTGTATCACCTGGAGTCGCCCGAGGTCGTGAAGACCGCCGCCTGGGCTCGGGCCGTCGAGACCCCCTGGACGTTGAAGATTCGACCGTTCATGCGTGATCGGCTGCGCATCGTGTGCCGGCCACGGTTTTCGCTTCGCTGAGCCCGCTCACCATCCAACGAGGATCTTCGATGCTCACCAAGCAGGCACTCTTGTTCGCTCTGGCGCTTTCGCTGATGCCCGCGGTCGCGCTCCGGGCGGCCGACGCCGATCCCCATGCGGCGGATCGCGAGGCTTTGCTCAAGGTCTTCCGTGAAATCGAGGCCGGAATCAACGATCAGAACATCGATCGGATGGTCGCGCAGATGCATCCGCAGGCGACAGTCACCTGGCTCAATGGCGTGATCTCGCGCGGGCACGACGAGATCAAGGCCTATTACCATCGCATGGTGAAGGGCGACCAGCGCTACATCGACAAATACCTGACCGCGGCGAAAGTCGGGGCGCCCGCGCGCTTTTACGGAAACGGCGAGGTGGCCGTTGCCGACGGCAGCACGGAAGACGAGTTCTTTCCTGTGTCGCGCGCGCCGTTTCGCTTGAGTTCGCGCTGGACCTCCACCTCGGTGAAGATCGACGGGGAGTGGAAGGTCGTCGCCTTGCATTTGTCATCGAACGTGTTCACCAATTCTCTGATCGAGGAGGCGAAGAGCTTCGCCGTGCAGGCCGGGATCGGCGGAGCGCTGGGCGGCATCCTGGTCGGCTGGTTGCTCGGGCGAGCGCGCAAGCGGGTGATGCCGAACTGATCAGGCGACCGGTTGCATCCGCAGCAGGTGGTAGAACACCGGGGCGGACAAGCACAACGAATCGACGCGATCCAGCACGCCGCCGTGACCGGGGATCGCCGCACCCCAATCCTTGATGCCGCGTCGACGCTTGAGCGCCGAGAGCATCAAGCCGCCCAGAATGCCGAGCAGCGCCAGCATGAACGCGACGGCTGCGGCTGTCCCGGGTGACCACGGCGTCAGTGGTGCCGACACTGCGCCCAGTGCGGTTGCACCCAGCAGTCCGCCCAGTGCGCCTTCGAGCGTCTTCGAGGGCGACAGGCGCGGTGCGATCGGATGCCTTCCCGCCAGCTTGCCGCAGATGTACTGCAGCACGTCGCTCGACTGCACCACGATCACGAGGAAGATCGCCGGCCCGATGTCGCCCAAGGCGGTGCCGGTAGGGTGCAGGGCGATCGATGCAGGAACGTGGGACAGACTGTAGACGCAGATCAACAGTGCCGGCCCCAGACGTGTCCACGGAAGATGCGCGTCCGCTGCGAGTGCTCGGCAGGAAACGACGAGCACGGCTGCCAGCGCGGGCAGGGTCAGGACGTAAGCTGCGTGCCAGCCGCCGGCCGCGAGCAGGTATTGCGTCGCGATTGCTGCCAGCGACGCGAGCCAGAAGACGGCGAGCCGGTCGCGTCGCATGCGGCGATCCGGAGCGACGTATTCGCGCAGCGCCTGCGCGGACAAGGCCGCGAACAGCAGCGCGGCGCCTGCGACTTCGCCGGCCATGGCCGCACCGAACACGAGCGCCATGAGCCACCAGGCGGCGATCCTGACATTGAGGTTGTCGATCACCGCGTGCGGGCGACCGGGCGAGAGGCGCGCCTTCAATGCCCAGCCCACCACGGAGGCGAAGGCCAGCACGCCTGCGAGGGCGAAGACGAGATGGCGCAGGAAGTCGGGGCTTGCGTCGGTATGCATGAACGGCATCAAACAGCCGCTGCAGCCACTGACCGCCCAGCTTGCGCGACCTCCCGCGCGTTCGCGTGCGCTTGCTGCCATGCGCGGAGCGCGTCGATGTAATGAGGCGCCAGCACCACGGCCGGACGCGCTCGCCGCACCCGGTCGACGGCTTCCTCCAGCGTGGCGGCGAGCCCTGACCGCAGCAGCCAGGCGACGATGGCGGCAGCGCTGCGCGAGAAGCCCAGGGCGCAACCGACGAGGACCGGACCTTCCGTTCGGGCGATCTCGATGGCATGCGCCGCCCGCTCCAGATCGTCGATGGTCGGTGCGACCAGATCGAGCATGGGCACCGTCCGGTAGTTCGGTGTGCGCGCCGTGTACGCGAGCTCCGCGCACACGTCGACGATCGCCAGTGTCGCGCTTGCGCCGAGACGCTGACCGCACCGAACGATGCTGCCCAGATGGACGCCTGGATACACCTCGTCGGCGGTCGCGACCGAACGCGTCCATAGTCGCGCGTTGATCCAGGCGCCGGCGAAGTAGGGTGCCAGCAGTGCATGGGCTGCGATCGACAGCCGTCCGCTGCGATCCTTGAGAAAAATGCGTGCGTCGCCCCACAGATAAACCGATGCCACCAGCAGCAGCGATGCTGCCGGCCAGAGCAGCCAGAGCAGGACGCCGCCGGCCTCGAGCGCGATCCATGCGAGCGCGCAGCCGCTCACCGCGTAGCAGGCAGCGATCTTGCGGCGCACCGGATCGCGCGAGCGCGCCAGTTGCCATCCCGCGCCTTCTTCGCGCTCCGCGAAGAGCCAGATACAGAAGAAACCCAGCCAGGCGCCGGTCGGCAGGTCGATGAAATGGTGCTGCCAGGTGGTGAGCACCGAGATGCCGATCAGGAGCATCCCGACATGCAGCACGCCATGCCAGGCGGGTGCGAGGGCACGCCGGAAAACCGGCCACAGAATCACCAGCAGCGCCACATGCAGCGAGGGCGCCTGGTTGAACGGCTGGTCGAAACTTTCCAGCGCCGCGAACATCGCGCCGAATAGCCCCTCCACGGGTGGGCGCTCGAAGGAGAAGCGCAGAGGGAAGGCGATGAAGCAGGCGACGGCGATGCACTGTGCGGCGAGCAGGCGGCGCACGTGGGTGTCGAGCTGTGCCCGGGTGGCGCACGCCACGAGCGCCACGCCGTAGAGCAGATCGATGGCCCAGTACGGGACGATGGTCCACGGCAGAAAGGGGATCGCGTGTTCCCATGCGAACACGACGCTGGGAACGTCGTCCCGCCGTGCGGCGATCGAGTTGCCGAAACCGTAGGTGAGAAAGAAGAACGGACCCAGCACGGCCAGCCAGGCGAGCCCCCGCTTCCAGGGCCGCGGCTCGGCGGGCGGCGCCTCTACGCGCATCGGGCCGCGGGCGCGCGCACCGCGAGGGAAACCGTGAACATGCCCCACTCGTCGATCCACTGTTCGATCTTGTCGAACCCGGCCGAGCGCACCAGCTCATCGAGTTCGGCTTGGCTGCGTCGGCGCATGACCCAGGGCTCGGCGTTGCGATGGCTCGTCAAGGTCCGGGCGATGAGTTCGAGCTGCGGGTGCCACGGTTGGCCGGTGTAGACGAGGCAGGCGCCCGCGGGCATCGTGCGGCCCAAGGCGTCGAGCGAGCGTGCCACCCGGTCGTTGTCGGAGACCAGTTCGTACAGGCCGGAGACGATGACGAGCGTGGGCGCGGGGGTCAGCGCCGCGATGGCGGCCGCATCGAACGCGTCGGCCTGTTCGAAGCGAGCGATGGCCGTGAGCCCCCGCTGCTCGATCTCGCTGCGCCCTCGGGCGACGTTGATATCGCTGTAGTCGCGCAAGACGATCGACTGCGGGGCGATATCGGATTGCGCGAGCGCATCGAGCACGTAGCGCCCGGGGCCGGCCGCGATGTCGGCGACGTCGATCGCCGTGCCGCGCGTCTTCAGCGCGCTCAGCGCCTGGCCGATCGCCTGGTCGAGATGCCGCTTGCGGATGCGCACCCCGCGCCAGCCGATCGCATCGAGGTAGCCGCGATCGATGAGCTTGCCCAAGCCGAGCCGCCCCTGCGCACGATCGCGGTAGACGTAATCCAGGGAGACGCCTGAATCGAAGCCGGTGGCAAGCCCGGTTCGTATGCCCTCGGAGAGACGCCCCAACGTGCGCATAGACACACGCGTCAGTGCGAAATTGAGGTTGCGCCAGGACCAGGCCGGCAGCGCTCGCCTGAGCGCCTGCTCTTCCTCGTAGGCGTAGCCCTTGCGATGCGCATCGCGCAGTGAAACCGGCGCGAAGGGGGCCTCGAACATGCGTGCGAGGAAGTCGCGCATCCGATCGAAGGCGATGGCGCGATCCCGCTCGCCCAGGGTGTCATGGAGGAAGCCGGGCAGCACGTGCTTCTCCTTGATCTTCGAGCCGAGCCGCTCGAAGAATGCTTCCTGGGGCGCTTTGTGCACGACCCAGTCGGTATCGGAGACGAGCAGCAGCAGCGGCGCGTGGATGGCTTGGGCATCGGCGACGATGCGCTCGGCGGCATCGTGGAGCCCGAGCAGGATGCGCACCGAGATGGCCCGGGCGATAAGCGGATCCTCGTCGTAGGCGCGGATGCGTTCCGGATCGTGCGTGAGGAAGCGCGCCTTGACGTAGGAGGTGATGAAGAAGTTGCCGCGCACTCGCTGCAGCAGCCTCAGGCCCGGGCGCGCGAACGGGACGTAGAGCTTCACCTTGAAGGCCGGCGCGGTGAAGACGAGGCAGCGCACCTGCGGCGCGTAGTCGTGCACCCAGGTGGCGACCAGCACGGCAGCCATGCTCTGCGCCACGATGGCGGTTTCGGACCCGGCGATGCCATGGTGATGCGTGATATGGCGCATGAATGCGGCCACGTCCTTGACCGATGCGCCGAAGCTCGGGCTGTCCCCGCGCTCGCCGGGAGAACGGCCATGGCCGCGTGCGTCCCAGGCGAACATGTCGAAGCCGCCGAGCTTCAATTCGTCGACCACGTGCTGCAGACGTCCTGAGTGTTCGTGGCCGCGATGGAAAAGCACGACGGCCCGGCGCGGCTCGGATGCCGCCGTTGCTGGCCAGTGGCGATAAAAAAGCTGCGTGCCGTCGTGGGTCGTGAAGGTCTTCTCGAGGAGGGATCTCATGGGGGACGGTTTCAACATGAACTGCTTGGGCGATGCCCGCAAAAGGCGATCGGAATCATCGTTCAACGGTCGCGGCGACTGCGGATCTCCGCGAGCCCGCAACGAACGCGATTGATCGTCGTGACAGCGATCAATGCGCAGACGAGTGTCAGCGCGCTCGTCAACCAGGCGCCGGGTACCACGCCGAGTCCTATGGTCAGTCCCAGAGCTCCGAACACGAACGCCCGATCGCTCTTTCCCATCGGGCCTTCGTATCGCCGGGATGCTCCGAGGGCCCCGCCAAGCACGCCTGCAAACTCGCTCACGAGCGCGAGGAAGACCGCCAGCACCACGATCATCGGGTTCGAATGGTCCACGAAGGCGAACGGCAGATAGAGCGCAGCGTCGGATACGGCATCGGTCAATTCGTTGAGGTAGGCGCCCAGTGGCGTCGCTTGTCCGAACTCGCGTGCCAGCATGCCGTCGATTGCATTGAACGCCATCCGCATCGTGAACCAGGCGGGCAGCAGCAGGAACCAGGCCTGCTCGTCGGCATGAAGGGCGACGGCTATGCCGACGAGAATCGAAACCAGGCAGGCAGCTACAGTCACCTGGTTCGCTGTCGCTCCTGCCCGATGAAGGTTCTTGACGAGCGGTCGCAGCAAGGACTGAAAGCGAGGCTTCAGCGCGTAAAGACTCATGATGGCCTGAACGAGATTATGCGGCGATGATACGCGATGACGCCTGCCGCCTGCACTCTGTCGCGTGCGACTTCTTGGCAAGACAGCGCCGTGCATCGAGACTTCTGATGCTCGGCCCCGAGCGATGCCGTCCTTGAAAAGCGAAGTTCGGTTGCGTTTCGAAGAAGCCTTATCGCGCGGCAACTATGGCTGTGCGGATGCCCGGATCGGTGCCGGGTTGAGTCCAAGCCACGACCAGTTGGCCAGCTTCGCAAGCCAGCTGAGGAAATCCCGATTGGCGCTCGGGTGTGACCCGGGCGACGCGTCGTGGTGGGTCCAGTCTCCCATCGCGGTGCAATCGGCCGACATTCAGACCAGCCATTGCGTTCCTGTCCGGTGCGCCGATCCAACTGATCGCGACCGTCTCGTCATCGAGCCAGGCTGCGGCGAGCCTGCCGACCGGGTCGTGCCCATCGATTTCGATCGGCCGATCGAAGCGGTTGCCGCCGTCGAACGAGAGGGCCGCCAGAACCCTTCCCCGATTGCCGGCACCGGTGAACCATGCCGCGGCGACGGTATTGCCACGCGCCGCAAGCGCGGGACCATTCACAGGACATGCGGCGATTCTCCAGCCATCGGGTCCCAGCACCGGCCCGGATTGCCAGCGCTCGCCCATCGGCATGACGATGCGGTTGTCGCGGATCTCATCCGTGGTGCGGCCGCGATAGGCCACGATCGGGCCTTTGGGTGTCAGTGCTGCGCTGGTCTGACAGCAAGAGCATACGTTGTCGTCGATCGCGCTGTCGATGGCGACTGCGCCGTCGCGGGAGACTGTCGCGTAGCGCAGCGCGTAGTTTCCCGGCTGCACGTCGGTACGCTGCGCTGCCAACGATTTCCCGTAATCACGTCCGTCCAACCACACTAGGCCCGCACCCGTGCCAACCGGGAAAATGGTCGCAAAGCCATGTTGAACCGGGCTATCGTCTCGATATGGCGCGAAAGGTTTGCTCCAGCGCTTGCCAGCGTCCTCGGATCGCGCCAAGAGAATGTCATAGCCGTAGGCTGGTCCGCCCGCTCGGCGCACGAGCCAATGGGCGAGCCAGAACTGTTCGTCGATCGCCACGACCGAGGGGAAGTCCGCCCAGTTGACGAACCACGCCGCGCCTCGGGCGACCTGCACAGGCGTGCTCCAGCGCGAGTGGCTGCGCACCGAATAGACGAGGCGGTGTTCCGAGGCGATAGGCTCGACCCAGCTCATCAGTATGCCGCCGCCGGGAACGATCCCGAGGCGGGGCAGCCGAGCACCGGTTGGCGCAGGATTGTCGATCGGACTTGTCGTCAAGCTCCCGACGCGCAGGAAATCGAACGGGCGCGCGATGACCTCGCCCGAGGGGAGCCAGCTTGCGCCCAGGGTGCCTGCGCCGGCCGCAAGCGCGCCGAGAATGTGCCGCCGCCGCAGGCTGCTTGTCCGTTCGCTCATGTCGTCCTCAGAATCGCGCAGACCATGAGACTTCCAGCGCACGAGGCTCTCCGAGGAGGAACTGGGAACCGCCCGTGCCATAGGAACGGTTCGCGTAGATCGTGTCGGTGAGATTGCGCAGACGCACGCGAATCTCGCCCGGTTCGAGGCGATGGGCGAGCCAAAGGTCCGCGGTCGTGTAGGCAGCCAAGAACAAAGTATTCGCGTTGTTGGCGCTGCGACGGCCGACATGACGCAATCCCCCGCCAAGGCGCCAGGCATCGGCGACGCGATAGGTGATCCAGAGGTTGGCGACCTTCTCCGGCACATCCGGCGGCAGCCGGCCCGCTCGCGACACCGCTTGGCCCGCGCTGCTCTCGAAGAAATCGTCGAAACGCGCCTGCAGCAGGGCGCCATTGATGTCGACGGTCCAGCGCGCCGTGGGGCGCAAGGCGAGCTGCGCTTCCACGCCCTGCGCCGACTGCTTGCCGATCTGAACGGTGAGGGCGGCATTGTTCGGGTCGCGAGTGAGAATGTCCGTGCGTTCGATGTCGAACCAGGCGAACGTTGCTTCGCCCAGCCCGCGCGGCAGGGCTGCCTTGACACCGACTTCGATCTGACGCGCGCGCGTGAGGTTGAAGTTCCGCTGCGCCGGGGTCAGCGTGACGACCTGTGCCGGTGGCTCCAACGCGCTGCCGAGCTGCCCGTACAGCGTGATCCCCGGGGCGACATCGTAGAGAGCGCCGGCGCGCCACGAGTTGCCGTTCCAGCGGCGGTCGAACGTGCCGGTGCCGCGCAAGTCGATGGAGTCGAGATCGAGTCTGTCGTGTCGTCCTGAAAGAGAGAGCTTGAGTGCCGGCGTGAGCTCCAAAAGACTCTCGGCGAACAGGGCTTTCTGCAGCAGTTCGGTGCGGCGAAGTGGGCGCAATGCCGATGTCGTGGCAAAGCTGCCGGGCACGGGAGCGATGAAGTCGACGCTGCTCGCGGGTGAGGCGAACGGCGAATTGCTGGTGCGTTCGTGCTCGTTGCGCGACAGATCCAGGCCCATCATCCAGCGGTGGCGCATGCCGCCGAGTCGGTGCTCGAAGCTTGCCTCGGTGCGATTGCCGTAGAGCTGCTGGTCATGGGTGATATGCAGGAAGTCGCTGCGATCCACGCGTCCGGTGCCTGTGTTGTAGGCGTACGCTTCGGCGTTGCGCCACAGCCGCTTTTCCTTGTTGAAGTAGGTCTCGTTGCGTAGCTTCACTTGCGGCGTGAGCGCATACTCGAGATGCATGCGAGCCCAGCCTACTTCCTTCCCGACGCGGTCGTCGTCGACGTTGTAGTTGGTGTAACGGGTGCGCTCGTCGATGCGGCCGGCGACATGCGGCGTTCCGAAGTACCACTCGCCTTGATCCTTGAGCGCTTCGCCCGAAAAGGTGACCTTCAGGCGATCGTGCGCCCTGACTGCGAGCTCGCCCGCGAGGTGGAAGTACTCGTAGGATGATCGATCGACATAGCCGGAAGATCCTTTGCCCGCCGTCATGATGTTCATGTCGGCTCGATACGCGACGTGATCTGCGAGCCTGCCTCCCGTACCCAATCCGACGTTGCGCGTGCCCCAGCGATCCGTCGCCAGCAGCACATCGTGACCCTCGCGCCCATCGGCCGACTTGGTCGCGAAGTTGACGGCCCCTGTCACCGCTCCGAGGCCGTGAAGTACGGAGGAGGGACCCTTGATGACCTCGATGCGGTCGTAGACGAACGTGCCCCGCGGCGACACGGCGAGGCCCGGATAGCGCACGCCGTTGAACAGAAAGGGCAGGCTGAGCCCGGAGGAAAATCCGCGCATGGAGAAGCAGGTGATGCCGAAGCATTGCCCGGATGCGACACCGGCCGCATTTTCCAGAGCCTCCTGCGTGGTGCGGTTGCCGCGTTCGCGCATGAGCTCGCTGGTGATGACTTCGACCGATGCAGGTGTTTCGCGCAGCGTGAGACCGAGCCGGCTGCCTGCCGTACTCGGCAGATCGAGCGGCAGTTCGCCCGCGGCGTTGTTGGTCCCTCGCACCGTGATGGCGTCGAGTGTGGTGGGCGATGGATGGATTTCGGCGCCGCTTGCGGAGCACGCAGCGAATCCTGCGGCGATGCAAAGCGCAA
>LNFM01013099.1_pt1 | contig 10690 bp, 9 predicted proteins | sample 596031 | NCBI WGS metagenome assembly LNFM01 (sample SAMN04254537, study PRJNA301005) | activated carbon metagenome | isolation source: dual media filters at the Ann Arbor, Michigan drinking water treatment plant | place: USA: Ann Arbor | reverse complement strand
TTCACCGCGGATCACATGAATGACGCCTTCGATGGCGGCCAAGGCGGAAGGTTTCTTTGGGGCGGGAGACATGCAGGAAGCAGCGGGCTTGATGAATGGAACCCGCGACGCGAACGATGCAGAAAAAGCCGGTGGGTAAAGACGGTGAGGCGATCACAAATTGTAACCGCAGGTTTGGGCAATCGATCGACTACAATAAACCCTAACCTGACCCCATCCGGCAGCCGATCACTCGATCAGCCCATCCGCTTGATAGCACTCGAAAGTTTTTTTCTCGTTTTCGTTAGTTTTCCATCAAGTCTGTTTGAAGAAACTTGGATCGCTTTGGTTAGGCGCTTCTTGGTCGCCTTAAGCCTTGTTTCTATGTTTCCGAGAATTGAAAGAACCTCTTCATGAGCCTTCTCTGTAGCCTCAAGGCTATCATCGATCTGGATATAGAGTTCCACTTTTCTGCCGAAGCGTCCCCATTGGCTGTTCATTGGGGGATCGGCTACGGCGATGATAATTCCCTCAAGGACATTCGCCAGGTGACCACGCGAAGAGATACTAAGCTTCGTGCGATTTCCGACCTTGTTGTCCGTTGATCTAACTTTTTGGAGTCCGAACCAAGAGAACATATCCCATCGACCCGCTAGGTCGTCTGTGAGATGCTGTTTTAATCGCGTGCCGAGGCAGCTTTGGTCGGACAGACCGGCTTGGCCGACATATACCAGGTGATGGTTTGCATACAGGGCGTAGATCCCTGTCTGTGGCCAAAAATTTACGTCACCTTGCTTCTTTGCCCAGCGACGTCTGCCAGCTAATCGAGCCGGACCGATTCCCGCATTACCTTTCCAGCGGACCTTGCTGCGCGCCCAATAGAGACCCATGTTCGCGATAATCTTTTGTCCCTGATCGGTTTTCTTTGCCATGGGGGTGATGTGCTTCGTTTTTCAGTGGATGTCCGTATAGATTACCTAACGAAGTGCGAAACGAAAGAATGAACGGGCGTTGATTCGAGTTTCGCGCGGTCGGCCCATTCATTCGGCAAGCTCAGTGCAGGCGAAGAGGATCATATTACGAAGTGGCTGACAAATTCGTGGACGGGCATGGCTTCGAGGGCCGTGCGGTTTGAGAACAGCGACATGAGCTTGGCGGTTTTGTCCGGGCCGTAGTGGGCGGCCCGTTCGACGGGTTCGACAGGCTCACCGCAGGCAGGCTCAGGGCAGGCGATGGCGTCGGAAAGCATGCTCACTTTACGAACTGGGTGCAGAATTGGTGCACTGGCATTGATTCCAGCTTGGTCCTGTCAGCAAATAGCGCCATCAAGTCCTTGGATTTGGCTGCACCAAAATGAGCCGCAAATGCCGATTCGGCTTTTTGCTGGAGCACCGGGATGCCTTCGGCGCGGCGGCGGCGGTGGCCGATGGGGTAGTGCACCTCGACACGCTCGGTGTTTGAACCGTCCTTGAAAAAGACCTGCACGGCGTTGGCGATGGAGCGTTTTTCCGGGTCGAGGTAATCCTTCGAGTAGGATTTATCCTCGGTGACCTTCATCTTGGCGCGCAGGGCGTCAATGCGCGGGTCGGCGGCGACCTTGTCCTCGTAGTGGTCGGCCGTGAGCGCGCCGAAGATCAGGCCGATGGCGGTCATGTATTGCAGGCAGTGATCGCGGTCGGCGGGGTTGTTGAGCGGGCCGCTTTTGTCGATGATCCGGATGGCCGACTCGTGGGTGGTCAGCTCGACGCGCTCGATCGCATCAAGGCGGTTCTGCACGAGCGGGTGGAGCTTCATCGCGCACTCGACGGCGGTCTGCGCGTGGAACTCGGCGGGGAAGGAGATCTTGAACAACACCTGCTCCATGACGTAGCTGCCGAGCGGGCGGGCGAGTTTCACGGGATTGCCCTTGAAGGAGACGTCCTGGAAGCCCCAGGTCTTCGCGGTGAGGACGGACGGGTAGCCCATCTCGCCGGTCAAGGCGATGAGGGCGAGGCGCACGCCGCGGCTGGTGGCGTCGCCGGCGGCCCAGGACTTGCGCGAGCCGGTGTTGGGGGAGTGGCGGTAGGTGCGCAGAGCGGAGCCGTCGAGCCAGGCGTGCGAAATGGCGTTGATGACCTGGTCGCGTGTGCCGCCGAGCATGGCGGCGGTGACGGCGGTGGAGGCCATGCGGACGAGCAGCACGTGGTCGAGGCCCACGCGGTTGAAGGAGTTGTCGAGGGCGAGGACGCCCTGGATCTCGTGGGCTTTGATCATGAAGGTCAGGAGGTCCCTGACCGTGATTTTGGATTTTGGATTCTCGATTTTCGATTGAAAGGCAGCAACCGGGGTGCCGGCGGCGGCGTTGCGCGAAAGCCAATCGGCAGTGGCCAAAATCGCGCCGAGGTTGTCGGAGGGGTGGCCCCATTCGGCGGCGAGCCAGGTGTCGTTGAAGTCGAGCCAGCGGATCATCGTGCCGATGTTGAAAGCGCCCTGCACGGGATCGAGTTCGTGGGACGTGCCGGGGACGCGGGCTCCGTGCTTGATGGTGGTGCCGGGGACGACGGGGCCGAGGAGCTTGGTGCAGGCCGGGTAGGCGAGGGCCATGATGCCGCAGGCGAGCGTGTCGGCGAGGCACCAGCGGGCGGTGTCGTAGGCTTCGTCGCTCGTGATCTGGGCGTGGAGCGCGTAGTCGGCGAGGTCGGCGAGGAGCTGGTCGGGAGCGGGGCGGACGTTGGAGATATGAGAACCCATACAGAAAAGGTTTACACAAAGGGCGCAAAGAACGCAGAGGCAAGGCCGGGCTTGACGACCTTTGCGATCTTGGTGTGAAAAATTACCTTTGAGCCAGCGGCGGGAAGGGCCGGTTTTCCGGGCCGGTGTAGTTGGCGCCGGGGCGGATGATCTTGCCGTCGATGCGCTGCTCGATGATGTGCGCGGCCCAGCCGGCGGTGCGGGCGACGACAAAGAGCGGGGTGAACATGGCGGTGGGCACGCCCAGCTCGTGGTAGGCCACGGCGCTGAACCAGTCGAGGTTAGGGAACATCTTCTTCTCGTTCCAGAGGAGCGTCTCGATGCGCTCGGCGATGGCGAAGAGGTTGAGCCGGCCGTTTTCGGTGCACAGCTGCCGGGCGATCTCCTTGATGATGGGGTTGCGCGGGTCGCCGATGGTGTAGACCGGGTGGCCGAAGCCGATGACGATCTCCTTGCGGGCAATGCGGGCGCGGATGTCGGCCTCGGCCTGGTCAGGGGTCTGGTAGCGCTGCTGGATCTCGTAGGCGACCTCGTTGGCGCCGCCGTGCTTGGGGCCGCGGAGCGCGCCGATGGCGCCGGTGATGGCGGAGTGGAAATCGGTGGCGGTGCCGGCGATGACGCGGGACGTGAAGGTGGAGGCGTTGAACTCGTGCTCGGCGTAGAGGATGAGCGAGCGGTCGAGCGCGCGGACGTGCGAGGCTGACGGCGGGCGCTGGTGCAGCAGGTGCAGGATGTGCCCGGCGACGGAGTCGCCGGCCGTTTCGGTCATGATGCGTTTCCCGTGGCGGGAGAAATGGTGCCAGTAGAGCAGCATCGACGGGAAGCAGGCGAGGAGGCGGTCGGCGAGGTCGCGCGCGCCCGGGGCGGAGGCGGCGCCAGCGCCGGCCGAGGGCAGTTTCTCCTGCTCGAGGTGGCCGAGCATCGAGCAACCGGTGCGGAGGACATCCATCGGGTGCGCCGTGACGGGGATCTGCTCGAGGACGGCGCGGAGCGGCACGGGCAGGCCGCGCAACCTTTTCAATTTCTCGCGGTAGGCGTGCAATTGCGCGGCGGTGGGCAGCTGCTCGTGGATGAGCAGGTAGGCGACTTCCTCGTAGGTGGCGTGGTTCGCGATGTCGGCGATGTCATAGCCGCGGTAGTGCAGGTCGTTGCCGGTGTGACCGACGGTGCAAATCGCGGTGTTGCCGGCGATGACGCCGGAGAGGGCGACGGATTTCTTGGCTTTGGGGGCGGAAGCGGGGTCGGAGGACATGGGAATCATTTGTTAACCACGAAGGTCACGAAGAGGGGCTGGTAAATCAGAACAGGAATGGGCTTCGTGAACTTCGTGGTGAGTTCAGGTCTTTTCCTGCGGCGGGGTGTAGCCGAGGGTGGCGTAAAGGTCGGCGCGGGTCTGCATCTTCACCACAACGGATTTTTGGGTGCCGTCCTTGCGGATGGCGGCATAGACTTCGAGCGAGGCGGCGGCGGCAGCGCGCGAGGCCGAGAGCGGGTAGAGCGCGAGGGCGACGCCGGCGGCCCGCATTTCGTCCAGGGTGAAATACGGCGTCTGGCCGAACTCGGTGAGGTTGGCGAGGACCGGCACGTGGCGCCCGTTCGACAGGCTCAGGGCAGAGGTGAAGACGCGGAAGTCGTCGAGCGAGCGCAGCGCCTCGGCGAAGATCATGTCGGCCCCAGCCGCGACGTAGGCCGAGGCGCGGGCGATGGCGGCGGGCACACCTTCATTGGCCGCGGCATCGGTGCGGGCCATGACGACAAAGTCGCGGTCGGGTTTGCCGGAGACGGCGGCCTTGACGCGTGCAACCATGTCGGCGGTGGAGACGAGGTGTTTGCCGGGAAGGTGGCCGCAGAGTTTGGCGGGGACCTGATCCTCCAAGTGCACGGCGGCGACGCCGGCGGCGGCCATTTCGCGGACGGCGCGGGCGGGATCGTCCCACCCGGTGTCGATGTCGACGAGGAGCGGGAGGGCGACGCGCTGCGTGATGCGGCGGGCGTCGATCAGCACGTCGGCGAGTTCGGTCTTGCCGGTGTCGGGCCAGCCGCAGGAGTGATTGGCAACGCCGGCGCCGGAGAGATAGAGGGCGCGGAAGCCGGCGCGCTCGGCCATTAACGCCGCGTAGGCATTGATGGTGCCGGCGATCTGCAAGGGGCATTCAGCTTGAAGTGCTTGGCGAAATTTATTTCCGGGTGACATCAGCAAAAAGGAAGTGAGCCGCGCCCGCCTTCGCCATCCGCCTTCGCTTTGCTACGGCGAGACAAGAGGCTACGGCGAGGGCCGACCGAAATTTCTGGCCTGGAGTTGAGGGCAATCTCACGAAGTGCAGAATGAGGCAAAGTGCTCTGGCTGTCGAGGAGGGGAGAGCGTGTCGCTAGCGATCTGGTTCCCCAGGCCTATCCGCCACAATAAACAGGGACTGGGCCATCCGATTGACCAGGGGAATCCTGTCCAGCTGGTCGCCCAGCGCCACCACCGGGCGAATCAGCGCCGTGGGGGTGTTGGGCAGCAAGAAATCGCGCGTGGCAATCTCGATGCGGGCAAATCCGGCGCGTTCGAGCTTGGACCGGATGAAGCGCGGGGTGAACGCCATCTCGCCGGGCTCCAGCTTCGCCAGCCGGCGGAAGGGCGCGAGGGAGAAGATGGTCCAGATATAGGGATTCCAGAGGTTGGGCTCCCAGAAGACCAGCCGCCCGCCGGGCCGCAGCCAGCGATGCAGCGCCGGCAGGACGGCATCAAGATGATGATACAGGTGGTGCAGGATGCCGTTGCCCGTGATGGCGTGGTAGCGGTCCTGTCCGGTGGCGGGAATCTCGCGGGTCAGATCGGCCACGATAAAATCAAGGTTCGGCCGGCGGTGATCCTGGCGCGCCTGCGCGATGAACCGCTCGGACAGGTCCACGCCGGTCACCTGCGCCTCTGTCAGCACCGCCAGCTCGTGGGCCAGTTCCCCCATGCCGCAACCTAGCTCGAGAATCCGCGCCGTGCGGCGTTCCTCCGCGGCGACGGGCAGGGGCAGGGCGGCGAAGATGGCCTGGGCCCGGCGACGCAGGCGCAACGCCTGGGCGGGGCTGGAAACGAAGCTCTGGTTGTAGCCACGTTCGTCGACGATGCTGGCCATGGGTAACGGTCGGTGGTCGGTCAATAACGGGCGTGAGTCCGGGGCGGGCTCAGGGGGAGCGCTCGCGCAACGACTGGCGGACTTCGCTGATGAAGTCGCTCATCTCGCTCTCCCGGGTGAGGGTGCCCCGGCCCTTGAAGACCCGGGCGCGAATGTAGCGGGGCCGCGCCTTGGTTTCCTCCAAGACCTTGCCGAGGTAGTCGCCGAGGATGCTCAGGGAGAACAACTGCATGCCGCCCAGCCCGAGCACCAATAACACGATGGTGGTGATGCCGCGGGCGTCGGCCGGCGGATGCACCAGGTAATAGATCAGGTAGAAGAGAGCCAGGGCCATGCTCACGGCGAAGATGACCAGGCCCAGCCCCTGGATGTAATGCAGGGGCTTCAGGCTGAAGGAGAAAATGGCCTTTTTCGCCCACCAGATGTTCCGCAGGAAATTGTTCGTCGTGCGGCCAAACATACGTTCCGGCCGGACATAAGGCACGCCGATCTGCTGGAAACCAATCCAGGCGCGCAGGCCGCGCACGAAGATGTCCCGCTCGGGGAACTTCAACAGCTGGTCAACCACCTTGCGGTCGATGAGCGAGAAGTCGCCGGCGTCGACGGGCATGTCCACCTCGGACAGGTGACGCAGGACGCGGTAGAACAGCTTGTAGAGGATCTGCATGTGCCAGGCGGCCTCACGTTTCACGCGCACCCCATAGACGACCTCGAAGCCCTTTTTCCATTCGCCATGAAAGCGCTCGATGGTTTCCGGGGGATCCTGCAGGTCGCCGTCGAGCAAGATGACCGCGTCTCCCGTGGCGATCTCCATGCCGCTGAGAAAGGCGCTCTGGGAGCCGAAGTTGCGGGAGTGGGAGATGCCGAGCACATGCGGATCCTTTTCGCAAAGCTCGCGGATGGCGGCCTCGTCCCCGGTCGGGCTGCGGTCATTGACGAAGATGATCTCATAGTCCACGCCCAGGCCGGTGAAGGTCCTGGTCAGGCGCTCGTGCATGATCGGGATCGCCTGGTGGTCGCGATAGCAGGCGATGACGGCGCTGAGTTTCTCGGCCTGGGGCGGCACCACGGCGAAACGGACACGGGGGGCGGCCTGTTGCTCCCAGGCGACCGTGAGCGCAAGCCCGTCGCGGAAGGAAACGCGGCTGGACCAGTCCAGCGCCGCCCGGGCACGGGCGGGATTGCCATACCAGTCGGGCAGGTCCCATTTCCGCTCCGGCATGGCGCCGAAGGCCGGTGGGGCGGCGAGGCCGAAAAGCTCGCGGGCTTGGTTGGCGACGTCGCCCAAGGTCGTCTTGACGCCGGTCGCGATATTGAAGGTCTGGCCGGGCGCCTGTCGGCAGGTGGTGAGCGCCGCCTTCACAAACGCCCGGGTGCAATCATCCACATAAAGGAAATCGCGCGAAATCACCGGGTTCACGAACGGCGGATACTGCCCCTGCAGCCCGAACCGGACGACGGTGGAGATCAGGCGATCGCGTTCCTCCCACGGGCCATAAACCGAGTAGAGGCGGAGATGCGTGCAGGGAAAGTGTCTGGTGCGGCCGTAATAGCCGAGCAGGTAGGAGGTCGCCGCCTTGGAAACGGCATAATCGCTGTTGGGTTGCAGCTCGGCGGATTCAGCGGGCGCGGCGCAGTTGAAGCCGTATTCGGAGGAAGTGCCGGCCTGCACGAACGCATCGCAACCGGTTTCGGTGAGCGCTTGGACCAGGTTGAGGGTTCCGGTGTAATTGACCTGATGAATGCGGCGCACGGTATTTTGTCTTTCGTAGGCGCCGTAGGCGGAGAGGTTGAAGATGGTGCGCGGCCGGTGCCGTTTGACGGCATCGTCGACTTCCTGCGGCACGGTGAGGTCGAGCGCGATACGGTTGCCGTAAGGGCAGTGCAACAGGCGCCAGCTGCTCTCGACCTGGCGCGAAACGGCGAACACATCCGAACGCAGGCGGGAAAGGGAGAAGAACAGCTTGGAGCCAATGAAGCCCGAGGCGCCGACCACCCAGACCGGTCCCTGCAGTTTCCTGGCCTCTTCACGCTCGGCTTCGGTCCAGGTGTCCGTCCAGAGGTCAAGGGCAGGTGGGAGGGGATTGGCCATGCAGGGGGGAGAAGCTATTCGGTCAGGCGGATCACGCTGGCCTGGACCGAGGGAAAATCGAGCCCGGATTGCTGCTGATGGAAAGCCTGGCTGCCGTAACAGCCGGTCGGGTAACCCTGGGCATGGTGATGGTGCAGCTGGAAGGGCGTGCCGGTGAGCGCGAGCCGGGCGCTCAGGTGCTCGCCCAGTCCGCCCCGCGCGGCATGCTCCTCGAGCACCAGCAACTGGCCGGACGCCGCCACACTCGCCTGCAGCCGGGGATCGAGCTGCGGCAACGGCAGCTGCGAAACGGCGAACACGTCGCAACGTCCCATCTCCTGCAGCCAGGGCAACGAGCTGAGCAAGATGGGGCCCATGCCCGCCACGGTCAGCCGGGGCGGGCGGTTCGCCGCGGCAAGCAGCTGGCGCGTGGAGGAAAATGCCGGCAGGATCCCGAGGGAATCGGGCCACAGGCCCAGGCCCAGCCGCAGGTAACCCGGACCGGGATGACCGAACAAGGCTTCGCCGGCGGCGGGGACGTCGGAATTGCACAGCGGAATCACGCAGGTGAAATTGGGCAGGCACGATAACACGGCCACATCCTCCAGGGCGTGATGACTGGCCCCCATGATGCCGTAACCATAGCCGCCGCCGTTGCCGACAATCCGCACGGGCAGGCGATGCAGGGCGACATCCAGCCGGATTTGTTCGTAGGGCCGGAAAACGGCAAACGGGGCGATGCTGTAGCAAAGCGGCAGCAGCCCCTGCCGGGCCAGGCCGGCGGCGACGGACACCATGTTCTGTTCGCTCACGCCCATGTTCACGAAGCGCGGGCCCAGGGCGGCCGCCACGTTTTCCAGCGCGCCGTAACCCAGGTCGCCGGTCAGGAAAATCAGCCGGGGTTCCCGCCGGCCGAACTGCTCGATCCACTGGGAAAATTCCTTGCGCATGGCCTCAGGGGAGCAAACCGGTCTCCTGCCGGGCCTGGTCATATTGCGCGGCGGTCATCGGCAGGTAATGCCATTCCATCCGGTCCTGCATGTAGGAGATGCCATGGCCCTTGATGGTGCGGGCAATCAGGCAACGCGGCCCGGGGGCGGCGGCGAGCTCCTGATGCGCGCGCGCGAGGGAGGAGAAATCGTTGCCTTGTTCGGCGACGGCGACGGTGAAGCCAAAGGCGCGCCACTTGTCGGCGACGGGCTCGAGGTTGAGGATATCCTTGGTGTGGCCGATGCCCTGCAGGCCGTTGAGGTCGATGATCACGGTCAGGTTCTCGAGCCGGTGATGCGCGGCAAAGAGCGCCGCCTCCCACGTCGAGCCCTCATTGCAATCCCCGTCGGAAAGGATGGCGTAGGTGTGGAATCTTTCCCCGGTGAACCGCTGGGCAAAGGCGGTGCCGCAGGCGAGGCTCAGGCCGTGGCCCAGGCTGCCCGTGCCAAAGGGGATGGCCTTGATCAGTCCGCTGCACGGCGGGTGGGCCGAAAGCAGGGTGCCATCCTGGTAAAAGGTATCCAGACCGGCCTCGGGCATGCGTCCCGACAGGGCCAGGGTGGTGTAGAGCGCGCCCGCCGCGTGGCCTTTCGACAGGATGACGACGTCATTCGCGGCCATGCGCCCGAAGCAGAGGTCGACGAGGATTTCCAGGCAACTCAGGGACGAACCGATATGGCCGGCGTGCGCCTTTTGATAGAGCGCCAGCAATTGCGTCGCGCATTGCCGGCGGATGGTCTGGAGGGAGGACGGCATCAGCGATTCTTGCCACCGCTATGGGCGAATTAAGGCGCCAAGCAATGCTATCTTCCGCGTGACAACCGGGTCGCCATGAAAAACAACCAGAGGCTTTCAGGGGGACGGAACCCGGGCCAGGGGAGCGCCATAAGCGGTGACGCCCAGGGCATCGGCGATCTCCCGGGGCACGGCAAGTTCCAGCGCCTTCTCGTCGATATAGAGCAACGGCACATAACGGGCGCGCCGGTAGAAATCCCCGACCGCGACCCAGTCCGCCTTGTGCAGGAAAAGCAGGGGGCGGACATCCTGGATATAGCCCCAGCGCCTTTGGTTGGCCGCATTGTCCGCCAGCCCGCTCCAGGTGACAAAATAGGGCAGAGGATTGGTGTGATTGTTGGTGAAACAGAGATACAGGGCATCGTCGCCGATCAGCGCGCTCGGCATCCCGGGCTGCAGCTTCAAAATGGGATCCACGACCGCCACGATGCGGTCGATGATTTGCGCCTGGGCCGGCGGGATCTTCATGCCGCGCAGGGCCTGGGGGTGCATGAGCGTCACGTAGGGCTGGGCTAGGGCTTTTTGCGCCGATTGAATCCTGAGATAGACCGAGGGCAGAAAGGCGGCCGCCACGACAACCGCGACGACGGAAGCCGGCCAGCCCGACCAACGCCAGAAGGCAAAAATGATCAGCCCGAAGGCGGGGGCCAGAGCCCACATCATATGCAAGGGGTCAGGCACCGGATAATACTGCATCAAAGAACCGAGGGACATCGCGGCGGCGGCCGCGACCAGGTAATATTCCGCCGGTTTCTGCGGCGTGCGGCTGGCGAATCCCAGCCAGATGCTGCCCAGCGCCTGGAACATCACCACCAAAGGAAACAGGCCGGTCCAACCACCGGTGCGCAGGGCCAGCACCGGCAACACGCGCTCGTGCTGCCAGACCACCGCCAGCCCAAGGCAAACATAATAGGCCAGGACGGACCGCGGAGAGAGCCGGACTCCGAACCGCTTCAACAGACCGGGGATAATCGCGGCGAGCAGGAGCAGCAGCAGCCAGCTCACGGCC
>LNFM01018319.1_pt1 | contig 10691 bp, 9 predicted proteins | sample 596031 | NCBI WGS metagenome assembly LNFM01 (sample SAMN04254537, study PRJNA301005) | activated carbon metagenome | isolation source: dual media filters at the Ann Arbor, Michigan drinking water treatment plant | place: USA: Ann Arbor | reverse complement strand
TCTACACCGACGCCATCGACAACTCCGCCGGTGTGGACTGCTCCGACCACGAGGTCAACATCAAGATCCTGCTGGGTGCCGTGCAGGAAGCCGGCGGCCTCACGCTGGAGAGCCGCAACGATCTGCTGGCCAGCATGACGAACGAGGTGGGTCTTCTCGTGCTGCAGGACAACTACTACCAGACGCAGCAGATCGAGCTGGCCGCCACCCGACCCGTGTACCTGCTCGACGGTCAGCAGAACCTCATGCACTGGCTGGAACAGATCGGTCTCCTCAAGCGCGCCATCGAGTTCCTGCCCGCCGACGCGGAGCTGGCCAAACGCAAGCGCGAAGGGAAGGGTTTGACCCGTCCGGAGAACGCCGTGCTCATGGCCTACGCCAAGATGAACCTGTTCGACGAGCTGTGCGCCAGCAGCCTGCCCGACGACCCGTTCTACGCGCGTGTGCTCACCATGTATTTCCCCGCGGTGCTCGGCGAGCGCCATGCGGACTTCATTGCGCAGCACCCGCTCAAGCGCGAGATCATCGCGACCTTCATGACCAACACCGTGGTCAACAGGGTGGGTGCGACCTTCGTCAACTTCCTGGCCAACGAAGCGTCGTGCACCGCGGCCGAGGTGGTCAGCGCCTACACGCTGGCGCGCGAGGTGTTCGCGCTGGAGCCGATCTGGGACCAGATCGACGCGCTGGACAACAAGGTCACGACCGAGCTGCAGCTGAGCCTGCTCACACAGCTGGCCACCATCGCGCAGCGCGCCAGCCGCTGGATGCTGCGCCACCGCGGCCAGGGCGACCTGCCCACGCTGATCGCCAGATACCGGCCCGCGGCCCGCATGCTGCGGGAGCACGTCGAGCAGTGGCTGCCCGCGACCGCACTGGCGTCATGGCAAGCCGCCAGCGCCCGCCTGGTGCAGGCCGGCGTGGACGCCCAACTCGCCGATGACCTCACCGTGCTGGACCACCTGTACCCGGTGCTCGATCTGGTGGACGTGGCGGCCAAGGCCGGCAGCACGCTGGAGCAGGCTGCGCGCACCTACTTTGCGATCGAGAACACGCTGGGTCTGGACCGCTGGCGTCAGCGCATCGGCCAGCTGCCGACCGATTCGATGTGGCAGTCGCAGGCCCGCGCCAGCGCGCGCGACGACGTGTATTCGATCGCCGGTCAACTGGTGCTGTCGCTGCTCAGCAGCCAGCAGACGCTGGCCGGGTGGCAGGAGCAGCATGCGAAGGCGATCGCGCGCATCAACGACATGCACGAGAGCATCGCCGGTCTGGCGCCCGATCTCGCGCCTGTCTCTGTGGCACTCAGAGAGCTCCGCCAGTTGGGGTAGTCAGACCTGGAACTGCAGCGCGGCCAGGCCGGCGTACACGCCGCCCTGTGCCACCAATTCGGTGTGCGTGCCTTGCTCCACCAGCCGGCCGTGGTCCAGCACCACGATCAGATCGGCCTGCTGCACCGTGGCCAGGCGGTGCGCGATGACCAGCGTGGTGCGGTCCTTCATGGCCGACTCCAGCGCGGCCTGCACCATGCGTTCGCTCTGGGCGTCGAGCGCGCTGGTCGCTTCATCCAGCAGCAGCAGCGGCGGGTTCTTGAGCATGGCGCGCGCAATCGCGATGCGCTGGCGCTGGCCGCCCGAGAGGCGCACACCGCGCTCGCCCAGAAAGGTGTCGTAGCCCTCGGGCAGCTGGTCGATGAACTCGTCGGCAAACGCCGCGGCAGCGGCGGCGCGCACCTCGTCATCGCTCGCGCCGGGCTTGCCGTAGCGGATGTTCTCCATCGCGCTGCTGGAGAAGATCACCGGGTCCTGCGGCACGATGCCCACGCGGTTGCGCAGGTCGTGCAGGCTCATCTGGTGGATGGGCACACCGTCCAGCCGGATCGTGCCGAGTGCCGGGTCGTAGTAGCGCAGCAGCAGGCCGAAGACGGTGGTTTTGCCCGCGCCGCTCGGGCCCACCAACGCCACCGTCTGACCGGGCTTGACCGCGAGGCTGAAGCCCGTCAGCGCGGCCTGAGCCGGACGCGAGGGATAGTGGAAGGTGATGTCGTCGAACACCAGCGCGCTGCCGCCTTGCGGGGTGGCCGGTTGCAATGGTTGTGCGGGCGACTGCACCGGTGAGGCGCTGGCCAGCAGCTCCATGAGGCGCTCGCTCGCGCCGGCGGCGCGCAGCAGGTCCCCGTACACCTCGCCGAGCACGGCCACCGCACCGGCCAGGATGATGATGTAGAGCACCGTCTGCCCCGCGTGCCCTGGTACAGGCCCCACAGCAGCAGGCCGGCGGTGGTGATGATGATGAAGGCCACCAGCACCGAGCGCGCGCGCGTGCGCTTGATCGCCGTGTCGAAGGCGAACTGGGTGGACGCGTTGAAGCGCGCCGCTTCGCGGTCCTCGGCGGTGTAGCTCTGCACCACGGGAATGGCGTTGAGCACCTCGGCCGCGATGGCGCTGGAATCGGCCACGCGGTCCTGGCTGGCGCGCGAGAGCTTGCGCACGCGCCGGCCGAACCACATGCTCGGCAGCACCACCAGCACGATGATCAGCAGCACCTGCAGCATCACATAGGGGTTGGTCCACACCAGCATCACCAGTGCGCCGATGCCCATGACGGCGTTGCGCAGGCCCATCGAGAGCGACGAGCCCACCACCGTCTGCACCAGGGTGGTATCGGTGGTCAGGCGCGAGAGCACCTCACCGGTCTGGGTGGTCTCGAAGAACTGCGGGCTCTGGCGCAGCACATGGCTGTAGACCGCGTTGCGCAAATCGGCGGTGACGCGTTCGCCCAGCCAGCTCACCAGATAAAAGCGCATGGCCGAGAAAAAGCCGAGCGCCACCGCCACGCCGAACAGGGCCGCGAAGTGGCCGCGCAGCGCGAGCGCCTGCTCGCCGCGCCCGGCCGGGGCCAGACCACTGTCGATGAGAAAGCGCAAGGCCAGCGGAAATGCCAGCGTGGCCGCCGCGGCCAGCACCAGGAACAGGATGGCCAGACCGATCTGCAGGCGGTAGGGCCGCAGGAACGGCAGCAGGCCGCTGAGCGAGGTGGGGGTGGTGGCTTTGGGGCGGTCGGAGGGCGTGGGGGAACTCATGCAGGTGAGTGTGCCGGGTTTTGTGTGTGCCCGTTTCCAGCGCACGCCTGCGACCGCCGTTGTTGGATCAGGTAAGCCATAGGTATCAAAGTTTGGTGCTAGCATCGCGGCCAAATTTTCAACCAACGGGAGGGACAGGGATGGCACAGCACGATGATTTTGAAGCGACGGAATTCCTGTCCGAGGGCCGATCCCCCACCGGCGATCCGGAACGCATGCTCGACATCCGCTTCACCGGTTCGGGCAGCGAATACTTCCGCATCTGGATCGTCAACCTGTTGCTGACCCTGGTCACTGTCACGCTCTACTGGCCCTTTGCCCGCGCCCGCCGCCTGGCCTATTTTCAGAACAACACGCTGGTGGGCCGCGACCCGCTGGGCTTTCACGGCGATCCGTGGAAGATGTTCCGCGGCTATGTGCTCATGCTGATGTTCGGTGTCTCGTATTGGGCCGTGTCCAACTTTGCGCCGAGCTTTGCCTGGTTGCCCTTGCTGGTGCTCGCGGTGCTGTGGCCCGCGCTGTGGCGTGCGTCGCTGCAGTTCCGGTTGCGCAACACCAGCTGGCGCGGTGTGCGCATGGCGTTCGAAGGCGACCTCCAGGGCGCCTACCTGTGCATGCTGCCGTTTTTCATCCCGGTGCTGCTGATGGGGGTGGTCTTCGGTGTGGCGGCATCGACCACCCGGGGCGCGGAAGAGGGCGAGGCCGGTGCTGCGTTGGCTGCAGCCACCGGTCTGACGGTGCTGGCCATGACCGCGCTGTCGCCCTGGTTGTTCGCGCGCATCAAGCGCTACCAGCACGGCGGTTATGCGTTCGCGCAGGAGCGCACGCGGCTGACCGCCGGCCTGGGCGCTTTCTATGGTTTTTCATTTCGCGTGATGGGGGTGTCCCTGCTGTGCTCGGCCCTGCTCGCTGGTGTGGGTGGCATCGTGGCGGCGCTGGTGGGGGCCTCCGCGGGTGCGGGCATGGTCCTGCTGCCCTTCCTGCTGGCGCTGGCCTACCTGGTGTTTCCGCTGGTGCTCATGCCTTACACCACGTCGAGGCTGCAGAACCTGGTGTGGAGCCACACCCGCAGCCGCCGCATCCGCTTCGAGAGCCAGCTGAGGTTCGCCCCGTTGATGCGGTTGACCGCAAAAAACTGGCTGTTGATCGCACTCACGCTGGGTCTGTACTGGCCGTTTGCCAAGGTGCACACCGCACGCCTGCGGCTCGAAGCCATGGGTGTCTCGGTGCAGGGCGACTTGAACGCGTGGCTCGCCAGGGCGCAGGGCGCCGACAAGGGCATCCTGGGCGATGCCGCAGGCGATTTCTTCGGCATCGACATGGGTCTGTGATGAACGCGATGCCCCGCCTGCCCAGCACCTGGTTCGATGGCCGGAGCCCTCGAGCGCAGGCCTGCGACCTGTGCATCGAGGGCGAGGAACTGGTGCTCACGCTGGAGAGCGGTGTGCGCCGCTACCCGCTGCGCGAGGTGCGCTGGGCCGAACGCCGCTCGCACGGCCAGCGCCAGAGCGAACTGCCCGACGGCAGCCTGATCCAGCACGCCGACGCCGGGGAGTGGGACGCCTGGCGCCAGGCCAGCGGCCAGCGCGAGGGTGCGGTGGTGGGGTGGATGCAGAGCTGGCGTGCCACCCTCGTCGCCATGGTGGCCAGTGTGGTGTTTCTCGGTGCGGCCTGGATCTGGGGCGTGCCCTGGCTGAGCCAGGCGCTGGCGCAGCAGGTGCCCCACTCGCTGGAGGTGCGCCTCGGTGAGCAGGGCATGCAGCAATTGGACCGTTTGTTCCTCCAGCCCAGCGCACTGCCTGCGCAGCAACAGGAGGCGTTGCGCACGCGGTTCAGATCCGCCGTGGAGCGGGCCTTTCCCGAAGGAAGTTCACCGGCGTGGCAACTTGCGTTTCACCGCTCACAAGCGCTCGGCGCGAACGCGTTTGCCCTGCCTGGGGGCTTCATCGTGATCACGGACGATCTGGTGAACTTGCTGGCCGACCAGCCCGACGCCATCACCGGCGTGCTGGCGCACGAACTCGGTCATGTGCACCACCGCCACGGGCTGGATTTGATGGTGCGCGCCAGCCTGGTCAGCGCGCTGGTGGGCGTGGTGCTGGGCGACGCCTCCGGCTTCCTGGCCAGCGTGCCCGCCACCCTGGCCACACAGGCCTATTCGCGCGATGCCGAGCGCGCGGCCGACGCCTTCGCTGCGCAGCTGCTCGAGCGAAGCGGCGTGTCCCCGTCGGTGATGGTGGCGTTCTTCGAGCGCATCCGGCAACAGGAAGAAACCGATCAAGACGATGGTGGTCATGGCGACACAAGCTTGCCGATCGCCATTGCCAGCCACCCCGGCCACGATGAGCGCATCCGCTTTTTCCGTGAATGGCAACCGGAGCCCGCGCGCCCCTGAGCGCGCCTGGGGGCTGTGTCGGTCAACGCACCGACGCAGGTGCATCGACTGCCTAAGCTGTGTTCACACCACCCTGTGGTGGCTGACACAAAGGAATCACAATGAACCATTCGAAACTGCTGTGGGCCGGCGCCCTGTCGCTCGCACTGGCCGGCTGCATCTCTGCTCCCATGGGTCCGGCGGGCCCAACGGGCGCCACCGGTGCCACGGGTGCCACCGGCGGTGCCGGCGCAACAGGCGCAACCGGCGCCACCTCGCTGCCCTCCAGCGGCGGCGCCGTGATCGTCGTTCCGGCTCAGCGTTGACCGACTGCGCAGCGGCGCCTCACAACACCAGCCGCTGCGCGTACCCCGTCATCTCCAGATACCCCCGTCCCACCCGCTGGCCGTTGCTCTCGAACAGGTCCGAGAGGCCCTCCCAGTACACCGTGCCGGTGCCCTGGCGGCCGTCGAGTTCCTGTGGATCGATGACCGCCCTGACCGTGTAGAAATCGGCCGGCGTGCGGATCAGCCACTCCACCGGGTACCGTGCGCGGGTGAGCGGGCTGGTCCAGTAACGCTGCGGTTTGAAGTCGACCTCGCCCGGTCGGAAACGGTAGATGTCGGTGGGACTCTGGGCACTGCCCGCTGCGCGAAACGATCCGCCTGCCCAGACCTTGCTGCCGTCCGCGCGGCGCAGCTGAAACGCGGTCAGGCTGTGGCCGTCGGACAGGTTCATGCCGATCCAGTCCCAGCCCACGGCTTCGGGGTGCAGCAGCGCCTCGCTCCATTCGTGGTCCAGCCAGGCCGTGCCGGTCACCGCGAACCGCTGTCGGCCGATGCCCAGGGTGCCCTGGACCGCGAGTTGGGGGTGCGACACGTAGAAGCTGGCTTGTGAGGCGTCGGGCCCTTTGCGCGAGAAGCCCTCGTCGCCCTGCAGCAGCCAGGCCTGTTGCGGCTGGGCGGTGAGGTCGATGTTCAAGGCGTCGCCGCCGATGCGTGTGGTGTAGCGGCCATCCGCTGCGCGCTCGATGTGCCAGTCGCGCAGCACCACACGCGTGTCGGTCTCGCTGGCGAACACGCCGCGTTCGCTCACCGTGGGCGGCTCGCCGTTCCAGCGCGCCATGCGCTGGTCGTGCAGGAGCCGTCCACTTTGCACATCGGTGATGGCCGCGTGGGCGAACAGCAGGTGTTTGGCGGCCAGTCGGCTTTGCAGGGCCTGTGTGCCGTCCACCCGGCTGCGGAAGAACGTGACCTGAAAACCGAACTCGCGACCCTGCTCGTCTTTTGCGTGGCCCGTCAAGTACCACCACTCGGTGCGGGTGTCGTTGTGGGTGCCGTGGTCGCGCGGGAACACCAGTGTTCGTGGTCGGAGTGCATCGCCGGGGCGGTGCGGGGTTTGAGCCTGGAGACCGGGCAAGGCGAGGGCGCCCGCCGACGCGATCAAGAGGTGCCGGCGGTTGGTGAGGGCTTCGGCACGCTCGGCCCTGGGGTGTGGTGCGCTGTTTGTGGTCATGTTCACCAGTCTTCCTTCACCGCCCGCACCGCATCGCGGCTCGCGGCCGCCTGTCCCGCCAGCCAGGCCGTGAGGGTGCCGGCCACCACCACGGCCGCGCACAGCGCGAGCAGCCGCGCCCAGGGCAGCACCAGGTCCATGGTCCAGTGAAAGCTCTGCGGGTTGACCACGTGCACCAGCACCAGGCTCACCGCGAGGCCGAGCGCCAGGCCGGCGAGTGCACCCAGCAGCGTCCAGGCCAGGCCTTCGAGCGCCACCACGCCCAGGATCTGTTGCCGCGTGAGGCCCAGGTGGGCGAGCAGGCCGAACTCGCGCTTGCGCGCCAGCACCTGCGCGCTGAAGCTCGCTGCCACGCCGAACAGGCCGATGCCGATGGCCACCGCCTGCAGCCACACGGTGACGGCGAAGCTGCGGTCAAAAATGCGCAGCGAGACCGCGCGGATCTGCCCGGATGACGCGAACTCGATCAGGTCACCGGCGCCTCGCTCCTCGGCCAGCGCGCGGATGCGTTCGCGCACCGCGTCTTCGTCGGCACCCTGGACCAGGTGCAGCGCCAGGTCGTTCACGCGCGCATCGCCCGTGAGGCGCACGAAGTCGGCGCGGTCCATGGCCACGCTGCCGTGCTGGCGCGCGTAGTCGCGCCACACGCCCGCCACGAAAAAGCGCACGCCCCGCACTTGCGGCCCGGCGAAGGCTTGTGCCAGCCCCGGCAGCCAGCCGCCGGGCTCGGCGCCGTACAGGTCCACCATGGCTTCGCTCACGTACACCGGAACCACGCTCTCGCCCTCGGCCACTGCCGGGGTGGGCAGCGGGTTGCCCACCAGCGGCAGGCTCAGTGCAGCACCGCTCACCATGGTCAAGGGGCGGGTGAGCAGCACCACGGCCGGGCGCACCGGGTCGAACTGCACCGGTGTGGCGCGCAGGGTGTCCACGCGCTCGATGCCGTCCACCAGCGCCACGGCGGCCACGAAGTCGGCGGGCAGGTGCGCGGCGTCCAGGCCGCCACCGGCGCTGCTGCGCACGTACAGCTGCGCGGGCAGCACGGCATCGAGCCACTGCGTGACCGAGTCGCGAAAGCTCGCCACCATCACCGTGAGCGCCACCGACAGGGCCAGGCTGGCGACCACGCCGCTGGTGGCCACGGCGGCGGTCTCGCGCAGGCGGCGCGCGCGCTCCACCGCCAGCACCGGCAGCGCATGCCGTGTGATGTGCGGCGCCATGCGGTCCAGCAGCCAGCCCACGGCCAGCGGCAATGCCGCGATGCCACCCACCAGCAGCAGGCCCACCGACAGGTAGGCCGCGAGCGGTATGCCGCCCACGGGCGGTGCCCAGGCCAGGGCCGCGGCGAGCAAGACCAATGCGAGGGCCAGCGTGTGCCGACGCGCACCGGCGGGCGCGGGCGCACCCAGTCCCTTCAAGGCCAGCGCCGGCGCCATGCGGGCCGTGGCGCGCGCCGGCCACCAGCCACCCACCACCGAAGCCGCCACACCGAGCAGCCCGTAAACGAGCGCAGCCCAGGCGCTCCAACGCAGCGGCGGGGCGACGCCCGAAAAGTAGCCACCTCCGAGATCACCGCCCAGCAGCTTGAGCGCCAGGGCCGCCAGCCCCGTCCCCAGCGCAACGCCCAGGGCACTGCCCAGCAGACCCAGCAGCGCCGATTCGGCCAGCACCAGGCGCAGGCGCTCGTTGCCCGACAGGCCCAGCACGCCCAGCAGCGCGAACTGCGGCTGCCGTCGCGCCACCGAGAGCGAGAGCACCGAGAACACGAGGAAAGCACCGGTGAACAACGCCACCAGTGCCAGCACGGTGAGGTTGACCCGGTAGGCGCGCGAGAGGTTGCTCACCCGCTCGCCCGACTGCTCGGGCCGCTGCGCGATCACCCGATCGGGCAGGGCCAGCGACGTCAGCACCGCGTCCAGCTGCGCACCGGGCACCAGGCGCAGGTCGATCCGGCTCAGCTGGCCCGCGCGGTCCATCAGGTCTTGCGCGGCGGCCACGTCCATCACCAGCAGCGGCGGGCCCGGTGCGTTCACCCGGCCCGCCACGCGCACCGTGCGCAGCGCCAGGCCACTTTGCAGTTGCAGCGTGGTGCTGTTGCCCAGCGCTTGGGATGCGGCTGCGTTGAGAAACGCCGCGTCTGGTGCAAACAGGTCGAAGCGCCGCGCCGCGCTGTTGCTTGAAGCGGCCTCGGGGACCGGCATCAGTGCGGGCGACAGGCCTGCCACCACCAGCGCGTCGACGCCGAGCAGCTTCACCGCCACGCGTTCGCCACCCGGCAGCACCGCCTGCGTGGGCAGCTCCAGCACCGGGCTGGCCAGCGCCACGTCCGGGTGGGCCGCCACGCGGTCGAGCAGGGTGTCGGGCAACAGCCCCTGGCGGGCGCGCAGCTCCACATCGGGCTGGCCATTCACCGAACTCACCGCGCTGGAGAACTCGGCCAGGGCCGAGGCGTTGATGAGGTGCACCGCAAACGCCAGCGCCACGCCCAGCATCACCGCCACCACGGCCGTGGCGTTGCGCCAGGGGTGGTGGCGCAACTCTTGCAAGGAGAACGTGGAGAGCAGGGCGCGCATGGCGTTTGAGCTTACGCTCAAGGGCTTGCCCGCTGGCCTTGCCGGGGCATGGTGCCTTGGCGCACAGACGAGGCCCATGCACCTCCGTAACATCAAGGCGAGTTTTTTCACCGTCCTGCAGCGATTCCGCTCGCTCCCACCCGCTCACAAGGCGGGTCCACTCCTTTCATCACGGTGACCCCATGGTTCGCATCCACCTCGCCATCGACCTGCAATACCAGGTCAACCAGCCCAGCGCCGACTTCATCTTCAATGTGCAGGCCGCCCATTCACCGCAGCAGACCGTGGTATGGGAAGAGCTCCAGGTCAGCCAGCCCGTGCCCCTGGTGTCCTGCACCGACGCCGCCACGCGCAGCCGCATCCTGCGCCTGACCGCCACGCCCGGCCCGCTGCAACTGCGCTACCGCGCCACGCTGGACATCGTTCACCACGTGGACCAGCCCGACGCGGTGTTCGAGACGCCGCCTACATCTACCCCAGCCGCTACTGCCAGTCCGACTGCGTGACCGCCATGGCCAACCAGTTGTTTGGCCAGATGCCACCGGGCTACCGCCGCGTCGAGGCGATCCAGAACTGGGTGCAGAGCCAGGTGACGTTCGAGTCGAACACCAGCAACTCCATGACCTCGGCCATGGACACCCTCAATTCCCACAAGGGTGTGTGCCGCGACTTTGCACACCTCATGATCACCTTCTGCCGCGCGCTCAACATCCCCGCGCGTTTCACCACCGCGATCGACTTTGGTGCCGACCCGGCACTGGGCCCGACCGACTTCCACGCCTATGTGGAGGTGTACCTGGGCCACCGCTGGTACCTGTTCGATCCGTCGGGCACCGCCATTCCCATGGGTTTTGTGCGCATCGGCACCGGGCGCGACGCCGCCGACGCTTCGTTTGCCACCATCTTCGGCCCGGTATCGGCCCAGGCGCCGCGCATCGACATCTCGGCGCAGACCAACCCCGCCCACGGCTGGCTCATGCCGGTGCGCCGGCCCGAGGCTTTGTCCACCGACGCGTCGTTCACCTGGAACGGCGGCAACGCCACCTGACCTGCGCGGAGCCTTGTGGCCTAATAGCGGGTTCCGTCACTTTCGCAACTTTCTCAGGATCCAGTCATGGGCAACAAAATCGTCACCGAAGCCGACCGC
>LNFM01013098.1_pt1 | contig 10691 bp, 13 predicted proteins | sample 596031 | NCBI WGS metagenome assembly LNFM01 (sample SAMN04254537, study PRJNA301005) | activated carbon metagenome | isolation source: dual media filters at the Ann Arbor, Michigan drinking water treatment plant | place: USA: Ann Arbor | reverse complement strand
TGACTTCGCGCTTAACGCAAGAAATTTCACAAATGTTTGATTACTCAGGTCTTAAGCATGACAAGCATGTGCGCGAGCATGAAGTGTATGCGGTGCGACTTTTAAAGGAAACGATGACAACTGAGGCAAATGCTGCACAGATTGACAGGCCAACAGTGCCCGGATTTAATCTTTTAAATTGGTTTAATCGTATTAATTGGAAATATTTAGCTTTGGCATTGCCTGCGATAATGACTTTAGTGGTGGTGATTAAAACTGCCGCCACGCCGCGTGAACCCATGATTACATTACAACAAACACTCGTTGAAAAGCCATTAGGGTCGACTGCAACTAAAGTGATTGAATCAATTCTGCCAGATAGTCTGCAGTTGCTACCAAATGAAACAATTGAGACGAATTCAGGTTTTGATGCACAACCAGCTCAGGCTTCTGTTAAGCAAAAATCTGCGAAGAAAACCGCCAAGAAAGCTGATGCGGAATTAGTGGATAATTTACCAGCAGATTATGTTCCAGCGCAAGCAGAAACCCAGCAGCAATCAAAACTAACGATAAAATCAGATGAGTTAGCAAACAAAAGCCCAACACCAACAGCAGCGCCAGCCAAAAATAATTTTAGTTGGAAAAGCTTAAAAGACAGCATTCAAAAGGGTGGCGAGGGCGTTTGCAGCCAAGCAGAAATTTCTATGAATCAGTGTCATTAATCATCTGTACGGCCTTATTTTGATGAGATGCTGCTATTAATAGCAGCTAGCAAGATCTCAATTTAATAGTGTTTTATATATCGACTCTTGTGCCTAATTCAATCCCGCTGTTGCTGGGAATGTTGAAATAAGTCACCACGCTGCCTGCATTGCGTGACATCACTGCAAATAAATGATCCCGCCACTTGGCCATTTTTCTAGTTTGATTAGACGAATTGGGGCTAGAGATAATCGTTTCGCGGCTAATAAAGTATGAGGTCGTAAATGGGTCAATGGCGACATTATGCAGATGACAATCAGCCAAAGCTGCTGGAACATCAGGCGATTCCATAAAGCCATAGTTAAGCTGAACCTGCCAAAATCCTGCACCTATTTCTTTAATGATGATGCGCTGATTTTTTTTACCACAGGAATATCGACAAATGTTACCGTTAAAACTAAGTTAGATTGATGTAAAACTTGGTTATGCTTGAGGTTGTGCATCAGCGCTTGCGGCACGGTATATTGGTTTGCGCACAAAAATACAGCGGTGCGCTTAACTCTAACGCTTTTACTACTATCCATATTATTCACAAGAATACTCGTGACAAAATCTTGTAATTTCGGGTCTCTTTCGTGAATATGCTGCAACAAAATTTCACGCCCTTGTTTCCAAGTCCACATGATAATCACCAAGCCTACACCAAGCGCTAGTGGAAACCAGCCACCTTTAAAAAATTTCACAGAGCATGATGCCAGTAACATTAAATCCAACAAGATGAATAGGCTAGTCGCACTTAAAGCCAGCCATAACGGGTATTTCCAGCTGTGGCGCAGCACAAAGAAAGTGAGAATAGTAGTGATTAACATAGTGCTTGTGACTGCGATGCCATAAGCGGCTGCAATGGCAGACGAGTTTTGAAAGGCAATCGTTGTAATGACAACAGCAATTAATAATAACCAATTAATGGCAGGAATATAAATTTGCCCTGATTCGCTAGCCGAAGTATGCGTGATATGCATTCTAGGTAAAAATCCCAGCTGTATGGCTTGCTGGGTGATGGAATAAGCACCAGAAATGACGGCTTGCGATGCAATAATGGTGGCCAAAGTGGCCAATATGACGGCAGGAATTAACAGCTCTGCTGGAAAAGATAAGTAGAAAGGGTTGCTCACGGCGGCTGGATTTGATAACAGCAATGCACCTTGACCGAGATAATTCAGCGCCAAGCCTGGCAATACTAGGCCTGTCCAAGCAATGCGAATAGCAGGTTTTCCAAAATGCCCCATATCCGCATATAGTGCTTCAGCACCAGTGATGGCCAACACGACTGCGCCCACCGCCAAAAATACGCCTGTGCCACGATCTGCTAAAAAATTCAGGGCAAAAAATGGGTTAAGTGCTTGCAATATTGCGGGATTATGTATGATATGCGAGACGCCTACAGCGCCCAATGTTGCAAACCAAACAATGATAATAGGCCCAAAAAACTGACCCACCATATCGGTGCCAAATTTCTGAAACATAAAAAGCGCAATCAAAATGGCAATCGAAATGGGCATGATGTAGCTGCTTAAACTTGGTGCAATTAACCCCAAACCCTCTACCGCGGATAAGACGGAAATCGCAGGCGTTAAAATACTATCGCCATAAAATAGCGCCGCCCCAAATACGCCCAGTGCCAGTAATATTTTTTTGCGCAAGGGTGCAGCCGCAGTGGTTGAAACAGCCAGCGCCAGTAAGGCCATCACGCCGCCTTCGCCATGATTATCTGCGCGTAGTACCAAAACGACATATTTAAGCGTGACCACCAACATTAAAGCCCAAAATACGGCAGAAATCGCGCCAATAATATTGGCATGGGTGAGTGCAATGCCAGTGGCTTCGCTGAATATTTCTTTAACGGTGTAAAGCGGGCTGGTGCCAATGTCGCCATACACCACGCCGATGGCGCCTAGTGTAAGTGCGGCAACACTTTTAGATTGAATAGGATTGCTTGCAACGTGAGTACGCATGATGATTGAAAATCCCCTTAAGAATAAAGACAAGGTGATTTAATCAGCAGCCGTATATCAATCGCATAAACATGCGCAGATACAAACTTAGATTATTTAAGTGGCAGCTAACCTGTAGCCAATACCTGCTTCAGTCAAAATATAACGCGGTGCGGCGGTATTTTTTTCAAGGCGAGCGCGTAATCTGCCCATATGAATGCGCAAATAATGGGTGTCATCCACATATTCTGCACCCCATACCGCGCTAAGCAGTTGCCTATGCGTAAATACTTTGCCAGGCTTTTGTACCAAAACTAGCAATAGTTTTAACTCAATTGGTGTTAAGTGAACTGGCTGCTGGTTCAGTAAAACGCTAGTATTGGCTTGGTCAATGCTTAAATCTTCAAGCTGAAAAATATCATCACGCAGTGACATCATGGCTGTGCGCTTTAACGATACTTTAATGCGGGCAAGTAGTTCATTGACACCAATTGGCTTGGCTAAGTAATCATCGGCACCCAAGTCAAAACAAGCGACTTTTTCTTGCTCCGATTGGCGTGCAGATAGCACCAAAATGGGAATATCTGAGTGGTTTCGTACCTGTGCGATAAAATCGCGACCATCGCCATCGGGTAAATTCAAATCTAAAATGATTAATGCGGGTTTATGCGAGCTAAAGAGCTGTTTGCCTTCTGATAGCGTGCGCGCGCAAGCGCTTAAATAGCCATTTGCTTTAAGGCTGGATTGCAGAAATTGGCTAATCTGCGCATCGTCTTCAATGATGAGTATCAGGCTTTTATCAGACATGCTTTGTATCAATACCTATGACGGAGGTGGGAAAGCTTAAAACAACGCAAGCGCCACCGTCATCTCTTTGCCTAAAAGACAGCAAGCCTTTATGCAAACTTACAATCGCTTGCACAATGGATAAACCCAAGCCGAATCCTTTGCTATTGTTAGATGAGAATTTTTTGATTTTATCCGCATTAAAGTCAGTATCAAAGCCAGGCCCTCTGTCATTGACGCTGATATTAATCAAGTTATTTTCTTGAGTCACTTCAATTAAGATAGGCTCAGCGTCAGCGTGAAGCTGTTTTGCATTATCAATTAAGTTGACTAAAGCTTGCACTAATAAGTTGGCATTGCCTTGAATCAATAACTCAGCATCTTTGATACTCACAGCCAAATTCAGTGATTCCCCGCGACTTTGGTATAAAGCGGTGGCTATACCAATCAACTCCTCTGGCGATTGCCAATCTATTGCAATTTGGCTGGCTTGATTGGATTCTAGACGGATTAGAGAAAGAATATTTTCAGTGGTGTCGGCCAAATAACGCGCTTGTGAGGCGATTAATGCAGTGAGTTGCTTGGCTTGCTCAGGCGCTAAATCGGACTGTTGTAGCGTAGTTGCCGCACCTAAAATTGAAGTAAGCGGCGTGCGCATATCATGTGAAATCGATGCCAGCAAAGCACTTTGAATCGCTTCTTCTTGCGCCAACAATTCTGCTTGTTTTGCTTTATCACCCTGTATCAGGCGTTGATAAGCTTGTGATACTTGGTCTACGCAGGTTTTAATCGCCGCAAAAGTTTGTGCCGTATCGTCATCCGTAATCTTATCCACTACCAAAATGGGGTCTGTGCTTGGCACACGGCTAAAAGGTATCAGCCATTGTTTAGTATGGGTAATTGATTCAGTCCAATAATCGGTATAAGGGCTAATCGCTTTGCCATTAGCAGACACCCATTCAAATAATCGCGCATCAGGCATTGTAAAATCAGTCACGCTAAATGTGTATTGGCTATCTTCAAAGCTGGCAATACAAAATGGGCGATTAAATTCTGCTTGTAACAAGCTGCAAGTATCTTGCAATAATTGTTGTACATAGGTGGCAAGGGCTAACTTTTCGGCCAAAGCTCTAGCAAATTGTGCCTGTTTTTTGGCGATGAGCGATTGCTCGGTTTGATATTTTAATTGCTTAACCAGTGAGCTAATGACAATAGACACGATTAGAAAACTGCCTAAAACAACCCAAGATTGTAGATGCGCTACTTCAAAGGTATAGCGTGGCTCAATAAAGAAATAGTTAATGCTCAAAAATGCTAAAAAAGCAGTTACTACCGCGATTAAAAAATCGCACCAATAAGCTGCCGAAACTACCACCAATAAATTTATTAGGGTAACGCCAGTAATACTCAAAGCGTCAAAAAAATGGTCATTAATGACGGTAATAAGCGTTAGCAAAACCGATATACAGAGTAATGGCAGAATCTGTTTTTGCATGCTGAGTGCTTTCTAATTGAGATACAATCAGAGTGTAAGGCTTGCGTATATCAAACGCATAAACAAGCATGTTTTATTGCTTTTTTGCTAACTTAAGTTTTGCTAACTTAAGTTTTGCTAACTTAAGTCGTCGGATAAAGTTTCAGGCGCAGGTTCGGCTTGAACATTTTCAATGACAACGGGCAAATTGGCTTGCATCATCGCTTGACGGCTTAATGGCGTTTCTAAGCTAACGCGGCCAATGGCGCCGCTGCGGTAATCAGTCAGAAAAGCCACCGCGGTTTTTTCCATATCCCATAAGCCATCATGCCGTTTATAACTGCGGCGTTTGGCTATCGCCTCCAGCAAGTCCACACCATCAATTTGTTTGACATCAATTTTCATTGCCTCTAATTTATAGCGTGCATTGATTAAATCGGGGTATGTGTTCAATAAATTATCTGCCAGAAAAACTGCCACATCCTCATCAATCACGGCGTTACGACCAATGGCATGGCTGGCTGCCAGCATATAGCCATCCGACTCATAGGCGATTTTTGGCCACATCATACCAGGTGTATCGGTGATGCTAAACGTGGCATCTATTTCAAAGCGTTGCTGGCTTTTAGTGACGGCTGGTTCATCGCCCACTTTTGCCACACGGCGATTCAGCAACGCGTTCATCAGCGTCGATTTTCCCACGTTTGGAATACCCATAATCAACGCGCGAAGCGGCTTTAAATGGGTGCCGCGATGCGGCGTAAGTTTGCGGCAATGCGCCACAATTTTTTTGGCATCGCCTGCTTTTTTACAGCTAAGCGCAACCGCTTTGGTATTGGGTAAATTGTTAAAATAATTCAGCCAAGCTTCGGTGGCTTTGGGGTCGGCTAAATCTGCTTTATTGAGAATCTTTAAGTTTGGGCGTTGGCGAAATAAACGCATTTCGTTAATGACGGGGTTATGTGAAGCTTCAGGCACGCGCGCGTCTAAAACCTCAATCACCATATCGGTAAATTCCATGGTTTCTTCCGCTTTTTTGCGGGCTTGGGTCATGTGCCCCGGGTACCATTGAATCGCCATTTATTTCGTTTCCTCATCAACGCTGACGTTGTTGCCTGCGCCTTGCTTATACCTTTTAATTTTTCTAGGCACAAAAGAGCTTGTGTTCAGCCATCAAAAAAGCTTGTGTTCAGCCATCAAAAAAATATTACTGCCTGCGGCTTGTCGCCTAGTCATCATTGGATGATTAAACGATATCCATACTCTAAAATTCATACGCATTTTAACATCTATTAGATGCTTAGCTGATTTAAATGAGTACTTATCCGTTGATGGTCGACTAAAGCTGAAAACGTGAAGTTTTTTTGGTATTCATGGCTTAGCCATCAATCATTGAAATAATGTTTTAAATCTAAAAGTAAAAGTTAGCCCAAATGGATTATTATGCTTTCAAGAAAATTTAAAATTATTCCAAGGGCGTTATTAAATTGATACAGAATAGAAAAGTAATTATCTTATTGTTAATGGCATTTATGTCTATTGTTCAATCACTAAATGCTAGTTCTGCTGAAGAAGACGGTCGCGCTTGGATTAATTTGCAGGCTAACGGGTCAACGGGTGTGGATAAGTTGCGCTGGTATGTTGAAGTGCAACCACGTTTGCGTGAGGAGCTTAAAGAGCGCGACCAGTTCTTTTTTAGGCCCGCCATGTATTATGCAATAGCGCCCAAAACCAGTATTTGGCTGGGCTATGTGTATGCGCGCACCTATGCAAGCAACCCTGTTACGGAAAGCGAGCACCGCTATTGGCAGCAATTGTTGCACGAATTTGAGCCTATTAACGGTGTGCGAATTAGAAGCATGACGCGGTTTGAGCAGCGCAATTTTGAAGGTGCCAACGATACTGGTTATAAATTACGTCAGCGCTTAACACTCAATTTTCCTATTGAAAACTACCCTAATTTAAGCACACTAGTGTTTGATGAATATCATCTTAATTTAAACGAAACCGATTATGGCGCGCGTACTGGCTTTGACCAGAACCGCCTGTTTGCGGGGTTGGCTTGGAAAGCAAGCCAACAAACCTTGGTTGAATTTGGCTATTTAAACCAATACGTGAATCGCCGAAACGAAGACGCCATGAATCATGTATTGGCGGCAACAGTTTATTTTAGCTTTAATTAACTTAATTGAATTAAGCCTCTAATAGCGGTGCAGGTTGACAATCACCGCTATTATTTTTGACGATTTTTTCTTCTTTCCTGTATTTTTTCACGCATCTCTTTGCGTTGCTCTGGGCTCATATTTTTAACCCGCTCACGAAATTTAGCTTTTTTCTCAGGATCCATATTTTTCCAGCGTTCGCGTAGCGCTTTGCGCTTTTCGGGTGGTAGCTGTTTAAATTGGCGCATACGTTCTTTCACCAAGGTTTTTTGTTCTGGCGATAAGTTTTTAAAGCGGTTTAATTTTTCGCGCGTTTGTTCACGTTGCTCTGGGTTCATTGTTGCCCATTTGTTGGCGCCTTTGCTTAAGTTCTCTTGGCGCTTTGCTGGCAGTGTATTCCAGCGATCTTTCATACTGCTTAATGTTTGTTGTTGCTCGCTACTTAAGCTTTCCCAAGCAACACCTTCAGCATAGGCGCTAGTGTTGATTGAAAACGCAAGCATCAAACCAAACAAGCCACTGCATAAGTGAAAAACTTGCCTAAATAAAGTGTCACTTTTCATTTTTTAACTCCTTAATCTGTGGCTTTGCATTGCTGCTGTTCAATTGTATTTCTGACATCGCGTCCGCCAACGATTCGTTATCTTCATCATCTAATTCGCCCAGCATCTCAATTAAATCCAATGGCAGCTCTGCCTCGGCTGCAAAGCCTTGCGGGGCAAGTATTAACATCATCATCAGTAGCAAACTAGCTTGCAATTTCTTCATCCTCAGCCAGTGTTTCGTCTATCCATGCATAAAAGTCTGGGTCGGTCATTACGTCTAATTCTTCTGCGTTATCAAGCAATTCAAAAACTGCTATTTGGTCTTGATTTGCTGGCTGTGAATTGTTTGGGCTTGGGTTAATAATCATGATTGCCGCAAATAAAGAACAAAGTGCAAGTGAGCCAGCAGGCAGCCAATAGCTGGCTTGTAGCCATTTATTGCTCGGCTTTGCTAAAGCTTGCAGGCGCCTGCTGGCTAATTGCTGGCGGGTGTCAACATCCAGCTGTTGCAGATTGCTATCAAGGCTAGCTTTTACTTTTTGCTCAAAAGAATCGTGTTGCATTATTAATGTGCCTCTTAATTGTGTTCTTGCAATTTGCCACGCAGCTTTTCTAAGGCGCGCGAATAGTGTGTTTTAACGCTACTTTCTGAACATTGCATGGCGGCTGCGGTTTCGGTAATGTCCAAGCCTTCCCACACCCGTAGCAAAAACACTTGCTGCTGGCGCAGCGGTAATGCGCCTAATTCTACATTCAGTTTTTGCATAAATTGTTCATCTTGCATTTGCACATCAGGCGCGCTGGATGGGGCTGCTGGGAATTGTGACAGCGGGTCTTCAGTTTCATCATCTTCATCCCAATGCAGCCAACCCCTTACGCGATTGCGCACGCTTTGGCGCCTGTGCCAATCTAGAATACGCGTTTGCAAAATACTATAAAAAAGCGGTTTCCATTGTTCTGCTGGGTGCGCGCTGTATTTTTGTGCCAGTTTCATCATGGCATCTTGCACAATATCCAGCGCATCGTCACGGTTACCCGTAGCGTATTGCGCCATCGAAAAAGCGCGGCCCTCAATACTGGCTAAAAAAGTTTGCATTAAGCTGCTGGCCACGCCTATATCAATAATTAGTTGCGACGTGCTGAACGTTTTGACGCACGATTATCTAGACGATTGTTAATGCGCTCACCCTTGCGGTCTAGGCGATTATCGGCACGGTCACCACGATTATCTAAACGCTGGTCGATGCGGTCACCTTTATTTTCCAATCGGTCTGCACGTGCTTCATTGCCGTTAGCACTGGCTTTGTCAGCGCGATTATCTAGACGATCTTCAATACGGTCACCCTTGTTGTCTAATCGGTCTTCAATGCGGTCACCTTTGTTATCTAGACGATTTTCAATACGGTCGCCGCGGTCATCAAGCCCAATATTGTTGGCGTCTTCTGCCAACACGCTGGCAGATAACAATAAGCTGAATACGGTTGTGGTAATAATGATGGCATTTTTCATGTTAACTCCTTTTAGTATTAACGTTTTATCAGGATAAATAGCGCTCCCTTAACCATCAAAACGCGGTCATTTTTAATTTGTCTACAAAGCCAATATAAAATTTGAGAATAAAATAATGTCTTTAAATTTTTGCATTAAAATTAGGGCTATGCAAAATTCTGACAACCTGCAATCTGTTTTAAAGCCCAACCAATCTATCGCGCTGTTAAAAGCGCTGCATATACTCACTGTAGACGGCAAGCTGAATCAAGATAGCCGACGTAAATTAAAACAAGTGTATCACTTGGTGAATTTTATTGAGCCGCTGTTGACTACCTTGCTTGCCAGCAACCCTAATCCCACCTTGGTTGACCATGGTGCAGGTAAATCGTATTTGGGTTTTATTTTGTATGATTTGTTACTAAAACAGCATGCAGCAGGGCAGGTGATTGGTATTGAAAACCGTGCAGAATTGGTTGAGAAATCTACCTTGTTGGCAACTGAATGTGGTTTTGAGCGCATGCAATTTCAGCATTTAACGGTTGAAGAATCGATACATTCAAATGCGCTGCCTAAACAAGTGGATATTGTGACAGCCTTACACGCTTGCAACACCGCCACCGATGATGCGATTCAATTTGGTTTGCAAAAGAAAGCGCAATTTATGGTACTTGTGCCTTGCTGTCAGGCCGAAGTGGCAGAAGCGTTGCGCCAACATAAGGTAGAAAGCTTTGGAAAAACGGCGTTATCCGAAATCTGGCGACACCCCATTCACACACGCGAATTTGGCAGCCAAATTACCAATGTATTGCGCTGCTTGCAGCTGGAAGCAGCGGGTTATCAAGTCACCGTGACTGAATTGGTAGGCTGGGAGCATTCCATGAAAAATGAGCTGATTATTGCGAAATACACTGGTCAGCCGCGTAAAAACGCGCAAGCGCGCTTAACCAGTATTTTAGATGAGCTGAATTTGGATAGCATGAAATTTAGGTTTATGCAGAGAGCCAATACTTAACCCTTAAAAAAGCCATGAAACTGTCTTAATTATTAAACATTTTTGACTTAACTAGCAGGCTTGGTATGGATGCGATTGCACTTGCGTTAATTTACAAAGCCAATCTCGTCAGTTATGTGAATGCATCCTTATCAGATTTAGATAGCATTAATAGTCACCCAACGCTTGCACAGATTATAAGCCAGTAATTATTGCCTTGAATCTACACCAGTGCCACAAACGTATGCTTTATTATTAGCTGGTTTAGGTTTTATTCTAGCCATCTTACGTCGCATAAGTGCTTTTTTTGTGCTGTAAAGATGCAATATGTTGAGCTATGATAACGCGTATTCCAACATCGGTTTTGCCACCAAATGATGATCAAAAAAATCACCCAATTTAGTCTGTTAATCGTCATATGGTTTAGCCCAATCAATAGCAGCTTGGCGAATGTGAATGTGCAAGATTTTTCACCGCAGGGCCAAGTTAAAACTACCGATCAAGCGACAGCTGTTTTTAGCGAAGACATGGTCAAGCTAGGTGATACTGATGCGCCAGCGCCTTTTA
>LNFM01036373.1_pt1 | contig 10693 bp, 5 predicted proteins | sample 596031 | NCBI WGS metagenome assembly LNFM01 (sample SAMN04254537, study PRJNA301005) | activated carbon metagenome | isolation source: dual media filters at the Ann Arbor, Michigan drinking water treatment plant | place: USA: Ann Arbor | reverse complement strand
TTCTGCCGTGGGATAATGTCTGGCATCACATACCTCCGCCGCCGCCATATCCTGGGAACGGAAGATCAGGGCGTTCCTGGAAGTCGCCAGGATTTACCGTCGCTGCACCAGCGAACGGGACCGGCTGAATGGTCTGCGCGCCTGGAGTCTGCGCGCCCTGCATCGCGCGGCGGCGCAGGTCCGCTTCCTTCGCTCGGCGCATTGCCGCAAAAGCGCGATCACGCGCAGACGTAGGCGCCTTTACGGGCGGCTGAACCATTGGGCCGGTGTATGGACCACCGTCTGGCTTTGGCCCTCCTGTAGGGCTTTGTGTGTAGACAGATTCAAGCGCGCTTTGCATGCCACGGAAGGCGGGGATGTTTGATCGGTCGGTGCCGTTTCGGGTGTACATGGTTACTCCTCGTTGTACTCGGATAGTGCTTCACTTTGAAGCTCTGCGATTCGTTCGTCAATAGCCTTAACCGCTTTGCGCCGCTCAGCGATTGGCATATCAGAACTTAGCAGGCGCTTGCGCTCTGAGTTTAGTTCCTTGGTCATCTTCTCAACTCTCTTGACTGCATTCGCAAACCCGCTTGTCTTCTGAGCTTCAAGCGTTCCTTTGACATTCTCGATGCGAATTCCGGATAGGTAATCTGCGTGTTTTTTCTGGAACTCAATCCACGCATCTCTTCCTTCGGTTTCGTAGATATCTTTGCCTTGGTCTATCAAAGCAACCATTCTTTCTCTACGATCACGGAATGCTCTGCCAGCGGCACGCTCCATGTTTGGATTTGATACAACGACGTTGGCGATGTTTAAATAGTTCTGAGATTCCGGAACCTCTCCGAGCGCCGCATTCATTCCTAGGCTTATGATTGCCTCAATCGTTTGCCCAGGCCCACCAGTGTACTGTTTTAATAGGTACTGAAGTTGATTCGGAGACCAGTTTGTAATCCAGCCGCCAGCGCCCTTGGTGTAGTCATCTCCGCCTGCCAGCTTGTTGATCGCGCGCGCAGCTTGAATATAAGGCTCTGGAGTATCCGGGAAGTAGCTCGAAGCCTTTGGCTTGTCATAGTCATTGAAAGCCTGATCCGGGTATATAGTGCCGCCGGTCCAAGACTTGTTGCGCTCTGAATCGATAATCGGTCTAACAAGCGATGGCGTCGCCATGCTGATCGGGTCTTCAATGTCAATCGGGCTGAAAGACGAAACAAACGCCAAGCCAATATCTGATATCGCGTCTGCAACGCTAACGCGCTCGCCTTCCGACATCTTGACGGCCATTTCCGCAGCCTTGAGACCGGTGTACGGAATCACGTTTACACCGTATGGCAACGGTATTTTGATAAACTCACCGCCGCCTAACGGGATGATGAAGTTCCGCATCTTCTCATATTCGGAAATCTTCAAGTCCCACCAGCGTTCGCCCGTCTCTTCGTCGCGATCCGCCATGCCCATGACAACAAGCGCAGCCTGAGCGGCAGCCATTGATGCCATGACGCTCCAGGCACGCTTGTTCTGCATGAGCTTGAGTACGACGTGGTTACCTTGAACGGCGGCATTAAAGAACATGTAGAAGGCGCCAATGTGAGCACCAGCCTCGCCGCGACGGTTGAAGTTTACCGTCAAGTCCTTGGCGTACTGCGCAGCCTCTCGAACGCTTGCGCCACCGTCACGCATTGCCACATAGACAGCCAACCGCATCGCGTTTTCGTTGGCGGTGTTGACTACGTTCACGTACTCCATCGCGGAGTGAAGAACTCTCCTTGCGGTCGGCCACGCGCCTTTGCCAGCACGCTTCATCAAGGCTTCCATGTTCTCCTGAATTTCTTCAATGCCTTGATATGTCGTGTATCCAGTTGCCGCACCGTTGGCAAAGAACTCACGAGCGAAGCCCATGAACTTCTGCTGCGTTCCTTTGTCCGCCAGGGCCAATAGCGTGCGCTCGCCCTTTGACCTGTTCACCATGTCAGCACGAATCGCAGCGCGTGCGAATGCCCAATTTTGAGCCGATGCGATGGCAAGCTTGCCGCCTTTTTCGGCAAACACTTTGAGCATGCCAAGAGTCGCATCTCGGAACGGATTGACAATGGCGAACTTTGGCGCGTATGTGGTGTATAGAGACGAAAGCGCACGAGTTCCACGGCTCATGAGCTGGAAGAATGCGGGCATCTCTTGCGTGCCCATCTTCTTGACGGCTCGCGCTAGGCGAGGGTTAAGCGTGATGTGGTAGCGCTGGCCATCCACAAACACCGCTACAACCTCATCGCTTTGCGTGTCTCTCTGCGCCGCCGAGTAAGCCTGTCCAGTCGCTTCGCTAAACTTGGTTTCAGTCGTGACCTTTTCGACCTGCCATAGCTCAGGGTTCGGATTCTCCAACGCCAGACGAATGAGCCCTTGCGATACGCGATTCTTCTCTGCCGTGATGATGGCGCGCTGCATGTTGCCAAGGATTTCGCCCATGATGTTCTGAGCGCGCGTAGTTCGGCCCAAGGCTCTACGAATGCCGGCGGAGCGAACATCAAGCCCTTGGCCGATTCCAGGCAGCGAGGCGTCGCCATACTCTGCGCCGTCGCGATCAATATGGCGAAGCGGGACATACAGGTCTTGAGTCTCCAGCTTCTTGTAAAGCTCTTGACTGATCAGCCCGCCATCCAAAAGCTTCTTGCGGGTCTGCGCCGTGATTTCTCGGATGATCTTCTCGGCTTCCTGTAGCTTCTCGATCTTGTCCGGCGTAAGCTTCTCTCGGCTTCGGTGGCCGATGTCATTCCCAGCCAGGAAGTCATCGGCTTCCTGATTCGTCATCCCCGATCCGCCGTCAGGCATCTGAGGATTGATTTTTGCAATGGCGTCATTGCGCTGCCGTGCGAACCTTGCTTCTAGGTAGTCCTCAAGCAATCGAACGCGGATGTCGTTTTCGGTAAGGCTGTCGCGCAGCGGAGTGAACAGCGAGTCTTCCGCCTGCTTCATCTGATCCGTAACGCGACCATGAAGAAGGTTTTCAAGCGAATAGACGTTGTTCAAGTCGTTGATGATGCCGCCCTGCGCGGCGATGTCTTGCTGTACGTCGCGCAGCGCAATCATTTGATCTTGTAGCGTGCGGCGCTTCTCGCGAAGGTAGCCGCGAACACCTTGCCACTGAAAGCCGTTTAGCGTCGGTTTGAAGCCGATAGCGCCGTGCTGCGGCGGATTGACGCCAAGGCCAGCGGATACGGCATTGACAGCATTGGCGGCTGTTTGCACGGCATTGTTGCGCCTGCTATACACAATGCGCTTGTCGGTGGGGGAGAAGGTGCCGGTGTTGCCGGTGGCGGACTTTATTTGCGACGGTTCAAGCGCAACCCATTGCGTTGTGTCGTAACGCTCTGGACGATCAGCCACGGCATCAAACACGTTGAGCATATGCAAACCGTCCATGCCGGACTTCTTTGCTTGCGCGATTTTCTTGGTCATCAACTCCAAGTCAACCGATCCGCCAAAGTCAACAACCATTGGCGACTGAATGCTTAAATACACAGGTACGATATTATCGCCAAGCGTTTCGCGCGCATCTGCTTCTGAAGCTTCAAGCTCCACTGTCAACTTTTCGTACTTCTCATAATCGTTTCTTGCAAGCGCTCTATCCATTAACTTTAATAGCCTATCCTGATTCTTTTCGTAGAAATCAGAGTCTGCTACTTGTTTGCGAGCAGCCATTCGCGAATACTCATCTGCCTCTGTTGGACTTTGGGTAAAGTAGAATCCAACCTTAGAACTTACAGAGCCGGTGTTTGCGCCACGCTTTGATTTTGAAAACGAGTCAATAGGTTGGTTTGTGCCATGATAAACAACAAGCGGCCTGCCCTGCTTGTCCACCACCTTGCTATCTCCAAACCAAGCCCAGAAGTTCCGAATATGTATCGGCTTGCCAGTGCTGTCAGTCGTCGGGCGCTCTTTGCCGTCGATGGTGATGGTGTTTGGATAGTCCGCGCGGTTTTCATAAACTTGCACGGCTTGCCGTTTTTTGCGATCCATGTATTGTGAGCGTCGTCCACCATCTCCGCCGGAGCGCCGCTCTGCATGAACTATTTTGCTGTCATCTACAACAATGACATCCATTAGCAAATTAAGCCTTCCGCCAAGCTTGAGCAAATCCACGTTTTCTGCATAAGTTTGCGGATCAACAACAACAAACAGCGCGCCGCCTCCGCTTGATTCAGACAGTCTCGATGCTAACGCGGCAACTCGATTTGAGCCGATAGCAGACGGCGGGAACGTCATTGCTGTTGTAACAAAAAACCTAGCGTCGGTTCCAATAACAGCTATGTTTTTTTCGGACGCCAATTCAAAGCCAATCCTAGCAACATCTTCGTCACCAATAATTTTAGCGCCAATTGCTCCGGCTCTGGTTTTATCAACAAACGTCCTGCGCAAAGGATCAATTGAGCCTTGAGAAATATCTCCACGCGAGACATCTCCATTTGCTTCTATAAGCGAATATTTTTTGTGGTTTATGACAACGTGCCCAGCAAATTCGGCAAAACGCGGTTCATTTGCAAATACTCTAGTAAAATTAACATCAGCCATCGATGGCGAAGGGTCGCCAGACGGATGATTGTGCAAAAGCCACACTTTCTTGGCGCCAAACTCCATAGCGCGAGCGTCAACCCAATCTGAGCCGCGCCCAAAAGGAAATGCTTCGGAACTTGCCGGCATGCGTGATGACACGGCAGATTCGCCAACAACCGTCCCCAAATCGTCCGTAAAGATATACCGCATAGTTTCAAGATACGGATTGCGATAAACCTGAGAAAGCGCCGCAACATCCTCCGCGCTTTTGACGGACTTTCCTACAAGCTGCGCTCCGTCGCTTTCTCTGAAGTCTCGCGCAAGGCCGTCGGCAAATACACTTCCTCCAAACCTCCGCACAAGCGATTCAATTTCATATTGACCTCGTCGGCGCGCTTTTGCGCCTCCTGCTTGGCCTGCTGGATTGTCTTCTGCATTTTTTGCCTCCACGTCACCGCGTGTTGTTACGAACAGATCACGGCTTGAACTGCCGCGATTTTGTGCTTTTCGGCTATACGCAATCCCTTCGCGCCCGCCTTCAATCGCCTTCTGAGCCGCGCCCATAGCCACATTACGCAACAGCGTCGGCGATGCGTTGAGCTTGCTTAGCGGGATGCCCATGCGGTTTAACAGGCGCTTGATGCCGTCGATTAGTTTTTGAAGCAAAGGCGCCTCAAGGCTCCAATTCGCCTGCACGTAATACGCCACAGCTTCCTCGTCAAGCGTCTTAAGCGCTTCCGGCGTGAGGCCGCCATCCTCGCGATCCGCAGCGGCCTCGGCGCGTGCATAAGCTTCGTCAACACGCGCGTCTTTGCCGCGCAGGCGTTTGAACTTGCGCATCGTTGGCGTGAAGTCGTCGCCGAGAACGCCGGGCATGCCGTAGTGCACGCCGACTTCGTGGAGAACGACGCCAGCGATTTCGCCTTTATCGATAGCGCCGGTGACGATGTAGACTTGTCCGTCAGGCGTAACGAAACCATCTACGCTGCCGGGATCGCTGATCGAACTGCGGATGTCCGGCGGAAGATCGGCAACGCTCTCGACCATGCGGAACCATGGCTGCGCTGTCAGGCGGCGAACAAACTTCTCGCCTAGCGCTGCGGATAGTTCGGCCTTGGCGGATTCGACCGTGCGTGTTGAGCTAGCGCCGACATCAGAGCGCTCTTCCCGGCGCTCTCCTTCGGTTTCGCGTACACCTTCCGACTTATTTCCTTGACGTCCTTCTTGCTCAACACGGCTCTCTCCGATACGGCGTGCAATTTCGCCTATGATTCTGCCTTTCTCGCCAACATCTGCGCGATAAAGCGCGTCAACCATTAACTCTGCAAGACCTTGGTCAACACCACTATCGCGCAAGTCTGAAAGCCAGTCTTCGATGGTTTTGGAGTCTTCCAGAATCACTTCCGGATCGCTTCTGTCAATGGGCTCCAAGTTCTCGCGAGACATCAACGCCTCGCTCAAAAGCTCCGGGCTCTCCTCGAACATTGAGCGCATGTCGTCCGGAAGGGCCGACAGAAACTTTTCCGCGTCATCTAGCCACTTTTCCGCATATGGATCAGCAATAGCAGGCGGATCGCCTCTGTAAATCTTCTTCCCACGAAGAGCTTCATCAAGCAACTCTAGCGCCCGCCTCGGGGTTGTTTCCGTCATTGAAGAAAAGCCAGCTTCGGACAACGCCTCCGCAAGATCGTCAGCCGTCATGCCCGCATTTTTGCGGAAGACGGGCCGACCGAAAAATCTCTGATTCTGCGATCCGCGTTTCCAGTTTGCAGGGTCAACGCCTTCGCGCTCCATGGCGTCCCTGTCGAGCCCGCCACGAAGCGCCACGAAGTCTAGAAGGTCATGAACCTCTGGCTTAAAAACCGTGTCACGACCTGTGCGCTTTACTTCAGGTTCTTGCTTCGCCACTCGGCCTTGCGCTGCGCCGATTCTTGGCGCAACCGCTTGCTCTCCGCTAGCAACCATTGGCCTTGCTGCTGCGGCGTCAAATCCTTTGGCGCCGCTTTCGAACTCACTGTAATCCTCCAGTCCCTGTTTGCGTAACTCGACGATAGTGTCCGCCTCTTTTCGGATCAGCGCAACATCTCCGGGGACAATTTCCGAGGTCGCGAAGTGAATGCCGATGCCCGGCTGGCCACCCTTCTTGTTCGGGATGTTGGATAGGCCGTTCTCTGCGGCGTAAGCCTCGACTTTGCGGCTGATTCCCATCAAGACGCGGCCAAGCTGTATGCGATTGAGCCCAGGCGCAACGATGCCGAATTCGTCGCCACCAGCGCGGACGTTTACTGCGGAATCGATGCCAGCTTCAATCAAGCCATCGCGCACGATGCGAGTTACGGCGGCAAGGTGGCCATCGGTTTCTGTGCTGCCGAATGCGGCGTTTAGCCCGCCAAGGTTGCGGAAGTCGATCTCGCCATATGCGGCGTCTTCCTTTGACTGTTCCGTAAATTCTTGCGCAGCGCGCAGCGTATCCGGCAAATCTTCCGAGCGAAAAAATGTAGTGACGCGATCAGTCGGAACCGAAAGCTCGGCACCAAGCGTCTCGCGAACGATCTGAACTTGCTCGTCTGATAGCTGGCCAGACTTTCTAAGTCCGTCTAGCTTTGCTGATACGGCTTCATTGCGTCGGACTGCTGGGCTGATTCGTTGAAGGAAGCGGGCTCGCGCTTCTCCTTGCGCCGCAAAAGCAGCTCCCGTTCCAGTAGCCTCAGTTGCTCCAGGCGAAACTGGTTGAGCTGCAATTGAAGAGACTGCACTTTGGATGCCTGAGATTGGCCGAACACTAGCCCGGAAGCTTGGGCTTCGGTTGGTTGATTAGCGACAAGAGCTTCACGGCGCGCTCCGCTTTCCGATACCAAGCCTGCGTTGGTAATGGCGACGTTACCTGATGCAGGTTGCTGCCAATTCTGTATCTGGTCACGACTTGGCTCGAATGCAGTGGAAATGCCACGCTGTCCAGCAACGCCCCTTTCGGTAGCTTGCCCATTTGAAACACCAAGTGCCGCTGCGCCGCTTCCGCCCTCGAAAGGCTCGACATTGCCAAACTCCATCCGTGAGGGCCCGATGCTAGGCGCATCCGCCTGCGGCGTCACCTGCTCTGGTGCAAACAATTGCGACACGTCGCCGATTGCTGGCTTGCCAAACTGGATGCCAAGCGGCCTGCCGTCGCGAACGCGGACTTTGCCTTTCCATGTCAGACCGGCGTCAGAAACTAGCGACCTAATCTCATCCGGATCACCAGCAACAAAGCCGGTCGGCGTGATCGTCAGTTGGCGCGCTGGAAGTGCACCGGGCGCGGAACCAGCATCGGCATTGCCTGATCTGCGAAGTCCATCCAAAGTTCGCTCAGTTTCTCCAAGTCCGGGCTCAACTCCTCCCGTAACATCAGGTCCGACGATACCGTCATCTCGACGATTTCCTGCCCCGTATTGACCATCAGCCGCAATATCTCCAAGGTCGCCCCCTGTTAGTAGTTGGTCAACGGTTCGCGCCTGTAGCGCGCGGTCGATCTCCGCAGCGCTTGCAAGCTGCGTGCGCTGAAAGGCGTCTGCAACGATTGCAGCGCCTTTGGCTTCGTCCGGTGAGGCATCGCCAAGGATTCGGCTTGTGATGTCTTCTGCGCGCTGGCGTTTAGCCCTTGTGGTGATTGCTGCGCGCGCCTGCTCGGCTGCGCGACGCGCAATGTTTGGAGACTCAAACAAGCCACCAGTTATGGCGCCAAGTGCGAAGCCTTGCGCTGCTGATTCCGGCACGCCTTCAAGAACGTCGCGATCACTTCCGGTAGATCGTGCAGCAATATTGCGCGCCAATGCATCGGCTGGCTCTTCAATCAAACCTTCGCCTGCGGCTTCGCGAACAATGTTCGCCAGCCCGCCGCTCGTTCGTCTGGCCTGCCCTGCAACAAGGTCATCAACGGGGTTAAACCCAAGGCGCGATGTAAGACCGGCGGTTGCGGCGCCGGTCGTTCCTTGCAGCCCTTGCGAAAGCTCAACACGCCGCGCCTTCAGCTCGCGATAGGCTTGGTCTTCTCCGACTTGCTTGGCTAGCTCCTGATACTCCGGCGATCTTTGGATGATGCCTTGTCGGAATTCTTGGTCAAACTCTTGCGCCGCCGCTTGTCCGCCCATTGCTGCGGTCACGGCGCCACTGCCGCCAACCACGCCAGCGGCACGAACTGCGGGCAAGAAAGTGCCTGCCTGTTCTAAGGCTTCCTGAAGCGCGCCAACCGGCTCATCAAGAGCGACGCCAAGCGACTGCAATACACCCTCGGCCCCTGCTGTTCTGGCGCGGAATCGCTGTTGATCTCGCGGAGCCGGGAATGTTTCGTCTGTGCTTTCTCGGATTGCTTCGTTAAAGTCAGCCGCCGCTAGCGTTGGATCACCAACAACCGACTGTATCGCGTCCGAGATTAAATTTCCTCCCGGCAAAAGCGGGTTGTCCCTAATGCCGCGCTTTGCCATCATTCCGCCAAGGCTTACGGCAGTTTGACCAACGCCACTGACAGCACGCGGAACTATGTTCTGCCAACGGTTCGGGGCCTGATCGGCTTCATTCAAAGCTTGTTCTTGAGCCTCGGCGCGCGCGACGCGATTCCGTTCCTCGTCCGAAATCTTTGGCCTAGAATCGAACGTCTTCTGTGCGCGCTCTAGCCGCTGCTGTTCTGCAAATTGTTCCTGTTCTTGTATTGCGTCTGGCTCTAGCTCGGCCATCTGCTTCGCTAGCTGCTGACGCTTCCACCGCGTAGCGCGACCAAGCGGAACGCCTGAGGCCAGCGCCTCTTGCTCAATCGACGCCATGCCATCGCGCGAGCGCGTTAGGCGCTCCATCTCGGAATCTACGAGCACGTTTTTGGCTCAGCCAGTCGGATGCGTCGCTAACGTCAAGCTGTCGCGAGGCGCGCCACTTCTGAGCATCCGAGATATCAATCACAACTCGACGTCCTTGGTGCGAAGATAGTCGCGAATCTCCTGATCGGTGAAGCCTTGTTTCTTTAGATCAGAAACGGCCTTCTTAACCTCAGGGCTGTCGGCTTTCGGCTTAGGCTTCTCTTCGGTCGGTTTGCTGGCTGGCTTCTGCTCCGGAGCGCCGAATTCAGTTGCCACCTGATTGCGGATCGATTTGCGCATAAGCTCCAAAGCCTGCGCCTTGGTCTGCCCAGACGGCAGGTTGTTTGTCATCAGCCATTCGTCGAATTGGCTCATGCCGGTTTCTGGGTCTTTTTCTGTGTCAATGCTCTTGATCTCAGAGCGATAGTCAGAAAGCCTTCGCTCGGTCGCGGTTTCAATAGCGGCGCGAGCATCTTTTGATCCGCCCTTCGATGGCAATTCTCTGACAAGCTCACCAGCTTCGTTGTACAAAAACTTTGAACCATCTGGATTTGAAACAGTGGTCAATTTTTTGCCACCGCTCGACCCACCTTCGGATTGCCGAACAGGCGAGCCCGCGCCAAGATCGCGGAACGAGCCATCGCTCATCAATTGAGATGTGAATCGGTTCTTGCCGTCATACCTCGTGAACGTAGGACCGTCAGGGACAACCGGCGCCGGTCCAAGCTCCTGATCTGTCGTCGTCAATCGGCCTTCGGGCGACACGTCGAACTTGCGATCAAACAGCAGCCCGCCGCGCTGAAATGGCTGTCGAGTGGCGTTAAGTTCATCAGCGCGCGCAGTCGTCTGCCGCATGGCGCGGCGCTCTTCGTCTTCGAGCTGAAGCTTGCGGCGCTTCTCGAAGATGGCCTCTTGAACGCTAAGCTCGCGGCGCTGTGCGATTTGCTGCGCCTGATCGGCAAAGAACCCGGCGCCAAAGTCTGCTAGTAGTCCCATAGCTCACCCGTACAGTAGGCCGCGTTTCTGTGGTGCCGCTGGTTGTGCTGGCTGTCCCTGCTGTGCGACGCCAGAAGACTGAGCCAGCAAGTCGGCAACCAATTCTACTGCACGCTGCGCCATTTGCGGGTCGTCGGAGCCCTGGATGCCAGCGTCTTCGGCGATCTCGAAAATGTCCTGCAAGAGATAGATTGCGATGCCGTCGCCTTCTTCGGAGCCTAACAGCTCGTCATCAGGAACGTCAGTTTCTTGCATCATGCGCAGCACAATCGGGAAAACGATAGTGGCCGCAGCGGTTGCGACGTCCTTGGCGTTCTGGAGTGCGGCTTCAATCATCGGCGCCA